>Ga0070707_100000108_pt1 | contig 76022 bp, 63 predicted proteins | sample KBSK5502metaG_FD_65468 | JGI IMG/M metagenome (GOLD analysis project Ga0070707, IMG submission 65468) | Corn, switchgrass and miscanthus rhizosphere microbial communities from Kellogg Biological Station, Michigan, USA - KBS K5-50-2 metaG | ecosystem: Host-associated > Plants > Roots >... | reverse complement strand
TCACCAGGTTCTGATTCACCCGTGCCACTTTCTCTCGTTCGTCTTTCCGAACGCCCCGCTCAACCAACCGCCGATCGCTGGTATCGCGTGCTGGTTGACGCTGAAATCGGGAGCACTCAAGTCACACAGTTTGTGGGCTCAATTCCACCCGGCCGCGCGCCCGATCACTTTCACCACTACGAAGAAGTGCTTTTCATTTTGCGCGGCGAAGGCCGCATGTGGGCCGGCGAAACCGGTACGCCAATCGCGCCCGGCTCGTGCATCTACCTGCCAAAGGGACAAGTCCACTGTGTTGAGAACACCGGCAAAGACCAGTTACGTCTGTTGGGAGTTTTTTATCCGGCGGGCAGTCCGAGTGTCAGGTATGACGTGTGAAAAACAACTGAGACTGTGAGAGTCTCAAGCCTTCGTTTATCCCATCAACTCCGCCAGAATCTCCATCGCTTCCCTCACCTCTTCATCGGTATTGAAGAAGTGCGGCGACATGCGCAGGCCTACGCCGGGACGGCAATCGACAAAAACTTTTCTGTCGCCGAGTCGTTTGACCATTTCCGGGCCATCGTCGACATAGATCATTACGGACCCACCGCGCTCGTTAACATCGCGCGGGCTATTCACTTTCCAACCACGATCCAAAGCAAAGGCGATTATCCATTCGGTGCGGCGTTGTGATTCGGCCTGAATGCTGGTCACGCCGACTTCTTCAATGATTTGCAGACCCGGCAAAACAGAGTACAGCGCCGGGATGCTCGGCGTGCCCTGCGCAAACCGGCGAACGGAATCGTCGTAGCGCATCGGCGCCGGTGCAAAATCAAACGGCGCTGCGTGCGCGACCCAGCCGGTCAGTTTCGGCATCAGTTCTTTTTGCAGGTCCGGCCGCACGTATAGGTAGCCGCACGCCGGTCCGCCACACAGCCACTTGATCGTGCCGCCGATCAGGAAATCAACGTTCCATTCACTCGCTTGCAACTCCATTGCACCAGCCGACTGATAGACATCAAGCAGGACGACGGCGCCATGTCGATGCGCGCGCTCCACAATCGCCGCGGCATCTACCCGATAAGAACTGCGAAACGACGCGTGTGAGAGGGCAACCAGGGCGGTCTGGTCATCAATCGCGTCGAGAATATGCTTCAAAGGAACCACGATACCGTCATCCGAAGGCACCACTTCCACGATTGCGCCCAGTCGTCGCTGCGCATCCCAGATGTATTCCATTGAAGGAAAATCGAGCGCGGTAGTGACTATTTTATTGCGCCCGGCGGTTTCGAATTCGAAACACGAAGCTACACTTGAAAGGGCGATGGAGGCATTGGGTTGAATCTGGACTGAGCCGGGCGCGCCGCCGAGTATCCGGGCAATGCCGTCGCCGACACGCGCGGACATTTCCCACCACTTGCTGGCCCAGGCGTCTTCGCTGGTGTGATGTTCCCACGCGTCCGTATAAGCCAGCATAGATGCGCGCGCGGCACGCGGCACCGGACCGAGGCTGTGACTCAGCAGGTGTATACCGGAAGCGAGCGTGGGAAATTCTTCGCGCCGGCGATTGATCTCAGTTTCAGGTTTCACGGTTCAGTTGTTGTCGGAACCGCCTGCGGTAGCGGGCGGTTGAACTGATGCTATCAATAGCGAAGCAAACTCGACACTTCATGCAGATCAACCGCCCGCTACCGCAGGCGGTTCTGACTATGCTCTGATTTGCGCGAACACCTTTTCCATCGCCAACGGATCTTTCAGAAGCCCGTCGAGGATTCCTTCAGCCTCCTCCCCAATCGGAGGATCGATTGTCTCGGCGCGAATGTGACGCAGGATTTCGCTGGCCACGAAGTCCGTCGTCATCTTTGGCACGTCAGCGCCTTTACTCATGTCTGTATCAATCGTCGTAGGCATTACAGTCATCACGCGCACGCCTTTGTCCGCCAGGTAGGCGCGCAACGCCTGGCCCAGGGACAGCAAAGCTGCTTTCGAAGCGCAGTAGGTGCCGACGATCGGCAGGTTTACTTTGGCAAAGGCCGTGGCCACATTGACGATCATTCCCTCACCGCGTTCGATCATCGCCGGCGCCAGCGCGCGCGCCATACGGAGCGCGCCGAAATAGTTAACGTCCATTTCGCTCGCCGCGTCTGCGAAATTCATGCTCACCGGGTTACCGTAACCGGCCACTCCGGCGTTGTTGATGAGGATATCCACGACTCCCAGTTCGGCGGCGGCGCTCACATCCGCTTCGATAGTAACGTCGAGTTTGATCGGAGTGATTTGCGCTTCCATCGCCATCGCCTCGTTCCTTAATTGTGCGATGTCATCCGGCTGACGTATGCCGGCGAGAACTTCGCGCGCACCGGCTTTTGCGCAGGCAAAGGCCAGCGTCCGACCGAGACCACGGCTCGTGCCGGTGATTAGAATTCTTTTGCCTTCGATCTCCATAACTTTGTTAGCAAGTTCGCCGGGCTCTCTGAGAGCCGCTCACTATCGCGAGCGGTTCTGTACCAGACGCGCGTAAGCATACATCGCCGCTCCCAGTAACGACCATGCTATGGCCAGTTCCAATCCAGTCAACGAATGGCCGGCAATTCTTTCGCGAAAGCTTTGAGTGCGCAACGCCGCCGAATCCTGAACCACTTGCACGACAATCAAACTACCCATCGCGATCACTGATAAAGCCGCACCCGCGCGTTGCAGCCAGGTGGGAATATTGACTGTCACTTCGCGCCAGAGCTCCGGATTCCAACGCGGCATCAAAAGAAAAGCCAGGCTGTGCAGAAAATAAAGCAATACCAGGGCAAACACCGCGATGTTGAGCGCCAGCTGCATTTGGCGGCTCACCAGCAAAGCAATGCAAGCGACTAACGTAATCGTCAAAGCCCTGATGGGCGTGCCGGTGCGCGCGTTAACGAACCCAATCCATGAAGGCGCCAGACGATCCTGCGCAAAGATGATCGCCAGCCGCGAAGGCACGATTAACGTCGCGTTGAGCGAAGTGGTGATCGCCATGATCGCCCCGAAGGTAACAAACGCAGCCGCGCCCCACGGCAGATAGACAGAAGCGACCGCCGACATTGGGGCGCTGCTCTTTTGCAGCTCCGCGCCGGGCAGAACACCAAACGACACGATCGACATCAATACGAAAATCACTGCCGTCGCGGTGATGCCCTTCAGGAAGATCAGTGGTAAGCGGCGGGTGCTGTCTTTCACTTCTCCGGCAGTTTGCGCCAGCGACTCAAAGCCTGCGTATGAAAAGAACAGCGGCACCAGGCTGGCCGCGAAGCCCTTGCCACCGTGAGCAATGAACGGGTTAAAGTTAGTCGCGTGTAAATGAAACAGCCCGGGCACTACCAAAACAATTATCGATAGTCCCAACAGCGCACACATCGCTACCTGGATGCGCCCAAACCAACGCACGCCGACGACGTGTATGACATAAAAGAGAAGCAAACCACCAATTGCAATAGCCAGGTGAACTCCCGATCCTGTTCCGCCAAAGAGTTGAATTACATAGTCGGCCAGCGCGTCCGACAAATACGCACCCGCGCCGATGTAGGAAATGATTTTCAGCCAGCCGCCGATATAGGCAATCGCATGACCGCCAAACGTGCGCGAGATGTGCGAATATTCGCCGCCCGGTTCTCGGCCCAGGGGCGTGGAAAGATACGCAGCGTAAGGAACTGAAGTCGCCAGCACCGCAAACATCAGCACGACGTAACCGAGAATTACGCTCGGCCCGGTGAGCGCCCAGGCCTGACTGGTGACCTTGAAGATGCCGGCGCCAATCAGGATTCCAATCAGCGCGGCGTACGATTCGATTGTGCCAAGGTCGCGACGCAGGCGATTAACGAGCGGCGATGCGGGAACGTCTTCATGGTTGGATTGCGTTTCGGCCATCGTGGCAATTGTTAAATGAGCTGAGCAGTTAGTTGCGGCTTTGCCGCAGCACAGTGCGGTAAGCGCGAGAAGGCGACGCAACTCTTCACCGCTTCATCAACTCATTCGCCGGCAGACTGGGATTCAGAACTTTTTCAGCCGTCTCAACACCGGCAACGGGCAAGCTTGCTGTCTCAATCAAACCCAGTTGGGCCAACACCGACGCCTGATCCCAATAGATGTGTTCGTGCGCCAGCTTGCCCTCGCGAAAATGAACGATCACGACCAATGGGATCTTTACGTGTTTGCCCGTCGGCGCCACACCCGGCAGCATCCAGTCCATTTTGATCGTGTGAGTGAATTCAAAGACCATCTCGTCAACAACCTGATCGACCCCGATGGTCCGCGACACAGGCGTCATTGAAGTGTCGGGCGGCATCTGGGGAATGAAACGCTGAGAATAGAACTCGCGAAGCTGATCGTGCCCGACGCCTCCGGTCAAAACCGGAACGTGGTTGACGTAAGCGTCCGTGACCATCGTCTTCAAGGTGTCTTCAGTATCGCGGGTTGCGAATTCATATTTGACGTGTTCGTCCCAGCGTTCGGAGAGCAACCGTTGCGCGCTGGCGAATCCTGCTCCCGCCAGGTTACGCACAAAGAATTCCAGCGTCCGTAGATCCGCGACCTCAGCGAACGCTGCGTCGTAGTGTTCGCCGCCGGGACGGCCGAACGCGTGATCCTTTTCCGGGTAATCGTGAATCGTTACCAGCGGATTCTGATCAAGCGTCTCGTGGATTTGTTTCTGAGCTTCAGGTGGACAGTACTGGTCCTTTCCGGCGACATGAAGCATCAGCGGCGAGCTGAGATTTTTCGCTTCGTTCAGAGTCTTCTCGATACTGACGCCGTAGTAACCAACTGCACAATCAGGTTTGAATCTCACCGAGAGCAACCACGCCAGGTTGCCGCCGAGACAAAACCCGACGGCCCCCACGCGACCACTGCATGCCGGATGCCGGCGCAGGAATTCGAGCGCCGCAGCGGAATCTTCGACGGCTTTTGCTTCATCAAGCCCCTGATAGAGCGCGAAAGCCTTCTGCCATTCGGCTTCGGTTTTGTCGCTCATGTCCACGCCCGGCTCTTGTCGCCAGAAGAGATCCGGACAGACCGCTACGAATCCATGCGCCGCATACCAATCACACACGTTGCGCATGTATTCATTGACGCCGAAAATCTCCTGCAAAACGACAATGCCCGGACCGTGGCCGCTCGCGGGCAGAGCGATGTGGGCGCCAAACTCTCCACCGTCGAATGATTTTAGGGTAATCATGACCGTAGCTTCCTCCGCGCGAAGCTTTATACGCGAAGTGTGACGAATTGGCGAGGTCTGCGAAGCGGGGCAGTAGCCCAACCGTTAGGGAGGGCGCAGTCTCAACCAGACGCCCTCCCTAACGGTCGGGCTACTGCCCCGATCCCGCTCTCAATTCTGCTTCAGCCAATCGCGTCCGGCCGGACACAATTCAAGAAAGTTGCACATGCGACAGTGAGTAGCAGGGTAAGGCGTAAAGAGATCGGCGTCCAAAGTGCCGTCAAGCGAAGCAATCTGGAGCATTGCCTCGTCAATCATTCGCATGCAGGTGGCAGACTCGAGCAGTTCAGTCGATAACGCGATCTCAATGTTGGGTTCGATGAAGTGGAGAGTCGCTCGCAGGCTGTTTATGCCGACACCCTTCGGCAACAGCTCGCGCAACGCCAAAGCATAAGCCTGCATCTGCAATTGATAATCGTGTGCGACAGATTCGGCTTGCACTGTTAACGCTGTATCAGAGTCAGGCTCAGTCTCTTCCGCCGAAACTCCATTCGCCACTACACTCTTAGGCCTGTTTTCAAAATCAAACATGCCCTGTGCCGGTTGCGATACTGATATGGCGGCGCTTGCGCCCGGCTGGCGGTGAGTAGCTGTCAATACGGCCGCGCGCGCGCGAGTTCTGTTAGTAGTAACTTGAGATCGAAACCGGTTGGTTTTGAAGTCGATGACCTCGGCGTCGATCCCTTTGCCGTTTGCCGCCGGGGTGATTAGAAGCTTGTCGATTGTGCCTGTCAGAATTCCTACCGGCCGGCGCAGACGAAATCGCAATTCGCTCCAGAGTCCGGGGGACGAAGAGTTCGGAGTTCGGAGTTCGGAGTTATCAAAGGACTCTTGATTGAATCGATGGATCGCCGTCACGCGTTGAAACACCTTGCTGGCAAGATAATTCTCTGCCAAAGGCATAAGATCGCGCACGGCTTGCTCAGTCTCTATCTCAAAAGCACGCCCTGCTAACTCGGCCTGTCTCTTCGACCGCACCTCCTCAAGACTTTTTCGCAAACGCGTTTCCGGATCATCGCCATCGGCGAAGGTTTCGCAGAAACGGTGAATCACTGCCCCTTTCAAAGTTGCGGTGAGATTCGCCGGCGGCTCTGGCGCGTCGGCGTCGTTCCAGACGGCGCGCTCTTCAACGCCCGGAGCGCGCAACATCCGATCGAAATAGTATTGCCGCGCGCAACGTTGCCAGTTGATCAATTGAGTGACGCTGAAACGGCGCAAGACCTGTCCCCGGTCCGGCGCAATCGGTCGCAGGAGCGGGAACAACTCCTCTGCTGGCCGAGACGTATCGAAACTCTTCTTCGCGATTTCATCCTCTGGAAGCAGCCGAACTGGGGCCCGGGAAACGTGCGGCTGGCGATCGACTGTCAGTTGAATCTGCACGTCTTCACCAAACGTCAGAACCCGGCTGGGTTCATGCTCCGTTAGTTCCAGCGCCTGCCAAATCCACGCCAGCCACTGCTCGCGGTCGGTTTTGGCGAGGTTCTTCAGTTCTTTCTGCAGCACCGCGCCCGATAGGATCAGTCGATCTTCGGCGCGCGTGGCCGCGACATACAACAGGCGCATGCTCTCAAACTCGTCGCGCCAGCGTGCCCGTTGCCTCAGTTGATTGAAGAGCGAACCGCGGACCGCCTGGCCACGGCCATCGGGAACCCGCACGCTAAATCCTTTGTGACGATCAAGCGCGTACCACGCGTCGCGCGATTTCTGTTCTCGGTGCAGGTCGGGGACTATCACCGCCTTGAACTCCAGGCCTTTCGCTTGATGAATCGTCATCAGACGCACGACGTTGGCCGACTCGTCCATCTGGCCTTCACTTTCACGGCCGCCGATGGCTTCGAACTCCTCGACGTAATGCACAAAATCACGGATCAGGTAACCTGATTTTTCGAACTGCTCCGCCAGCCGGAAAAGCTTTTCCACGTTAGCGACTCGTTGCGCTCCGTCAAAGTTAGCGGCAATGACTACCTTGAATTCCGCAGACGCGACGGCAAAGCGCAGCAGATCAGAAATGCTGTAGCGGTTTCTCCGGCCGAGCAGCGACTCAAGCCAGGCCGTCGCGCGGTCAAGAGCCACGTGTTCGGCTTCGTCAATGAATTGAATGTCACGATGACTGCGCAGCGCGCGCAGCAGATTGCGCCGGTGCAAGCGTTCGGGGCCGTCAGAATCCGTGACGCGGGGCGCACACCGCAACGCCAGCAGAGCATTATCCGAAATGCCACCGAGCGGCGAGCGCAACACAGCCGCCAGCGCCAGCTCGTCCGTCGTGTTGTCAAGAAAGCGCAACAGCTGGATCAGGTCCGTGATCTCTTCGCGTTGATAGAAACCTTTTCCCTGGACAGTGAGATAGGGAATACCGGCGCGCCGCAAAGCGCTTTCATAAGTCCAGACACCGGTGAATGCGCGGAAAAGGATGGCGATATCGCCATAATTGAAATGCGTAGAATCTACGAGAACTCTGATTCTCGCCGCCACCTGTTCAGCATCACGCTCGTGCGCGCCCAACGGATCGTCTCCATCGCCCGGCTCCTCTGAATCGTCAGCAGAGGTTTTGTTCTCCTGGCCAACACTCACCATTAGCTCAACTAAAGGCGGCGCTTGTTCCGTGGCTCGCACGGCAACGCTCGGCTCGTGCTCGACATAGCCGAGTTGACCCAGGTCCGCGGACGGCACTTCGATGCGGGCTCGAAAAATTCGCGCAAAGAGAAAATTGAAGGAGTCGATCAGCGGCTTCTGGCTGCGAAAATTCAATTGCAGCGGTTGCGGCGTGCCTCCGGCCGCCACGATGGCCGCAGTCATCTCGCTAAAGACGTCCACGTCGGCACCGCGGAAACCGTAGACGGATTGTTTGCGATCGCCGACGATGAAGAGATTCGCGCCGCGCTGAAGCGCCAACCGGTTCATCAGATCCCGTTGCAAACCATTGGTGTCCTGAAACTCATCCACCAGGAAAAATCGATAACGCTCTGATACGCGCGTCAATACTTCGGGTCGATCGAGGAGTTTCAAGGCGCGTAATTGCAGATCATCAAAATCCAGGACCGACAGCCGCTGCTTTTCACTCTCCAGGCGGCGATCGATCTCACGCAGCAGTTTGAGCAAAGCCACTGAATAATCTTTGGCCAACAGATCAAATCCTATGCAAGGTACTTTACCTCGGACCCGGTCGGTCGTAGTTGAGTCGGCCCCCCAGAGCAATTCATCCAGCCGCTCGATTACCGGATGGCTGTTCTTTTTTGGACGTGAGTCCCAGAAATCTTCAATTGCCTGGCAGTACGCAGCAATATTTTTTTCGTTCGGCGGAGTTGCGAGCAGCGCGCGCAGGCGAGGCCACTCCTGCGTGGCCTTGATTCTTTTTTCCTCAGCCGCTTTTGAAAGAGCACGGGCGGAAAGCAATTCCCCCATCCGCGCGTCCAGTTCAGTCAAAGCGGAATGGTAGTCTGCTTCTGCCGCATGATTCGCCGCCGACAGCTTTTCGATTTCTTCCAGCGACAGTCCCTCGCCCCGATACCGGCGATAGAGTTCGACTAAGGCAGCAGCCAGCACGGCACGAGTCGCGCCTTGAGTCATCAGCACGAGTTTCTCGTTGCCATGTTGAATCGCATCGGTGAGGGACTCTTCGACAACGGCTTCGAGGAGCATGGCCGACTGGTGCTCGTCCAGCAGCACAAACTGTGGATCGACATTGGCTTCGACGGGAAACTCGTGCAGCAGCCGGGAACAGAATCCGTGAATGGTGGTGACTACCGCGCCTTCGAGCGCGCGCTTATGGCGCAGCCAGATTTGACGTTCACTGCCGCTGGTCGTGCGCAGCAGCGCGTCGATCATTTCGCGCACCCGCTGTCGCATTTCATTCGCGGCGCGATTGGTGAACGTGATCGCAACGATGTTGTCTACGGAAACTTTTTGGGTGCGCAGAATATGCAGGTATCGCTCGACCAGCACCGTGGTCTTTCCCGAACCCGGACCGGCGGTCACGGACAGATGTCGATCGAGAGTGTGCGCGGCAGTCTTCTGTTCGGGTTTGAGTTCGCGGGACTGGGAATTAGTGGGTGATAACGACATCGAACGAGTCTTTATGGAGTGCGCCGGCAGAGCGAAGCGCCGACGGCGCTTTGGATTCGGCGAATCGTATCAAAAATCCAAAGCGGTGTCTCCCGATAAATCGGGATTGCCACCGCACTCCAAAATTAATACTCGCTTGGTGTGTTCTGAGCCTGCTCAGCCGGAGCTTTCGGATCGAATGGTGTGTTGATGAACTTGCGCGCCACCTTCTGCGCGTTGTCGTAATCGCTGCCGGTTTGGAGAGCCTTATTGTATTCGGCAACCGCACGCTCGCGATCGCCTTTGGCATCATAAGCATTGCCGCGTTTGATGCGCGCCCACGCTTCTATCCATGCCGGCCTGCTCGTACTGCCGTCGATGGCCGCCTGGAAATTATCCAGCGCCAGCTGCCAGTTCTTCTGTTCAAAGTAAACCAGCCCCAGGTTGTAATAAACCCAGGAGTTATTGCGGTCGAGTTTCAGCGCCGACTCTAATTGCTGTTGAGCTTCGGCGTACTGCCCTTCGCGAAACAGCTCGATGCCGCGGCGGGCGACGATGGCAATTTTGAGATCGTCGGACATGCGCAGGATCTTGTCGTTGGGATCGACTTCGGCGCTAATCGGTTGGCCGCTCGATTCGAAATCAAAATCTTCACTCTTCCCGTCCAGGTACAGCACCTTGGTTTGCGAGTCGCCTTCGGAATTCAGGGTCAAATCAACGGGCAGGTGCAGATTCTCAAAGTTCTGCCGAACCGTACCTCGCGTCCGGAACTTTCCCGCCCGCGTGCGAATGATCTGATAGTCAACGGTGAATTCCGGCACGCCCGTGCCTTCGACCCATTGCGCAAAGAAGTAACGCATGTTCTTGCCCGCTGTCTGCGAAGCCAGCCGCTCGAAATCATCGATCGAAGCGTTCTTGTTTCGGTATTGATCGAGAAACTTTTGCAGCAGATGGCCGAACTTTTCCTTACCCATGCTTTCGCGCAGCATGCGGAATACCATCGCGCCCTTATAGAAAACTATTGACTGGTAAGCGGCCGATTGATCATCCAGGGCCGCGGGTGCGCGCACGATGGACGAGGTCTGTTCAAAGGTTAAGGCGCGTTCCTGCTCTTCGCGCTGGGCCGCGTCGAGTGGTGCTCCGGTCAGCGTTGATTCCCGGAGCGCGAACGCGCTCCACTCTGCCAGGCCCTGCGACACCCACGCGTCGTCAAAAGACTTCAAGCCGACGGTCTGTCCCCACCACTGATAGGCAACTTCACGTTGCATCCGATCGTCCTGGGCGGGCCGCGATGAATCGAAGAATCGAGCTGCCAGAAACAAAATGCCCGGGCCCGAGTATGCTTCCATCGACTCGTCGTCTGTTTGCGCCACGATGAAGCGCGAGCCAAAGGCCGGCGGTCCGTACTCTTTGGTGTAGAACTCAAGCGCGCGCCCCATCAGCTCGCCGTAACTATTGATCCGATTTTCGCTACCCGGCTTGACGAAAAACTGCAGTTCGTACTTTCCGAAACGCAGTGACCTGACCAGATATTGCCCGGCGATGAAGTTGCCAATCAGGACGGGCTGTTTGTTCACAAAGCGAAAACGCGTGGTGCCGGTCTTATCAACCTGAGGGTTGACCGGCTCGTCACTAATACCGCCAACCTGCATCCCGGTCGGGACTATTACCGTGATGTCAGCGGTAGCGCGATCCGCCGCATAATCATGAAAAGGAAACCAGCGCGAGGCGTACATCAGATACGATCCTTCAGGGCCGACATAAGCCAGACGCTTGTTCGCCAACGGTCCGCCTTCCGGAGAAGTCAGCGCACCGCTCCAGCGAATGCGCAAGGTCGTCGGTTGGCCTGCGGGCACGACCTGGCCCAGATCAATTCGCACGTTTGGTCCCAGCGCACCTGCACCGACAGAATCCTGCACAAAGCCGGTGAGCGCGCGACCGTCTTTTTCCATGCCGTCCACGTGCAGCGAGCCGTTCAATTCGAAAACCACCGAGCGCGTCGCTTCCTGCGGCACGAAAGTGATGTCCGCGCCGGCACGCAACAAATGCTCGTCGGGATTCAACTGAACCTCGATCCGATAGTTGGTGACGTCAAAGCGGGAGCCGGGGGCGGTTTGCGGCTGTGCCTGAGCCGATCCAAAAAGGCCGAGGGCAAATATCAGCGCCGCGACTGAGAGAGTTATTGGTCTGAACATAGCTAAGATCGGATTAATAGAAACCATTATAGTTCGAGGCATCACTTGCCCGCCACTCGGGGACGGGACTTTAACTGCTGGGCGTCGGCTTGGATGGCCGGAGGCAGACTCGCGTTGGCCGATTGGTGGTAAATTGCCCCAAAGTCCGCTGCCGTTGTCTCATCCGCCGACTCAGACAGCAAAACACCCGCGAGCCTCAGCGAGACTGGCGGGTGTTTCCCAGGGAAATCGTCTTCGGTTCCTAGCGGGCCGCAACCAGGAACACATCCCAGGCCCAACGCCCAATATGCGAACGCTTGACGTCATCAACGTTCGCGCGGTAGCGGAACTGATTGCCGTACTGATCCCTCCGCTTCGAGAGTTTGTAGTCAAGCGATATCGAGTCAGCGTTCAACTGCGGCAGGGCGCGCAATTCCCACGATTCCGATATCCCGTTGTGGTTTGTGTCCTGCCAGAGACGCAAGGAGACGAACATCTCATCACCGCTATCAATAACGCCGTCGCTGTTGCCGCGATTTTCTGGCTTGTCATATTCAGCAAGCGCTAAGAAGCCATTTGCGGTTTGTCCCCTAGTAGGTGTGGGTTGAGGAGTATAGTTGCCAAACAGTTCCGCGCCATTGTCGATCAGGCCATTGCCGTTCCGATCAAGGACCAACCAACCGTCGTCGGAATTAGGCGAAGTCCAAGACAAGTGTTCCGCGATACCATCTGCGTTAAGGTCAAAACTCACGCCGTTGCTGACGTCAGTGAGATTAAAGCCGTTACCTGCAACGTCAATAAGGATGGGCGTATATGGAGTACAGCAACATCTGCCTTGGATTTGCTGACCGGAGGCGCACCCGGTGTCCGGATAAGTGTCCCAATCAACAGCTCCAAAACAGTAGTTGGGTGGAACCGGTTGTAAACAACCACCACCCCCGACGCTGGGATAACAACAATTACCGACTTGAGTGTAATCCTCTGGGCATCCACTGCATGAGTTAACAGCGACGGCGTTGTTGTTGGGATCTTCATCTTCACAGTACAGCGAATGACAACATTCGACAAACCTTGGTACTTGTGCCGCCGCGGGTGTGTTCACCGTTAAAAAGTGTTCTGGTACAACTTACGAGAACCTCTTCAGTAGTGTATATACCTTCTTCAAAATCGTCTAACAAATCATTCGTCGTATGACAGCCGAATTCGCAGTCCTGCGGATGGCTAAAATCCCTCGCATAGCACCCATCCGGGACCGGTGAGATCCGGGAGGTGTTTGAAAAGCCGATTTGAGAGTTAGTCTTAGTTGCCAGCGGATGTCGCGGTTTGTGGTGAAATCTTTTATCTGCCCGGATTTTCTTTGTGGGATCGTTAGGATGTTTGGGATCCAGCAAGAAAAGGGTTCCCGTCTGAAGGACACTACCGTCCTCAAATCCGACTTCTCGAATCACGAGTTCCACACGCCTTATGCTGGTCGCGAAGCCGGCTTTTTGCAGGAAACGCGTGAGACTTTGATACTCCTCGGCGCTAAGACTGAGGTCGGCGGTTTGCCCAGCCTTAATTACCTTGTTTGGATCTCTAAGGAGATATGCAGGGCTACTCGGGCTGGGGCCAAAATACAGACCTCGGGCCGCCGGTGGCCTCGTGTCACCCGCGTCTCTTCGGAAGACCATCTCCAGGTTCATCGCGGTCACCGTTTTGTCTGAGTTGTTGATAACGGTAATGGTAAAACCATCGAGCCAGTCATCATCATCATCGAATGTTTTACCCATCTCGATCTTTTCTTTCTTCTTGTTCTTGGCGGCGACTACTTTTACCGGTTCCACGCTCCAGGGCTTTCTAACTACAGTGCGCTCTCGCTGTGGTATGGCCGACACAGCCGGTCCCACGTCAGTTGCAACGCGTAGTCCTACAGCGGCGAGGATCAAATAGGTAACTGACCATAAGATTCTAGCTAACGAGGATTTTGTTTCCATCGGAATACCTCCGGCATTTACGCATGCAATCATTCGTGAATCTGGGCAATTACCTTTGCCGCATCGCTATCTGAGAGCCTTCCCACCCATGAATCGGTCACTGAGCCCTCGCTGTCAATTAAAAGCAACGTCGGAGTGCGGGAAACGCCAAGCGAAGCGAGCGAACTCTGCACTACATCGCTCAAGCTTACGCCAAGCTTGTTTAGATAATTCCTGCTGTTCTCTACTGATTGTGGAAACACAGCGACGAGGCGCACACTGTTTGGTTTTTGCTGCTGAAGCTTTTGATAGAAAGGCGCACTCTCAGAACAAAAGTGGCATGTAGTGGAAAGCGCAAGCACCACGGTGCGGGTACTTTTGCTCCAATCAATTCCCGGCAATGAGATCTTTGTTCCAGCTTGAATCGACTGTCTCCGCGACACACTCGATGCGGGCAACTTTGACTGAACTGCCTCGACCGATGCTTCCTGTTTAGTTGGCGAGAAGACGTACTTCCTTATCAGCACTGAGCACAAAACAACTGAAGTAATTACGACGGCGATATTGGCGAGAACTTCGAGTTTCTTAACCACGGCCCTCTTGTTTCGTGGGGTAAGCTTGAGCCCGTTGGGATGGCATCCTTCTATGCTTCCGCCGGCCCGTTGTCAAGGTGTTTCTTCGAAATCAGTGCTAGCAATATTGGGGCTAACAGTAGTAGCAAGCGCCCGCGTAAGCAATTAGGCTCAGCGCAAACGAAGGAGAAGTTAGACAAATCTAAGTCTGTCGGATGGTTCTTTAGTCTTCGCCGCAGCGTGGTGTCTCGGTCGCCCACGGCGGCGGGACGTCGGTGTCACTTCTCTGAGGTCGTACCCTTCCAGTTCCTTGACACCCGGGCCGAACCCGCTTAAATTCGTTTCGCTTCGGTTTCAGGATAAGCTGCGGCAGAGCGCCGAACCCCAGTGGATGCTCTGACGCCCATAAAGAGCCCAAACCTGCTTACGATTTCCGAATCTGTTGGATTTTTCCCAAAGGAGCATTGTATGCGTCTGCATCGAAAGTTGTTTGCTATAGCTTTGCTATTCGCCCTGGCCGCGGCCGCCGTCGCCCAAACGGCCCGCCCCATGCGCATTGACATGAAAGAGACGCGGCTGCCCAACGGCCTGCGTGTCATCACGGTTGAAGATCACAGCGCCCCCGTGATTTCCCTGGACATCACCTATAACGTCGGCTCGCGCGACGAACGCCCGGGACGCACCGGCTTTGCGCACCTGTTTGAACATATGATGTTCAAAGGTTCAGAGAACGTCGGCACCGGCGAACACTTCTATCTGATCTTTAACAACGGCGGGACGATGAACGGGACCACGAACGAAGATCGCACCACGTACTTTGAGGCCCTGCCGGCGAATCAACTTGATCTGGCTCTGTACCTTGAAGCGGACCGCATGCGCAGCCTGGTTATCAACAAAGCCAACCTGGACAACCAGCGTAACGCCGTTCAGGAAGAACGCCGACTGGGTGTCGACAATCAACCCTACGGGAAGAGCGGCGAAATTCAACAGGCGCTGATTTACGACAACCCTGCTTACAAGCATTCAGTGATCGGCTCGATGGACGATCTGAATGCCGCGACGGTCGAAGATGTGGCCGCGTTTTTCAAAACCTACTATGCACCCAACAATGCGGTGCTCACCCTGGTCGGCGATTTCAAGACCGCGGATGCGATTAAGAAGATCAAAGAGAATTTCGGAAATATCGCGCGCCAGCCAGATCCGCCCCCGGTTGATATGACTGAGCCCGCTCAGAAAGCCGAACGGCGCGCAGCGGTTGATGACGGGCTGGCCCGTCTGCAACAAGTCGATATCGCTTTCAAGGCCGTGCCCGGTAACACTCCGGATTTCTACGCGCTCCAAGTTCTCGCGGCAGCGTTGCAGGGCGGTCAGAGTTCGCGCTTCTACCAAACGCTGGTCAAGGACAAGCAAATGGTGACCGGCATCTTTGGTTTCATGGACGAGAAACGCGGCACTGGCGCTTTCTATATTTCCGCGACGGTCCGATCAGGCGTCAAAGCTGAAGATGTCGAAGCTGCGGTCTATGCCGAGATCGAGCGGCTGAAGAAAGACGGCGTGGCCGATTGGGAAATTCAAAAGGCCAAGAACACCACGCGTCGCAACTTTATCAACAGCATGCAGAGCTCGCTTTCGCGGGCTATCAACATCAGCGTCTGGAGTGTTTACTACAACGATCCGAATCTTATTAATACGCGCCTGGACAAAGTTTCGGCTGTCACCAAGGCCGACGTGCAACGCGTAGCCAATAAATACCTGACGGCGGCAAACCGCACAGTCGTTGTTACCACCCCGAAGAAAGCCGCGCCTATGGCCGCCGGTCAGTAAAGGAGATCGAGAATCATGAAGAACCTTATCAAGTTCAATAACAAATTTTTCGTAGCGCTGTTCGCTGTCGTGCTGGCCTCTACCGCCGCGCTCGCACAGCCGCGCAGTGGTGCTCCACCGCAGGGTGGACAGTCCGTCAAGGGCGCAGAGATTAAAGGCCGGGCGCCGGTTAACAAACAAGTCCTCAAGGTCAACCTGCCGACGGCGAAAGAGGCCACTCTGTCGAACGGCTTGCGGGTGATCGTTTTAGAGAGTAATCGCGTGCCGACCTTTACGATGCAGATGGTCGTGCTAAGCGGCGGTTTGTCCGACCCGTCGGACTATCACGGGCTGGCGAGCTTTACCGCGGCGTTGCTGCGTGAAGGAACTGCCACCCGCAAAAGCAAAGACATCGCCGAACAGATGGACACACTCGGCGCGACGCTGACGGCTGGTGCAGGGCTTTCGTCGTTCACCACTAACATCACGACTTCAGGTCTGGTAGAGAATCTGGATCCGATGCTCGACATCTTTGCTGACGTGATCCGCAATCCGGCCTTTCCGCAGGAAGAAGTCGACAAATACAAGACGCGTCAACTGCAACAGCTTCAATTTCAACGCTCGATCCCGCAGTTTTTGGCGGCTGAGCGTTTTCAGCGCGCCATCTATGGTGCGCACCCGGCCGGACTGGTTGCGCCGCCGGCAGACTCGCTTAAGCGCGCTTCTTCGGCAGACCTGGCTCGGTTTCACTCGACCAACTATCGCCCAAACAACGCAATGCTGGCGATAGTGGGCGATGTGACTCTTAAAGAACTGCTGCCGAAGCTTGAGAAGGCTTTCGGTGGTTGGCAGCGAGGCGATATGGCCAAGACCACGATTCCCGCGGCGCCTGAGCAGGGGGCGATGCGCATCCAGTTGATTGATCGTCCCGGCTCTGTCCAGACCGTGCTGCAGCTCGGCAACCTGGGAATCGAACGCACCAGCGAAGATTACCTGTCGGTGCTGGTGATGAATCAGATTCTCGGCGGCGGCCCGGCGGCGCGCCTGTTCCTGAACCTGCGCGAAGACAAGGGCTACACCTACGGCGCGTACAGCAACTTTGGCGGCTCAAAGTTTCGCGGCACGGTGGTTTCGAGTTCTGAAGTAAGAACGGACGTGACCGAGGGCGCCATGAAGGAATTCATGTACGAACTGAAGCGCATCCGCGACGAGAAAGTCACGCCGGTCGAACTCGAGAATGCCAAGCGGGCCATCGTTGGCGGCTTTGCGCTTTCGCTGGAACAGCCCGCAGCGTTGTTGCAAAACATCGTCACGCAGAAGCTGTATGAGTTGCCGGCGAATTACTGGGCCATGTATCCGGCGAAGGTCGAGGCGATTACCGCCGATGACGTGCAACGCGTCGCGCAGAAGTACGTGGACCTGAACCACCTGCAAGTCGTGGCGGTCGGTGACGCGTCAAAGACGCGCGCCGTGCTGGCCAAGTTTGGCACCGTCGAAGAATACGACGCTGAAGGCAAACCGAGGGCGGCTGAAAAGAACTGAGAAGTGGCACGTGCATCTTGCGCGTGAGCATAGGGCTGGAATCGATTCCCGGGCGGGACGCCCGTGCACCTCCGGGGGACCAGCCTGAGAAGAACTTCGTTTAGAGGCGGGCTACCGCCCGCCTTTGCGGACAAGGATGTCCGCGCTCCCAAGCGTTAACAACAGCACCCGCAAGCTCGAAAGAACTTGCGGGTGTTCGTCTTTTCAGCGGCGCTGGTCTTTTTTGAGTTCGGGCAGCCTTCACTGCGGCGTCGGACTGGGTGATGGCGTGGGAGCGGTTGCGGTTGCAAAGCCGGGTCCGATCTTATCGTCGAGTCCTTCCAATGTCCCATTTACTTTCTTGTACACGTTTTCGATCACGGTCCGGCGCGCCGGATCGGGACCGCCGGCAATGTAACTCTTGATGTAAAAGAGCAGCGCCTGATCGCTCTTGCCGCTCGCCTCCAGCGCTGACCCCAGATGCCAGAGCGCGGAACGCCATAGGGGAGTGCCTTCGGGCGCGGCGCTGACCGCGCGCCGCAAGCGCGTGACGGCGTCAAGGGGTTTGTCCAAATTGAATAGCGCCACGCCCGCGAGATCTTCGATCTTTCCGCGCAGGATTCCCGAAAGCGCTGCGCGGGGAGCGTCGGGAACGTTAGGCGTTCCTCCCTGGGCCAACGCGCGTGCGCGGATGTCGCCGAGTTCTTCGGCCTGAACAGCGACGACGGCTGCCGGGACACTAAGCGCGACTTCCACGCCGTTGGTCGCCTGATCGGTAAGGTCAAGAACAGTGGACCACGCGACACCTTTCCTCGACAGCTTTTCAGCGACATAGACCTGACGATAGGTGCGCATGGCATCGTTGCCGCCCACAAAGTCCTGCGCGATCGCGTCTAACTCAACTTCATTTCCCCCCGGTTGAGCCAGCGCAGTCTGCAGCGCCATCAACGCCTTCAACATTTTGGCGTTGGCTTCTGTATCTGCCGGGTTTGATTGGAAGATAGCAGCGCGGCGCTCCAGTCCCAGCAACTCAATAAAGTTGGCTGCGCGCGCGACGTTGCGGCCGGCTAGCCGGGTCTCAATTTTTCCGTCCTTCAGTGAGAAAGAATGCGCGAGTTCCTGCGCCGCTTCGTCATACAAACCCATCGAAGCCAAAACACTTGCCAGTTCATAGTCGAGGGTTGGGAAGCGACTGAATTGCCGCACAAAACGCAGCGCTCTTTCGGCTTCCAGCGGCCGCTTGTCAGCCAACAGCGCGCGCGCCACGGCTATCTGTGCCCATGAATATCTGGGCTCAAGCCTGGCTCCCTTCATCGCCAGCTCCAACCCGCGCGCCGCGTCATTGTGCGCGAGGAACCAATAGGCAGCGCCCACCAACAGCGGCAGGTTGTTCGCCTGCTCTTTGTCCTGGATCGCACTGCTTAGTTCCTGCTCAGCTTCATCTTTCTTGCCAAGCTCAAGAAGTGACAGGACCAATCCGGCCCGCGCGGATTTATGCTTCGGATTGATTTGCAACTGGGCGCGATAAAGCGCCAGCGCTTCTTCGTATTTGCCGGCGGCGCGTTTGAGATCCGCCAGCGCGACGCGGGCGGCCGCGGACTTTGGATCGATGGCCAGCGCGCGCGCATATTCACTTTCGGCATCGTCAAGCCGCAATGCGATGTGTCGCGCTGCGCCCAGTGCCTGATGAACGGTAGCCGCCTCAGGCGCGAGTTGAGCGGCCAATTCGGCAAGACGATTGGCTTCGTTCGGGTCTTCGATCACCAGGAAGAATTCAGCCACCGTCAAAATGCGTGACGGATTCAGCTTGGCCAGCGCCTCGGCCTGGTGGGCTGCGTCGATTGCCGCCGCGCGCTGTCCGCGCAGGAAAAGGTTCATCGGAATCCGCGCGATTACTTCCCTAAATAAGCGATCGGACATGTCCGGCGGAGCTTCAGAAAAAGCCAGCCGAAACTGCTGCAAGCCACCCTCAACATCGCCTGCCTGTAGCTTCTGATCACCCAACATCGCCCGGGCCACGATGATCAGTTCGTTGGCGCGAGGCAAAGCCACAGATTTCGGATGCGCTGCTATGAATGCTTTCAGTGCTTCAATTCTTTTCTCAGGCGTCAAAGCCAACGTCACTTCCACCTGCTCTTTTTCATCCTCAGGGCTCATGCGTCCCGTGGCCGCCGGCGAGCTTGTTGGAGACGGAACATTGGCAGCCGCGGGTTCAGCCGGTTCGGGCGAAGCGCTCGGTGTATTTTGAGCGGTGGGACTCTCAGCCGGTGACGCGCTGACAGTCTCAGTGGGCGACGGGCTCGGAGTTACTGCACTGATTGAGGGTGACGCTTCCGGTGAGGGTGTCTTAACCGGCGTCTCAGATGGCGAAGGAACCGGTGATGTCTCAACCTTCTGAGGTGACTCAGTAACCACCGGCGTAACACTCGGCACAGCCTCGGGTGTAGATGCCGGCTCCGGCTGGGCGGGCGGCGTCGGCGTTGCGGTCGGTTCGGCCACCGGAGTCTCCGCAGGTGGGGCGGGGCTTTCAACTAGTCGCGGGCGGGTTCTCGCGATCAGGCTCTCGCCCGCTTGTTGTTCGAGAGCTTCAAACGTGAAACTCTTATGCTCGCCCAAAATATTTATGAACGTTTGCACTCCAGCGACCAGACCGAGGCTGTAACCATCGCTCCCGATTTTCGGGCGCATGCGCCGTCCCATCTCGCCAATTAGACCGTCAGGAAGATCGGCCCGCGCGGATCTGGTGGCCTGCGTGAAGAACTTCGCGTTGTCCGCCGCAATTATGAGTAAGAGACTCTTGCTCGGACTCGAAGGACCGCCAATTCCCCAATCGTTGGCAACTCGCAAAGAATAATCGTACAGATCTTCCGTTCCCACTGTCTTCACCGTGGCGATGACAAAGTCGAGACCAGTTCGCTGTTTTAGATTCTCAAGCACTCTTTCCAGTCGCTCCCTGGTTGCCGCATCAAGCACTTCGCCGAAGTCGTTAATATGTCTGCTCGGCTTTGGCAGGCGGTCCTGGGCGCCCACGCCCCGGTTCGCGCTCAGACTGAACACAGAAATGATGGCCAGGAGGATCGCGAAAACGCTCGCCCGCTGGTTAATAAAAGTTGATTTCATTTGATAGCTCGTTGATAAGATTCCCTATCTGATTATGCGTGATTTTCGTCCCTGACTGATACCCAACGCTTCGGCCAAAACGCGGCCGGCCGAACAGCTGGGCGTTTGCACGTCGAGCACATTGGCCAGCGTGGGGGCGAGATCCGCCGGCGTCGCCGACTGGGCGTATCTTCCCGATTTAAAGGCTCGACCCATAATAATCAAAGGCACGTGCGTGTCATAACTGTAAGCCGAGCCGTGGGTAGCAGACGACCGCGGATCCGTCGGATCGTCGGGACCATCGAACAGAATAGTATAAGGCTCAAAAACCACGATCACATCGCCGCTGCGTTGCGGATAGAAACCGTGGAGCACCCGCCGCGCTACGACGTCCGCAGGCGAAATGCCATTGTTTTCCAGTTGCGCCCGGGTAAAGAAGCGGGCCGCGCCGGGCATTTGCATGGCCAGCTCGCCCACCACGCGCTCGCACTCGTCCAGATCAATCCCGTCTCGCTTCAAAGCCGCTCGATTCAAATAAAAGTTTCCGTTTAGCAAGCCCGCCTCAGTCTCCTGCTTGTTGGTAAAGGTTCGGATGTAATCCGAAGCGGCTCGATTCTGGCGGCCATATCTGGCTTTCAATCCCTCTTCGACCAGCTTCAGCATGTCTGCTTTTCGCAGCCTTCGGCCGGGAAGATGCTGCAGCGCGGCCAACTCAGGCACCGGCGAAGCTCCGTGATCGGCAGTAAAGAGCACAATCGTATTTTGCAAACCTACCCGCGTATCAACAAAGTCGAGCAGCGTCCCAATTTGCCGATCGACGCGCAAGGTGATGTCCATCGCTTCCTGGCTGTTGGGCCCAAACCGATGACCGGCATAGTCATTGGCTGAGAAGCTTACCGACAAGACATCTGTGTCGTCATCATCGCCGAGCCTTTCGGCCTTGATGGCTTCTTCTGCAAACGCGACCAGCAGGTCATTCGAGAACGGTGTGTAGACCAAAGCTTTGAAAAAAGGTTTGCTCGGCTTGTCGGCTCCACCGGTGACGATATGAGGAAAAAAATTGGTGTCGTTTGAAGTCTTGTCCTGATTCTCCCACGGCACATCGTCCTTGCCGGCACGCTTCAGGTACTCGCCTTCCGGCATCAAACGATCCCAGCGAGCGCCAAACCAGTGATCGGCCATCCGCCGACTGTTAAAGTTCGTGACCCAATCCGGCATTTGGTTGAAATAGTAGGTGCTGGAAATCATGTTGCCGGTGTCGTCGCTGAACCAGTAAGCGGCGTTCGCTCGCCGGCCAGCCGGCAAAATCGCCGAACGATTCTTGGCTGAGATTCCGATCACTTTCGACCGATCGTTGTCGGCCAGACGCAACTCGTCGCCGAGTGTCGAACAAAGAAGACGCTGCGGACTATAGCCCTTCTCTCCCGGTCTGCCGGCAAGCATGCTGGTGCTGTCGTCGGTTACGGACTTAACTTTCCTGCCCGTCTGTTGCTCGTACCATTCGTTGGCGATGATCCCGGTCTGCGAAGGCCACGCCCCGGTCATTAGAACGGAATGGCCCGGCGCGGTTAAGGTTGGCATGTGGTCATAATTGGCCCCAGTCCACGACGCGCCCTGGCGCATCAGACGCCCAATGCCGTTGGCCACAAAAAGATCACCGAAGCGCGTCAGATAGTCATAACGAAACTGATCGACGACGATCAGCAGCACCAGACGCGGACGAGTAGCGTCTCGGCTTTTCGCCGCCACTCGCTCAACGCGGTTCTGCGACTGGCGACGCGCCTGCGACGGCTGAGGATACACAAGGCCAACGGCCCGACCGTAAGGCAGGGCCCAGGCCAGAAGCGCGATGCTCAGCAACCCGAACGCCAGCCTGGGAAAAACTCTGGAATACGCCTCTTTCATTCGAAATCGATCATTGCGGCGGGGGTGATAAACGAGCATATATGAAGGCGAGACAAATCGGGCGGGCATGATAACATCAATTTCAAGGAAAAAGTAAAAAGGCAAAAGGCAAAAAAGGTTCGGATGGCGAGGAGTCCTGGTCAACACGGCCACATGCCTGTGAAACGCCCAGCAAGAGTTTGCTTTTTCCTTTTACCTTTTTACTTTTTCCTTCGATGAGCGAACTTGAGGACGCATGGGAACTGGCGCTGTCTGAAGCGATGCAGCGAGCGCACGCCGCCGGTCGCGCTGACATTGCTCGCTATCTCGATCTGCGCGCGCAGAACGATCTGCTGCGACGCGCGGCGACGGACTGGCTCACGACTACGTTCACTTCGCTGGCTGGTATTGCTAATCGACACGGCGCCGGAATTTTGACCGAGCACAAGGACAGCCATCGTTTTCGTCGCGGGTCCGCGACGATGGTCGGAACGCAATTGACTTTGCGCCGCGGAGTGCGGGAGTTGATTATCGAATGCGGCTGGCCGCGCGCGCCGCGCGACGGAATCGTGCGTGGGGACGGTCTCGCCTGCGCCAACATCAAACATTTGGGCAAGCATCGTTCGAATGCGGAATTATTGCTCGCCCGTTCCTCGAAAGGCTCGCCGCAGTGGCTCATCCTGGAAAAGACTGATACTCGATCAGAACTGACTGAGGGTGAAATCCGTCAACACTTCTCGATTTTAGTAAGCGAATCATAACGTCTCAACCAACTCCTTCTATTAATCTTACGACTTGCTTGTAAAGCCCGGGCTTTTTTATGACTCAGCGTGCGCACGCGCCGCGGCTTTCATCTCATCAGCGCAAAGTTTTGCAAAAATCAAGGAGGCGTGAAAATGAAGAACAACATCTTAATTAAGTCGTTAATAACGGCGGCCCTTTTGATATTGGCAATCCCCATCGGAGCATCGGCTCAGATCAACCGTGACCGGTCATACGATCGATACGATAGCCGCGAACAATACGATCGGGTAAGTCGGCGTGAAGTGCGCACGGCAATCCAACGGCTCGACAATGTCGCGCTCCGGTTAGAGGACGAAGCCAATGCACCACGGGGGCGCCGAGTGTTGGGTTTCTTCTGGGGTGCGCGCACCGACAGCCGCTCGGTCCTGGAAATCCGCAACTTTAGGGGCGCCGTTGCGCAGCTGCGACACAGCGCTACTGATCAGGACGGTTTCGCCGGCAGCAGGGACGAGGCACGCCTGGTCCTTGATCTGGGAGTCCGACTTGATCGGAACCTGCGTCTGCGCACCGGTAGTAGCAGCGTGGATGCCAGCTTGAGTGAACTCAGATCGAATCTTCACCTCATCGCGGACGCATACGGTCTAAGAATGCCTTTGGCTTAGGCCGATCAATAGAACCCTCTGAACGTCGTTGATGACGTGCCCGCAGTGGCCCCGCACGCTCTTTGTTGAGCGCGCGGGGCTTTCGTTAGTCCGGCCCTCAATGCCACAATGCCAGCCGGATGATCGGCACGCTTTACATTGTCGCCACTCCCATCGGCAATCTCGAAGATGTGACTCAACGCGCGCTCCGCATTCTGGGCGAAGTCGACTTGGTCGCCTGCGAAGACACGCGACACACCCGCGTGCTGTTAAATCATTTCGGAATTAAAACCAAAACCATAAGCTATCACGAGCACAACGAGCGCGCCCGCGCCGAGCAACTTTGCCAGCTATTGGTATCGGGAAAGAATGTGGCCCTGGTTTCCGATGCCGGCACCCCACTGGTCAGCGATCCGGGATTTCGCATCGTTTCTGCGGCGATCGAAGCAAATATTCCCGTCGTGCCCATTCCGGGAGCCACTGCTTTCGTCGTGGCGTTGACCGCATCGGGTGTGTCCGCGGATCAATTCTTTTTCGCCGGCTTTCTACCGGCGCGAGCGAATGCGCGGCAGAAGAAATTAGAAGAGTTGCGCACCGTTGCGGCGACACTCGTTTTTTATGAAGCACCGCATCGAATCGCCGCGACATTGAAAACTGCCCGCGAGGTACTCGGCAATCGCCGCGCAGCTGTAGCGCGCGAGTTGACAAAAATTCACGAGGAATTCACTCGCGGAAGATTGGAAGATTTGGGTCAGCGCTTTTCCGAAGCGACGCGGGCAAAAGGCGAGCTGGTCTTGCTCATAGATGGAACCGCGGATGAAGCGATTGCTGCGCACGACGCGGCAATCCCCGGCCAGTCTTCATATCGCGATCTGGCCGAAAGGGTTAATGAACTTGAGGTGGGTGGACTTGATCCGAAACAAGCGCTAAAGCAGGCAGCGCGCGAGTTGGGACTAAAGCGGGCCGACGCCTATCGCCGTCTGGTAGCTCACAAAAATCGTCGCAGCAAATAGAAAGCGCCCAGTACTGCGCACTCCAAATCATTTCACCAGCGCTCCGATCGGTCCATCGGGCTTGACGATGTCCTTCAAGGCCGAATATGGAACCAAAACGAACTGCGGACCCGCGGCATACGGCGCGACCTGGTACGGATCGAAAGTGATCCACAAACCCTTCTTCGTAATCACCCAGGCCTTGTAATTGTCCACGCGCGCCGACGCGCCCGACTGGATCATGTCGTCGCTGAGCATTCCGTCTTTTTCCTGCTGCGCTCTTTGCTTCAATTCCTTCAGGCAATACGCCGAGATAACGTTTAAATAGTTCGACTTCAGATTGAAAAGATCGGCCAGCGCAAGTTTCTTTCCACTCTTGACGTCAAAGTTAAGCACGGTGGTTATGTGATTGGGATGGGCCGCTCCGCGTGAGTACGAGCTTTCCCCAAACTCAACGCTAATCAAATCATCGGTTGCGAAACGAAAATCGTAGCCAATATCCTGACTTGACTCGCCGATTTCATCAGTTACTTCGCTTTCGTCAACGGAATCGACCGCGGTTTCGGCGCTCTTGAATGCGGCTACCTCTTTGGCAATCATGCCGCGCGCCTCGCGATTGAACTGCTCAAACCGCGCGTCGCCTTCAATCTGGGGGTACTCAGCGTCGATCGTGTAATGGGCTTGCTTGTTTGTCTCTCTAATCCCCTTCGGATTCACGCGCACCGGCCCGCTGAATTCGATCGGCTGCTGAAAGACCTGAAACGGAGTCTCTTTCGTGCCGTCCGGCTTTGACCACTTGCCCTCGATTTCGTTTAGGTTGGGGTCGGGCGAATCGGTCGCCGGCTTCCACTGGCCCTTGAAAACGCCGGTGTCTTTGCCATTCTCATCACTCTCTTTCAGCTCGACTTTCCCGCTCTTATCGATCGTGCCGTTGAGGTTGATATTCTTTCCCACCTTCGGATAAAAATAATTTCCGTTCAGCCGTTCGCCGTCGCGAACGAGCGCCATTTCAATCCTCAGCGTTTTGGTGCCGGTAGTAATTGTGCCGCGAAAATAGAACTTCTCCTCGGTCGTGGCCGAGCCTCCCACCGGAGCATCCGGCTGCGGCGTGGCGGCGTTGCTGTTCGCCTGTTGATTCCTGGTGGCTTTGCGACAAGCGCCCATCGCGATCATGGCGAGCAACAACACCAGCGTAAGTTGAATTTTGAGTTTCATAGTCGGTTCAGACGGATTTGGTTTTCGTAAGTACGCTACCAGCGATCTGGTTGCGAATATCTTCGAAGGACAACTCGCTCAGTCTCCCGCCAGTGAACATCTCGTTGTTCGTCACATCGGCAAGAGCAAAATGCGGCTGCGGAAAACTATCGAGCTCTTCGTCCGATTCAAAGCTGATCTCTGCCAGCACCAGCCCCAGCAGGTCACCCAGAAACATATCAATCGAGAATTGGTGGCCCTCGAATTCGAAGGGGTAACGATTCTTTCGAATTTCGTTGGCTTCAAAGACAGCCAGACGCTCGGCTTCAGCCGCGTTGAGATAGGTGTTGGTAATTATCGTGCGTGACAGGTCTTCGGGATCGGGGGCAAACTTCTGCGTGAACTTCACAATCCACTTGTTGGTCTTAGGGTCGCGTACTTTGCGAAGTCGCAGCCGGGTGCCGGTGATGTAGTTGTCGGTGATCTGCAGGTGATGATCCGCGCGGCCCAAACCTTCCGGCAGATCTCGCAAGAGATAGCGCCGCTCACGCTCGATGCGTGCGTACTTGCTCTCCGGAAGAATCGTGTTCAGGTCGGTTAGCTTGGCAACACCCATCGCTCGATGCGTTACTCCAGAAGAAATTTCAACAACCCGCCGGCCGCGGATATGCCGCCGATACGCTCTTCGTCGGAATATGAAAGTCCGGTAGCGCGTGACATGCGACTGGCGGCGACCATTTGCTCATTGCGCAGCTGCTGCCGCTCAAACTCAAGCTCTCTCTTCTCTTTCTGGCGCGAAACCTCGAGGCCACCACCGCGAATAAACTGAATAATCCCGCTCAGTTCATCGCAGTCGAACCAGGTACCGTGGCCTTTGCAAACATCCACGATCACGCCCGAGCACCGCGCAAAGTTGATCCGGTTCATCAACTGGCCGCACTGAGGGCACGGCACGTAGCTTACTCTTTCCTCGCCCGCTTCTGCCTTGTGCGGCGCCGGCAAGGCGGCTCCCAACACCGCCGACTGCTGTTCGCGATCGGCGCAAATCCCTTCGAATGCTGCTACTTCGACCCACAGGCCCACGCATCGCTCGCATTCGCGCATGGCGGTGGCGCCAATCTGTACTGAAGACATATCAGTCCGGCACCGTGGACATTTCAAAACTGAGAGGTCGGCCGCTTTTGCTTGATTCGCTGCCGCGCCGCAATGCGGACAGTGCCGGCTGCCGATAAACATCAGAGCAAAGCACGATGGGCAGGCGACCGTCGCCAACTTTGATTCGCAGTATTGACACTGTGGAGAATCAGAGGAAATCGCGGCGCCACAGTTTGGACAGTTGAGTGTTTGCGCGTCCACTGGGGCATTGTAGCAGTTTTGTAATTAGGCGTGTCAGAAGCCCGCCGAGGTCCCCAACCAGGCATCTCGGTTGGGGTGGGGCGGTTAGAGAGGGCCAGCTAGAGGACAGTTGCCTTTGCTGACGCGCGGGCTTCTGACGTGATCGCGGGGTCATTAGAATGCTGGACTAATTTGCTGCCGATGTGCGATGCTGACACTTCAAATCTCACGCGATTAATTACTTCGCTCGTCTCTGCCTGGCTTTAATCTAATGAGCACCGTGCTCGACGAAGCAGTTCTCGAAGACCGGCCGGAAGTCGATGTTTCGCTGCTGGCCGCGTCTCTGCGTCTGGACCGCGATAGTCCCGTCGTCCTCTCTTTGGATATCGGCACCTCGGGAATTCGCGCAGCTTTGTTCGATGGCCGCGGCGAGAAAATAGAAAGTCTGATTGATACTCCCTCCAGCGGAATTTATCCCGAATTAAGCATAGGACTGGATACGGACGCCGACGTATTGGTCGGACTCGTCGGCAACTCGCTTAATTTAGCATTTGAGCGGGTCCCGTTGCTGGTCTCTCGCGTGGACTATGTGGCGATATCGTGTTTCTGGCATAGCCTTCTTGGTGTCGATAGTGCAGGAAACCCACTTACTCCTGTGTTTGGTTGGGCTGACCGCCGCGCCGCCGGCGCAGTCGCGGAGTTGCAAGCGACTTTTGATGAGACCGAAGTTCACGCGCGTACCGGTTGTCGGTTTCACCCCAGCTACTGGCCGGCAAAACTGCTTTGGCTGAAGAAGGAGCGCGGCGAAATTTTTCGCAAAGCCAGGCGCTGGCTTTCATTCTCTGATTACCTCTCGCTCCGTCTGTTTGGTGACGCGACCACCAGCGTGTCCATGGCCTCGGCCACGGGACTGCTGGATCAAAAAACGTGCCGTTGGGATTACGAACTGCTCGCGGAACTGGGTGTTGCGCCCGAACAATTGCCGCCGATTGCGGCCGGCGGCGAGGCAATCAGGTTTCAACCTCAGACATCCATTTCGAACTTGCCACCGCTTGAAGGTGCGGCCTGGTTTCCGGCGATCGGCGATGGGGCGGCCAACAACATCGGAGCCTCGTGCGTCGGCGTGGATCGTGCCGCGTTGATGATTGGGACTTCAGGCGCGATGAGGGTGCTGTTTGCCGGCAATCCGCCGGCCAGGATGAGGCCCGAACTGTTTTGCTATCGCGCGGATCGCGATCGCCTCGTTATCGGCGGCGCACTGTCGGACGGCGGTGGACTATATCAATGGATGAAGCAGACAATGAATGGGCTCTATGCAGATCCCGAAATCGAATCAGCCCTGAGTGTAATGAAACCCGACGCGCACGGCCTGAGTGTGTTGCCGTTCTGGTTCGGCGAGCGCGCGACGGGCTGGTCAAGCTCAGCCACGGGATCAATTCTTGGCTTCACCGCGCAAACCAAACCAATTGAGATCCTGCGCGCCGGCATGGAATCCGTTTGTTATCGATTCGCCGCGCTGGCCGCAGCTCTCGACACGGTCGCACCGAAAGCTGCGATTGTCGGCACCGGCAATGCCTTGCTCTCGTCTCCGACCTGGGCGCAAATGCTCGCCGATGTTCTCGGGCGGCAAATTGAACTCTCCGCTACCCGCGAAGCCTCGACTCGCGGTGCCGCCTTGCTTGCGCTCGAAGCAGTTGGCAAGATAGACGGTCTCGAAACAATCGATCCCAGTCCCGGCCCAGTTTACGAGCCGAATATGGCTCACCACAGCATTTATGCTGGGGCGTCGGAACGGCAGCAGAAGCTCTATGACAAATTAAACGGAAGTTTCAAGTCTCAAGTTTGAAGTTTCAGGTTGTCTACCAACTTGAATCCTTCCGAGCCAAACTTGAAACTTGAGACCTGGAACTTGAAACTGAAAAAACAATGAGCGCGAGAATGAAAGAACAACTAGAAGCGACGCCGGAACTTGATCAGCTTTGCATCAATACTATCCGCACGCTGTCGCTCGACGCCGTGCAGAAAGCCAATTCAGGACATCCCGGCCTGCCGCTGGGCGCCGCGCCGATGGCTTATGTGTTGTGGACGCGCTTCATGCGTTACAACCCAAAGAATCCGAAGTGGGAAAACCGCGATCGCTTTCTGCTTTCAGCGGGGCATGGCTCGATGTTGCTTTACTCTCTGCTTTATCTCACCGGCTATGATCTTTCACTCGACGAGATCAAAAACTTTCGCCAATGGGAATCGAAAACGCCCGGCCATCCCGAATACGGCCTAACTCCCGGAGTTGAGATCACCACCGGCCCCCTGGGTCAGGGTTTTGCCAACGGAGTTGGGATGGCAATGGGCGCCGCGCATCTGGCTGCGAAATTTAACCAGAAGGACTTCTCGCTAATTGATCATTATGTTTATGCCATTGTGTCCGACGGAGACTTAATGGAAGGCGTGGCTTCGGAAGCCGCCTCGCTCGCGGGTCATCTAAAACTCGGCAAACTGATCTATCTTTACGACGACAACAAAGTCACCATTGAAGGTTTTACCGACCTCGCATTTTCTGAAGATGTGCCGAAACGATTTGAAGCGTATGGCTGGCACACTTCGACGGTTGAAGACGGAAACGATCTCGCGGCGATCGAGGCCGCGATTCGCGATGCCCAATCGGTAGCCGATCGACCGTCGCTGATTTCAGTCAAGACCACGATTGGTTACGGCATGCCCACCGCCGGCACGCGCAAAGCGCACAGCGATGCGCCCGGCGAAGATGCTGTGAAAGAAACCAAACGGCATCTTGGCTGGCCGGAAGATAAGCAGTTCTTTGTGCCGGACGAAGCGCTCGCGCATTTTCGCCAGGCGATCGAGCGCGGCGCCGCGCAAGAGCACGAATGGAAAGGATTGGTGAAGGACTACAAACAGACGCATGCGGAGATGGGCGACCTTTGGGAGCAAACAGTCAGCGGCGAGTTGCCCAGGGATTGGGAATCGCACTTGCCGGATTTCGCGGACGCCAAACCGGTTGCGACCCGCGTGGCCAGTGGTCAGGTCATCAATGCCCTCGCCCCACACATGCCGATGCTGATTGGCGGCTCAGCCGATCTCGGCGTCTCAAACAATACGGACATTAAAGACAGCGGCGACTTTGAAGCCGGTAGCTATGACGGCCGCATCATCCACTTTGGCGTGCGCGAACACTCGATGGGCGCGACCCTGACCGGCATGGCGCTGAATGGTGGCTTGATTCCTTACGGCGGCACGTTCATGACGTTTTCCGATTACATGCGTCCATCGATACGTTTGGCCGCGCTCTCAGAAGTGCAAGTGATTTATGTCTTCACGCACGATTCAGTCGGATTGGGCGAAGACGGACCCACGCATCAGCCCATTGAACATCTGGCGGCACTGCGCGCAATTCCTCACTTGTTTGTAGTCCGGCCCGCCGATGTGCACGAAGTTCGCGAAGCGTGGCGGCTGGCGATCCTTCGTCGTCACGCACCCACAGCTTTGGCCCTGACGCGACAAAAAGTGCCGCTGATTGATCGTCAGGTGCATGCGTCTGCCGAAGGTTTGCGCCGCGGTGGCTACGTACTCGCGGAAGCGGTCAGTACCGCTCGCGGCGAGGTCAGAACCGGGAGCGATAGCGACCGGGTCCCGCAGCTGATCTTAATAGCCACCGGCTCAGAAGTCTCACTCGCCCTCGACGCCCGCGAGCAACTTCAGAAAGACGGTGTTCCGACCCGCGTCGTCTCAATGCCCTGCATTGAACTATTCGAAGAGCAATCCCAGGACTATCGTGAAGAGGTTCTGCCTCCTTCAGTCACCGCCCGTCTGGCCATTGAGGCTGGAGTCCGCCAGGGATGGGACCGCTACGTCGGCCCACAGGGCGACGTGATCTGTCTCGATCGCTTTGGCGCCTCAGCGCCGGGCGATGTCGCGCTGCAGAATTTGGGATTCAATGTTGAGAATGTGATCACGCGCGGGCGGGCGTTGTTATAGGAGATAACCAGTCCGCATGAGTTCAAGGCGATTTCATGTCGAGTACACACCGCTGGCCGTAGAGAATCTTCGCGACCTTCCGAAAACCGTGGCAGGCCAAATCATTCGAAAAATATCTCGCCTGGAAAACGGCCTAACCGGCAACATCAAACGCTTGCGACAGGCCGATTTCGGCTATAGGATGCGCATGGGTAACTACAGGATTCTGTTCGATGTTGAAGATGATACAATTGTGATCCAAAAGATAGGCCATCGGAAGGATGTTTATGAGTAGTGCCGTCGTTAACAAACCTCGCTTCAAACGGGAGCAGAAGTACGTCGTCGAGAAGATCGCCGAGCTGCGCGAAGAGCTAGCAGACCTGATTGACTATCTCGATCTGTTAGAAGCGCGGGCGCAGAACTTTGGCAAGCGGCGTTACAGCACTGAACAGGTCAAGAAGATGTTGCAACTCAAATAGGCTAGAGTCCACGCCGATTGATAAGCAACGCGCCCCTCACTAACGCAAGAAAGCCGCGAGAAACGTAAGGCCGCCCGAATGGTATAGCTCATGGGAACATTGAGCATTTTGAAAGCTAACCTTGGCTCGATCCTCACCCAAAGCATTTCCGATGTTGAAAATGAAAGCCGTCACAATCGTCTCATTCGGCGGTATTGAAGGCCTCGAAATCCGCGAGGTCGTGGACGCGCCGCGCGCAACGCTCGATCGCGTGCGGGTCCGCGTGCGCGCTGCGGGATTGAATCGCGCGGACATTCTGCAGCGACTCGGCCGTTACCCGGCGCCGCCCGGTTATCCGCAGGACATTCCGGGGATGGAATTCGCCGGCGAAGTTGAAGAAATCGGCGAAGACGTGCGCCAGTGGAAAGTCGGCGACCGCGTGTTCGGCATCATCGGCGGCGGCGGCCAGGCGGAATACGTGACCGTGCCTGAGAATTTGCTGGCGGAGATTCCCGCGAACCTTAATTGGGCCGAAGCTGCCGCCGTACCCGAAGTCTTCATGACTGCGCATGATGCATTGTTCACGCAGTGCGGCTTGCAGATGGGCGAGACGGTCTTGATTCACGCGGCGGGATCCGGCGTCGGCACGGCGGCCAGTCAACTGGTGCGCGCCGCCGGCGCTACTGCTTACGGCACATCGCGCACTGCCGACAAACTTGAAAAGGCAAAAGAGTTTGGGCTGACGGAGTCCTTTGTTGCCGGCGGTGATCCGATGGATTTCGTTGAGGCCGTAAAGCAGTGGACGAACGGCTCTGGTGTTGATGTGGTTTTGGATCTGGTGGGCGCGGCTTACCTGAAAGCAAATCTGGAATCGCTGGCCACCAAAGGCCGTTTGATTTTTGTGGGCACAACCAGCGGTTCAAAAGCTGAGATTGATTACGCTGTGGTGATGCGAAAACGGCTGCGGATCATGGGCACATCTCTGCGCACGCGTTCCCTCGAGGAAAAGGCAACGGCCACTCGGCTATTCGCGCAACACGTCGTGCCGTTACTCGCCAGCGGTGTGGTGCGTCCGGTGATGGACAAAGTTTTCAAGATGGAAGAAGTTCGTGCAGCTCACCAGAGGATTGAGTCTAACCAGAGTTTTGGAAAAGTTGTGTTGACCATCGAGTGACTCTGGAGTGCGCTGACTTGTCAGCGCTTTGGTAAGCGGCGACTTGTCGCCGGCCGGCTGGCAATAGCTGCAACTATAGCCGCGACAAGTCGCGGCCTAAGAAAGCGGTAACAAGTTACCGCACTCCAAAACAGCAACCCGCTTATCGAATCCGATCTGGAACTTCGGTAGGCTTGACGGGAGAATTGATCCGACTCGCCGCTTCGTCGGTCACAATACAAAGCCCGTGGCGACCTTCACCCGCCAGTCGATGCACCAACCGCCGCGCGTCTTCGTGAGTCAAACTCGTGGCTTCGCACCCGCGGTCGCTGAGAACGGTCCACCTTTCACTTGCAAGTTCGCTGGTCATTTGAAAAAAGTGCGGGCAGGGAAACTCCGCTCCGGTTACTTCCCTTTGAAATCCGGCTTTCTTTTCTCAAGAAATGCCTTTACGCCTTCGTCTTTGTCTTCACTCGAGAAGCAAAGCGCAAACAGATCAACTTCACGCCGGAGACCTTCATCAAGGTTCGAACGTGAAGCCAGCTTGATTGCTTCTTTTGCCAGTCGCAAAGCGATCGGACTCTTTTCCGCGATGCGGTTGGCAATCTCCATCGTTTTTGCTTCAAGCTGATCCGCCGGAACGACGTGATTCACCAGTCCGAGATTAAATGCTGTCGGGGCGTCGATTATCTCGCCGGTCAGGATCAACTCCATCGCTTTTCCTTCACCAAGCAACCGTGTCAGCCTCTGTGTTCCGCCTCCGCCTGGGATGATGCCGAGATTGATTTCAGGTTGGCCGAACGATGCTTTTTCGCTGGCCACGCGAATGTCACAGGCCAGAGCGACCTCACAACCACCGCCCAGGCAATAGCCATTGACCATGGCGATGATTGGTTTGGGAAAAGTGTCGACTGCGTTGAAGAGTCCGCGCTCCAGCATGATTTCACGCTGCGAGATAGCAGTGCGCTCGGCAAATTCGGCGATGTCCGCGCCGGCAATGAACGCCTTTTCGCCGGCGCCGGTGATGACCACCACGCGCACGGAATCGTCAGCCCGCAATTCATCGAGAATAGCGGCGCCTTCGGCACGCGTCTGAATGTTCAGAGCGTTCCGTTTTTCCGGCCGGTTGATGGTTATTACCGCAACTCGATCGCGACGATCCAGCAGAATAGTCTCGTAGCTTTGACTCACTTTGACGGCTCCAGTTTTCTTTGATTGAAGTTCGAAGAGTAAACCACAAAGGGCCCAGGGACTCAAAGCGGGCAGGACAAATCCTCAGTCTGGATGCATCGGTTGCGTCACAGGCAAGATGGTTCGGCGTCCGGTCAAACTTGTGATCCGGCTATGGATTGGGATTGATCTTATCAATCTCCCTATCAATTAGCGGAAATAGTCGTTGGCGAATTCTGGCAACCAGTTGCTCGGCCTGCCTCACGTCTTCTTCGAGGCGAATGCGGCCTTGCGTATTCAGTATCAACAAACTCTCGAGCCCTTTTCGCTCCGTCTCCAAAACCCGCCGGCGCGTGTCCCGCAATTCAGAAGTTCGGGTAGTGCCTATCCCGCTCATCGTCCGCTCGATGTTCTCAGGTCGAATCTCTTCGTCAATCTGAGTCATCCGGCTTTTCAAGGCGGTTTCTTTTTCGATTACTTCGACCAGCTGCTTCCGCAGGACCCCGGCGCGTTCTTCTGTGCGGGTCAACAAATCCAGGTTGGTGGAAATTCGCTTAAGGCTGTCGCCCGAACTCTCGCCTTGTTTTGAATCAGGCGCCAAAAGCTCCTCGCTGATCGCCTGCAATCTGGTGTTCAAAGTTTGCAGCGACTTGCGCAAGAGTGCCAGCTCATTTGCTACCGACTCGACCGAATTGTTGTTTGCGGGCGCAGCACCTTGCGCAAATGAGGACACGCTAAGAAATGCCAGAAACCAAATCAGCAGTAGCAGTCTTGATGACACTCTCATTGATAACTCCTTCGGTTGGAAGTTTCGTGACAGTCGTATCACGCATCTGCACTCAGGTAAGTTTCCTTATTATCATCTCGCCACGCCGGAAGTCCATGACTGCTTCGCAGGTCGCCCCGGTGCTACCTTGCTAAATCCAGTTCGTGACGACTTTCGAAAAAACCTTTCCAGGCATCACGGCTCTTTTTCAACAAGGCAGGAGCATTCTCAATCGTAAAGTCCGAGATCTTCACTCCTTTCTCAACCTGTTTCCACGTCAGCGGCATTGAGACAGTCGCGCCGGGTTTGGCCCGCGCGCTCAAGGCCGCCGCTATGGTCTTCCCGCGCGCATTCTGCATCGCATCGACGTACACCTGTTGCTTCTGGCGCTTCGCGAGCGAGCGCTGTGTCGTGGCAATCTTTGGCGCGCGCCGCGCGACCTCGTCAGCCAGGGCGGCCGCGACGCTCGCGATCTTGCGGTAATCGTATTTAGGTTTCAGCGGCAGGTAGATATGAATGCCCGAAGACCCGGAGGTCTTGGGGAAACCCGGCAGGCCGAGTTCGTCCAAAACCTCCTTACAAATTAAGGCCACCGCCAAGACATTTTTCCATGGCGCTTGCTTGGGATCGAGATCGAGCATCAGGTAGTCGGGCTGGTCGAGATGTTTCAGGGTCGAATGCCACGGATGCTGCTCGATCGTGCCCAGATTTACAAAATGGAGCAGCGAGCCGACAGTTGTGTAAACGGAATAATTCACTCCACGTCCTTCCTGGTTCACCAGTTGGACGGTCTTGATATAGCCGGGCGCGCTTTCGGTATCCTGTTGAAAGAACATTGGCGCTTTGATCCCGCGCGGGTAGCGCTGGAGAATCGCCGGCCGGTCTTTCAGAAACGGCATGATCAGGGATTCGATTTTGAGGTAGTAGCAGAGCAGATCGTATTTCGTGATTTTCTCGTCCGGCCAGTAGACGCGATCAAGACTGGTAAGACTGACGCTCTCGTTCTTGATTTTCAGAACGAGATTGCCCTTGGGTTTTTTTAGCGCCAGGAATTCTTCCGGAGAGATCGACGGGCCTTCACGTGCGCGTGTCTGCTTGACCTTCCCCGGTTTGCCCTGACTTACAGATTGATTTTGCCTTGTAGCCATGGCTGCGCCGGCATTCTAGCATCAAAGGGATTACTCTGCGGTGTGGCTTTCACTCCTGATCGACAGGCGTCAGATCGCTATTCGCCGGACCCATGATCACTTTACCGAGCGCGTCGTAGCGCGAGCCGTGGCACGGACAGTCCCAGGTCTTCTCGAGAGAGTTCCAGTCAACAATGCATCCCAGATGGCGACAGACTGCGGACAATTCGTGAACGTCTCCTGATTCGTCTTTGTAAGCGGCAATCTTTTTCAAACCCTTTCGCATAATAGCGCCCGAGCCTGGTGCGATCTGGGCCACCGACTCGACTTCGCCGGGTGTGACCAGGTCGACCAACTGTTCAGCCGTATTAATATTCTCTCTCAGATACTTCTTGATGGCCCGCAGGGTCTTACGAGATGGTTCGTAGAGTCTGGCCCATGCGTTCTCTCTTTCCAGAATCAAGTCGGTCAGGAGGATTCCGGCAATTGTGCCATGCGTCATTCCGTTCCCTGAGTCGCCCGTAGCGATAAAAACATTTTCATGATCCAACGGATTGCGGCCGATGAAAGCAAGACCGTCAAATGGCTCCATCACTTCACCCGACCAGCGAAACTCAATCTCTTTCATCATCGGAAAGCGCGTGCGCGTCCATCGCTCGAGCGCGGCGAAGCGTACGTTGGCATCATCTTTCTGCCCTGTCTTATGATCCTCGCCGCCGGAAATCAGAAAATCGCGGCCATCAGTCAGACTCTCAATCCGAACATAGTGATACGGATCGGGCGTGTCCCAGAAAAGCGCACGCGTAACCGAGCCACGCGGCACGGCAGCGCCAATCACATAGGTTTGATAGCCCGCCTGTTTGGTGTGAATCTCGAATCGGTCATTGACTGGAGTATTTGTGGCCACCACCACCGCATTAGCATTCACGACATGACCCGTCGCCGTTTCGATGCGCGCTGACTCGCCTCCTTCAATCTCATCGGCGTGAGTTTGGCAGTAGATTTGTCCGCCGTCCCGTTCAATCGCGCGCGTAAGTCCAGCCAGATACTTCAAAGGATGAAACTGAGCCTGGAGCGGAAATCGAAGCGCCTTACCGGTGTCATACGAGTCGATCGGCGCTCGCTCGATCATTTCGATATTGGTTAAGCCGGCGCGATGCGCGGCCGCTAATTCGCGTTCAAGAATCTCTTTCGATTCGCCCGGGGGCACAAACAGATAGCCATCAAGCCGCTCGAACTCGCAATCGATCTGCTCTTTACGAACTATGTCTTCGACGCAATCGATCGCGGCGGCGTGACTCTCAGCCGCCAGTCGTGCGCCCTCTTCTCCATGAAGGCTTTCAAGTTCAAAGTAGCGATCGTCCAGTGCAGTGACGAGATGCGCGGTGGTTCGTCCCGTCATCCCGCCGCCGATGGGTCCATCATCCAGAACGATGACCGACTTGCCGGCGCGCGCCAACAGATATGCGGTGGTCATTCCTGCGATCCCGGCGCCAACCACGCAGATATTCGCGCGCTCGTCTTTGACAAGCGCAGGCCGCGCCAGGGCTTCGGTAGTCGCTGACCAGATTGATTGCGTGGCTCCGGATGAAGGTCTCATAAGGATGACTCCGCCCGTGGCTAATGCGACTTTGGTTCCACCATCGTGCGACTTTGGTTCCACCATCGTCAGGGGTTTCAGCTTCGGGCAGACGATTTCCGGGATCTACAAGCTCGCAGAACTGTCTTGATTCATGACGCAGAGGTTGGGGAAGCAGCGGGAATGGTACAGACCGGCGATAGATAGCCTTGAGGCGGCTTCACATGAGCGGGGCCGCGAGCAAAAGCGCCAGTCGCGTTGCTAATTTACTTAGCTTCATGAGGTGACGTTTAGGCTCCTGCTGCTGAGGGCGTTGGCGTCTGGGGCGCAAACCTTTCCCGTGGCGAGTGACTCATCCGTTGCGAGGCGCGCCACCGGCGAAAGAACTGTCTCAAGAAGAGGCCTCATCTGCGATAGCTGTTTGATTCGGATCATCAGATCCCACGCTCGTTCGAACTTCTTCCACCCTGCCGCGTAAAAGAAGTGCTTGAGCTTGTGCTTGACTGAGTGATGCGCGGATGACGCGTCGAGGATCGAGCTCCAGCGATAGAACGCTTCGTAGGACCAGTCGTAGCCGCGCTTGAGTTCTTCGCGCGATAATCTGGATGGACGGTAAACAACGTGGCGCGTATCGTACAGATCCCAGTTCCGCGTTTCGATCCGGTTGTGCGCGGCCATGTCCGCGAAAAGCGCTGTGCCGGGATACGGCGTCAAGATGTGAAAAGTGGCCGTAGTGATCCCGGCCTGGATGGCCCAGTCTACCGTGCGAGAGAAGACGTCGCCGTCGTCGCCGTCCAGGCCGAAGACGAAGCTTCCGTTGATCATGATGCCGAGGTCGTCGAGCCTCCGTACGACGTCGCGATAGCTGCGACCGAGGTTCTGACGCTTGCCGGCGCCTCGTAGACCGTTCTCCGAGAGAGTCTCGAACCCGATGAAGAGACTCCGGAGGCCTGCGGCCGCTGCCTCATTGATTAGGTCGTCACGCAGGATCGAATCGACGGTAGCAGCGCCCTGAAACACCCGGCCCATTCCGCGCATGCCGCGGAACAGCTCTCTCGAGAAGCGCGCATCCCCAAAAAGATGATCGTCCAGGAAGTAGAGATGGCGGCCCGGGAGGCGGGCAATCTCGGCGAGCGCGTCGTCCACGCGCTGTGTGTAAAACGAGCGCCCCCCAGAAAAGAAGCCGTCCTTGTAGCAGAACGTGCAATGGTGAGGGCATCCTCGGGAAACAACGATTGAGTTCGGGACCAGGTATCGATTCCGTTGAATGAGATCCCGTCGAATCGGAGGCAGCGCTTCGAGGGTGCGAACCGGCGACTCGTAGCGGCAAAGTGGTCGTCCCGCGGCGAAGTCAAGCAGGAACTGCGGGAACGTGTGTTCTCCGGGTCCGAGAAAGATAGTATCCGCGTGAGGCACGGCCTCATCCGGGAGCGAGGTCACGTGAAGGCCACCCAGCACGACGTAGGAGCCGCGCGCGCGATAGTGATCCGCGATCTGATACGCCCTGTAGGCGTTCGTGATGTAGACCTGGATCACGACCAGGTCAGGGTCGTCGTTGAGATTGAGCTTTTCCACGTGTTCATCTTGAATCGCGATGTCGAGGTCGGGGTCGAGGTAAGCGGCGAGAGTTGCCAAACCAAGAGGCGGGAACAGGGAGTACTTGATCGGGCGCCAGTACGGACTTGTTGCCTCAGTCAACGCGGGCAGGATCAGCTTCACGCGTTTAAGCGACCGGCGTGGAGCGTTCAGAGTCGAATTGAACAAATCTGTGACCAACGTGGTTTCCCAGATCTCCTGCTTTGTTACATGCCGCTGCGGTTCACAATTGGAATGGTGTTTTCTTATGCAGCGGGCTGTTCGTACTCATCTTCAGCCTTTCAATTACGACTCTCGGAGCAAAGCGCTTTGCCACACAAAGCCACTGGGCAAAATTTTTTGAGGAGACCTGACGTTAGCTGGTCCCACGCATGCGCCCGATTACTGCCTCCATGTGATTGAGATAGCGTTCCAGCGCGCGGCGTCCCACGGCCGTCAAACTGTATTCAGTTTTTGGCGTGCGACCTTCGAAAGACTTCGAACAGGCTACGTAGCCTGCATCCTCGAGTTTGCGCGCGTGTACGCTCAAATTGCCGTCACTTGTTTTCACCGAATGCTTGAGTTCGTTGAAGGTCAAGGAATCGTTGACCGCCAGGGCGCTGATAATTCCCAGTCGCAGCCGCTCGTGAATTAGTCGATCGATCTCGTGCATACTCCGCGGCGCCTCGCCGGAAACGGTCCGGAGACGTTGCTTTTCCGGTCGGGCCTTCTTTACTTCATGCTTTAGTGCTTGCTGTTTAGCCACCGTATTTCCTCGCGATTATGCTGCCAAAGATTATGTGCAGACCGCCAAAACCAGCGGCCATAAGCCAGTTGCCGAAGTGTGCGGGCGCGAACAGTCCGGCGGCGCCCAGGGCCATGAAGCAGATGCCCATCACCGGCACAATGCTGACTGAAAACATCCCGCCGGTCACCACCCCGGTTCCGTATAGCAGCAACCACATCCCCGGAATTGCGTCGGTCAAACCCTTTCGAAACAGAACGATAGTCAGCAGAGCGCCCACGATCATCGGCGGGGAGAGGCTGAATGCCACCTTGCGGCCGGCGCCTGAGAATAACGGAACACCTGTGGCGCGTGCTTTTCGATCCATCAACCAGCCCGCAATGAGAAGAGAAATTATGGCTTCCGCTACCCAGGTACCCAGCCAACCTCGGGCGGTTCGCTGATGAGCTGCCACGTAGCTGGCGACCAAAGCAGAGATGCCGATCGCTACCTGGCCCCATCCCGGGACCGCCGTGAAAGCTCCCGCCCGTTCCATTGTTTCGCGGATGTAGCGGAGATTATCCATCGCGCGGTCATGCAGCGCGGGCGGTGGTTCGGACGGGGTTTGGGCTAGCCGAATCGTCATCGACTCAAACTTATAACTTAACGGTCCTGTTGTGTCAAGTACTTTACTATGCAAAGTGAATGTCCCTGGCGCGTCGGATGGCTGGAGGGAATTGCAGGGTTCTGACTGAACTCTAGATGGGTGGGCTGTCGCCGGCGTCGATCGTATCAATCAGCTTCTGCCAATCGGATCCGCGGCGGCTTTGTAGAATCCGGACGCAACGATTCCAGCGCAGGATAGCGTCATCGTTTCCGGGCGGGCGAATCTCTTCCGCTTTCTCAAAGAAGGCAAACGCCTGATCGAATAGCGGCGCTACCGCGTGTGGCGCGCGGCCGGCTTCAAGTTGGGACTTTGCTTGTCGTTCGTGGAGCAGCCCCGTGTAGTAAAACCTTTCGTATTCATCTTGCAGGCTTTGGAAGACGGTGTGCGCTTCGCCGTGACGATCGGACGGACTGCCGTTGAATTGGTCCGTGATCGCGAGCCCGAGCAGACGCAAAGCTGTTTGATTGTCAGGATCAGCAGCCAGGATATCGCGGCAAATCGATTCTGCTTCGCCCGGCTCGTTGAGATACCGATAGAGCTCTGCTTTTGAGATGGCTTCGGGAATGCCGTCTTTCGAGATGGGTTTTAATTGCAGATCCATGGCCGTCTCCACGCAAAACTCGTTCAGACTTCGATCTCAATGTCCGGACCGTCGACTCGAACGGTGTACCGGTTTACGGCCTGCGGGGCGGGTGGCCCCAGCACCTGGCCGCTGGTGACATCAAACACAGCTCCATGCCAGGGACAAGTCACCTCGGTGCCTTCGATTTCTCCTTCACAAAGCGGTCCGCCCACATGCGTGCAGGTGTTATCGATAGCGTGAAACGATCCTTGCACATTGAAGATCGCAATTTCGTTTCCGTTTACCTCGACCATTTTTGCCTGGCCGACGGGGATCTCGTCAGTGCTGGCAACCTTTACGAACTCTGGCATATTCTCTCCCGCAAACTGGTTTCAATTCGCCACGAGCTTATCAACAGCTCAGTCACGTCGACAAGTTACCGCGAGACTCTCACATCCGCTTTTTGCCGGTTAGTTTCCGCAAAAACCACCGCACCGGATCGTAGAAATCATCCACGACCCGTTCTTTTAGGGGAATGATGGCGTTGTCGGTGATGTGAATGTCTTCGGGGCAGACTTCGGTGCAGCACTTGGTGATGTTGCATAAGCCAATGCCGAGCTTGTCTTTGAGCAACTCGGTTCGATTCACAGAATCCAACGGATGCATCTCCAAACCGGCGATACGCACAAAGAAGCGCGGGCCGCCAAACTGCTCTTGCTTTTCGTGATCCCTCAGCACGTGACAAACGTTCTGGCAAAGAAAACACTCGATGCATTTGCGAAATTCCTGCACGCGATCGACTTCGCGCTGATCCATCTTCCATTCGACGTTTGGCTTTGGCGTAAACGGCGGAATCGTTTTGTTCACGCGATAATTCCACGAGACGTCGGTCACAAGATCTTTAAGCACCGGGAAAGCCTTCATTGGTTGTACGGTGATTGGCTCATTTAGCGGAAGCGCATCCATGCGAGTCTTGCAGGTCAGACGCGGCCGGCCGTTGACTTCCGCTGAGCACGAACCGCATTTTCCGGCTTTGCAATTCCAGCGCACAGCGAGATCAGGAGCGTGATGGGCCTGGATGTAGTGCAGCGCATCAAGCACCACCATGCCGGGCGCGACGGGCACCTGGTACTCGACGAGTTCGCCGCCATCGCGATCGCCACGAAAAACTTTGAAAGTTGCGTTAGCCATAAGAAATTCACCACGGAGACACGGAGAACACGGAGCTAATGAACCAGTCTTCTGATTCCACTCTTCAGCACGACAACGTTAAAGTTAATCAACAAACCTATCTTCACCCGAGTGAGTTTCAAGTAAGTCAGCAACTGCGCCTGATGGATTGGTGCCAATGCTTCCACGGACTTAACCTCGACAATGACCAAGCCTGCCACCAACAGGTCAATACGATAGCCACAATCGAGCCTGACTCCCTTGTACTCTAACGGCAACGGCTTCTCATATTCAAAAGAAACACCTCGCAGTTCAAGTTCGCGAGCCAAGCATGCCTGATATGACGATTCCAGCAATCCTGGGCCGAGCTGTCGGTGAACCTCAATAGCCGCGCCAATAATCTCTCCAGTTAGCTTCTCTTGAAAGAGTCTTCCTTTAGGCTTCATCGTGGGAGTCCTGCCTTGTCTTATGTTTTGCTTTCGCTCCGTGTCCTCCGTGTCTCCGTGGTGAATTCGTTTAGTTACGAAAGAAGCTCCTTTAGTTCCGCCGGCATCTCCGCAATCGGCGCGTGACTTAACTTCATCCGCTCGTCATCGCGCGAGATGATGTTATTCAACTTGCTCCATTGCTCGTCATAGTTTGGAAAATCGATCCGGCTGTGCGCGCCGCGGCTCTCTTTGCGTTCCAGGGCGCTTAATGCCACGGCTTCAGAAACTGTCAGCATGGCTTTCAGATCTCGGGCCAGGTGCCAACCGGGGTTGAATAGGCGCGAACCGCCGACGTGAAGTTTAGCCGCGCGCTGTTTCAGTTTCTGAATCTCATCAAGACCATGTTTCAGATCTTCTTCGCTGCGAAAGATCCCCACGTAGTTCTGCATCGTCTCCTGCAAGTCACGGTGCAGGTCATAAGGACTATCGCCATCGCTACGCTCGAACGGCGCCAGCATCTCGCGCGTCGCTCCGTTGACCTCAGCGTCGTCAACCGCCGGCACGCCGACTTGCTTCGCGTGTTCTGACGCGCTCAGCCCGGCCCGACGTCCGAACACCAACAAATCTGAAAGCGAATTTCCACCGAGGCGGTTCGCGCCATGCAAACCTGCCGCGGCTTCGCCTGCGGCGAACAATCCCGGCACGTTTGATTGAGCGGTCTCAGCATCGACGCGGATGCCGCCCATCATGTAATGGCAGGTTGGTCCGACCTCCATCGGTCCTTTGGTGATGTCCACGTCGGCCAGTTCGCGAAACTGGTGATACATGCTCGGCAGTTTCTTCTTCACATATTCAGCGGGTTTATGTGAGATATCCAGGTACGCGCCGCCGTGTTCGGTGCCGCGGCCTTCCTTTGCTTCAGTGTAAATCGCGCGGGCTACGACGTCGCGCGTCGAAAGATCCATTCGTTCCGGATCGTAGCGCTCCATAAACCGCTCGCCGTCTTTGTTGCGCAGCACGCCGCCTTCACCGCGGACGGCTTCGGTAACCAGAATTCCCTGCACCCCGGGCGGCCAGACCATTCCGGTGGGATGGAACTGCACGAATTCCATGTCCATCAATTCAGCGCCGGCGTCGTAAGCCAGGGCCATCCCGTCCCCGGTGTACTCCCAAGAATTTGAAGTGATCCGCCAGGCTTTGCCGATTCCGCCGGTGGCGATCACAACTGACTTTGCTTTGAAGACAATAAAGCGGCCATTCTCTCGCCAGTATCCGAACGCACCAGCGATCCGATCACCATCTTTCAGCAAGCGAGTGATCGCGCACTCCATGTAGACATCGATGCCCAGATTGACGCCGCGATCCTGCAGCGTGCGAATCATCTCGAGGCCGGTGCGGTCGCCAACGTGGCACAGTCTTTTGAAAGTATGGCCACCAAAAGCGCGCTGCAGGATATTTCCGTCCGTCGTCCGGTCGAACAACGCGCCCCACTGTTCCAGCTCTCGAACACGTTCAGGGGCCTCCTGGGCATGAATCTGCGCCATGCGCCAGTTGTTCAGAAATTTCCCGCCGCGCATTGTGTCGCGAAAATGCGCGCGCCAATCATCAGTCCGATCAACGTTGGCCATCGCTGCCGCGATTCCACCCTCAGCCATGACCGTGTGAGCTTTACCCAGCAGCGATTTGCAGACCACGGCGACGCTGGCGCCCTGAGCCAGGGCTTCAATCGCCGCGCGCAGTCCCGCGCCGCCCGCGCCAATGATCAGAACGTCGTGTTCGTGGGTCTCGAATTTTTCCGTCACAGCAGTCTCAAATCCCTAATCACTCCCGCAGCCACCAGACGCACGTAAAGATCAGCCAGCCCCACCGAAAAAAGACTCAACCAGGCAAACAACATGTGACGCTCGTTTAAGAACGAAACTCCCCGCCAGGCTCCATGACGTGGACCGCCCGCGACTACACATGAGAAACAATCCACGTTGCCGCCGATGATGTGTCTGAGCGAATGGCATGACAACGTGTAGAACGAAAGCAAAACAATGTTCGTCAGTAGCACCAGCGAACCTACGCCGATTCCGAAGTGTTTACCGGTCGGTGAGTCAAACCAAAAAGCCATGATCGCGTCGTACCATAAGATGATTAAGAAAATGATGGCAACGTAGAGAAAATAGCGATGCAGATTCTGCAGAATGAAAGGAAAGCGGGTTTCGCCGCTGTAACGATGCGGATGTGATTCGCCGACGGCGCATCCCGGCGGATCAAGAAAGAAAGCCCGGTAATAGGCTTTGCGGTAATAGTAGCAAGTGGCGCGAAACCCTAACGGCGCCCACAAAATCAGAATCGCCGGTGAGAGTGGCCACCACTTTGGTTTGATTAGGGGCGAATAGAAAGGCGAAAGATAGGGCCCGAACTCATAGAAGTTATTCTCGAACGTTCGCCATGTCGCGTAAAGGCTGAACGCGCCGAGCACCAGGACAACGGGAATCAGCTCAACCCACCACGCATCCCTACGCATAGTGGCGCCGAAACCGCTGCGTGCTAACGAGCTTCCTGATTGAGCCATGAAAGAGTCAGCTTAAGGGTAAGCTGCACGTTCTCCGTCTCAAGCGTCCTCGAAAACAAATTCGATCTGAAGCTTATAAGCGTTTGAGGGAATTCTATCAAGAGCAAACTAGGGCACCAGGACAACCTTGCCGATATTTTTTCGCGCTTCCAGATGTCGGTGCGCATCAGCGATTTGGTCAAATCGAAAGGCGTGATCGACGTGTGGCTGAATCCAACCCTCGTGGACGCCACGCATTATCTCTTGCGTCCAGCTCGCAACTTTTTCGCCTTCGCCCCACATGTGGCCCAGGTTCAAGCCAAACACACCTTTGTTACGGCTCATCAATCCGAGCGGATGAAATTTTGGAGTTTGCATCACGGCTTTCAGCGCCCGTAACTTTCCACGAATGCCGGAAGCCGACGCCGTCGACATGCCAAAGACCCCCATGCGTCCGGTGGTGCGCAGAGCACGATAGGTCTTTTTCCAGCTGGCTCCTCCCAAAGGATCGATGGCGAGCTCGACTCCTCGGCCCTGCGTCAGATCCTTCAAAACCGTCAACCAGTCCTGATTTCGATAATCGATTGCGTGATCCAAACCGCGTTGTTTCAGGAAAGAATGTTTCCCGGCGCTGGCCGTGCCGTAAGTGACCGCGCCGATGTGTTTCGCGATATCCAACGCGGCCAGCCCGACGCCGCCGCCGGCATTGTGAATCAGCACAGCCTCATCTTTTTTCAATCCGCCCATGACGACCAGCAGCGCCCAGGCTGTCAGATAGTTCACCGGAATAGCGGCGCCCTGTTCAAAGCTCAACGCTTCGGGCTTTTCAAATGTCTGTGCTGAAGACACGGCGAGCAACTCAGCCTGACCATTGAACCGCGTCATGGCGATGACTGATTTGCCGATGAGATTTCGATCGACTTCTTCGCCCGCTGCTTCGACGATTCCGGAAACTTCGTAGCCCATCACGCAAGGCTTCGGCGGTCCGTCCGGATACAAACCCTGACGCGCCATAACATCGGCAAAGTTCAGCCCCGAGGCTTTGACACGAATCAGCACCTGCCCTTTGGTGGGGACCGGATCGGGGCGCTCTTCGACTTTCATTGCACCAACGTCACCGTTGCGCGTAGTTACGATTGCTCGCATAAGAACGAATATCGTTTGCGAAGACAGTTAGGGGCACGGACTGCCGTGCCCCTTCAAAACCAAATGCTTGGTACCCTCCCTTACGGTCGGGCTGCTGCCCCGAACTACCTCAACTCTGTTCGGCGGTCTTGGTTTGCTTGTTTGGCTGCGGCACGATGCGCAGATACGGCTTCACCGTCTTCCAACCGCCGGGAAACTTCTCTTTTGCCGCATCGTCGCTAAGGGAAGGCACGATGATCACGTCGTCGCCATCCTTCCAATTCACCGGCGTGGCCACACTGTAACCGGCGGTGAGCTGCAGAGAGTCTACGACCCGGAGAATTTCGTCAAAGTTGCGGCCGGTACTGGCCGGATAAGTAATCATCAGCTTGACCTTCTTGTCCGGGCCAATGATAAAGACCGAGCGCACCGTAAACACATCGCTGATCTCCGGATGAATCATGTCATAGAGTTCGGCGACCTTGTGATCGGGATCGGCAATGACTGGAAAATTCAGCGCCGTGCCCTGAGTTTCGCGAATGTCTTCCGCCCAGCGCTTATGCGAATCGGCCGGGTCCACACTCAATCCGATCACTTTCACGTTGCGCTTATCAAATTCAGGCTTAAGGCGCGCGCATTCACCGAGTTCGGTCGTGCATACGGGCGTGAAATCCTTCGGATGCGAGAATAAGACGCCCCAGCCATTGCCCAGCCACTCGTGAAAATTAATAGTTCCTTCGGTGGTTTCGGCGGTGAAATCGGGGGCTATGTCTCCTAAACGTAATGCCATGGTTCGTACTCCTTTTGATTTGAATGTCACTTAGACCACGCAGACGCGAAGTCGCAGGCGTGCTATGTGAATTGTGGTAGCTAACTGGCGGAGGTTTTATAACTAAACCGAAGGCAAGTCAAGGGTAAGGACAGTCTCGGTACGCCCATCCTGCGCGTGATTCACGGGCCAGAGGCCCGCGCCACAGCTAAACTGCAACGATGGCAATCTTATTCTTGTCTGCCAAACTGATCATTTCCTCGCGGTCAAACATGAGGGTCTTGTCGGCGGTGAGACAGAGGCAGGTGGCTCCCGACGCAACCATCGATTCAACGGTCGGCACGCCGACGACGGGAACGTCAAAACGCATGTCCTGATCGGGTTTGGCGATTTTTACCACCGTCAGACGGCCGCGCGCGAGTTCACCGGCGCGGCGAATCACGGCGTCGGTTCCTTCCATGGCTTCAATCGCCACGCAAGCACGATCGCGGACCACGATGGTCTGGCCAAGGTCGAGACCGGCGATCCCGTTAGCGATTTCGAGGCCGTATTCGATGTTGCCCCGCTCGCGCTCATCAGGCGCGCGTTTCGTTAAGGTGCCGGGTTGTGGTAGCTGGTCCTTTAAGAAATATGTCGAGTCGATCAACTCGATCCCTTCGGTCGCCAATTCGGAAGCAACCGCGCCGATTAACGCGTCCGTGTTTCGTCGCGGCAGGCGCAACAGCATCTTCAGCATGCGCACATCGGGAATGGCGCCACTGAAAATCTGTACGTGTTTGACCTGGCCGGCCATGATCGCCTTCTCCACGCCTTCGTTTTTGAAGAAACGGAGCATCTTGCCCAGTTGACCGATGCCGACCCAGGTAAACTTATCGGACAGGTTTTCAAGTTCAGGATCGGTCTCTTCACGAATCGCGGCCACGGCAATGGAAGCGCCGGCGCGTTTCGCTCCTTCGAGAACGAGAAAGGGGAACTTGCCGTTGCCTGCTATTAAGCCGTACTTCATCAGGTTAGATTTCAGAACAAATTCAACGCAAAGGACGCCGAGGTTTCCGCAAAGGGACGCAGAGGAAAACCATTGCGCGACTCTGCGAAAACCTCTGCGTCCTTTGCGTTAAAGTCCGTGTCTACTTCACCACCCCACGCTTAGACATCTGGACAAACCGAACTAATTCGTTCACTTCATCGGAGTTTTCGATCTCGGCCCGGATCCGTTCGAGCGCCTGGGTAGTGTTCAGTTTCGACGAGAGCAGCAGGTGAAATGCATGGTGCAGCGAGGCGATGGTCTCGCGTGAGTAGCCACGACGGCGGACCCCTACCTTATTCAGGCCGTAACACTTCGCGTGATTACCCACCGTGAGCGCGAACGGCAAAGCATCCTTCACTACCACTGAATACCCACCGACATAGGCCTCTCGGCCCACGCGGCAAAACTGATGCACGCCGGAGTACGCGCCGATGTTCGCGCCGTCCTCGACAATCACATGGCCGGCAAGGGTCGCGGCGTTGGCCATGATGACGTTGTTGCCAAGCAGGCAATCATGCGCAATGTGCGCCTGGGCCATCAGGAAGCAATCGTCGCCCGTCCTGGTAAGTCCGCCGCCGCCGGAGGTGCCGCGATGAATCGTCACAAACTCGCGAATGCGATTGCGCCGGCCGATCTCAGTCTCAGTAGACTCGCCAGCGAATTTCAAATCCTGCGGCGGCAAACCAATCGAGACAAACGGAAAGATGTGCGACTCATCACCAATGCGGGTGCGGCCATCGATGACACACTGGCCGTCAATACGCACCCCTTCGCCCAGCGTTACCTCGTCGCCAATTACCGCAAAGGGACCGATGAAGCAGTCCTTGCCGATTTGGGCCCTGGCACTGACGACGGCAGTCGAATGAATCTGCATTGAGGATTCGCGGCGACTTTGGATGGACGGAGCGCTCATTGTGAAGAATTCGGACGATCGGCGATTATGCTCATCAACTCTGCATCGGCACAAAGCTGACCATCAACCTTGGCTTCTCCGCGCATGCGTTGAATCCGCGGGCCAAAGCGCAGGGCCGTGACTTCGAGGACCAGGGTGTCACCGGGAACTACCGGCCGCCGGAACCGCGCTTCCTTAATGCCGGTGAAGAGGACCAGCTTCTGGTCGCGATCGGCGATCTCACGCAAAGCCAGCAGCGCGCCACACTGGGCCAGGGCCTCGATGACCAGCACGCCGGGCATTACCGGAGCACCGGGAAAATGGCCCTGAAAGAACGATTCGTTGATGCTGACCTGCTTGATGCCCACGATCCGCTGAAGCGGCGTTAATTCGATGATCCGATCCACGAGCAGGAAGGGATAGCGATGCGGCAGAAGCTTCTTGATGGCTTCGGAATCGAGAACTGTTTCCATAAGCTGCCTCGGAAGAGATCATTTTCCACTTGTCATTTCAGATTTCTCATTTGTCATCTGCCAGCCCAAGGCGGCGAATAAACGAGAAATCGAAAGATACAAATGACGATGGAAAAATACTTGAAAGACTTCGACTTCAGCTCGATTTGCCCGTCACTTTGGCGTCGTCACCGAGGCAGTAGCGGGATTCTTGCTGTTGTAGTCGCTGATGAAGGCCCGGGTGATGTCGGTGCTCTCCGCGGCATACAGGACCCCTTCGACCTGGCTGCCGTCTATGATCATTGATATTGAGTGGGCCTTGGCATAGCTATCCAGAGCCCTGCCGACGTCCTCCTGCAATGGGCCCAACACCTCCAGGCGTCGCTTTTGATATGCGGCCTGGGCATCCTCGCCCCTGCGTTTGTAGTCCTTTTTTAGCTCATCCAACTGATCGATCTTTTGTTGAGTCACCTTCGGATCGGCAATGTTGCGGGTCTTGTTCAACTCCTCGCTGAGCTGGTTAATCTTCTGAGCCGTCAGGTTCAGTTCGTCTTGTGTTTTCTGGAACTCGCCATTCAACTTGGTCAACAACACGGTGAACTTGGCGATGCCTTGTTTCGAATCCTGAAAGGCTTCGGAAAAGATTACGGCAATTTTACTCACGGCTACATTGGTTGCGGCAGCTTGAGTCGCCGGAGCCTGCGGCCGGGGTTGGGTTGCGGTTCCCTGGGCGAAAACCGGGCCGGAGGCGATGAACGCCAGAAAAAAGAGCGCAAGCACGGAAGTCTTTCTATTCATAATAATCTCAGCAGCTTCAAGTCGAAGATGCGGAGACGCGCGCCATGGTCGCACCTCCGCATCTGAGCAAGCCTGCTCGGAAAGAACCCACGCTACTGCGGCGGTGTTAACGACGCGGTGGCGGGATTCTTACTGTTGAACTCAGTAATAAAAGCCCGAGTGATGCTCAGCGATTCTGAAGCGCTGACAATACCCTGTACTTTTGTCACATCCAAAATCAGCGTGATGCCGTGCGCTTTGGCGTAAACGTCGAGCGCCTTGCCAATCTCTTCGTAAACCGGCCCCAGCACGTCCTGCAGACGTTTCTGGTACAAGGCCTGGGCGTCCTCGCCCTTGCGCTGGTAGTCCTTCTTCATCTGCTCGATCTTGTCATTCTGCTGCGCGGTAACCTTGGGATCCTGCACCGGAGCGGCCTTATTCAAATCCGCAGTCGCTTTCTCAATTTGCGCCTGCAGCGTGCCCAGTTCAGTGCGTCGCGGTTGAAATTCGGCTTCGACGCGCTTCATGGCTGCGACCAGGCGAACAATACCTGTTTTCTCATCGGCGAACTCGTCGGTATTTACCAGGGCGATCTTGGCATCAGGCATATTGCCTGCGGCCGGTGCCGGTGTGGGCGCGGGCGTACTGGTGGTGCGCGGTTGTGCGAACACCGATCCCACGCTGATGACCGCGAAAAAAGCGACCGCGGCTATCGCACGAAATATTTTCATAACTCTTTTGTACTACTCCTTAGATTGAGAAGCGGCTTAAACTCAGCTGTTTAGTTGTGCAGGCCGCCGGTTTGGGTTGCAAAGATGTCCGTTCGCTGTAGCTTGCGGTCCTGTCGATTCTTAGAAAGTGCGTCCTACGCTGAACCGAAAGACGCTCTTTTTCTCCTGAAAGAAGAATTGAAAGTTATCAATGACCTGGTCGCTACGCGCGTTGGGATTATAAGCATAAATAATGCGAAAAGGCACGTTCAGAATGGGGACCTGGAAACGGATTTCGGCCCCGATACTGCTGCGAATATCGGTAAATTTGGCAAACAAACTTTGGTTGAGGCGGACGACGGTGTTTGTTTGCGCCTCTCCGCGCAGAAACACCTGCTGCAAGCCAAAGGGCAGCAGCGTAAGAGGATCAACGGGGCCGAGGCGCTGGGCCTCGTCAAATTCCGCGCGCGTAATCAAGCGGTTGTCCCGGGCGATTAGGCCGAACGCGCTCGACAGGGCCAGGTTAGAGAAGTTGTTGCAGGCGGCCAGCGTGGTGAGGGTTATCCCAATGTTTGCTCCCAGCCGTGGGCACGGAATCGCACCTACAGTCTGCAGGAATGGCTGATCGGTCAAAAACTCACTCGAATACGTCTGCTCGCGCTTTGATCGCAGGTTGAAGGCTGAACCAACGTCCGCGAACAGCGCCGCGCTTACTGTTCTGCCAAAGATCGGAATCCGGTATTCGAAATTCCCGAGTATCTGAGTGTCGGCGCCGGTCGCCGTGTAGGCACGCGGCAGTTGCGCGATATTACTCCCGGTGGAGCCCGTAAATGTGCCGATTCCGGCCAGCGATGCCGGCAGGCCCGGCACGACCAGCGGCGTCCCAGAGTTGTTCGTTGCGATCACCACGTTGCGCGACGTGATGTAGTTGTCGAGCGGTGTGACCGGACTAATTGATCTTACGTTGTAGCCACGAATCGTAAATTCGTCGCCGAGGAAGTAACGCTCGTAGATAGGCACACCGTCAACGAAAGCCAGCGAGTTCGCGTTTCTGATCTTGTTGCTGGTCGCAAAACTCCCGACCGTGCCGGCCACGATCCTAAAGCCGAACACCTCAGGGTTGTCCGACCGCTTTCTGCGCATTGCGTAAAACTGAGTGAACTCAATCGTCGGCTGATAGGTGCGCACATCGCCGCCCAACCCGGCGAGGCCGAGTCCAATCGATAGCGAGCGTCCGCGCGTCGGATCGATGTTGGCATTGCGCGTGTCGTAAGCAAACGTGGCCGTCGCGCGACTGGTCAAAATGCTCGGCTGACGATAGATCACCGGAATAAACTGGTCGGCGCCGCCGCTCGTATTAACTTCCGGATCTTTCACACTCGATTGGGCGATTTGATACGAAAGACCGATACGGGAAAACTGCGTGAAGGGACGCTTGCGATAAAACTCGGACAACGGCGCGCTGGCGAAGATCGATGCGCCCAACGAGTTGCGCGTGAAGAGGTTCGCTTCACCGGTGTTGAAGAAATCAATGGCGTTGCCAAACAGACCCTGGTTCGCGGCAGTGTTCTGCGACAGAAACGTTCCTTCGCCAAAAAACTTCTGCGAGTACGCAAATACCGAAAAGCCGGCCGTGATGGGCCGATTTTTGATGTAGGGCTCAGTGAAGGAAAACTGAAACGAACGCTGCCGGTTACCGGCGGCCAGATTCAAGCTGAGTACTTCGCCACGGCCGAACAGGTTATTGGTTGAATACTCGAGTCCAAAGAACGATCCGCCGATGCCGGAAACGCCGCCATTGAACGAGATTTGCTGGCGACCTTTCTCGGCGACCTTTACGGTGACGTCTACGAGGCCTTCTTCTTCGTTGGTGCGATAGTCGGCGTCCTTGTCCTTGTCGATAGGGTTGAAATAGCCGAGCTGGTTAAGGCGGGTGATGGAAAACTCGAAATAATCCGCGTTATAGATATCGCCTTCGTTGATCAGCACTTCGCGACGGAGCACGTTGTCTCGCGTAAAGGTGTTGCCCGTGAACTCCAAACGTCGCAGCGTGAATTGCTTGCCTTCGTCAATGGTGATCAGAAAGTCAGCAATGCCTTCTTCCGGTGTCTGCGGATTGTCTTTGAATGTGGGCGTAACTTCAGCCGTGTATTGAATGAAACCCTGTGCGCCATAATACTTCTTGAGATTCTCGTATAGCGCCTTACTAATCGCTTCACCGTTGGCGACTTCGCCCTTTTGCAGGCCGATGATTCCTTTGATTACCTGTTCGGAAAAGATCGAATTGCCTTCGATCTTCATGTCACCCAGACGAAAGAGTTTTCCGTCAATAATCGGGACGGTAATCCGCAGCGTGTCGTCAACCGAAGAAAGAAACGGCAGAGGTAAAATGGGAAATCCGGTGCGTCGCTTACCCAGGCCCTCGATCTTCGGCTCAAGGTGACGTGCCTGCAAATAACCCTTGGACTTCATGTAGTTGTCCACGCGATGCAGGTCGTAGTCGAGTTTTCCCCGGTCCAGAATATCCAGCTCCTTGAAGCGCGATATCAGTCCCGCTTCCTTGACGTACTTCATCTGATCGCGGAGTGCGCCGTTCTTAAAAACCTTACTGCCTTCAAATTGAATTTCAGCGACGCGAACGCGCGGACCTTCGCTGATTTCAAAAGTAATCGCAATTGACGTCGCCGAAACCTGCTCGCGATTCACATTGATCGTGGCATTCGGATGCCCTTTTGCCGCCAGCAGCTCTTTCAGGACTCGGGTGGCGTTTCTTACCTTTACCGGATCTTCGATCGCTTCTTTGGAAATACCCACGCGGCGCTCGCGAAACGTTTTGAGCACGTCGGACTCCGATACGCTCTTCAGCCCTTCAAACTGAATATCGCGAATGATGGGTAGCTCGACGACGATAAAAGTAATGTTAACGCCGCCACGTGGTCCTGGCTCTTCAGTGACGCGTGTGCCCACCTTGTCGAAAAAGCCGTAAGACAGGATGGCCTGCAAATCGCGCGCGACCTGATCCGGATTGTAGGTGTCGCCAGGGCGGGTTTGGACGTAGTAAAGGATGTCGTCTTTGCGCAAGCGCCGATTGCCAATGACATCGACGTTCTCAACGATGCGCGGTTGAGGTTGTTGCGCGTGGGCAGGCGCTGCGAGGAGCAGAGCTGCAGTGCCGATGCCGACGCTTAATATGGAAAGGCAGACAACGCGATAAAAGTGCATAAGTGACGGTTCCCTTAGAGGTTCCTCTGGGGACTCACACAAGCTTATGAAAAGATTCAGCGCTTACTTCAGGAAAACCGTAACACAAACCCGGCGCGGTTGCGCAGCCTGGGGAGCACTTGGATTCACCGAAGCTCTGGCTCGTTGCCAGTTTCTAACGTACAAAGCGGCGCATTATACCGGGAAAATAAAGGGAAAGTCCAAAGTGCAGCATACTTTGGACTTAAGACGGGAACTTAGGTCTTCTGTTTCAGGGGGTGACGAGTAGATCACTTGCCTGCTCGATTCCGGCTTCGTCGATCGAGATCGAGCGGAAGTTTAGCTCTTCGCCATCCACAAACATCTCGACCAGCGTCGCATCGCCGAGTTGGCCCTGGATCAGAGCTTCAGAAAGAGGGTCTTCAACGTGTTTTTGCAGGGAACGCCGCAGCGGACGGGCGCCGTAGGAGCGATCGGCGCAGGTTTTGTTGACAATCCAACGCTTGGCGTCCTCCGACAGACGCACGATAAACCCATGGTTGGACATAGTGCTGTTCATCTGATCGACTTGTAACTGCAGGACATCGAGCAAGTCAGCGTCGACCAACTCGTCAAAGACAATAATCTCGTCGAGCCGGTTGATGAACTCCGGATTAAAAGTCTGGCGCACGGAGCTCATCACCATCTCTTCCATTTTGGCGCGCGAAATATCGCTCGAACCCTGGAACCCCAGCGTGCCCTTCTTCTGAATAAAGCGGGCACCAATGTTCGACGTCATGATAATGATGGCGTGCTTGAAATCAATCGTGTTGCCCAGCGCATCCGTCAGAATTCCGTCTTCGAAGACCTGTAGCAGGACGTTGTAGATATCAGGATGGGCCTTTTCGATCTCGTCGAATAAAAGCACCGCATAAGGAGAACGTTTTACCCGCTCGGTCAACTGTCCGCCTTCTTCGTGACCCACATAGCCGGGCGGCGATCCGATCAACTTTGACACCGAATGCTTCTCCATGAACTCAGACATATCAAAGCGAATCATCGAACGCTCGCTGCCGAACAGGAATTGCGCCAGGCAACGCGCCACCTCAGTCTTGCCGACGCCGGTTGGCCCCAGAAACAAGAACGAACCGACTGGCCGGTGCGGGTTCTTCAGGCCGGCGCGCGAACGCCGGATGGCGCGAGCCAGGGCCGATATTGCCGGCCGCTGTGAGATTACGCGCTTATGTAATTCAGTCTCGATGCGGAGAAGCTTCTTCGACTCTTCTTCTTTCAGCGAGGTGATCGGAATTCCGGTCCAGCGGGCGATTACCTCTTCGACGTCGGCCCGGCTGACTTCAGCCATCACAATCGCGTCTTCTTCGTCTTCAATCGGGGCCTGAGCGCGTCCGTAAGTGGCTCGCTCCCACTCGGTCAACGACGCAGTCAGCGCATCCAAATTCCCTTGTTCAGCGCGCACGCGCAACTTAACCCGGGCGCCGGCTTCATCGATTACATCAATGGCCTTATCCGGCAGGAATCGATCCGGAATATATCGGGTAGATTGGCGGACTGCCGCCTCTAGCGCATCTTCGGTGTAGCGCACCTGATGAAAACTTTCGTAACGTTCGCGCACGCCTTCGAGGATTTGCACTGCTTCATCTTCCGACGGTGGCGGCACCTTAACAGCCTGGAAGCGGCGTTCCAGTGAACGATCTTTTTCGATGGACTTGCGAAATTCCGCCGGTGTGGTGGCGCCAATGCACTGAATCTCGCCACGCGAGAGCGCCGGCTTCAAAATGTTCGCAGCATCCAGCGAGCCTTCCGCCGAGCCGGCGCCAACCAGCGTATGCAGCTCGTCGATAAAGACAATGTACTGCGGGTTCTCGATCAACTCGCGCATGATTTGTTTCAGACGCTCTTCGAATTGCCCGCGATACTTGGTGCCGGCAACAATCAAACTGATATCGAGCGAAAGGATCCGCTTGTTTTCCAGAAACGAAGGAACGTCGCCGCGAACGATACGTTGGGCCAGGCCCTCGACGATCGCGGTCTTGCCGACGCCGGGCTCGCCAATGAGCACCGGATTATTCTTAGTGCGCCGGCAAAGGATTTGCACCACCCGCTCAATTTCGGCGTCGCGACCGATCAAGGGATCGAGTCGATCGTTCGACGCGTCCTCGGTCAGATCGCGGGAAAACTCGAGCAGGTGCGGAATGTCTTTGCGATGGCGCGCGTCGGCGCCGCTCTGCCGCGCAATTTCATCGCGCACGGCCGCTAGCCGCAGTCCACGCTCAAACAGGATCTGCGCCGCCATCGAACGTTCTTCGCGCAGCAGGCCAAGCAGCAAATGCTCAGTGCCAATGTGCCGGTGTTGCAGACGATCCGATTCCTCGTGAGAGTAATGAAGCACACGCTTAGTTTCCGGAGCTAACGGCAATTCAACCGAAGTTGGAATTCGCTCGCGCAGCAGAGTGCGACCCTCGATTTCTCTTCTGATGGATTCGATTGTGATTTGAGCGCGAGGAAAGAAACGGCCGGTGAGCGTCTTGTCTTCGCGCATTAGTCCCAGCAGCAGGTGCTCGGGCTCAATTGCGGGCGCGCCGAACTGCGACGCCTCATAGCGTGCGAAGAAAATTACCCGTCGAGCTTTTTCAGTATAGCGTTCGAACATTAGTTACCGGAGTGCTTGATGATTGCCGCGCGGTGTAACCATCAGATGCCAGCGCCGCGGGCATTATAGCGCAATGCGCAAGCGGCAAGAAGAGAAACATTCCGAGGGCGGCCCGACGGGACGCTGCCATAACACATTGAATTCAATCGGGATCTTATGCCGAAGCCGCCCGCAGCCTCGTGATGAAGGGCTGGAAAGGAACCAACGCGCGCAATCCCGTCGCGTTAGACATTGTAAAAAGCGAGAGCCGCAACGCTCCCATTCGTCACGGCTCTCTAAGGCCCAGACATTCAGCCTGTGCCCTTGTTTGCGCGCATTCTATCACGCACTCGAGTGGTTGCGAACGCATAAAATTGAAAGGCCAAGCTGCGTCATTCCCCCATTTCTGGAACTCACCGTAATCAGAAGTCAACCGTTGCCTGAGACTCAGGACCAACCCAGTTTCGTCGGTCAGTAAGACCGCCGGCGGCCTAAATCTGACCTGGAGCGTCGTCAGCCTGATTTGTCCGGCTGACGAACAGAATTCTAGCTAGCACGCCTAAACCTCTACCAATCAACCTTTTGATTCAGACATCGACAAGTGGCACAACCCTCGCACTAGCAACTGCGCCCGTGGAGTCTCTCTACGCGGCAGGTTCTTTCAAGAGTCTCGAGCCGGACTTGACGAAATTCCGGTTAACACTTAATCAGCCCCGGCATTAACAAGGATGATGAAGATGAAAAAGAAAAACGCCCCAGCCATTACCTGGCTAACGACTTTGGCTCTGCTGGTGTCGATGTGCGCCAGTCTTACTTTTAGTCAACGCACTGCGGCGCAATCGATCAACACCCCCGCCAAATCGCGCACCGAGCGTGACCAGGCAGCAGTCAACTATCCCGTGCTCTCGAAGTACGCAACGGACCTTACGCTGCTGGCACTTCGAGGCAAGCTGGAAACAATTCGTGGTCATGAGGCTGAAATAGCCCGCGTAGTTGCCAGTCTTTCAACGGCAACAAAGACGCCGGTGGTGGTTGGCGAATCCGATCTCGATCGCGATGTCATCATCCGCGGCGTTGCACTGAAACTAGCTTTCGGCGACCTGCCGGCCAGTTTGCGCCACAAACGCGTCTTCAGACTCAGTCTTGATGCGCTGTCAGAAGGTGCACGGACCAGCGAGGAATTCGTCAGCCGTGTACAGGCAGTATTTGCTGAAGCCGAAAGCGCGCAAGGACAAGTCATTCTGTTTGTCGACCAGCTTCATGAGTACGCCGGAACGCGCGCGACCGCAGTCTCCTCGGCAACCGTCAAGGCAGCCATCGAAGCGAATCATCTTCAGGTTATTGGCGGCGCGGCCCCGCAAGCATATTCGAACTATATCGCCACGGATCAAAACGTGGCCAAGCTATTCGAACCGATTTCGATCGATCAAGCGATTGACAGCGCTTCGAATTCAATCGTGGCCAAAGACAAGCGGAAGAGTCCGATTAATGAAGAGTTCGAGGGCGAAAAGATATCATCCGATATGCTCGACTTGATGAAGAGCGTTGGCCCGAACGGCCGAGTCAAAGCAATCATACAGGTCGATGACGTAAACAGTAGCGAGATTAGTGCAGTGATGAAACGCAATGGCGTGCTAATCAGCGATGGCCTCGCAAAGCTGGGTGTCATCAATGCCGAGTTGACGCCGAAAGCGATTGAAGAACTCGCGAAGCGTGGCTTCACCAACTACATCTCGCCCGATCGAAAGATTGAACTTCTGGGTCACGTAACCGCTACCACCGGAACGGATCAGGTTCGCAATGCGCCTGGTCTTATCAGTGGTCTGCTGGGAGCCAGTGCGATCGATGGAACTGGCATTGGTATCGCGGTGCTGGATTCGGGCCTGGACATTGGTCATGCGGCATTCAGCAGTGGCTTCCTTAACAGTGGACGCGTCAAATTCAGCAAGGATTTCACTGGCGAAAATCTCTCAAGCACTGATCCATACGGTCATGGTACGCACGTAGCCGCCGCAGCCGGCGGCATCAGCACGACAAACGGCAATACCTATCAGGGCATTGCGCCAAACGCGAACATCATCAATCTTCGCGTGCTCAATTCACAGGGCACTGGCTCGTTTTCAGCTCTGTTAAGCGCGCTTAACTGGATTCTGGCTCCCGCCGATCCGACCAAGGCGGTCAGTTCCACAAACCCTCTAAACAAAGACAAATACAACATCAGGGTCGTCAACATGAGTTTGGGTGCTCCGGCAATCGATTCTTACAAGAACGATCCAGTATGCCGCGCCTCTCGCGCGTTGGTTGACGCAGGGATCGTGGTGGTAGCCGCCGCAGGGAATAACGGCAAGGATGCTAACGGCAACAAGATCTATGGACAGATTCATTCGCCCGGTAACGAACCTTCCGTGATTACCGTTGGCGCGGCCAATACATTCGGGACCGACTCTCACGCGGATGACAGCGTGGCAACCTACAGCTCTCATGGTCCGACCCGAAGCTTCTACACTGATGCGAACGGGGTCAAGCACTATGACAATCTGCTCAAGCCCGATTTGATTGCCCCAGGTAACAAGCTGATTTATGCGGAATCGGATATGAGCACCACCGCACGGAACCTGATCGTCACTCAGAATCCGCAACTGGATTCCGGGATCTCCGATAGCAACAATAAGAAACTGATGTACCTCAGCGGTACATCGATGGCGACTCCCGTGGTGGCCGGTACCGCAGCCCTGATGCTGCAACTCAATCCGAATCTGACGCCGAACATGGTCAAGATGGCCTTGATGTATACGGCCGATCCTTTGCCGGGATTCAACATGCTCGAGCAGGGTGCAGGCGAGTTGAACGTCGAAGGCGCCGCACGCCTGGCCAAACTGATTCGCACCGATCTCACCGCCAACACGGCGAAGGGCAGTCCGATGCTGACCGGTCCGGCGCCGACACCCCAAACCACGATTGGCGGAAACACCTTCACGTGGTCTCAGGGAATCGTTTTGAAACACTGGTACGCCACCGGCTCAGCTCTAATTACCAACTACCAGACGTACTACGCCATGGGCGTGATTCTCGGTGACGGAGTAATTCTCGGTAACGGAGTTATCCTCGGCGACGGAGTGATTCTCGGCGACGGGGTCATCCTCGGCGACGGGGTCATCCTCGGCGACAGTGTTTTCACCAGCGCGGGAGTCATTCTCGGTGACGGCACGATTTTCTGCGACGGAGTGATCCTCGGCGACGGTGTCATCCTGGGCGACGGTGTCATTCTCGGTGACGGCGTCATCCTGGGCGACGGCGTAATTCTGGGCGACGGCGTAATTCTGGGTGACGCCTACGTCCAGGCAATGTCCGCGCGCGCAATGATCAACGGTGACGACGGGCCGGCGATGCCGCCCCAGTAAGGTTGTTTGGTTTGAGAGCGCCGGCTCACGATGAGTTGGCGCTCTCTTTTTTGCATTCCATGGTTTAGCTTAAGCGAACAGGAGCAAAAATGGCCGTCACGCAGTTGCGGCAGGAATTCGAAGCGAGCTCGCACGACGTATGTGCGAGTTACGAACCTTGCACGATCGGAGAACTGAGCCAGGCAGATGACATCGAAGTACTTGATTTCCTCGCGGCTCGTCCCATTCACACCGTCTACCTGGTAAGTATGATTCGCGACAACGGATTAGTCAGTCCGCACAATCGCGGATCATTTTACGCGTCTCGCGATGGCCGAGGACAACTTGAAGGAGTTGCTCTCCTCGGGCATGCGACACTTATCGAGGCCCGAACCGAAAGCGCGCTCTCGGTCTTTGCGCGTCTGGCGCGCAATTGCCAGAACGCACACTTGATCAGGGGTGAACAAGACACGATCAATAGCTTCTGGAAATATTATGCCAACTCAGGACAGGAGCCGCGCCTAATTTGCCGCGAGCGGCTACTTGAAATGCGAGAGCCCGCCGCTTCGGCAGAAGCTGTCACGGATCTGCGACTGGCGACCCCCGCTGATCTCGACAAAGTCCTGGCTGTGAACGCATCGATGGCTTTCGAAGAAGGCGGTATTAGCCCGCTGCAAAAGGACCCCAGCGGTTTTCGCAATCGAAACGCCCGCCGCATTGAACAAGGCCGAGTCTGGGTTTGGTTTCAGGACGGCCGATTGATCTTTAAGGCCGATGTCGTCGCTGAGACGCCAGAGGTTACTTACCTGGAAGGCATTCACGTCCATGCTGAGGAGCGTCGTAAAGGATACGGGCTGCGCTGCCTGGCTGAGTTGTCTTCAATCCTGTTGGCCAGAAGTCAGTCCCTCTGTCTGACAGTGAATGAGCATAACCACAAGGCGACCGCCTTCTATGAAAAGGCCGGTTACCACTTCCACAGTCATTACGAAACCATCTATCTGCGCTGAAAGTCTTGAATCGAGGAAAAGTGGAAACAGCAGTTCAACTAACCGGCAGGCACAGATTCACGAACGCCTACAAGTGGACCATCGGGGCCCTGGGGGCGGCGATGCTCGTTTATTCTGCTTATTGGCTGCCAATGCCGCGCTTCGACCTGCGCCTCTTAACTCTAACCGCAATAATGATCGTGGTCAGCTCGCGGCTGTCGATCCAGATTCCCCGCGTCAATACGAACATCACCGTCTCGGATACTTTCATCTTTCTGGTTCTGCTGCTCTACGGCGGCTTCGCGGGCGTGCTGCTGGCTTTCGCTGATGGTCTCTTTGGAGGTTTGCGGATCAGCAAAGGCCTGACGTTCAGAAGAAGGGCCCTAATCGTATCATTCAACTGCGGAATGATGGTTTGCTCGACGCTGGTTACCGTGGTGGTGGTCAAGCTGTTCTTTGGGCCGACCAGCGAACTCAGATTTCACGAATTGTCGACCTTCATCGCAGCGGTCGCCACGATGTCAATGGTTCAATATTTTGCGACCAGCGGCATCTGCGCTGTCGGTCTGGCATTCAAAACGGGCGAGTCCATCTGGCAGACGTGGCAGAAGCACTATCTCTGGACCTCGATCACGTATCTGGCGGGCGCCGCGGTCGCAGCTACAGCCTCGAACTCGATCGAACGAGCCGGTCTGACGATTCTCGCCGTGGGCGCGCCCGTGATTTTCATTCTCTATTTCACCTATCACAAATACCTTAGTGAAATTAAGTCAACATCTGCCCAGGCGGAACAGGCTGAACGCGATCGGGCCGAAGCTGAAAAGGCCCGGGCCGAAGCTGAGCGCGAGCGCGCGGAACAGGCTGAACGCCATGTAGAAGAACTCAGCCGTCATATTGCCGAACAAGAACGAATCAGCACCCAGTTGCAGGAAAGTAAGGATCACTTCCGCCACGCTGCCTTTCACGACACCCTGACCAACTTGCCGAATCGCGCATTACTCGCCGAAAACCTTAAGTTCGTAATGGAACGCGCCCGGCAGCACGAGGATTATCAATTTGCCGTCTTGTTCCTGGATCTGGATCGCTTCAAGAACGTGAACGACAGTTTGGGCCATTCAATTGGCGACCAGTTGTTAATCGCAATGGCTCGGCGTCTGGAAAGCTGTATTCGCGAAGTTGATATGGTGGCGCGCTTGGGCGGCGACGAATTTGCCATCCTGCTCGACGGCATTCCGAACGGCACCGAAGCGACAAACATGGCGCGGCGGATTCAGGAAAAGCTACGCTCGCCTTTCAATCTTAGCGGGCACGAAGTCTTCACCACTACCAGCATCGGTATCGCGTTGAGCTCAACCGGTTACGATCACCCCGAGAACATGCTGCGCGACGCCGACACGGCGATGTATCGCGCAAAGGCCCAGGGCAAAGCTTGTTACGAAGTATTTGATAAGGGCATGCACACGCACGCCGTCTATGTGCTGCAGATGGAAAACGATTTGCGCCGGGCGCTTGATCGCGAAGAACTGCGGGTTTACTACCAGCCCATCGTCTCGTTGGAAAACGGACAACTGGCCGGGTTTGAAGCGCTGGTTCGCTGGCAGCATCCCGACCGCGGTTTCATTAATCCCTCAGATTTCATTCCGCTGGCCGAAGATACCGGACTGATTGTTCCCCTGGGTTTGTGGATTCTTCGCAAGGCCTGCCTGCAACTCAGTCAGTGGCAGTGGCAATCCCCGTCGACTCGCTCATTGTTCATGAGCGTTAACCTGTCAGGCAAACAAGTCGCACAGCCTGCTTTGGTTGATCAAATCAAGAACATTCTCGAAGAGACACATGTCGAAGCCAGGCATTTGAAGCTCGAGATCACTGAGAGCGCTGTGATGGACAACGCCGAGATGGCCGTGCAGCTGCTGACGCGTCTGAAGGGCCTGGGCGTGCAGTTGAGCATCGACGACTTTGGCACTGGCTATTCGTCGCTCAGTTATCTGCACCGGTTCCCGGTAAATACTTTGAAGATTGATCGCTCGTTCGTCGGACGCATCGGTGAAGCGGCTGAAAACATCGAGATCGTCCGCACGATCGTTTCGCTCGCCGATAATATGGGCATGGAAGTCGTTGCTGAAGGCGTCGAGACGTTGAGTCAACTCGTGCAGTTGCGCAAACTGAAATGCCAGTACGGCCAGGGTTACTTGTTCTCGCGACCTGTCGATGCTGATTCGGTGAGCGAATGGATTTCTCGCAAACCACACTGGCAAGAGACTCTATTCCCCGCCGCAAGCAACTATCTCGCTCCAGTTCAGCCCGCCGTAGTGCAGTTGCGCTCGGCTTAAGTCACCCCGAACTAAAACATCGCTTCAAATCTTCAGGCCGGTTCTGTGGCAAGAGAGATTCCAGGCCCGGTTGATCTGTCGCTGCTGGATCATTTGCTGGACGGACTTCGTAGATCGTCGGCGTCACGCGCCGGAAATGAAATCGTGGCTCGATGGTCAGGAGGTCTTTGATCTCGCTCAGGTGCCATCCGCACGGTTGCCACCAGCGTGGATCGGCATCGAGAAAAACTCGCCGGCCCGATTTCAAATAATCAGCCATCGTTGATTCCAGCCGTCCCTGCGGCCAGCCGGCTCCCTGGCCAATAACTTCCCACTGCCCGGCGCCGAGGCCGCGCCAGTAAATGACCGCGACCGACTGGGCGCCTGAGATCATCACTGCGTCGCGCGGGACCTTCATCAGTTCCTTGTCGTATTCTTTCGATGCCGCTCTCACTTTCATCGCGGCGCTTCGCAACGGCCACAAGTACAACCCGAAGGCAACCCCAATCAAAACAATCGCCGCGACCGCCACGACAAACGCGCGCCGCTTCGTTCCCAAACGTCTGGAGAGGAGCGCTACCAGACCGCACGCGCACAGCGGCGCCAGTGCGGGCAGGCCCGTCGACAGATAGCGCCAACCGATCGCTGTGCTGTAATTCAGCAGCAACAGCAGGTTGGCAAACAATCCCACCGCCGCCAGCAGAAGCATTGGAGAGAGCTTGTTCCGGCGCCATTCCGAAACGAAAGCCATGGGCAAAGTCAGGAACACGAGCGGTGACGTGGCCAAAAAGAAAAGCAGCCACGGCCAAACATTGCGGACACTGACTGGATGAAGCGCGGATTCGACGCGCATCGATTCTCGCCAACCGTTCCAGGCTGCGCGGTAAGTGGCATCGCCTATGAACCAGTAGAGAAAAGGGCTGGCCGCGCCCACTACAAAAACGATGCAGGACCCAAATACCAGCAACCAGGCCCGCCGATTGGCTTTCCATCCGCAAACAAACGGGGCGAAGATCAACCACGGAACATAAAACCCGACCGTCTCGCGCAAGTTCACTCCCGCGCCCAGCAAGGCCGCGCCAACAATAACCAGCCAGACTCTTCGCTGTTGCAGTCCGCGAAGATGAATGATTAGAGCGAACGTCGTCAGGAGTAGTGCCGGAACGTCCGTCATCACCTGTCCGCTGTAGAGCACAAACACCGGAGAGAAAGTCACGAGCAGGGCGGCGATAGTTGCCGCCTGCTTCGAACCGGAGAGATCGTGAGCGAGGATCCAGCACGCAATAACCGCCAGTGGACCCTGCGCGACGACCACGTACTTAAACAGCAGATAAGCGCTTTGCGGAGAAAGACCGAAAACCGCGTGCGCTATCACATAGAGCGCGTGATTGGAAAAAATGAAGAGGCTACGTCCCAAAGCCATCGAGGATGGCTCGCCACGTAATGCGCTGAGCGTGTATTCCAGCGCGTCCCAATCTCCGATGAAGGGATCGACAAAAACCAGAATGAGCAGCAGGGACAGAATCGCCGGCGGCAACCACCAGTGCCACGCAGAAAGCGTGGGGTGACTTACGGTTCTTTGCTTGAATGACGTTCCCATCTTCCGCTTCTCATTTTTCATTTCACATCTGTCATTTTCCGCCGGAGTCTCGCCTTAAACCTAATAGCAAATGAAAAATGGAAATGAATTACAGCCCTTCATAAGGAAGAGCCGGGCGATCTAACCCGGTGGTGCCGGCGTCTTCTCCCCACGGACCTTATAGAGACTGTCCGTTCGCTGGTCATCGGGCGCAGGGATCACACCTTCGAAGAGGCCACCCGTGTCTTTCACCAGATTCGGAAACAACTGGCTGGGTGTCGAGGTCTCGTTCTCTTTCGGAATCACCAGATACTTGATGCCGTTTGCCTGGAGGAAGCCGATGAAGGCCGCTTGATCTTTTGGAGCTCGGAAAGAATCATAGAACTGTTCGCGCGGAATGCCTGAGAAAACCCGTATCTCCGGGTGGTCGCAAAAAACTCGGATCGATCGATCGGTGCTGTATTCCTGCTTCAAGTAGGAAGCGATGGTTTGCGACCGGTCCTGCGTCAACAGAAAATACTTCAGGTCAAACCACTGAATCCTGAACTGAAGGGCGCCGAGAACCAACAATAAGGCGAGGCCCGCTTTCGCAAAAATTGAAGTGCTGTGCATGATTTGTCGAGCCGAATAGGTCAGGATCGGCAAGCCAAGCGAGAACATGACCAGGCCATAACGGGGCCAGATGTCGCTCTGGTTCTTTGTCAGGTAGGCCACCACGATGAAGCTGAAGTAAGCGAAAAAGAAAGACACACAGACCATCAAGTCAGTGGCCTTAAACCAGGCCCGCCCTCTGCGCCACTGAACAAATAGCAACCACAAACCCACAAAGCATCCTGCAAGCACCGCAAGATTCACGGAGTAGACCAGGCGGTTTGCGTCTTCCCACGTCCGATCGAGGGTAATGTGATTGAATTCAGGATGCGCGGTAAGCCTGGCCAACACGTATTGATCGTGGGCCTGGAAAGACGCCATCGGATTTCCCGTCGCTTGCCAACAGATAAAGAACCAAACTGCGGGCGCGATCAAAAGTATCAGCGTGCTCACAACCGGCAAGGTCTTCCGGCGCATAAACTGAATCGTTGGCACAATCGCAATCAACATCCAACTCTCCAGTCGTATTAACCCCGCCGCGGCGCCACAGCAGGCGGCCAGTGTCCACCTTTCCGTGAGGACAAAGTACATGCAACTCATCACCATCAGCGCGTGCGGTATGTCCGTCATCGCCGCTGCCGAATACTGGAAGTGAAAGGGATTCAAAGCGATTGCCAGAAAAGCAATCAGCGCCAACCGGTGGTTTTGAGTCAGTATGTGACTACACCAATAGACCAGGACGCAGACCAAGGCCCCTGATATGGCGGACACAAGCTTGCTGATATAGAAGGGATGGTTGATTACTAAAGAGATAACCGCGCAAAAGAATTGATAAAGCGGGAGCCAAAAACCGAAGAGATCCTTAACCGTGAAAGTCCCCGCTAAAAGCTTGGCTCGATCAGCGGACACCGTCTCGATATAAGCGTAGGCGTCGCCGAAAGGCTGCTTCTGCACCAGCAGCGCCCCAATGATTCGCGGAACTCCGGCGATTAGCAGCAGGAGCAGGCTGCGTAGGGATCGAACTCTGTGAACTCGAATTTGGTCTGTCTTCACGAAGGGAATGAATCGCGGGCTCAGCTTGATTCGGAGTTTCCAGTTCACATGCGCGGTGTCTGTGGCAAACTCTCCGGGCGCTTGACCATCTTAAGGCGCGTGCCGCGTTCGCTGTACTCAACTTCATCCATGATGTTGTAAATGAGCAGGACTCCGCGCCCTGAGGACTTGAAAAGATTGGCCGGGTCACGCGGATCGGGAATCTCGCGCACGTCAAAGCCGTCGCCTTCATCTTCGACCGTGAAGATTGCCTCGTGGGCAGACAATTCAGCGGTTACCCGCAGCAATTTTCCGGGATCGTTTCGATTGCCATGCTTAACTGCATTCACAAAGGCTTCGTCCAGTGCCACGAACAGGTTCGATTGCTCTACTTGAATCAAACCCAGTTTCGCCACCCGATCAAGCAGATACTCGAGCACGGCATTCATCAGCGAAAGATCGCTGGGTAATTCGAGATCGATTTTCTCACGGACGTCGGCGACCTTCTGGGAAGCATCGATGCGTTGAAGCTTAAACCAAAGGGTCTTTTCGATGATGTCATGCAGTCCGGGAATCGCGCGCCGCGTCCGCGAACTGGTCACCCCTATTTTGAATGACCTCACCCTCTCAGTTTCCTTAGCGGGCTCCTGATTGACCAGGTCGCTGACAATTAGATCGAACTGCTCCAGGTCCTCTCGCGCCAACGCTTCGGCCCGCGCGCCGGCAGATATCACCTCGTGACCGAGCTTGCTCAGCTCAGCGGCCAGACCCGCACGCACGTCATCGCTGTTCTCAACGATGAGAATGTGGCATCTGTCCTTGGTGCTTTCGACCATCAAGTAGCAAGTTCGGCGAAGGAGAGATTGGCCGAAGGTCCTTCCTCAATATTGAATACGGAACCGTCGCTGGTCGCGTTGCAGAATATATCAGACGAACAGACCCCTTTACGAGCAAAACACGATCCGCCGGACTCTCTCGACTGTGCTCTGTACCTGGTGCTTTGTGCTTTGTACCTGGCGCTTTCGCAATCTGTGGCTCGGCTAAAGCCCGCCCGCAGGCCATATTCAGACTCGCCCACCACCTGCAAAGCCCTAAGTTCAAAGTACGAAGTTCGATTCCGGGGCGGCGTGCGTTACACTCACCTTCACTCGCTTCCGCCGATGACCAAATCCAAACTGCAAATCAACCTCGAATACGCGGTTGCCCGAGTACTGCTGGCGATGTTTGCAGCACTTCCGCTGAGGGCAGCCCTGGCTGCAGGCTCGACCCTGGGGCGCTGGGGTTATTATTTCTCCGGCCGGCTGCGACGTACGGGCCTGCGCAATTTGGAATTGGCCTTTCCGGAACTGGATCAAGGTCAACGCAAGGATTTGCTGCGCGGCTGCTTTCAGAATCTAGGCCGGCTGCTCGGCGTGTTTAGTCACTTCTCGGATGCCTCGCCTCAGGCTCTGCGGGAAATGATTGAATGCGAGGGGCTTGATCATCTCGATGCGGCAAGTAAGAGCGGCCGCGGAGTCATTCTCTTTACCGGGCACGTCGGCGCCTGGGAACTCTCCAGTTTCGCGCTCTCTTTGTTCGATCATCCTTTGAGCTTTCTGGTGCGCAGGATCGATAATCCGAAGATCGAGGCGCTGGTCGATCGCGCCCGCATCAGACGAGGTAATCGCACCGTTGATAAGCGCTCAGCCGCGCGAGAGATCTTGCGGATTCTGCAAGCCGGCGGGACGCTCGGGATTCTGGTCGACTTGAACACACTCGATCGCGAAGGCATTTTTGTAGACTTTTTTGGAAGACCGGCTTCGACAACATTTACTCTGGCAAAGCTGGCGCTGCGCACCGGCGCGTTGGTGCTTCCGGTCTTTGTGCCCTGGGACGAGCAGCGCCAGCGTTTTGTCCTGAAGATTGAAGCACCGCTCGCTTTCACAAGCACGGGTGACGAGCAGGATGATGTGCGCCGCTTCACTCAGCTCTTTACCAGCGTCGTCGAGCGGTATGTGCGACAGTATCCAAGCCAGTGGCTTTGGATCCACCGGCGCTGGAAGACGCGGCCCCCGGGCGAGCCGGGATTATATTAGGAGCGCGCGCGGGCATCCTGCCCGCATTGAGCGCTTAAGCGCGAAAGTCTTTAGATGGCTGCATCAGTTCAGAATCAAATCCCCGCGCAGACTCAGGCGCAGCGATCAGCCAACACTGCTCGCGCCTATTCCTTCGCGAGCCTCTCAAACTATTCATTCAAAGACCGCTTCCTGATTCGCGCTGCCGATCTCGCTTTCTTCATTATGATCAAACTGATCGGCGGTACCATCAAGTTTGAAATCGAAGGTTGGAAGCATTGGGAAGCTGCCTCGCGCGATGAAGGAATTCCTATCTATAGTTTCTGGCACAATCGCGTCTTTCTTTCCACCTACTTCTGGCGCCGCCGCCGCATCGTGGTGATGACCTCGCAAAGTTTCGACGGGGAATACATCGCGCGCTTCATTCAACGCTTTGGCTATGGTGCGGCTCGTGGATCTTCGACCCGCGGCGCCACCGGCGCGGTGGTCGAGATGGTGCGACTGATGCGGGCCGGCTGTCCCACGGCGTTTACGATTGACGGACCCAAAGGTCCGCGCTACGTCGCCAAAATGGGCGCGGTATTGCTGGCCAAAAAGACCGGCCAACCCATTCTGCCGTTCACCATCACGGTCGCTAAATTTTGGGAAGCAAAGAAGAGTTGGGACGGGTTTCAAGTGCCCAAGCCGTTCGCGCGCGCGCGGGTCGAAATTGCGGCGCCAATCTTTGTTGGGCCCGACGCCGATGAGGAAGCGCTCAACGCAAAGCGCGATGAACTTCAGGCGGCCCTGGATGAAATCAATCAGCGCGGTGAAGAGTGGAGAGGGCGCGTTTCATAGCATCCTCAGAACGACGTGTAGTAGGATGGCTCAAATAATTTCCATTCTGGGGTTGCAAATTTCAGGTTCGAGCAGCGAACTTGAGACTTGAAACCTGAGACTTGAGACTTTTTCCGGAGGTCCGATGATTAACCAGGAACGCATCAAGAACCTTCTGCTCGAGCTGGTGCAGATCGACAGCCATTCCCGCAAGGAACGCGACGTCGCTGAACGCATTAAGAAGTACTGCGAAGAGATGGGCGCGCAAGTTGAAATTGATGACGCCGGCGAAAAGGTTGGCGGCAACAGCGGCAACGTGATTGCGCGCTTTCCGGGAACAATTTCAGGCGCCGAGTCGATCATGATGAGCGCGCACATGGACACTGTCGTGCCCGGCGAAGGCGTCAAACCCATCGTTGAAGGCGACATCATTCGCACCGATGAAACGACGGTGCTCGGCGGCGATGACAAGTCCGGCTGTGCAGTGGTCATCGAAGTGATCCGGTGTCTCCAGGAACAAAACATTCCCTATGCGCCCATTGAAGCAATCTTTTCAATTTGCGAAGAGGTTGGTCTGCTGGGCGCAAAGAACGTGGATGTTTCAAAGCTTAAGGCGAAGTACGGAATTGTGTTTGACTCAGACGATCCCGGGTTCCTGTTTACCAAAGGTCCGTCGGCCAATCACATGGAATACAGGATTCATGGACTCGAGTCGCATGCGGGCGTAGCTCCGGAAGAAGGCATCTCGGCGATCAAGATTGCCGCGGAAGCACTCGCGGTCATGAAACTCGGACGCATCGACTCTGAGACCACCGCTAACATCGGCCAGATTGAAGGCGGCATGGCCACGAATATCATTCCTAATCTCGTCGTGCTTAAAGGCGAAGCCCGCTCGCACAGCGAAGAGAAACTCGACGCGCAAACACAACACATGACCAAGTGCTTTGAGGAGGCCGCCGCCAGGTACGAGGTAACGGTAGCCGGCAAGGCCACAAAGGCTTCAGTTGAGGCACATATCCAACGCGAATACTCTTCCATGGATGTGGCCGACAGCTCTCATGTAGTGCAACTAGTGATTCAAGCCGCGAAGCGTATGGGACTGGACGTGAAGACGATGGCTTCGGGTGGCGGTTGCGATGCCAATGTTTTCAACCGCAAGGGCATTGAGTGCGCGAATCTCGGCACCGGCATGCGCGCGATCCATACGGTAAAGGAATGGCTCGATGTGAAAGACATGTACGCGGCAGCTGAGATGACTCTGGAAATAATGAAGCTTAACGGCGAGCTGGCGGGAAAATAGAAGCCGGACAACGAGTTGGTAGCAGCGTAAGATCATGTTTCGATCGAGCCGCATTGTTTTGGTGACTTCGATTTTGATCGGTCTGCTGTGCGTTCCCTCCCCGGCCCAGGAAAAGCCGTCCAAATCCGCGCTAACCGAAATGGGAATTGAAATCGTTGATGGTCAGCACTCCACCCCATTTTCCGTATCATCATCAGCAGGTGGGGCCGTGGAAATCGGACCTCCTCCCAAGCGGCGGGATTGGAAGCAATCCCCGGACACGGCGCCTTTGACACGGATCACGATTCGCTCGTTACTCGAACGCGATGGAGTCAGCATAAAAATTGGCGGCGTCTTCGACGACTCATACCCCGCCGACACCCCGGGTCCCAAGTATGGTGCAAAGGAGCAAACCATCGCGTCCTATTTCGCGAGAGAAGGCGAGACGATCACAGTCAGCGAGACGGAGCAATTTGGATTCGAGCCCCTGGTGCTTAGAGTAATAAGGTTCCAGCCAAAGCCGTTTCCCGAACCTTCGGCGAAGGTCCTGCCCGAAGTAGTTAATGCACTCAAGTCCGTTGCCTTCGTCGACCTGCAAAGCGAAGAGCCCTTGTCTCACTCCTATAACTTGACACTGCAAAACCTTAGCGCCAGGACCATCGTCGCGCTGACTATTGGGATTGAGCACAGCCACACTGAATCCATGGAAGGCGGACTGAAACCACTGATGCTGCCGGGCGCGATATTCAAAACCTCAATCGGAAGTCTTCCGCCGGAGCCTTCTCCGCCAACTCTCGTGATTGGGACCGTACTGTTCGATGATGGCAGCTACGAAGGTGATGTTGTCGCTGCCGCTGAGATGGCCGCTCGATCAAAGGGACGACGGATACAATTTTCGCGGTGCCTGCAACTATTGCAGGGAATACCGGCCGACCAACCGGCCCAGGAAACCGTCAGAGCGATTCAGGAAGTTAAGGCGGCTGTGGAAAAACTCCGCATCGACGTTGATCCTGCGCTGGTGGCGGAGTTGCAGTTCCAGTTCCCACTGCTGCCAAAGGCAAATGGCAAAGAATGGTTGTCAGGGAGAGCGATGGACGGGCTTAAGAATAGCCGGCATCATGTTCTTTACCTGCTCAAGGAACTGGAACAGAAGCGCGCGCTCAAGCCGGAAGGTCTTGATCTCAATCAATCCCTGGTGGATTTGAGAGAACGAGTTGCCGGGCTGGCCGGCAAACAGTAGATTCTCGCGCACCCCCATCTCGAAGTATTACTCGTCTGCACGGATTACTCAGCGCGATCGCATGCCCACACACTGGACCCACATCACCATCAACTGTAGCAACATCGACGCTTCAGTCGACTTTTACACTTCACTCTGTGGCCTCTCCGTCGTGCGCGACCGGAGACTCGAAGGCCGCCACAATGTCTGGCTCGGGCCGGCTACTCCGCCCGGTGAAAATCCCACCTTCGTTCTCGTCATAGTTCAGGATGAAGTGAAAGCACTTCTCGACCATTTCGGTTTTCAATGTGACTCAAGGGAAGAAGTTGATCGGATTGCCGAGCTGGCGCGCCAACAAAACATTCTGATCGAGCCGCCAGTCGATGTTGGCGGCGTGGTCGGTTACTTCACCATGGTAAGCGATCCCGATGGCCACGTCGTTGAGTTTACTTTTGGCCAGCCGCTGAAAGGTTTGTAAGATTCATGGACGAGACCACGCCCCAGGTTATAGTTATTGCCGGACCGAATGGAGCCGGGAAAACGACGCTGGCGCCGTTTCTTTTGCGGGATACATTGGGACTGCTCGAATATGTCAATGCAGATCCGATTGCGCTTGGGCTTTCCGGTTTCGCTCCTGCGAGCGTCGCCTTCCATGCAGGCCGCGTGATGCTAGAACGCCTGCACAATCTTGCGGAGCAGAAAAGGACTTTCGCATTCGAAAGCACGCTCGCCGCCCGGTCCTATGTTCGCTGGATTGGGCGCTTGCGGGGACAGGGATATAACTTTCAATTGATGTTTCTTTGGCTGAGAAGCGCCGATCTTGCAGTACAGCGAGTTCGCGAGCGCGTCCGTGCTGGAGGGCACGACGTTGCTGAAGAGATAGTTCGAAGGCGGTACACCGCAGGGCTGCAAAACTTTTGGAATCGCTATCAGCTGTTGGCGGATGCGTGGTCAGTGTATGATAATTCTAAGTCGGCGAAATCGCCGCCTATTGCCTCCGGAAGCAGAGACGCTCGATTCACAGTTCATGATCAAGATTCATGGACCAGTTTCTTAATGACAAAACCATGAGTGACCAGGGAAAAGTTAGCCTTACGAACGACTACGTTGCCGAACAGGCCGTAGAGATCGGGAAGGTCTTGGAACGTGCGGTCAATCACGCTCTATCGATGCACAAGCGTCTCGGCAATCCAATCGCCACGTGGAGCGATGGCCGCGTAGTCATTATCCCGCCTGAAGAGATCTACATCGCGCCGGATGTCTCCGAGCCAAACGAATAATTATGCAGCTCGCCATCGCGCCGGCTATGTCGCCCTCATTGGCCGGCCGAATGCCGGTAAGTCGACGCTGCTCAACCGCCTGGTCGGCGAAAAAATTGCCGCCGTTTCCAACAAGCCGCAAACAACACGCTTCAAGATTCTCGGCATTGTCACGCAACCCGATGGCCAGATTGTTTTGGTCGACACGCCGGGCGTGCACAAACCCGGCTATGAACTAAATCGCCGCATGATGGCCGCGGTACACGACGCATTGCTCACCGTCGATGTTGTCTGCTTGCTTCGCGACGCGTCTGCGCCCACTGGCAATGGTGATCGCTTTGTGCTCGATCTCGTCAAACAATCGGACAAGCCCGCGCTCCTGCTGCTTAACAAAACAGATAAGCTCAAAGACAAATCAAAGTTGCTGCCGTTGATCGAATGGTACCAAAGCGAGCATGACTGGCGGGCGCTGGTCCCCATCTCAGCGCTGAAGGGCGATCAGATCGAGCAGTTACTGTCCGAGATCATCGGGCAACTGCCGGAGAGTGAACCTCTATTCGCGCAAGACGAGTTGACAGATCAGCCCGTGCGGGCAATGGCAGCGGAAATTGTCCGCGAGAAGATCCTCGAGACAACGGGAGAAGAGATCCCTTATGTCACCGCCGTAGTGACTGAAAAGTGGGAAGAAGTGCGCGAGGATTTCGACCGTATCTACTGCGCGATCTTTGTCGAAAGAGAGTCGCAGAAAAGAATCATTATCGGCCACGGTGCCCAGCGTTTGAAGCAAATCGGCATACGCGCGCGTCACGACATCGAAAAACTGCTGGGACATCGCTGTCACCTCGAACTGTTTGTAAAGGTGGAAGAGGATTGGCGCGAGCGCGGGCAAGTTTTGGACGACATGGGAATCTGACGGTGATTCGTCAAACGTGGCGCGCAATCGAAGTAACCTGCCTTCGCGAGGCCCGCGAAGCCATCGAGTATGGCCTGATGGAAGCTGGCGCTTCAGGAACTGAGACCCGCGATTCCACGGATGCTGCGCGCGTCATCGGTTACTACCACACCGGGGTTGACGAAACCGAGATTCGCACGGCACTAGTCGAGTCGCTGCGCATTTACGGCCTCGCACCTTCGTCACTGATCGATCTGAAAGCCAGCGACGTTGCTGATCGCGATTGGCTGGCCGAATGGAAGAAAGACTGGCAGCCGGTTGAGGTTAGCCGTTTCATTATCGCGCCACCCTGGAGCGATGTTAATGACGCGCATAACAAAATCGTAATTCGCATTGAACCCGGCATGGCCTTTGGCACCGGCACACATGAAACTACGCGGCTTTGTTTGAAGGCGATTTCGAAATACTTTCGCGGCGGCAGTTTTCTTGATGTCGGCACGGGCACCGGTATTCTGGCAATCGCAGCAGCGAAAATGTTTCCGGACGCTAGTGTCGAAGCTTGCGACACGGACGCCGAGGCCGTTGAGATCGCGCGCGAGAATGCCCGGTTGAATAACGTCAGCGAGAAAATTAATTCTCATATTGGCAGTGTGGAGGAACAAACTCCGTCCGCCGACTTCGTTTGCGCAAACCTCACGGCGACGGTCATCGTCGATTTGTTGCCGGCGCTGATTGGTGCGACTTGCGCTCGTTTGGTGCTTTCGGGAATTCTCGATTCGCAGGTTGAGTTGGTTCAGTCACGTTTGTTGGAGCTCGGCGCCGCCATTCTGGAATCGCAACAGGATGGCGAGTGGGTGGCGCTGATAGTATGAACATGACCCGTCGAAGATTTCATGCGCCGCCGGCGGCCTTTGCGCCGGACAAAAAGTCCGCGGCGCTGAGCGCGGAAGAAGCGCGCCATCTGCGCGACGTTCTCCGGCTGCGGCAGGGCGATGAGATTTATGTCTTCGACGGCGAGGGTCGCGAATTCCATTGTCAGGTCCAGGACATCGCCAGAGATTCAGTTCAGCTGAGTGTGATCTCCGAGGTCGCGGCGGCGCGGCCTGAATCAAACCTGGACCTGACGCTCGGCATCGTCTTGCTCAAAAACGAAAAGTTTGATCTAGCGATACAGAAGGCAACGGAGCTCGGCGTTAGACGCATTATTCCTTTGGAATCAGAACGCGCGGATGTGCGGCTTCGGGATAGCGACGACGCGCACAAGCGCACAACCCGTTGGCGACGCATTGCGGCAGAAGCTGCAAAGCAATCCGGCCGGGCGCGCGTGCCCGAAGTTAATGACCCGCTCCCCTTCACTTCGATCGTCTCCGCGGCACGCGATCAGCAATCCCCAAAAGGCGCTGCACGGCTGATGTTTGCCGAGCGCGGCGGCCGGTCGCTAAACGAAACTATGAGCGGGCTATCCGGGACGCCGTTGGAAATTATTGCGGTAGTGGGCCCGGAAGGCGGCTGGACAGACGCAGAGATTGAACTCGCGCTTGAGGGCGGTTGGGGAATTGTTACGCTGGGCGGCCGCACGCTACGCGCTGAGACGGCGGCAATTGTGGTGGCGACTCTGCTGCAACATCGATTTGGCGATCTTCAATGAACAGTGCGTTTAGAGTACCTACTTTTAGTTGGGCTCTGATCGGCGACAAAAACCGAACCAAATCCGATCTGAGCACTGCCAAACCAGACGGAACAGACAAAGCGATTTGATCGTTCTGCGATCAGAGACCCATGTGACACAGAGATTAACCGGTACGATTCCAATGGGACTAACTGAACCACAGACTATGACAGAGGCGCTTGTTCGAGCCCGCAGCGATCTCGCCCGACGCCTCGGCATTCCGGAAAGCGACATTACTGAAGGCTCTGCCGAGCAAGCTGAATTCCCGGACGCTGCGCTGGGGGCGCCAGCCAAAGGTGAAATGAGCGC
>Ga0070707_100000107_pt1 | contig 76101 bp, 65 predicted proteins | sample KBSK5502metaG_FD_65468 | JGI IMG/M metagenome (GOLD analysis project Ga0070707, IMG submission 65468) | Corn, switchgrass and miscanthus rhizosphere microbial communities from Kellogg Biological Station, Michigan, USA - KBS K5-50-2 metaG | ecosystem: Host-associated > Plants > Roots >... | reverse complement strand
GGCCACCTATCCCGCGCTGTACGGAATGGAAGCCAGCCATGCTCAACTCGAAATCGTCCACCAGGCGGCCGGCAACTCGCTTGCAAACCTGGGCAGGCCCACGCAACTTCTTCTCTCAATAGCGAACTTTATTCTCGGGCGTCAGACGTGAGATCTGTTCGATGTGTCTTGGACTAATTGAATGCACTCGAGTAGCGGTTTCGGTTCGGTTGTCGCGTTCTTTACGCTCTTCATCATAACGTTCTACTACAAGGTTTCTGAAAGTAGGCTCGCATATCTTTCAAGCAATTCCTCAGCTCGTCTCTGTGTTAGGCTTAACCGTTTCCCTTCCAGGTAGCACCATACCCGGGCTCTACTTACCTTGTTTTGAAAGCTACATATCCATTGAAACACCTCTACAACTCGTCTAATGTTGGTCTTTGCCTGGGGTTCCTTGAGTCTTAGAAGTTTGTTCCTGAGATGAAGCCCACTTCGCGTGCTCTTGCGAAACCGAAGACTCGACCCGTTCCGCCAACAGAGTCCTGGGTTTTTCGGCGGCTGCATAAGGCCCGGCGTTGCTCAAGAACAAATATTTCTCATGCTTCAGAGCTTCTGCCGTAGAACGGTAAGTGATCCAGTTGTGATGGTATTGATTCAACTGCTGAATAGCTTCGAACAAGGCTATTACCGCGCCGAGGGTGCCTGTGATCAGCGCAATAAGCGTCCCTGGAATTGGTCTGTATGAAGAGTATGCAGCGAGCAGGGGGATTGACAGTGAGATCACAATCGTAGCCGTCTTCATTCCTTTGAACATGCGCTGGTTGTAACGGCTTTTCTTGTCGTACCATTGAATCTGGTCTTCAAGTCGTTCCAAAACAACATTTGATTCTGACATCCCGATTCCTCTCAGTCGTAAATGCGATCACACGCTTGCTTGCCATTCCCCAAAGCGCCAATCGATGCCTTATTGTTGATGAGATTCGGTATCCGCATAACCGTTCTCGGATAGAGTTTTAAGCGTCTTGCGAGGTCGAGCGGAGTATAACAAGCCCGGCCGGTTCAATGCGAGCGTTTTGCAAGTCATCAGGACGCGTAATGCGCATAGACCGACTTCACCTTCTCAAGAAAATCGCGGCGATCGACAAGGTAATGAAGCTTGACGGGCTCAGTGATGATGACCTCAGGTTCGGGCAGCGCGGTCTTTCCCTTGCGCGATTTGGAAGCTGTCTTAGACTTCTTTTTACCTGTACTGACCTTTTTTTTCTTGCCAGTAACCTTATCGCTCGGACCCGGGAGTCTGACACTCGACCATTCCTGGGTTGAGGCCAGGTGGTCGATCAGTTTTTCGAAAACCTCGCCGGGCTCACGCTCTGTGATTCCCACCTGATCGAGATAGCCGCTGTAACGGAGGCGGCGAATCAATTCCATCAGCGTCAGACGGCCGTCGAGCGTCAATCCGCCGTGCGCGTGCGAACGGCTGACCAGATATTGAATCAGGAGCGCTTCGCTGTAGAGTGGCGGCGCCAGAAACAAACGTGCACCGTCGCGCTCCCAACCTTCTGTCAATCGATTTGAGCGCCGCACGGCCCGCAACTCTTCGAAAGCTTCGTCCCAGTTCGTTTTTGGTTCGCGCCGCTCGAGATACATCCGGGTGGCGTCGAGCAGCCAGCTTTCATCGTCCAGATCGAGATTGCGACCGAGCGTGTCCAGCCATTCAAAGAACACCGTGCGCGAGTCGGATTTCTTTTCAATAACCAGAAACTGATCGTCTTTTCGGGGAAGCTTCTTGACCAGTGCCCGTCGCGCTGCATCGGTGGTCTTGCCGCCTTCGATGCAGTAGGTGTCAAAGCGCGCCAGCCAACGTTTGGCCTTGCCACAATAGGGACAGTGCGGACTTTTTTCGTCGCTGTCGAAGTAAGGTCGCAGCGCACTGCGACTGGTAAGTTCCTCGATCGCCGGCGCATGACGTTTGATTTCTGAGAAGGCCGTCCGTGCGGCGAGGCCGAGTTGTTTGGTAAAGATGTCAAAGATGCAGGCCAGGCAGACGAGCGTCGTGTACTCGGTAACGGTACCGGGTGGAAAATCCTTCAGCTCCAGTTCGCGTGTTTTCGTCGCCGCCATGCGCGGGTTTTACCACAAAGACACAAAGACACGAAACAGAATTCCAATAACCAATAAATGGCTTTGTGCTCTTGCTGTCTTTGTGGTGAAGACTTGATTACGCGATTGCGACCAGGGCCGGCTCGCTGTCCGTATGACCCAGAGCCAAATCCAGTTCGGCTTCCACGTCACCGGTCCCAGTGGACAGCTTCCGGAAATCAAAAAGATTCGGGTCCAGCAGGTGCGAGGGCACAGCGTGACCGAGTGCGGTGAGCAGCGAAGCACGCACGTGTGGAATCTCTTTTTCCAGATCGTCAATCAGGCGTTTGATGCGCACGCGTTTCAGATTGGATTGCGAGCCGCACAGGTCGCAGGGAATGATCGGGAATTTCTCTTCCGCGGCAAACTCGGCAATGTCCGTTTCGCGACAATAAGACAGCGGACGAATCACTGTGTTCCGGCCATCGTTCGAGCGCAGCACCGGCGGCATCGCTTTCAAAGTGCCGACGAAAAAAACATTCAAGAGGAAAGTCGTAATGATGTCGTCGGCATGATGACCAAGCGCGACCTTGGTGCAACCTTCCTCGACTGCGATGTTGTAAAGAATGCCGCGCCGCAGTCGCGAGCAAACCGCACAATAAGTCTTGCCTTCGGGCACCAGCCGTTTGACGATTGAGTAAGTGTCGCGCTCGACAATGCGAAAAGGGACGCCGCGATTGCGCAGATAGTCCGGCAAAACGCCTGCCGGAAACCCCGGTTGTTTCTGATCCAAATTGACCGCCAATAGATCGAACCTCACGGGGGCGCGCTGCTGCACGTCCAGCAAGAGGTCCAGGAGAGTGTGGCTGTCTTTGCCGCCCGACATGCAGACCATCACGCGATCGCCGTCCTCGATCATGCGAAAGTCGCTGATTGCTTCGCCCATGCGGCGAAGAAGTTTTGTCCTGACCCTGCTATTCACGATCATGTGTACTCAGGAGGATGCCATGCAACCGCCGAAGCTGACAAGAATGAACTGCGGGCAGCTCAATAAGAACAGTATGACTCGGGTGTTCCGTGAATCAGACACCAAATGTTCACGCGCACAAACAGGGATTTGCTTGACTGGTGATGCTCAGGCGGCGAATAATGCGCGTGAACTAGTCTCGGACTCTCTCTGCAAGGCCTCGCGTTTCCCGAATCTGTTTTCGGAGGTCCTTCGATGAAACCCAAAATCTTGAAAATTGCACTGATGGCCCTTGTGTTGGTGGTGTTCGCCACTCCACGTCTGAATGTGCAGGGCGCCGGCGGCCGCATTGAAGGGAGGGTCGTCGATCAAAAGGGAGATGCTGTTTCCGGGGCGACCATCATCGTGACCAATTCAGGAACCAATCAAAAGTTCACTGCGCGCACAGACAGCGAAGGGCGGTATAAGGTCGAGAACCTTTCGGCCGGGACCTATTCGCTGGTCATCTCAGCGCCGGGATTCAGCGAAGCCAGGCGAGACGGCGTGAAGGTCGAAGACGGAGCGGTAGCGGCCGTCGATCTCAAACTTGAAATCGCACCCGTCGAAGCCGCCGTCACGGTGACCGGAATCAAACCCAACGCCGATCCTGTGTACCAACAATTGCGACAGATCGCGAAAAGCGAAGCAGATTTTGGCGGGGCGTTTGCTACGATTAACAATCTGGAGCTTAAGCGCGACGCCGCAGTCTTCAGCCTCCGCAGCGGAGAGATGTATTTCGCGCCACCTGTCGAAGGTCGCATTACTGCGGGAGTTTTCATCGGCGAGGGTGAGATAACCCTGGTCCCTCCGACATACATCGAGAAACACAGCCTTTCGCTCTTCATCAATTCGGAACAGCTTACCGAGCAGTTTTCCCATTTTGTCGTTCGCTTCACCGACAAGACTTTCGATGAGATCAAGGCGTCGGCAAATGCGACCATGGGAAACGGCGGATCTCAGGCAGCCAGGGCCCGGGATTACTATCGCGAAAACCAGCAACTAATGCGTAAAGAGCTCCGGGACAATTCTGAGCTGCGCGTCTTGACCGATATTTACGCGCCGCAACGCCCCGGATTCTTTGAGGCCTTCATTTCTGGAAAGAAACACAGCAAGCTGGTTTTCCTGCTCGATCCTCTTGGCATTCCCGCGGTCGCGCCGGAAGAAGTTGCGCTGCTCAGCTATGGCGAATCCGACGGTGGGATTTGGAACGCTTTCCACCTCGCCGACGAATATACTCGTAATACTGCTTCCAGTTCCGAGGACCATCGTCTCTTTGACATCACACACCACGAAATCGACGGGACCATCAAAGGAACGAACATTGCGGCCAGCGACAAAGTTACTTTTCGTCCACTAGTTCCCGGGCGCGTGTTGTCCTTTAATCTTTTCCGCACCTTGCGTGTCAGTCGCGTCCAGGACAGCGAGGGTAAAGATCTGAATTTCATTCAAGAGAGCAAAGATGAAGACGCCGATCTGGGCATCCTGATGGCGGAGAACCTCGAAGTTGGCAAAGACTACACGCTTACCATTCAGTATTCCGGAGGCGAGGCGTTGCGTGATTCGGGCGGCGGAAACTTCATCCTGATTCCGCGTTCGAGTTGGTATCCAAACAACAGCGGCTTTGGCGACCGAGCTACCTTTGACATTACTTTTCACTATCCCAAGGGATACATGTTCGTCGCTACCGGCGCGCCCACCGAGCCTGATAAGCAGGACGGCGGCGGGATGGTAGCGAAATGGTCCAGCGGCAAAACGGACCTGGCAGTTGCAGGATTCAATTATGGCCGCTTCAAAAAGAAAGAATTGCTTGATAAGGATACCGGATACAACCTCGAGTTTTATGCCAATGTGGAAATACCCGATGAGATAAAAGCAATCCAGCACCAGATTGAACAACTCGAGCGCGAGGGTATTCGAACCGCAACCACTCTCGGCTCAGTCACGACCACTGGCATGGCTGATTCAGCACTCGCTGATGCCCAGAACTCGACCCGCATTTATAACGCTTACTTTGGGAAACTTCCCTACACTCGGCTGGCGATGACCCAACAGCCAGCGGCAGGTTTCGGTCAGGCGTGGCCGACGCTGGTTTTCATGCCTTACACCGCCTTCATTGATACAACTCAACGCGTCCAGTTGATGGGAGCGCAAGGCGGGACGAACGACTTTTGGCGCTATGTCGCGCCACACGAGATCGCACATCAGTGGTGGGGCCATATCATCGGCTGGGACAGTTATCACGATCAGTGGATGAGCGAAGGCTTCGCTGAATTCTCAGCGTCGCTTTATGTGCAGTTCGTGCGCGCGGACAACAAGAAATTCCTGGACTTCTGGGACAATCAGCGTGAGCAGATCACCCAGGCGAGGCCGGCGACTAATAACATCAAACCTTACACCATCGGACCCGTCACTCAGGGCTATCGGTTAAGCAGCGGAAAGACGCGCGCCGCTTACCAATTCCTCGTCTATCCGAAGGGCGCATACATTCTTCACATGATCCGCATGATGTTTTATACCGCGCGCGAGGGCGACAAACGGTTTCAGGCTCTAATGAAGGACTTTGTCCAGAGCCATTACAATCGCGATGTGTCAACCGAAGATTTCAAACAGATCGTCGAAAAGCACATGTCGAAAGAGATGGACCTGGATGGCAACCAACGTCTGGACTGGTTCTTCAACCAATGGGTTTACGGGACAGAAATTCCCAGTTATCGACTCGAATATCAATTGGGTGATGGCACGCAGCTAACCGGCCGGGTCACGCAATCGGGCGTGAGCGACCGTTTCAAGATGTTGGTGCCCATCTATCTGGACTTCGGCAGAGGACTGGTCAGAATTGGCGCCGCGACCCTAATCGGCAATTCGTCGGTCGATATCAACGTCAAGTTGGGCCAGCCGGCAAAACGTGCGGCCATCTGCGCGCAGAATGACGTCCTGGCGTTGAGCGTTCAAAACTCAAGTCAGGGCGCCAAATAGGTCTGACCGACTGCCAGAGGTGGTCAGCCCGGGTGGGCGCTCGAAATCTTCTTGTGCGTCACGCGTCCCTGTGGTACTGTGCGCCCTACTTCAAGGCGGTTGGTATCGAAAAATGGCTCGCCCGCAATTTTTTCGAGAGCGAGTCCTTCCCACTAAGTAAAACGGACTCAAGTTTGGAACTGAACGCAGCAGTTTCTGTGGAGAGCGAAGATGTCCGCAGCTAAGCCGGCTCTGAGGATTGAGCCAACAGCTAAAGCAGAGCCAGAGGCTGGAACTCCGCAGCGCGCCGCCATGATTCCTCCTGCCGGCCGGCGTCGTTTTCCGACTGGGCTGACCGGCTTTGAACCGGATCTGGAATCGGCTCCACGCCCCTCCCGGCCGCGCCGCGACAGTGGGTCCAGTTTTCAAGCCCGCGTTCCAGTGATTATCGGCGAAGCGATTTATCGTGGCGCAATGCCCGTAGACGGTGTGATCACCGGACAGTTAGTTGCTAATGGCAGCGCACTTACCATTAGACAACGTCCCCGCAGCGGTCCGCCGGAATCCGAACCGGAACTCAACGGCGAGATCAGCTTCAAAGACATGTTGCGCATCAACGGTCACGTTGCCGGCAAGGTGTTCTCGTTTAAGGGAACGCTGATCGTCGATGGCTCAGCGCGGGTTGACGCTTCGATCGATGTTGCCGTGGCGGTAATCAGCGGCACGGTCAATGGCGACGTTATTGGACACGAGCGAGTAGAACTTGGTCCATGCGCGGTAATCAACGGAAATATTTCGACCCAATCCCTCACCATGAAACCCGGCGCAATCTTCCAGGGTGATTGCCGGATGGTCAAGAACGAAAACGGCGACGCGTAGCCAACCAGACCGAGCGAGGGCGACGCAATGTCAGGTCATGACGGACAATCAACGCGGGTTACCACTGACGACTCTTCGCTAAAACATTCAACCGGCGCAGATCTACTTCCTGATACATCAACATACTTTGACGCGTGGCTTGCATCCATCAAGCCTTCCCTTGCGCCGGGAGAGAATCTGGCCCCCTTGGTCGAGACATTTCCGCACTCTTTGCCAACTCCCGGGCCGCCACCCGTGCCCGGTGAATTCAGATTCGAGGGGACGTTGCGCGTCGATTGCTACATCACCGGCTCATTGCGTTCCCAGACGGGGACGCTGCACCTGAGTGAGACAGGTGAGGTCGAAACCGATCTGTTCGTACCCGTCGCAATTATCGACGGCCTGGTGCGTGGCGATATTAGAGCGACCGAGCGGGTTGAACTAGGGAGCAGCGCCAGGGTCTTAGGCGATATTGAAACTCCATCGCTGGCAATTCAGCCCGGCGCAGTTTTTGAAGGTCGTTGCCATTTTGTAAGGCGTTCCAAAGCAGCAATCAAAGCTGAGAATCCACCAGCATCAGTTGAGACTCCCAGGCTCTCAGTGGTCAGGACGCGCGACGCCGCGTCCGCAGATACGGACGGACCGGAAGCACTAACTCTGGTTGCCGCCGCCGGTCGTTGATCCGTTTAGTGTTCGAGCTTAAGCCGTTTCTTTTGGTAAGCAACCTCGGGGTTGCAGACCACTCCCGCCAGACTTCCGGTTATCCTCTCAGAATTCTGTGGTAGAGTTTCCTCCCGAGTGACTGACTCTTGAGTCTCCGGACTTCTGAATTGTAAGCACCACAGGCCCGGAAGATATGCCACAACTATGATCGACTTACGCAGCGACACGGTAACCAAACCGACGCCAGAGATGCGTCGCGCCATGGCCGAAGCCGAAGTTGGCGACGACGTTTATGGCGAGGATCCAACCGTCAATCGTTTACAGGAACGCGCGGCGGAGGTTTTTGAGAAAGAAGCTGCGATCTTCGTGCCCACCGGCTCGATGGGAAATCAGACCGCAGTGAAGTTGCACACCCGGCCTGGCCAGGAAGTGGTGATCGAAGAGCGCGGACACATATATAACTTTGAGATGGCCACTATGGCTGCGTTCTCTGGCGCACTGGCGCGGCCGGTGAAGAGCGCGGACGGCAGCGGAATTCTGACGTGGAACGAAATCGCGGGCGCCCTTCATTCCAATTCGGCTTATTATGTCGCGCCGACGGGTTTGATTGCGCTCGAGAATTCACACAACCTCGCGGGCGGCTCCCTGTTGACACGCGAGCGCACGGAAGATATCTGCGCCCGCGCACACGCCATGAATTTGCCGGTACACCTGGACGGCGCGCGCATCTTCAACGCGGCCGCGGCGCTGGGCGAAACGGTTGCCGATCTTGCGCGGCCCGCGGACTCAGTGATGTTTTGCCTTTCGAAAGGTTTGGGCGCGCCGGTTGGATCCATGCTGCTCGGAGAGAAAGCCTTCATCGACGAAGCCCGCGTCGTGCGCAAGATGCTGGGCGGCGGCATGCGCCAGGCTGGAGTCCTGGCTGCAGCCGGCTTGATTGCGCTGGAAGAATCCCCGAAGGGTTTGCCTGAAGATCATGCTAACGCCAGGCTGCTCGCCGAGGGCCTCGCCGGTCTTCCCGGAATCAAAATCGATCCAGAGAAAGTCGTCACCAACATCGTCATATTCGATGTAGCTGAAACCGGAAAGACCGCCGACGACATCTGCGCGCAACTGCGACCGCGCGGTGTCCTGGCCGCGGGCTTTGGCTCGTCCATCCGAATGGTGACGCACTACGACGTTTCGCGTGCTGATATTGAAACTGCGCTGCGCGAGCTGCGCGGCGTGCTGAAGCAGGTGAGTTGAGCCCGCGTAGCGCGGCGTCAGCATAAAGCCTGGGGTGGAGCGGAGCGGAACCCCAGGATCTTTTGAGACAACGAAACGAGCCCGCGTAGCGGGCGACAGCCTTCACATCAGCGCTATCGCACGCTCCGCGTGCTCCGGTCTTATCTTTCGTTATCCTGGGGTTCCGCTCCGCTCCACCCCAGGCTTCATGCTTCCACCCGCTCCGCGGGTTTCGGAGCGTAGGTCTCGTTATTCTCTTGGTACCCATTAGAACGCAGCCCATCTCCATGGACTCAACTGCTACTCCAAAACCCAGCCTCAAAACCGAAGCCGTTGCCGGCATCACAACCTTCTTCACGATGGCGTACATAGTCGTCGTAAATCCGCAGATCCTTTCCGCCGATGGCAAAACCGGAATGGCCTTCACCGGCGTGCTGACGGCAACGGTGATCATTTGCTTCACAATGACTCTGTTGATGGGTCTGTACGCGAAGCTGCCATTCGCGGTCGCGCCTGGCATGGGCATCAACGCCTTCTTCACCTACACGATCATTCTGGGGAAAGGAGTGCCCTGGCCGGCTGCTTTGGGAATAATCTTTTGGGCCGGCGTTTTCTTTCTGTTGATTTCAGTCACGCCAATTCGCGAATCGATCGCCAAAGCCATTCCCGCCGAGTTGAGAATCGCGGCCGCCGCGGGCATCGGAATTTTTCTCACTTTTATCGGTTTGAAGAACGCCGGCTTCATCGTTTCCGATCCAATCACCTTTGTGAAACTCGGCGCCCTGGGCAAACCCGCGCTGCTGACGATTCTCGGTCTGGCGATCTCCGTTTTCTTCATGGCCCGAAAGAATCCGTTTGCGTTCCTTGCGGCCATCGTTGTGGTCACGATCGTTGCGTGGGCCCTGGGATTAGTTAGCGCACCATCAAGAGCTTTGAGCCTGCCGGATTTCAGGAGCGTCTTTCTCAAGCTGGATATTTTCGGAGCTTTGAAACTCGCCCTGGTCCCTTCAATCATCGCGATCCTCTTCACAGATCTTTTTGATTCGATCTCGACATTCATCGGCGTGGCGCATGGGGCCGATCTTTTGGACGAGCACGGACACCCGCGCAATTTGCGCGAAGGCTTGATTGTCGATTCGCTGGCGACCATGGGCGCCGGAGTAGCGGGCACGTCCTCTGGCACTGCCTACATCGAGAGTATCGCCGGCATCAGCATGGGCGGGCGAACAGGATTAACTTCAGTGTTTACCGCGCTTTGTTTCCTGCCGTGCTTTTTCATCGCGCCGCTGGCAGGCATGGTGCCGCCTTTCGCTACTGCCGCCGTTTTGATTTTGGTGGGAGCGGCGATGTTCAAGAGCATCGGCCAAATCAAATTTTCGAAATTGGAAGAAGGTGTGCCGGCCTTTCTAACGTTGATTTTGATTCCGCTCACGTTTTCAATCACGCAGGGAATTTTGTGGGGATTCATTTCGCACGTGGGCTTGTACCTGATGGTCGGCCGCCGCCGCGATATTCATCCGGTGATGTACGCGCTGGCGTTAATCTCGATCGGATTGCTGGTGCTGGAGCGGGTGAAGTTCTCTTAGCTTCCGATCGCGTAGTAAAGTAGTGACGAATAACCTGGGAGTCGAATCTTAGTGAAACGTTCCACCCGTGGATGCGGATGCGTGATTGCCGTGCTGGTGCTCTTGCTCGGCGGCGGCACGTTTGCGTTTGTGAAATGGGGGTTACCTTACCTGCGTTCACGTCCACCGAAGCCCACGGGCGAATTGCAGGTCCACATACTGGACGTTGGCCCAATCGAAGGAGATTCAATTCTTATCGTCTCGCCGACGGGGAAATCTGTTTTGATCGATGCCGGCGATGCCGGTAAAGGCAAGACCGTGCTGGAGGCCTTGAAGCGTTACAAAGTTGAGCGTCTGGATTATCTCATCGCGACGCATCCGCACCCCGATCATATTGGTGGCGCTGATGAAGTGATGAACGGTATGAAAGTTGGCATGGTTATCGACAACGGCGTCGATCTCTCAACCCCCGCGCCCGAAACCCCGGCCACCAAAAAAGGCAGGGGGTCAAAGGCTGCGCCTCCGCCCCCCAAGAAAAAGGTAAAGACGGTTAACAGCTTCTTCGATGAATATGCGGACGCGCTGAAGCAGAACGGCGCGCAACACGAGAAGGCCGAGCCGGGGAAAAAATATGATCTCGGCGGAGGAGCCTTCCTGTCCGTGCTCGCTCCCTCCGAGCCATACTTCAACAAGGATCAGATGAAGGCGGGCGGCAACGACACGAATGCGAACTCGATTATCCTGCGACTCGATTACGGAGACTTCTCAATGCTGTTCATGGGTGATGCTGAAAGCCAGACTGAACAGCGTTTGCTCGGTAAGGACCTTGATTTGAAAGCAAAGGTCTTAAAGGTTGCGCATCACGGATCGAAGTATGCGACGACCGAGGACTTCCTCAAGCGGGTGCAACCGGAAGCGGCGATTATCTCTGACGGAGCGTGGAACCGTTATGGGCATCCGGCGCAATCAGTGCTGGATCATTTGAAAGCCACAAATGTGAAAGTATGGCGCACCGACCTGCAGGGAGAGATCACAATTACAACGCGCGGCCGAATGGATTCGAGTAAGTTCTATGAGATTAAGACTGCGAAAGAAACCAAAGACGACATTTGGCTGGGGCGCGAGGCGCAGAAGGACGATGCGTCGCGTTCAGGCTTTATCGCTTACGGCGATTTTGGACCGCCGCCTAAACCGAAAACTGAAAAACCTAAGAAGGGTAAATAGTAAATCGTGAATCGTAAATAGCTCCCTTTTCCATTCACGATTTACTATTCCCGATTTACCAGACATGACTAAGCCCGCAACTTACGCGTCGGCCGGCGTCGACATTGACGCGGCCAACCGCGCGACGGAAAAAATAAAGGAGCTGGCGCGCGGGACCTTTAACGCGCGCACGCTATCTGAAATTGGCAGTTTTGGCGGCATGTTCGATGGCGCATTTCCGGATATGCGTCGCCCGGTCCTGGTGGCCTCAGCCGATGGCGTCGGGACCAAGTTGAAGATGGCTTTCGCTACCGGCATTCACAACACCATCGGCCGAGATCTCGTCAATCACTGCGTCAATGACATTCTGGTCCAGGGCGCGCGACCCCTCTTCTTTCTCGATTACATCGCCACCGGAAAACTGGCGCCGGAAACAGTGGCCGCCATCGTCGAAGGCGTTGCGAATGGTTGCCGCGAAAACGGTTGTGCGTTACTGGGCGGCGAGACTGCCGAGATGCCGGGCTTCTATGCGGATGGCGAATACGACGTGGCGGGTTTTATCGTGGGCGTAGTCGATCAGGAGCAAGTGATCAATGGCCAGACGATCGTAGCAGGAGACGTAGCGCTTGGATTGCCCTCAGTGGGATTGCATACGAACGGCTACTCACTGGCGCGAAAACTTTTCTTTGAAGACGCCGGCAACAGAGCGGACAGTTACCTCGATGACCTTGGCGAAACCGCGGGCGCGGCGCTCCTGAAACCGCACGTGAGTTACCTGCGCCCGATCGAAGACCTAATCGATTCGGGCATGATAAAAGGACTCGCGCACATCACCGGCGGCGGACTGCTGGAAAACATTCCGCGCATTCTGCCGGAGGGAATGAGCGTCGAGATCAAGCGCGGCTCATGGCCGGTGCTGCCGATCTTCAACCTGATGCAGCGGATCGGTAATATCGACGAAGCCGAGATGTTTCGCACCTTTAACATGGGCGTCGGAATGGTTATCGTTTGCGCCGGGTCAGACGCTTCCCGGATCAAGACTCACGTTGAATCTCGCGGTGAAGCCTGCTATGAAATCGGGCGCATCACGGCGGGAAACAAGCGCGTCACTCTCGTCGAGTAAACACATCGAGGAAATTCGGATGGATCAGTGGTTGGATGATTTCGGTAAAACGATCGGCTCGGCATCAGCGCGGCTGCGACAAATCACCGAAACGCAGAGCGAGCAACCGCAGGCCGAAGAGCATTGGTCCTCAAAACAGATCATCGGCCATTTGATTGATTCGGCGGCGAACAACCATGCGCGCTTCGTGCTAGCGCAGATGAAGGATGATCTGGTGTTTTCCGGTTATGATCAGGATCGTTGGGTACAGATCCAGAATTATCAGCAAGCCTCCTGGTCGCAGCTGGTAGATTTATGGCAAGCATACAACCTGCACCTGCTTCACGTGATGGCCTCGGCGTCGAAAGAGAAGTTGCAGCAGGTTTGCGCGCAGCATAGTCTGCAAACTATTGCCTTCAAAACCGTCGCTGAGGCTGAACCGGCAACTCTCGAGTATCTAATGAAAGATTACGTGGTTCACCTGAAGCATCACCTCGCGCAAATCTTTGCGGACGCCGAGAGTTAGAAATGTCACAGCAACCAGCCACCACCGAGCGCTCCCGAATCGGGATTCTGATCTCGGGCCGCGGTTCGAATATGGTTGCGATTGTCGAGGCGATCCGCGATGGCCGAATTCCAAATGCTGAAGTAGAGGTGGTTATCAGCGATCAGTCCGCTGCCGCCGGATTGGTAAAAGCAAAAGAGCACGGAATTGAAACGCTGGTGATCGAACGGCGCGGACGCAAACGCGAAGAACACGATCGCGAAGTCGTCGCAGCCTTGCGCGCGCGTCAAGTGGATCTGGTTTGCCTGGCTGGTTACATGCGAGTCCTTTCCAGCGAGTTTCTTAATGCTTTTCCCAGGCGCATCCTGAATATACATCCCAGCCTCTTACCTTTGTTTCCCGGACTCGAGCCGCAAAAGCAGGCCCTGGACAATGGAGTTACTGTCTCTGGCTGCACGGTCCACTTCGTCGACGAGAAGCTGGATGGTGGGCCTATCGTCGCTCAGTGCGTGGTCCCAATTCACGATGGCGACACGGTTGAGAGTTTGTCGGCGCGCATCCTGGCGGAAGAACACCAGCTTTATCCGGAAGCAGTCACAAAAGTTTTGAATAACCACAAAGGTTAAAAATCAATGTCCGCGACCATCACCAGCGACGAAACTCTGATTATCGAGACGCCTGAGCGCGTGCCGCTTCATTTTGCGCTGGCGTCAATCGGAAATCGCTTTATCGCCTGCGCGATCGATCACACGATTCAGATCGTGACGCTGATCGTGATTATCATTTTCTTTATCTTCGTCGCTGATGTTGCGGATCTGGGTTACCGGGTATCGAGTGCTCCCAAATGGGTCATTGCCCTGCTGATTATTTTCGTCTTCCTTTTGATGTCGGGCTACTTCGCGTTCTTTGAATGGCTGTGGAGCGGTCAGACGCCGGGCAAGCGTTGGATGAAGCTGCGCGTGATTCGCGAAGATGGGCGGCCGATAAGCTTCTTTGAAGCCGTGGTGCGGAATCTGCTGCGCGAGTTCGACATCATGCCTTTTCCTTTCTATTCGATTGGACTGATTTCCGTGTTTGCCACGGACCGCGATCAGCGGGTCGGCGATCTGGTCGCCGGCACGGTAGTGGTGCGCGAACGGGAAGCGGAAGCGCCGGCCTTTGCCGAGGTATTTGCGTCGCCGGTTTCCGATCCGGCTTTACGACGCTCATTCAAACCCGTGGCCTTCACCGCTGACCTGAACAGTTTGACTGAACAGGAAATTTCGGTGGTGGAAAGTTTTCTGCGACGACGCTGGGACCTGAAGGACTACCCGCGACAGTGGATGGCCTGGCGGGTGGCGATGCCGATCCTGTTCAAGCTGCGCCCGCAATACGATTTGGCGACGTTCACCTACGAAGGTTTTCTAGAGGAGTTGCTGCATCGTTATCGCGAGAAACACCGGTTCGCGGACTGATCCAGACTTCACTCAACCCAACATCTCACTCCAAATTGACCTCGCTTCCCAGCTTTTGCTAGGCTTCTTCGTTTCCGAACCGGCGGAAATTCATCACTATGGAAAGGCAATCATAATAATGGCTCAGGATGTTTTCATTCTTGGTGGCAAGCGCACGCCGATGGGCGAGTATGTGGGGGCGCTGAAAGATATTTCGGCGATCGAACTAGGCGCGATTGCGGCGCGCGGAGCTCTGGAGACTACCGGCGTTGCTCCCGACGAGATCGATCACACGATTATCGGTAATGCTTTGCAGACTTCCGGCGACGCGATCTATGGAGCGCGTCACGTCGCTCTGAAAGCGGGAATTCCCTTTGATCGCCCCGCGTTAACCGTTAATCGACTTTGCGGCAGCGGCATTCAATCGATTGTTTCGGGCGCCCAGATGATTCAGTTGGGTGAAGCCGGCACCTGCCTGGTGGGTGGGATGGAATCAATGTCGCAGGCGCCGCACGTGATTCGTGGAGCGCGCTCGGGCTTTGCTCTCGGACAAGGAAAGTTGGAAGACAGCTTGATGGTGGCTTTGCTGGACACGTATTGCAATACGCCCATGGCCGGCACGGCTGAGAATTTGGCACGCAAGTTCGAAATCCAGCGTGACGACCAGGACAAATACGCGCTGCGTTCGCAGCAGGCAGCGAAGCGCGCGCTCGACGCCGGATTCTTCGCCGCAGAGATCGTGCCGGTTGAAGTAAAGACGCGCAAGGGCACCGTGTTATTCGAACAGGACGATCACCTGCGTCCTGATACCACACTGGAAGGACTGGGAAAACTGAGACCGGCATTCAGCAAAGACGGATTCGTGACGGCCGGAAATGCATCCGGCATTGTTGACGGCGCGGCGGCGCTGGTGATCGCCGGCGAAGATTACGTAACCGCGAAGAAACTGAAGCCCCTGGGACGCATAGTCAGTTGGGCGTACGCCGGAGTTGAGCCCGAAATCATGGGCATCGGTCCGGTGCCCGCGACGCGGCAAGCCCTCGGCAAGGCCGGGCTGAAACTCTCGGATATCGATCTGATCGAAGTGAACGAAGCTTTCGCCGCACAGTATCTGGCCGTTGAGCAGGAACTCGGTCTCGATCGTGAGATCACAAACGTGAATGGCGGGGCCATCGCTTTGGGTCATCCCCTGGGGGCGACGGGAACGCGTTTGGTTCTAACGTTGCTGCTCGAGCTACAACGTCGTGGTGGACGGTATGGATTAGCAACCGCATGCATTGGCGGCGGCCAGGGTATTGCGATTATTTGCGAGCGAGTTTAAGTTGGGATGTCGCAAACTTCAGTTTGTCGTCACGCCTGACCAAAGCTCAATCAAACAGGCTAATACTTGGCAGACTGAAGTTTGTCGGACCGTTTAGATTTTCATAGAAAATCCAAATTCTCGTCCAGCCCCTTTCGCCACCCCCAGGGTTGGTTGGAAATAACTACGGCAAACAGCGTCGTTACGGCGTTCGCGAAGGGTGTGATCAGTCAGGCACAATTCTTGCCAAATCCGTTCTCGCCCGCGAAAGTTCTGTTTGCCAACGTGTGAGTTTATTGCCGCCTGTGGTCACACAATTCAGCCTGATTTCAGAGGGTTTTTTGCTTGCGCTGTGGCCGCCCGTCATGGTAGAAACTGCGTTCAGCTATTATTGGCAGTCTTTCCTTCGGAACAAGCAGTCCAAAACGTTCTCGGAAGTCTCAGTTAACTCCGCGCCCGATGGCTCGCGCGCAAGATGGTCTCAACGTTACTAATTCTCTAAGGAGTTCTCCTGTTATGTCTAAATCTCTACGGCTCTGTTTCGGCTCCCTGCTGATTGTGGCTTTTTGTGCGATGGGTGTAATGGCTCAGTCGCAGGCCAGCACGGGACAAATCTCAGGAATAGTCACCGATTCTAATGGCGCGGCTGTGGCCAACGCGACGGTCAAAGCCACTAATAAGGATACTGGTTTGCTTCGTGAGGCAACCGCCAGCGGCGATGGTCTATACACTATCGTGCTGCTTCCCCCCGGCAAATACACCGTGGTTTCAGAGGCCAGCGGCTTCTCTACCGGCACCATCGACGACGTAGTCGTTAGCGTTGGACAAAGCAACAATGTGAATTTCACGTTGGGAGCCGGCGGCGTGCAAGCTACGGTACTGGTAACCGCGGAAGCGATTCAGGCGACGCGCAACGAGTCGGATGCGGTTCTTAACGAGACGGCGATTCAGACTTTGCCGATCAATGGCCGCCGCTTCCAGGATTTCGTAACCCTGACGCCGACCGCTCAGGTTGATCCGCAGCGCGGCCAGATTTCACTTTCAGGTCAAAAGGGAATCAACGGCAACATCAACGTGGATGGCGTGGATTACAACCAGCCGTTCTTTGGCGGCATTCGCGGTGGTGAACGTTCGAACCTGGCCTTTACGATTCCGCAGGAATCAATCAAAGAATTCCAGGTCATCGCTTCGGGTTATTCGGCTGAATTTGGACGGTCCACCGGCGGTATTGTTAACGCCGTGACCAAGTCGGGCGATAACAGTCTTCGCGGGTCAGCTTTTTATCTGCTCCGTCCCGCCGGCTTGGCGCGTGGTAATGATTTCACGACCAGGCTGCAAACAGTTTTGAGTGCAAAAACCCCACCCGTCACCGCCACGCTGGCGCCGACGCAGCATCAATTTGGCGGCTCGCTCGGCGGACCTCTCAAGAAGGATAAACTTTTCTTGTTTGGCGCTTACGAGCAACAGCGTTTTCGCGCTCCTCGTCAAATTCTGTTCACCAACTTTCCGGTAGGCCCTTGCGACCCGGCCGTGTGCGGCGCCGGCGCTAGCGCGGCGCAGGCGGCTGTAGCCACCTTCTACAATGCCGAGCAGGTTGGCTACACCCAAACCAACGATGCCTATGCCGGCTTGATCAGGATGGATTGGAACGTCAACAACAACAATCGCCTTAACGTTCGTTTCAGTGCCAGCAAGAACAATGCTAAGAATGCCGTCTCGAGAGGTGAAACCTCGGTCGACCCCACGACCAACCAGGCGCTGTCGACCAACGGAACCGAGGGAAACAATACCAAGATCCTCGTGGGTCAGATGGTTAGTAACTTCGGCGCGAGCACGGTTAACGAGCTGCGCTTTCAATGGGCCAAAGAGGATCGGCCGCGCATCTCAAATTCCTCGACTCCGCAAATCTTCACCGGCTTCGGCACCTATGGCGCCACTGCGTTTCTGCCGACAACTCAGTACGACACGCGTTACCAGGTGGCGGACGCGCTGACCTACATCACCGGAAATCACAATTTTAAGTTTGGCGGCGAATACAGCAAGCTGTTTGCCAGCCAGGTTTTCGGCTTCAATCAATTTGGAGCGTATTCGCTTAGCATCGGCAGCACACCTACAAATATCCAGGACACCTACCAGAGACTTGCGAACTTCGTGTTGCCCGGCACGACTGCAATTCTGGGACGCTTTGACGACACGCGAGCTCGCTACAACAAAGCAATCGGTAACTTGCAGGCGTCGTTCGGAGTTCAGCAGTTGGCGTTCTTTGGCCAGGATTCGTGGCGCGTTACCCCGCGGTTGACCGTCAACTTTGGTCTGCGCGCGGAGGCGCAATACAATCCCACGCCCGAAGCCAACAATACGACAATCATTAATGTCGTCAAGAACACAATCTTCCCAATTCGCAACGCGGGTTACGACCCAACTCAAATTCCGGATAGTGGCTGGCAGTGGGGTCCGCGCGTCGGATTCGCGTACGATCCTGAAGGCAAAGGCAAGATGGTGATTCGCGGCTTTGCCGGTCAGTACTTTGCCACCACTCCGTTGCTGGTTTTCGCGGGCAGCGTAAACAACTATCGCCTGCCTCCGGGGGACGTTAGCACCACGCTTCCGTTCACCGGCTTTAGCCAGACGACCTTCAATACTTTCCTGGGCACAGCTGCTGGTACTGCGTATAAGACGATTACCGGCTGCGATCCAGCGGCGGCAGCCGGCACCGATGCCAGGAACCGCTGTACGCCAAATTCGGTGTACCGCCAGTTCGCGATTATCGGAGTCAATCTGAACAGCTCGCCGTTGACCGGCTTGCCGATTCTTACTTCGGATCAGATCTCGGCCATTGCCAGCGGTCTTGGTTTGAATCCGAATCCATTTGTGGGTGCGACCGTCACCGGTCACGACGAGCACTTTAAGAACCCGCGATCGTTCCAGTGGGGCTTTGCAATTGAGCGCGAGGTTGCCCGGAACTTCGTTCTCGGCATTGACTACTCAACGGTGATCACTGACAACGTGCAACGCAATCGCGATTTGAACTTGCCCGCGCCTTTGACCGGGCAACAGTACATTGATTTCCTGACAGCCAACAATACGGCCGCGAACGTGGCTACCATGTCGGCTGCGGGCGGCGTCTTCGATCTGATTCGACAATCCGGTCGCAGTTACATTGCCATCAACTCACCGGCCGGACTTACTTTCCCCAGCGGCGCAGTTTCCACCCGTCAACGTCCGACCCAGGCGCTGCAGGGTTTCGCGCTTGGTCCGGTCCAGGTTCGTGAGTCGACCGCAAAGGCGCTGTATCGTTCGTTAACAATCCGCGGCCGGCTGGTTCGCAAACGGCTGCTACTGAACACCTATCTCACGCTCTCGCGGTTGTTGACCGACGACGATAACGAGCGCGATGCGGGTGGTGTCGCTTATGCCGATCCATATGACCTTAGAACAGAATACTGGAAGGGCAGACTCGATCGGGAAAGCCAGTTCACTGCCAATCCGATCTTCTTCCTGCCATATGGTTTTGAAGTGTCGAGCGCGATTCGTATGCGTTCAGCCATTCCGCTTAACGCAAATGCCAACGGCGACTTAAACGGTGACGGCGTAACCAATGACCGGCCACTACAGGTGCCCGGCTTGCCGTACAAGCGGAACTGGTTCCGCAACCGCCCGCTGTTTGATCTGGATGCGCGCGTTCAGAAGAGCTTTAAGTTCGGTGAGAGAAAGAAGTTGATCCTCTCGACTGAGTTCTTCAATCTCTTCAACAAGCAGAACATCATCCTGCCGAATGCCAGTACCGCAACCACGACCGCCGCCGGACAGTTCTGCACGACCGCGAGTCAGTTGTGCGGTCTGAGCGGCCCAACGAACCCGAACTTCCTGCTGATCCGTGACCCGGGTACCGGGAACTATATCAACGGTGCCACACCGGGAAGTCAGGTGTTCCAGATGCAGTTCGGAGCGCGCTTCCAGTTCTAAACTTCAAAATCAACCATCTAACCCGGGCGCGTCTTCGCAAAAGGCGCGCCCGATTTTTTGTTAATTAGACTAAGAGCGTTATGGTAGCGGCATGAAAGCACTGATCCTATTTTCCTTGCTGTTGACGGCAGCATCTTTGTCCCTCGGCCAAGCGCCCTCATGGCCCAAATCGGACAATCCTTTTCTGGATCGTGAGCCTCCGCCTGTTTCGGCCGAGGCCAAACGAGAAATGGAAGCCAGGCTCGATGAAGCACGCGAGCGATATCGCGCAAATCCAAACGACGCCGAGGCGGCGATTTGGGTAGGACGCCGGTTGGCGTATCCGGGACGCTTCCGCGAAGCCATCGCCTTTTACACACACGCCATTAAGAAGTTTCCGCGAGACGCTCGTCTTTACCGGCACCGCGGCCATCGTTACATTACGACCAGACAATTCGCGCTCGCTGTCGAAGATCTAAAGACAGCCGCCCGACTCACCAAAGGTAAGCCTGACGAACTGGAGCCCGACGGCCAGCCGAATGCGCGCAATGTTCCAACCAGCACGCTGCAATTCAACATCTGGTATCACCTCGGGCTGGCTTACTACCTCACCGGCGATGATCCAAAAGCTCTGGCCGCTTATCGTGAATGCCTAAAGGTCTCGAATAGTCCGGACCGGTTGGTCGCCACCACTCACTGGCTTTATATGACATTGCGAAGACTGCATCGGACCAGGGGGGCCGCAAAAGTTCTCACGCCGATCACGGCACAAATGGACATTGTCGAGAACACCGGCTATCACCGGCTACTGTTGATGTACAAAGGTGAGGTTTTGACCGAGTCGCTAAAGGCTGAGGCAATGAAGGAGGTAAGTTCGCCAGGTTCGTACAGCATTCTCTATGGAATAGGCAACTGGCATCTTTACAATGGACGCCGCACTGAGGCCGCTACGGTTTTCCGGCAAATGCTCTCCGGTAATCAGTGGACAAGTTTTGGCTATATCGCGGCTGAAGCTGACATGAAGCGTTTGCGAGCGGCCGCTCGCTAATATCCGAATCCATGAAAGCTATTCAGAAAGAATCCGCCGGCGCCGCGGCGCTAATTAAAACTCACGCCTTTGAATTGGGCTTTCATAAAGTCGGCATCGCGCGCGTCGAAACCTTGTTATCAGAGCAAGAACGTTTTTCAGAATGGCTGAGACGCGGGTTTCACGGCGAGATGAACTGGCTGGCGCGCGATCCTCAACAGCGCGCTGATCCACAAAAGATTTTTCCCGCGGCCCGCTCAATCATCGTTGTTGCCCTTAACTATTTCACTCCCCAGCAGCACTCAGACGATCCTGCTACCGGCAAGGTGTCGCGTTACGCCTGGGGAGATGACTATCACGAAGTCGTTGGCGACAAACTGCGAAATCTGCTGACCTGGATCAAAGAGCAATGGTCCGAGACCGAGGGCAAGGTCTGTGTGGATATTCAACCCATTATGGATAAGGCCTGGGCGGTGCGAGCCGGTCTGGGATGGATGGGCAAGCACACAAATGTGATCACTGAAGAGTTCGGCTCGTGGGTTTTCATCGGCGAGCTGCTGTTGAATCTCGAACTCGAATACGACTTTGCACCAGTCGCCGACCAGTGTGGCTCATGCACGCTCTGCCTCGACGCTTGTCCTACAGGTGCAATTGTCGAGCCCTACGTCGTAGACTCGAATGTTTGCATCTCTCACGCCACTATCGAATCACGCGCGCCGCAAATGAACGGCGCGGTGGCGGGGAAGTTGGAAGGCTGGGTTTACGGTTGTGACATTTGTCAGGATGTCTGTCCCTGGAACCAGATGACGCCGGTGACCGATGAGACGCGGTTTGAGCCTCGCCTGAGTAACGTCAACCCGACGCTGTCAGAGATTATTGAGTTAACACCGGAAGCTTATGCCAAACGCTTTCGTCATAGCGCGATGAAGCGAGCAAAACTCGCGGGTCTGAAGCGTAATGCGAGCGCGTTACTCGATGCCGGGAGCCCGGACGTCCCGTCTGCACAGCGCCCGTAGCGCGCTCGTATGGAGTCCTGGTTATCGAGCCGGAAGTGATCTATCGTCATCCAGAAGACAATCTCTTTACTGAGGCGAATCAAATGAAGTTGCTATTCATTCTCTTTGGGTTCTTTGCTGTCATTGCTACGGCTCCTCTGACTTACGCCCAAACCGGCTCGTCACCGGCGGCGCTGCGCCGGATTGCCGACGATTACTACAACTGGCGGAACCGGCAATACCCGGTTTTCTCGAGCGATGCCGGCCTGCACACCTGGGACAATAAGCTCACTGACTATTCGCCGGCTGCGATTGCCGCACGCCGCGCTCATGTGGTCGGCCTTCTGACTCAGGTCAACCGGATGCAGACTGCGAAGTGGAAGAAAGATGATCGCATCGATTGGCTTTTGTTTCGCGCCCAACTCGAAGGACCGGTATTTTTTGACCGGGTCATGGATTTCGAGCACACGGATCCGCAGACCTATGTAAACGAGTGCTCGAACGCAATTTTTTCGCTGCTCAAGAAAGAATATGACGCGCCCCGCAACCGTGCCCTCGCCGCGACCGCGCGTTTGAGAGCGATGCCGGCGTTAATCGAACAGGGCAAGCAGAACCTGACCAAACCGGTCAAGCTTTATGCGCAGCTGGCGATCGATTCCGCGCGCTCGATCGACAGTCTCTACAAAGACAGCATGATGACGGCGCTGGCAAAGGACTTGTCGCCGGCGGAAAAGAATGATCTCGTAACCGCCAGCGACGCGGCCATCAAGTCGATTCATGCTTATGCTGACTGGCTGGAGAAGCGCCTGTCGACAATGCCGGCGTTCGCGCCGATGGGCGAGGCGAACTACAACTATCTGCTCAAGCATGTTTACCTTTTGCCGCTCGACGCCAAACAGGTCGAGATGCTGGGCCAGAGTGAGCTGGCGCGTTATCGCGCGCTCGAATCTATGTTGCCGGATCCTTCACTAGCCGACCCAAATCCAGCGCGCGCCAAAGTTGTCCCGAAAGATCAGGATGACTTTCTGAAAGCTTACGAGAGCCGCGAAGCTGAGATGATCGAGTTTCTGAAACAGAACAAGCTGGTTACGATGCCTTCGTATCTGGGGCGGTTCGAGATTCGCCAACTGCCCGAAGCGTTCAAGCCGACCAGCCCCGGCGGCTTTATGAACCCGCCCGGCGTCTATGACAAAGACGATAGCGGCTTCTATTTCATTCCCACATACAATCCGCAGAGCAAAAACTTTTACATTCGCGCGGCCATCGAAGATCCACGGCCGATTCTTGGACACGAGGGAATTCCGGGCCATTTCCTGCAGCTTTCAATTGCCAACCATTTGAAGAATCAGATTCGCCGCCAGCATGGCGACGGAATCATCATCGAAGGTTGGGCGTTGTATGGCGAAGAGATGCTGATGCGCACCGGTCTCTATCCGGCTAACTCAGCTTCGCAGGGACAGATCCTGCGTCTGTCGCGTTATCGTTCGGCCCGAATTGGTGTAGACGTAAATTTACATACCGGCCGCTGGACGTTTGAGCAGGCAGTGAAATACTTCATGGAGGCCGGCGGTCTGGATCGCGAAGCCGCTGAAGGTGAAGCTGCCGGCGCGGCTGCAAGTCCGACGCAGAAAATTACCTACATTACGGGGAAATGGCAGATCATGCGCCTGCTGGGTAAGTACCGTGACCAGAAGGGCAAGGACTTTCGTCTCGGCCAATTCCACGACGACTTGATCCGAAACGGCAGCCTGCCGCTTTCGATTGTTGAATGGATTATGTTGGACGATCGATCTTCAGTTGATCAAGCGTTGAAGTGATAACGCGGCTGTGCCGCCCGATGTGCGGAAAGTCTCTGACTTTCCGTTAGTGACAATTTGGAAGGACAACTCACCTATCGCGATGGCTGGGCCATGCTGATGCGCGGTAAGTCTCTGACTTACCGTAAGTGAAGTAGAAGTGAGTAAGGGGTCTTAGACCCCGGGAATTATTAACGGCTTCCGGTGTCGGCAAGTCAGAGACTTGCCGCGCATCGGAGAGGCGTAGCCACCACCGCACTCCAAAATATGGACCCACTGAATCCATCATTCGCGGAAGAAGTTGCCGCCAGCTTTGCCCAACAGCCGATCATGAATCTGATTGGCGCCCAACTCTCGCTGGTTGAGCCCGGCGTGATTGAAATCACACTTCCTTATCGCGCCGACGTGACTCAGCAACATGGCTACCTGCACGCGGGTGTCGTGACGATGATCGCCGATTCCGCCTGTGGTTATGCCGCTTATAGCTTGATGCCCGCGGGCTCGGAAGTCTTAAGCGTCGAGTTCAAGGTGAACCTGCTACGCCCGGCGCGGGCCGAAACATTCGTCGCGCGCGCAGAAGTGATTAAGGCGGGAAGGACGCTGACCGTCGTGCGCGCAGATGTCTTTGGCGTTGCTGGAAACGGTGATCGAGAATTGCTCGCCACGATGCAGGGCACAATGATATGCCTGCGAGTTGTTACAGAACCGGGAGCGTTAGCGACCGGATCATAGGCTCGACTGAGTGGCAGCATCCTCCGGCAGTCTTACTACGGCTTCTGGCCGATACGTCTAAAAAATGCGGAGATATAGCGGATGGTTTCCTCTGGCATTTCTTCCTGCGGCACATGACCGCAGTTGTTAATGATTTCCAGTGACGAACGTGGAATAGCCTCGTGCAGCATCTCGCCGATCGTTATGGGAATCAACCGGTCGTCGAGTCCCCACAAAATAAGCGTCGGCACCGAGATGTTTTTGTACTGTGCGGTGATGGCGTCGATATTCTTCGGAATCGCCTGCCTTGCTGTTTGCAGCATTCCGTATCGTCCTCCGGGGGCCACGACCGGTTTAGTGTAGGCGTCGATTTGCTCGTCTGTAATCTTGTCGCGGTCGTAGTAGGAATCGCGGAGGACTTGCTTTATCGATGCCCGGACGGAGCGAAGGTGAAGCGCTAACCAGCCAATGACAGGTGTCTTCAGGATCTTAAGATGGGAAGGCAGATCCTTATTGTAACCACCACTATCGATCAGAATGAGTGATGCAAAGCGGTCAGGATCGTCTCGACAGAGTTGGATGGCCAGCACGAGTGACACAGCTCCGCCATAGGAGTTTCCCATCACGGTCAGGTTTTTCAGGTCGTGTTCAAGAATAAACTGATAGATGAGATCCACCTGGTCCTGTATGGAATAATGTTTGTCACGAGGCTTGGGTGAATCACCCGCTCCCTTTAGATCGATCAGAATTAGTTGGTGGTTAGGGAAAGCGCCCTTCAGATTGCGCCACGAGTAAAGAGTCCCGCCCAGCCCGTGCAGAGCGATAATCGGGTCTCCGCTGCCATAACTTTCGCAGTGTAGACCAGTCGTGGAAGTGCATGACTCGCTGGCGGAAGCGGACTCTCCCAACGCGGGAACAATCAACAGAAGGCTCACCGCTATTATCCATGGGATTCTGAAAAGATGTGTCGCAATTTTGGGCATCGTAAGTTTCGTTTGCTTGTGGCTGGCTAGCTTATACCGCCGCGCCTCAAATTGTGTAGTAAAAAGTTGGCGCGTCAACATGCTGATTTGCGTGATCCGCGATCGTCTTGTCAGTCGATGACCACAGCTTCCATGCCGTTCTCGTGCCGTTAGGCACGAAATGTTTATAGAACCGCCGGCTTCTTTTGAATTCAAGCTCCGAAGGAGCGAAATGTTTGTACCGCTCGTTCGGAGCTACGGGACATTCCTGGGCGAATGCGTGCTATAAACATCGCGCTCCTACGGAGCGCAGTAATGACAATTCTACGAAGGTCATGTATAAGGGCCAGCAGAAGCGGTTCTAAAACGTCACGCCAATGCAACTAACCCAAACCGAAGTCCGCGTCCTCGGGTCGCTGATCGAAAAGCAGATCACGACGCCCGAATATTATCCCTTGACACTCAACGCGTTGACGCTCGCCTGTAATCAAAAGAACAATCGCAATCCTGTCACTTCGCTCGCTGAAACTGAAGTTGAGCAGGCGCTGGACTCTCTACGAGACAAGAATCTGGCCTATGTTTTTCACGGCAGCACCAGCCGCGTGCCTAAGTTCAAGCACGTGATGCCTGAAATCTTTGAACTTACGCCGCCGCAACTCGCGGTGATGTGTGCCCTGATGCTCAGCGGCCCGCAGACCGTGGGCGAAGTCCGCGGTCGCGCCACACGTCTCTACGAATTCGAAAGTTTGGGCGAAGTCGAAGAGACGCTGCACGCATTAGGCACGAGAGAATCCGAGCCGCTCGTAACCAGGTTGCCGCGTCAGCCGGGCCGGAAAGACGCCCGGTTCGCGCATCTGCTCTGCGGTGAAGTAAACGTTGAGCAAATGTTGGAACAGACGGCGGCAGGCAACGCCGGTCATCGCTCGCCGCGCAGGAGTGATGCTGAAACAGTTGCGGGCCTGACGGAGCGCGTTGAGACGCTTTCGTCAGAGGTCGAAAGCTTGCGCCGCCAGTTTGAAGAATTCAAGAAACAATTCGAATAGCTTGACTCGTATTGTAAATAGAGCATGGAGGATGCCACCGATGAAGAGAATCGCAATCGTTCTGTTGCCTGCTTCACTTCTTTTGCTCGCGCTTGGTGGATGCCACGTCGGCGTCCACGGGTCAGGCGTTCGCAAGACGGAAAAGAGAAGCCTGCCATCCTTCAACGCCATCGAAACCAGTGGGGCGTTTGAGGTACAGGTGAGTTGTCAGAAACCTGCGAGCTTTGAAATTGAAGGTGACGACAATATCCTCCCGCTGATTCAGACTGAAGTTCGCAACGGAGTTCTGCAGGTCAGCAGCACCAAAGGCTACAGCACGAAACTTCCCATCGTGCTGCGGATCGCCGTGCCCGACCTGGCCAGTATCAGCAGCACCGGCGCCGGCAAATTTCACGTATCTGATCTGAAAAACGAAAGCTTCGAGATCCACACGACCGGTGCAGCTACAATAATCGTAGAAGGCCAGAGCAAATCCGTGAAGATTAGCTCGACGGGCGCCGGCAAGATCGATTCGCATAATCTGCTCGCCGGCAAAGTTGAAGTTTCGGTGACGGGCGCGGCCAGCGTCGATGTCTATGCTGGTGAGCAATTGGACGTAACGGTTTCCGGAGCCGGTCGCGTCACCTACAGCGGCGACGCGAAAGTTAGTAAGCGCATTAGCGGCGCGGGCCAGGTAAGTAAAAAGCAGGAAGACGGAGTGTGACACGATCGAAAGGAATCCCGCGCAGCCGCTTCGGTTCTGTAGCCATCGTTGACAGTGACCTTCTCACCCACTAGGCTTCTTCACACGCCATGAAAGAAATTTTTAGGACCTGGGGGAGAGTCTGGCGACTCTTCATTGTTGTCATATCCACCACGGGAACTTTGGTTGTAGCTCAATCGCCAACTCCTACGCCGCCGGATAAGCGCGGTCTCGGGATTGAGACGACTAGTTCCGCCACTTCTCAAACGAATCAGACAAAGTCGAAAGAGGCCAAGCCCGAGCTGGTACTTCAGACCGGATACAACAGCTTCTTCGGACCTACGAGACTTGTATTCAGTCCCGATAGCCGGTTGCTGGCAACCGCGACTTTCCAGAGCAGCACGATCAAACTGTGGGAGACGGCCACGGGTCGCGAACTGCGCAATTTTTCCACCGGAGGGCAGAGCGGAATCGGCATGGCGCCGGTCGTCGCGTTTAGCGGTGACGGTCGCCTCCTGGCCGCGTCTGGCGGCAACAACTCGATAACTGTTTGGGAGGTTACGTCTGGGCGACAAGTGCAAACGCTCACCGGAGCGCAAGCCTCATTCACGTCTGCGCTCGGAGTTTCTTTCATCGCGTTTAGCGCTGACAGTAAAAAGCTGGTGACGGTTAGCGACGCGATCAGGATTTGGGACGTAGCGAGTTGGCGCGAGCTGAAGACACTCGAGACTTCGGCTTTTGGCGCCGGAGGTTTCGCCGGAGGCGAAGGTGGGATGGCTCTAAGTCCGGACGGAAACCAACTGGCACGGATGAATGCGGACGGATCTAAACCGCAGGTCAAAGTCATGGACCTCTCTTCGGGTCGAGAAGTTCGTTCGGTCGACTTGCCGCACCGACAAATTGACAGCCTTGAGCTTTGCTTTACTCCGGACGGACGTTTGTTGGCTGCGGGAATTGTGGAAAAGAAGTTGAAGGTTTGGGACGTCACTACCAACGTAACTACTAAACAGGGCGAGCGCGAGCTGGCACCCACTTTGAAGGAATTCAGCGGGATCGCATTCGGGCGCGATGGACGTCTGATAGCGCTCTCAGAAGGTTACAAGGTCAGGGTCTGGGAGGTCTCTACCGGTCGGGAGCTGCCGTCATTAGACGTTCCGAACAGCGGCGCTTTTACTGAAAACGGTGGCGTCTTTGTCGCCTTTACCTCTGACTCTAAGAAAATCGCGACCGGTGGCTTCGGCGCGCAAACTCTTTTGTGGGAAACGGAAACAGGTAAACAACTCGTGCTGATGAAGGGCCGCAGCAATATGGCCTATGCCGTGTCTTTCAGCGCTGACGGCAATCAGCTTACGTCCGGCGGACGCACTCGTTGGGATTTGCGTACCGGCCGTGGTCTGCGTCTGACGACTACGCAGTCGGACAAACTGTTTGGCATGCCGAGCCCGGATGGGAAATTGGTGGCGCTGTTTAGTCCCAGCAATAGCACGATCACAATTCTGGAAACACCGAGCGGCCGCCAACTGCAAACGCTGGTGCGAACCACGACCGCCGAGGGCGTCTCGCACATTACCTTCAGTCCGGACGGTCGACTGCTGGTTGCAAGTTACATGGAGGCGCAGGGCTCGCAGAAGATGGGTGTTATGGGCGCGCTTCAGAGCCAGGTGAAAATCTGGGACGTGAGATCCGGACGTGAGTTGCAAACGCTGACACTGGCCACATCTCCCGCCGAGGTTGGCTTCAGCGCGGACAGTCGCGTGCTCGCGACAGCCGGCGGCCTGGGTGAAGTTGCGCTTTGGGACGTAGCGTCCGGCAACCGCTTGCGCGACTTAACCACATCACCAATGGCCAACATGGGAATGCCGGGCAGCACTCCGGGTTCACTTCCAAACCTCGGCTCGCTTCCCAACCTGGGAAACATGAAACCGGGATCGATGCCGACGATGCCGAACATGGCTGACCTGAACTCGATGATTAACAACACGCTGGGAACAATGACCGCCGGAACGATGGGTCGCAGTGTGACTTCAGTTGCGTTCAGTCCTGACGGGAAAATGTTGGCGACCGGAGGTGTCGAATCGAAATCCAACATCGACCTGACCACAATGGGAGGCGCTGGGAACCAAAAGTCGAAAAGCAAGAACCCACCAGGTTCCGAGGACTTTTTAAAGGACCTTAAGGTCGAGGCAATCGGCCAGATCCTTTTGTGGGACACCGCTACAGGACAGCAGGTCGCAGCTATCAAAGGACACGGCAAAGGCGTCACAGATGTAGTGTTTAGTCGTGACGGCAAACTTCTTGCGTCGAGCAGTACCGACCACACAATTAAGATTTGGGACGTTGCTACTAAGCGCGAACTGCGAACGCTGACTGGACACACAGCCAATATCGAATCGATGGACTTTAGCCCTGACGGGCGACTGCTCGCCTCGGCCAGCGATGAGGGCGGCACTTTTCTTTGGGACACCAACACCGGCGAGCACTTGCTGACGCTGGTCTCTCTCGACGATGGTAGTGAATGGATCGTCGTCACTCCCGAGGGTTTGTTTGACGGCACGCCTGCCTCTTGGAACCAAATCCTTTGGCGTTACAACCAGGAGACTTTCAATGTCGCCCCAATCGAGTGGTTCTTCAACGAGTTCTATCATCCCGGATTGCTTGCAGATATCTTTGCCGGCAAACGACCGCACGTAGCGCAGGATGTTTCCAGGAAAGATCGTCGCCAGCCAGTTGTGAAGTTGGATCTCGCAGGCCCCGCGCCACCGGCAAACGGCATCGTCACGCGCACCGTGAAAGTCAGAATTGACATCACTGATGCGGCCGCTGACAAAGATCATGCGCAGGGCGCCGGCGCGCGTGACGTGCGTCTGTTCCGTAACGGATCCCTGGTTAAGGTCTGGCATGGCGATGTTTTGAAAGGACAAAGCGCCGTCAAACTGGAAGAAGAAATCACAGTTGTCGCTGGAGGGAACAGATTGACCGCTTACGCTTTCAACCAGGACAACGTGAAGAGCAAAGACGCCAATCTGCTGCTTACCGGTGCCGACAGCTTGAAGCGCGCCGGTACCGCGTGGGTTATTGCAGTGGGCGTCAATGAGTATGCAAACGCACAATACAATTTGAAATACGCGGTCGCCGACGCGCAAAGTTTTGCTGAAGAGCTGCGCCGTCAACAGACGCAAGTCGCCAGGTTCGATCATGTTGAAGTTATTTCCCTTCTTAATGCGGACGCGACCAAAGCGAACATTCTTTCAGCGTTGAGAAAACTTACTGGCGCGACGGATGCGCCTACGCTCAAGGCCGGACTATTTGATCGAATCAAACCCGCCGAGCCTGAAGATGCCGTGATTATTTACTTCGCCGGTCACGGCACCGCTCAGGGACAACGGTTTTATCTGTTGCCGCATGATCTTGGTTACGCGGGGAATCGCGGTGAACTGGATGCAGCCGGACTGAAAACGATTCTTGCGCACAGCATCTCAGACCTTGAACTGGAAAACTCAGTTGAAGGACTGGCTGCCGGATCTTTGTTGATGGTCATCGATGCCTGCAACTCGGGACAGGCACTCGAGGCAGAAGAAAAACGACGCGGACCGATGAATTCGAAAGGCCTGGCGCAACTTGCGTACGAAAAAGGAATGTACATTCTCACTGCCGCGCAAAGTTACCAGGCCGCGCTGGAGGCGGCGCAATTCGGTCACGGCTTGCTTACTTACGCCCTGGTCGAAGAAGGATTAAAGACCGCGGTCGCCGATAGTGAACCAAAGGACGGCGTTGTGAGTGCACGTGAGTGGCTCGATTTCGCTACTGAGCGCGTGCCGCAGATGCAGGAAGAAAAGATGAAAGAGGGTCGCGGCCTGGGTCTGGCGATCGCGTTTACCGAAGGCGAGCAAAAGATTGCCGATCCTGAAAAGCGCAGCCTGCAGCGCCCGCGTGTCTTCTACCGGAGAGAGATGGAAACAATTCCGCTGGTGATTGCCCGGCCCGGAGTGACTTCGCGGCCATGAAGTCGTCCCCTTCTGAACTCATAGTTCTTGTAGCATAATCTCATGGTTAGGAAGGGGGCTTGCCCCCGCTGAGTTAGGGTCGCACTCCCAGATGACGCGCAAATGGTCGAATATTGATCTTCCCGGCGCTCTCCATTTTGTCACCGCCAACTGTCTGGATCGCCTGCGAGTCTTTAGTGAGGGTGCCTGCTGTAATGCCTTCATTGAAGAACTCCGTGCCCTCAATCACGGGCGGCCGAGTAAGTTAATCGCATATGTGCTGATGCCAGATCACTTTCACCTTATTAGCAATCCGCGCGATGGCCGCATCAAAGAGTTCATTGGCGAATTGAAGAGCCGTTCAGCAAAGAAAATCGTTGAGGTAAGCCGACAAACATTTCCAGTGAAAGATGACAACGGCTACCAGGTTTGGCAGGAGAGCTTCAAGGACACCCCTCTCTGGAGCGGCTGGATGATCTGGCAAAAAATCAATTACATTCATGCCAACCCAGTCAAAGCTGGGCTCGTTAATTCAGCCAAAGACTATCCATGGTCCAGCTTCCGTTCGTTCTATTCACAAGGAGGTGAACCAATCGAAGTAGATCGTGAATGGTTTTGGCCTGACGATGCTGAGAAGCTGTCCGCGGCAGTTAAGGAACTAAGCGATAGGAAGAGAAGTCTATTAGGAATCAGCGGGGGCAAGCCCCCTTCCCGACCATGAGGTTTTTTTCCAGTCTGTCCTTTGTGAGGCTGAAGATTGTTGACGCACAACTTCTCACGGCGCTAGTATTCGCCGCACACGAAAGGAGCCGACCTGGCTATGCTGTCCTGTAAACAATTTCGCCGCACAGTTGTTCTGGCGTTCTCATTCTGCTGTTCGTTGCTATTTACCAGCACGGTTCGCGCGCAGTTCAAAATTGATCTGCAAACGTGCGAAGACCTGAAGATTACCAAGACTCAGTACGGCATTAACGTGGTCGAAACCGCGACCTGCGTTAATCCCACCAAGAATTTCAAGCCTAAAGGCACACTGCGGAATGTTTATGTGCTGGCTACGTTTCCGGCCGTGCCCACGGGCGCCGGGATCACGTTCATGGTCACCAAGAATGACGCGGATGGCGAGTATGTTCAGAACATGGATTACGCGGCCTCTCCGCAGCACACGACTGCTTACATCCCGTTTACCATCAACACCCCGGGCAAATATTTCGTGCGCATGGTGAACTATTACAACAAGTCGCAGGTGTGGGCCACCACCGATTTCAGCGTAGGTGAAGACACGGTCGGTCCGCGCGCGGCCGGCAACACCGCCGCAGGCCAGGGCAAGGTCTCGATTTGCAAAGAAATCGATGACAACTGGAAGTGCGTCGGAGAGTCGAATCAATGGGCGGCTAATGCGTTTTTCAATGTTCTCTTCGAGAACCCGACTCCGGTCGGCGTTGATTTCATCGGCATCATCTTTCACAAGCAGGGCGCGGACGGCAAGGACGTTGCGTTCGTTACCGAGTACCAGCAAAACATAGGCGAAACAAACCGCAAGTACGCGACCGTCGGCAACGAATTGAAACTGCCCGCCGGCGTCTATTCCGTTTACATCATTGCCTGGGGTAAACGCGAGACGATGGAACATCGGGGCAATCTGACCGAGTATTTTGCCAGGATGACGCTGACGGTGAAGTGACGCCTGCTCCGTGAGATTCAGACAGGAAGCTTACAAAAGATGAGATGGAAACCCGTTACGATCGGCATCGCACTTATCGTGCTCTTAGTGAGCGGAGGACTTTCATGCCGCTTCGTCATGCCTGAGCGGAATATCGATTACAATTCGGGCCGTGTACCGGTTAATTTGCCGCGCGACATCAAGTACTCCGAGACAGACTATAAGATCGACAAGGAAGACGCGGCGATTATCAGCCTTCCCAACGGCGATCAAATCTACTTAGGGAAGGAGCGTACCGTTACTTCGAAAGACGAACTCGGAGACAAGCTCAAACAATTGCTACAAACACAAACCGGATCCGAGAAGATGGTCTATCTCGCGGCAAGTATTCAGAGTGACTACGGATCAATCGTCCAGATTTGTTACGCGATCAGGAAGCAGAAGGTCGCTCACGTAGGCCTGCTGGTGAACAAGACTGGTTCAAATTTTCCCAGCCGGCTGGCCGTTGACCTTCCGGCGGAACCGGATCCAAACGAAGATATCAGTACGCTAAAGCCCAATCCATTGAGGCTAATCGTCTCAATCTCGTCGCCTGATCTTCGCCTTACGCTAAACGCGAACGCCGCCGGTGCAGTTAACGACACTGCGCCTCTCAGTGAGTGGCTGCAAAGGATTCTTCAACAGCGCAAGGAGCAGCATGCGTACAAACTCGGGTTTGAGACGCGTAGCGATCTTCCCGAATTCGAGCGGATCGAAAAGACGATAATCATCAAAGCAAATCGTTCGATTAATTATGGCGACGTGATCAAAGTCATTGACGCCGTCACCGGCGCTGGCGCCAACCCGATCGTCCTCCAAATTGACGATTTACAAGACTAAACTGTGACAACCCTTAAACGCTCGCTGGGTCTCGGGCAAGCGACGGCGATGGTGGTGGGAATCATCATTGGAGCGTCGATCTTTGTTCAGCCATCCGAAATTGCCAAACTGGTGCCATCCGTGCCCGGCGTCTTTGCCGTCTGGATTGCCGCCGGCGTCCTGACCGCATTCGGAGCGCTCTGTTGCGCCGAGTTGGCGTCGGCGTTTCCCCGCACCGGCGGCGTTTACGTCTTTCTCAAGGAGACTTATTCACCCGCCGTCGGCTTTCTCTGGGGCTGGGCGATGTTCTGGAGCATGCACTCCGGAATTATCGCTGCCATTGCGGTAGTCTTTGCGCGTTATGTAGCTTACTTTGTTCCGCTCAGCGACACCGGCATTCGCCTGATTGCCATCACCGCGATCCTGGTGCTCTCAGGCATCAACTATCTCGGCGTGAAGCAGGGCAGCATCCTCCAGACAATATTCACGCTCGGAAAAGTGATCGCGATTCTCGCCATTCTGGTACTGGTTATGGTTTTGAAGTCCCCCGGCGGAGTGACGATCAATGCGGTCACCAGCGAACATATTTCGGTCACCAAATTCGTACTGGCCGTTGCCGCCGGCCTGTTCGCGTTCGGCGGCTGGCATATGGTGACTTACACAGCGGAAGAGACACACAAACCCGAACGAACCATCCCAGTCGCACTCTTGATAGGCACGCTCACCGTGACTGCCTGTTACATCGCACTTAACGCTGCTTATTTTTCTGCGCTGCCTCTGGAGAAAGTTGCGGCTTCAACCCGCGTGGCTGCGGAAGCCGCCGAAGCAGTGATTGGACGGCGCGGCGGGGCCGCCATTTCGGCGGTGGTAATCTTTTCCACGTTTGGCGCCGTAAGCGGCATCATCCTGGTCGGACCTCGCGTCTACTTTGCGATGGCCCGAGACGGCTTGTTGTTCCGTTGGGTCGCTTCGGTGCACCCACGGTTTCAGACACCACATCGCGCGATCATCCTTCAGGCCATCTGGTCGTCAGTCCTAGTCGCGACGGGCACTTACCGGGCGCTTTTCACGCGGGTGATCTATACCGAATGGATCTTCTTTGGCTTAATGGTGCTGGGACTCTTCCTGCTGCGCCGGCGGCCTGACTACGCGCCCACCTATCGCACCTGGGGATATCCGATCCCGCCCATCATCTTCATTCTGGCGTCGTTCTTTATTGTGGCGAATCAGATTGTTTCGGAACCTCGCGAGAGCCTGATGGGACTGGGAATAGTGGCGCTGGGTCTGCCGGTTTATTACTTGTGGGCCAGGAAGTCTTTGAGTCGTTAGGATGTTGGGGTCAGGACTATTACGGTAGCGGGCGAATAGTCACCTATTTCCGGAAAAGGTGTCGGCTTTCGGGATCGCTCCGCTTCACTTCACTTCACTATGTACCAGTGGCTGCCAGGGCTGAGACTGCAATCCCACTGCGCTGGGCGATTTCGTGCGCGATCTCAGAAATGCGATCAATCGAGAAAGGTTTTGCAACTACCCAGTCCACCTTCGCAGTTTCCTGCTCTCTTGAGCTAACCGCTTCCCCCCAGCCTGTAATGACAGCGAGGGGGATCTCCTCATCACGCTCACGTAGTGCGCGTGCCAGCTCCCAGCCGCTCATTCCCGGCATTCCGACGTCGGTGAAAACTGCCTTGAAGTCTTTCGTTTCGAAAGCTCTGAGCGCTTCATCGCCGCTCTTTGCGACCGTCACTTCATAGCCTTCGCTTTCCAGAATGTCTCTCAGCACATCGAGCACGCATTCTTCATCATCAACAACCAGAATGCTCGGCGCTTTTGGAGTGCGCACCAGTGTCAACGGCACCACGGTTTCCCTGCTTTCAGTTGAGGGCCTGGCCGCTGTTATCGGCAACTTGATGCGGAAGATGCTGCCTTCTCCGACTATCGACTCGATTTCGATACTTCCCTGATGCCGTTGAATGATGCCGTAACAAACAGCAAGACCGAGACCCATCCCGCCCATTCCCTTAGTGGTAAAGAACGGATCGAAGACGCGCGATCGCACTTCCGGGCTCATCCCGCATCCAGTATCCCTAATGGCGATCTCCATCGAACCATCAACCTCTTCAGCCGAGAGGGTAAGTCGCCCTCCTGCGGGCATGGCATCGATGGCATTGAAGACCATGTTGACCAGGACTTCACGCAACTCAGATGGATCGCCCATGATCCAAGCATCAGAGTTAATCTGCAAATTGAGATTGATGTGAACGTTGTTCGCCTGGGCGCGATCTTTCCAGCGGGGCCGGGTGACCTCGTTCACGTCGATCAGGAGCTGGTCAACCGCAACCGGCTCGAAATCATGGTCGCGTCGCTGACGCGCAAAGTCTTGAATTCTCTTCACCGTCTTCCCGCCGTCTCTGGCCGTCTGAACTATGAGTTCGAGGCCACGCATGGTCTTGGGGTCATTAACATCGCGCAGCATCAACTCAGCGCGGCCCAGGATTCCCGCCAACGTGTTGTTGAAGTCATGCGCCACGCCTGAGGCAAGTTCGCCCAAAGCCGACATCTTTTCGATCAGGCCAAACTGTTCGCGAATCCGCTCCTGCTCTTCGATGTAGCTTGAGAGTTCGTCAACGTGCTGTTTGGCCTGTTCAGCTTTCTCTGCGGAAGTCTGAACATTCTTGAGATATGTTTTGTATGTGAAGTAAATGATTGCAATGATTGGGGCGATAACCATCAGCGCATAAACGGAAAGACCGGTCATCAGCCGGACGGCGATGCTCGCAATCGAAGCGCCGGCAAAATAACTCAGTGAGGTCCAGAGATAAGAATTGCGCCAGGTGGCGAAGACCGGCTGATTGGTCTTCAGGCCCGTATAGGCGGCTACCATACCTGAGTTGCCTACGTATTGCAGCAGCGCCATCACACAGATAGCACCGATTGCGTAGGTCGAGTAGGCGCCCCCGCTGAGGTTTAAAATGGGGCCAAAACATAACCGTAGCGTCCAGACGGTCACAAAAGTTGAGAACGCCATTTGGGTGGTATTGAATACAGATACCCTTAGTTTCCTGCTGACGAACAGTGAGGAACTCAAGCCATCTACGGCGGCCATCAGCACGGCTGCCTCGCCGTCATAGAGCAGCATGGTCAGGAAGATGAGTGTGTCGCCGACCGTAACTTCACCTTTGACATTTGGAATCGAGATGCTCAGCCGAGACGCCACAGTCCCCATGGCGACGATCAAAAGCAGGAAGCGCCAGTCAAGTTGTTGAATAGTTAAACGGTGCAGGGAGAAGAGTATCGCCGCGCCGCCAGCGGCGACAACGAAAAACAAAAATGGCTTGAAGAAACGTTGCCTATTCATGCGTCTAATCCCCGATTTGCCGAGGACTGTTTCTGCTGGAGGTAAAGGGTGTCGTAGTACTCGCGAAACTCGTACCCAGCTTTTCGGTAGGAAGCTTGGGCCGCGGAGTTCGTTTGGTTAACCAGCAGGCAAACTGCCCTGGTACGCTCAAGCAAATGATTCGTTAGTTGCGTCATGCATCTTGCTCCGTAGCCATTTCCGCGATGCTCCGCGCTAACATACACGCCTTCGAGGTAAATTACGTTTGGCGTATCGCTGACAATGTCAGCTTTGAACTTGATCCGTTCATCTTCGATCGCCACCCAAACCCTTCCTTGTTTGATCCGGCGCGCGCAGCGTTCGCGGAAGCCCGAAGGATCCACGTCCAACGGGTTCACTCCGCTTTCTTCAACTGCCGTTTGCGCATGAATCGGAACCACCAGATCGAGCTCCTCAGATGTTGCTAATCGCAATGACGGCACGCTATCCAAATTCTCCGCGCTACGTTTCTCCATTAATAATTCGCGGCAGACCAGGCGCGGCGGGTTGTCTCCTTTCTCGTAATAACTCATGAATCGGCTGATTTTATTCTCTTCGCTTAAGACGGCGTGCGCCGACGAGCAGCTTTGCGTAAGCTTGGCGAACGCCGCTACCGCCGAATTGGCCTGCGTCTCGAAGAGTGTGATGTGGCCAATCAGAGCAACTCCTTCAAGCTGGCCCTTCGCATCGCGGCACCCATAGAAGGTACCGCGATTGAAGGGGCTAGACAGGCCGTTGTCGTATATCCAACTTGTCTTAATGAACGTGTGCAGTGGACGAGCCGCCAGAAAACTCAGGACCTCTGCCTTGTGCCCATTGTCGAGCGGTTGAACCTGCCGGTTGCCGGCCAGGGCCGCCGGCAACGCAGGATTGGTTCGGGAGACTTTCAGCATCACTTGAGTCCTTTCTCCATAGCTGTTGATCGTACAATCGGAACTCAAGTTAGTAGTTAAGACAATCAACGCCGGTGTCTATGACCGCCGTTAAGACGATCGTAATATCCCCATTGATCGTCGCAGCTTGTGCCTGAACAAAAGCGTCGCTCACGATGGTGCCGTCGCTGACAATAGTGCCGTCACTGGCGATTACGCCATCGTTGACAATCGTGCCGTCACTGATAATCACGCCATCGCTGACAATCGTGCCCAATCTAAGAAAGAGCATGCCATCACTTATCGTAATCCCGGTGCAGATGATGATTTTGTCGCTGACAATCACGCCATCGCTGACGATCACGCCATCGCTGACAATCACGCCATCGCTGACAATCACGCCATCGCTGACGATCACGCCATCGCTGACAATCACGCCATCGCTGACAATCACGCCGTCGCTGACAATCACGCCGTCGCTGACGATCACGCCGTCGCTGACAATCACGCCGTTGCTGACGATCACGCCGTCGCTGACAATCGTTCCCAGCGCGTAAGTCGGCTGATACTTGGTAATGAGGCTCGTCCCTTTCGCCCAATGCCGGCCCAGCAGGATGCCCTGCGACCAGGTAAAGGTATGTCCCACAATGGTCGTCTGCGGAGTCGGCAGAACCACTGTGTTCAATAAAGGGGCTCCGACAGGTTTGGTGTTACCAAAGTTGGTGCGCACCAACCGAGCCAGACGCACGGCGCCTTCAATGTTGAGCTGGCCCGCCCCCTGCTCTAGTGTGTTAAAGCCGGCCAGTGGCTGTGCCGTGTACATCAAGAGAGCCTTCACCATATTCGGTGTCAGTGTGGGATTCGCTTGTAACAACAGCGCGGCCGCGCCGGCGACCACAGGGGACGACATTGACGTGCCGTTGAGATACATCTGGTCGCGCGTCGCAACCGGACTAACATTCGCGGCTAGTTGCGGGTTCTGCGCTAGCAGGAGATTATTTGCAGCCTTTGCCTCGATGATCTTGTTACCGGGCGCAACCAGATCAGGCTTCATCAAACCATCGTAATGCCTGATCCCTGAGTCATCGATCCAGGAACTGCGCGTGGGACCGCGCGAACTGTAGCTGGCGACGCCGTCGTCGTTGCGTGCATCGGTGCCAAAGGTGTTCGTGGCCCCGACAGTAATCGCTGATGGTTCAATGCCAGGGGAATGGATCATTCCGTAAACTTTCTGGCCGGCGCTGTTCTTTCCGTTGTTGCCGGCGGCGACAACCACGACGACGCCTGAATTAACCAGACGACGCACGGCGCGGCAGATCGGGTCATTTCTGTATGAATCAACAGCCGGTGTGCCCAGGCTCATATTGACTACGCGAATGTTGTAAGTCGTTTTGTTGGCCATGATCCAGTCCAGCGCCCCGAGCGTGCCCGAGACCGTACCCGTGCCCTGCGAGTTCAGCACTCGCAGGTTAATCAGATTTGCGTTGGGCGCGATTCCCAGATAAGCGGCGTTCGAAACCCGGCCACCGCCGCCGGCAATCGCGGCCACATGTGTGCCGTGCCCGTAGGGATCATCGGTCCGGTTTTCGCCGGTGAAATCCTGGCTATAGACCACCCGGACGTTATTGTTTTTGTCCAGAAAATCCACATGGCTCGTGTAAATTCCTGAGTCGAGAACGGCGATTCCGATACCGCTCCCATCGACACCATTGACGTTGATGCCGCTGGTCGTGCGCACCGCATCGGCGCCCGTCGTTGCCGAAATATGGCCCATGGATTGAGTCGGCCTGTCTAAAGAGATATAAGCGACTTCATCAAAGGCAGTGACGGCGTCAAAAATGCTCGCCGGCATTTCCACTGAATGCGCCCCAAGGTTTTGGAATGTCTTCCTGATATGCGCACCGTTGCTATTCAGCAGTGAGTTGAGCGAGCTACTCATTGGTGCGCGTAGTTGGACAATGACTTTGATGGTGTCCGTATTACTTGAGCTGTGTGCTTTCGACTGCAAATCAGCGGAGCCTTTGACTTTTCCGGAGCCCAACGATTGAGCGCTGGCGCGGTCGGCAACCATTATGCCGCCGCTTAGGCTGACGAGAAGCGAGAGGCAGGTCAGCAATGTCATGAACGGGGAACGTTTACTTAATTTCATTTCAGTCATCCTTATAATTGTCTGGAGTCAGTCCAAGCTTCTCGTTTGAAAAGGGCCTAGAGAGCTTTGAATGGACCGCTTTTGTTGATTACCCCTCCATCACATCGACAGCTACAGAAGAAAAGAAAGAATGGCCGCAGAAAATATGGTTTTATGCAGTGTCCTTCGGAAACTCACACTGTCGTATCCCGGCGAGCCGGGTCTTAGGCTGGTAAGTGCGTGCCGAACTCGCCTTCGCACTGAGGCGGCTGTATTGGTGACGGAATTTGAAAGAACGAGCTCAGCGTATGTCGAGCGCAGATCCCATCGCGAGAACCGTGCCAGAGAGATCGATCATGACAGTAGGCGAAGAACCTTAGAAGAACGAGAATGAAGCAAAGCCTGCGGCATTTTGGGCTCGGGCAAATCGGATGAGAAATAAATCACTCGGAACGATCTGGGCAGATGGGGGCATCAGACAGACGTGGCAGTAATACGCAAAAGACCGTGGCAGTAATACGCATTTGCGAAACCGCGAACGTCAAGGCGATGTCTGTCCACGAATGGTTTGCGAGAACGAACGCATGAGATGTAATGTGACCACGCCGGCGCCGCTGCCGCGGCCAAAAACCGGGACTTGCCTCACTCGAACTTTTTCTTTCTCGGATTTTCATGGGGCGTTTGGTCATGCGACTCGCGCGTCGTATCATTGAGTCCAATGCAAAGCATCGCAGTTACGGAGACGGCGCAGGCCAGGGGCACGTTGAAGGATTCATATGGCCGCTCGATTCGCGATCTGCGCGTGTCGCTGACCGACCGCTGCAATTTTCGTTGCTTCTATTGTCTGCCGCACGGTGAACCACCCATCGCACCGAAAGAGCAGATGCTCTCGTATGAAGAGATCGAGTACGCCTGTAAGATTTTCGTGGAACTGGGGATTGAGAAAATCAGACTGACCGGCGGCGAGCCGATGATGCGCCAGGACATCGAAGTGATGATCCGCAAGCTGGCGGCCCTCAAATCGAAAGGACTGCGGGATCTGGCGCTGACCACAAACGGTTACTTTCTGCCCGATCGCGCGCAGGGATTGAAGGACGCCGGACTGGATCGGATCACGATCAGCCTGGATAGTTTGAAGCGTGACGTGTTCAAGCAGATGACCGGCGTCGATGTTTTGGATCGAGTGCTGGCCGGAATTGAAGCCGCAAAGAACGCCGGCTTACAACCAATCAAAATCAACGCGGTCATCGTGCGAGGTCACAATGAAGATGAAGTGGCAGACTTTGCCGCATTCGCGCGTCAGCATGACGTCAAGATGCGCTTCATCGAATTCATGCCGCTGGATTCCGGTCACGAATGGTCGCGCGACGACGTGGTTTCGGGGCGCGAAATTCGCGAACGCATCAGCGAAAGATTTCCCCTGGTTCCGCTCGACGTGCAGCGCGGTTCCGAGACCGCCTCACGCTTTCGCTTTGCTGACGGCGCGCCCGGAGAGATTGGGATTATTGCTCCGGTAACGGAAGCATTCTGCGGCGCGTGCTCGCGAATACGTCTAACTGCCGACGGGCAAATCCGCACCTGCTTGTTCTCGACTGTCGAACATTCCCTGCGTGATGTTGTTCGCGACGGCGCCTCACGCGCAGAGATTGTCGACTTCATCGAAGGTGTGGTGCTGAAGAAAGAGCCCCGCCACTACATCAACGATCCACATTTCGTCGCGCCTTCCCGGTCGATGAGTTTCATCGGCGGATAGCACAACCCCACCGGAGGTAACCTCATGCAAAGGACTAAGCTGCTACGCCTACTCTTGCCAATCGTCCTTCTGGATGTGCTGATGGGAACTGCGGTGGCCCAGGACTGCGCGCCGCCGGCGATCGCCAGAAGCAGCAAAACCGCCAGCATTTTCTCGCCGGAACAGGAAATGATTCTGGGTGAGCTCACCTACCAGAACCTGGCTCGTGAAATGCGCTTCGTGAGGGATCCGCAACTCGTCGCGCACCTCGAGGCCATCGCGGACAGGCTAATCAAACGGCTACCACCGACCGGACTCAAGTTCAATTTCTTTATCATCGACATTCCCGAGGCGAACGCCTTTAACGTACCGGGCGGATACGTGTTTGTCTCTCGCAAACTGATCGGGTTTTCAAATAATGAGGACGAGCTGGCCGCCGTGGTCGCTCACGAGTTGGGCCATGCTGTGGCCGGTCATGGCGCCAGCGAGATCTCCAGACTGTGGAAAAGAGTACTCAACATCACCCAGGTAGGGGATCGGAAAGACATTGCGAATAAATACAACCTTCTTATCGAAAGGTGGAGAACCAAGAACATTCCACCCGAATCCGAGGAAGACTCAGAGCAACAGGAGGCGGATCGGCTAGGTCTGTATATGTTGGTTGCAGCTGGTTATGACGCGAGTGCGGTCGCCTCGTTTTTCGGCCGGCTCGTCGAATCCAAGGCCGGCTCAAGCAGTTGGTTTACAGACATTTTTGGCAGACCCAAACCCGAAGATAAGCGTTTGCGCGAGATGGTAAGGGTCACACAGCAATTGCCGGCACAGTGCCGCGATAATCCAAAGGCGATGGCTTCGCAGGATTTTCTCAAGTGGCAAGCGGATGTCGTTTCGTATCGCAATACGGCGTCGGCAGAAGTGTTGCCCGGTTTGCTCTGGAAGAAAGAACTCTCGCCGAAACTCAGGAGCGACATCTCGCACTTTGCTTTCAGCAACAACGGTAAATTCATATTGGCGCAGGATGAGTTTGCCATTACGGTCATTCGTCGCGAGCCGTTGACGGTCCTGTTCCAGATACCCATCAACGATGCTCACCCGGCTTCGTTTACACCAGACGGCGACTTCGTCGTTTTTGGTACCAGGAACCTGCGTTATGAAAAGTGGAGTGTGAGCGAAAAGAAACCCGTTCAGGTGCGCGAGCTGGTTCTGCGCCGAGATTGCTGGGAACACGAGTTTTCTCCAGACGGTAATTACGTGGTGTGCTTCGACTACAGTTTGAATCTGAATGTTCTGGACATACGAACGGGAAAGAAGATCTGGGAGAAGAAAGACTTCTACAGGCTGACGTACCTCGAATACTATTTCTGGGAAGGTGCCGCAGCGCGGGAAGAGCTCTCTGAACGTAAGAGGTTTTTTCACATTAGGTTTTCGCCGGACTCACAGTTCCTGATGGTGGCCCGCACCAACAAATTCCGTTTCAAGTACACGGTTGATCTCATTACTGAGGACAAGTCCGATGACACGGTGATCGCGCTCGACTTGAAAACCCTGAAGCCGATCGATGTAGGCGGCGAGATAAAAACTGTTACCAAGAGGCCGTTTCTCTTCCTCGACTCAGGGAGAATTCTGGGAATGCCTTCGGTCAGGACCGAAGATGCGGGAATCTTCTCCTTTCCTGGCGGAAAACGCCTCGAGAGGTTCAATTTCGGCGCGGAAATTATACAGAGTACAGGGAATCCAAACTATGTGGTCATCAAGCCGCTGGGAAACGCCAGGATGGGCATCTTTGATCTATCGCGAAAAGCGATTGTTTCCGGTTCAGATAAGATAGATGTTGCGATCTGGGACAAGTTTTTGGTCTTTGAATCAATCTCCGGAGAGGTGCGAGTTTCAGAGATTTCGTACGACGATACACAGAAGCGAATCCAGCCTCAGACCCTGGACAAAGTCGAAATCCCCGTGGCGCCCGTGGGTGAAATTACAGCCGCCGATGTATCAAACAATCTCGAGTGGCTGGCGGCCTCTTCGAAAACCAGAGGCGCTGTCTGGAATCTCGGAACCGGCGACCGTAAACTTTTCGTCCGGGGTTTTCGCGGCGCGCTGCTGGCTGACAATGGCACCGGCCTGGCAGATTTTCCGAAGAATAGCCGGGATGCGCACGCTCTGGCGGTCCTCGATCCTTCAGCCAGCCAGGCCCAGAACTATGCCGAAGTCCCTGAACGCGGATTCCGGCAGTATGGAAGATTTCTCCTCGTCAGAAAGAGTTTGAAGGAACCAAAGCAAAACAAAGAGAAAGAGAACGACAAGCGGGTCAAACCGCCGGACGAGGCAGAAGCGGAAGAGGAGGAATCGCTGCAGAAAGAAGTGAGCTTTGAACTACGCAACGTGCTTGACGGTAAGCTCGTGTTTTCGCGTGAGTTTCGCAAAGAGGCGCCGTCGTTCTTCTTCGATTCATATTCAGGAAGATTGATCCTTTACTGGACACTGGGAAGCGAAGTCGGCAAATCCAGACTAAAAGAAGACGCAGCACTGGCGGCACGTGCCAAAGAACTGGGGAATAGGGATGACGACTATCTAGTGGAAATCGTCGACTGTTTTGCGGGGAAAACAGTTGGTACGTTCCTGCTGGAAACCGGTAAGGGCTCCTTCTCGATCGATGCGGGCCTCTCCGACGGAGACTGGCTGGTCCTGCATGACTCAGAGAATCGGATCCTCGTCTACTCAATCGCAGAGGGACGTCTGCGGCAGCGATTCTTCGGCGCCACGGCGGCAATTAACCTGGCGAAAACCCAGGTCATTGTTGAGAACCAGCCGGGCGAACTCACGGTCTACAGTCTCGAGACTGGCGACCCTCTAAAGCGCTTGAATATTTCGGGCGTCGCGCTCTTTGTAAGATTCACACTTGACGGAAAAAAACTGTTCGTACTCAGCGGTGCGCAGGCTGCCTACGCGTTCGATGTTGAAAGGTTGACTTCGGCATCTGCACGTTGAGTTTACCCTCCTGCCTTTACCAGTTGACGCCCGCCGCCGTTTGACATAACTTTGCCGCCTCACTCAAGACTCTTTTTTCTCTGGAGGACCGCCCGATGAACCCCAAACGTTTCGCTGCCGTTCTGTTGTTCCTGCTGTGCTTCGTCTCTCTGGTGTCTGCTCAGGAAAGGCCCGCTACGACTGATGAGAAAAAGCCCGCAAAAACCGAAGCGCCCGCGCCGCGCACAAAAGACGGGAAAAAACTGCTGACGGCGGTAGATCTGCTGAAGACTATCGGCGTAAGCGCGCCCAGAATTTCTCCGGACGGCGCGCGCGTGGCCTACACGGTCAGCGAAACCAAAATGGAGAAGGACAAGGAATGGAAAAACGTCAGCCAGATCTGGGTAGTTCCGACGGGCGGCGGCGCATCTCGACAATATACGCGTAGCGAAAAGAGCGCTTCGGCGCCCGAGTGGTCGCCCGACGGAACAATGATCGCCTTTCTTAGTGACCGCGAGAAGGACGGCGAGCGCCAGGTTTGGATGATGATGGCCGACGCCGGCGAAGCGTGGGCTGTCACCGCGCACAAAGGTGGCGTCAGTGGCTTTCGTTTCTCGCCCGATGGCAAGCAGCTTTTGCTCTCGGCCACCGATCAACCGTCGAAAGATGAAGAAGATCGCAAGAAGGTCAAGGACGACACGATGGTCATCGACCGCGACATCAAGATGAGCCACCTGTGGCTTTGGAACATCGAGAAGAAAGAAGAGAAGCGTCTGACCGAGGGCGAGTTCACCGTCAGCGATCCGCAATGGTCGCCGGATGGCGCGCGGATTAGTTACACGACTCGGCCTACACCGAAAGCCGACGACGGCAGTTTGAGTGACGTCTGGGTGCTGACGATTGCCGGTGGCAAGAAGCAGCACCTGCTAAGCGACGCGGGATCGAGTGACACCGCGCGCTGGTCGCCGGACGGAAAATGGATCGCGTACACGGGAAATCCAGATGCGGACGCCGGAGTCTCAACTACATATCTCTATCTGATCCCGGCGACGGGCGGTACACCCAGGCAACTGACCACGAAATTCGATTTGAGTGTGGGTACTCCAGTCTGGTCGCGCGACGGCAAGACGATCTATTTCAGCACTAACCTGCTCGAAGCTATCGAAGTTTACTCGGCCGATGTCGCGACCGGAGCCGTAAAGCAACTGTCGCGACGCGGCGGCTCTACCGGGATCACTGAAATCAGCCGTGATGGGAAGACGATCGTGGGAACGTTTTCAGGAGCCTCGCGGCCTACCGAACTCTACAAGACCGGCGCTGATTTCGCTTCGATCAATCCTCTGACTGATCATAACGCCTGGCTGAAAGACTATGCGTTGGCTGAAACCGAAGTCGTGAAGTGGAAGAGCAAGGACGGCACGGACGTCGAAGGCCTGCTCACAAAACCGGTTAGCTATGAAGCGGGGAAGAAAGTGCCTTTTCTGTTGAATCCCCACGGCGGTCCGACCGGAGCTTCCATCAACAATTTCAACGGTACCGTGCAGGTGCTCGCGGCGAACGGCTTCGCGGTGCTGCAACCAAACTTTCGCGGATCGACCGGCAAGGGCCTGGCTTTCGCGCAAGCGAACAAGAACACCTGGGGCAAAGGCGATTACGAAGACTGTATGACCGGCGTGGACGCGATGATAGCGAGCGGCATTGCGGATCCGGATCGGCTGGGCGCGTATGGCTGGTCGTATGGCGGCTATATGACCTTCTGGATTCTGACGCAGACGGATCGCTTCAAAGCGGTGTCGCCGGGCGCGGGCCTGTCGAATATCTATTCGATGTATTCACAGAACGACATTCAACGTTATTTGCGCTGGTTCTATTCGGACAAATCTCCCTGGGACGCCACCGATCTTTATTGGGACCGATCGCCGATGAAATATGTGAAGAATGTAAAGACACCGACGATGATCATGCACGGACAGGTGGACACGCGCGTGCCGATCGCGCAGGCTCAGGAGTTTTACATGGCGCTCCGAGAAATGAAGGTGCCGGTCGAGTTCGTGGTTTATCCGCGAGAGAACCACGGCTTTACTGAACCGCGGCATCAGATGGATCGCGTGCGCCGCTACGTTAAGTTCTTTGCAAAGTACCTTAAAGCGCCGGTGGTGACAGAGCCGGCCGGGCAATCGGGAGACAACGAGTAGGGACACCCATACAGAAACGCAACTAGTTTTCTCTTAAAGGTGATCGGGAGGTTGAGTGATGTCTCGCCTAATGCTTGGTAGTGTTTGCGGTCTGATTTGGGGCGCGCTTTCAGCCGCTTCGATGATTCCGCTTCAGTTTAATGATAAGAGAGCAGCTTTATTGGGAGCGTTTCTGAATCGATTCGCGATCGGCTTTGTCATCGGAGCCGCGCGCTTGCCTTTGCCTGGTTGGGTCAGCGGTATTGTCTTTGGCTTGCTGCTCAGTTTGCCCGACGCGATCATCACCAAAGCGTACGTTCCGATAATCGGCCTTGGCGTGGTCGTGGGTGCGATCGTCGGGATCATCGTGGGCAAGTGGGGCCAGTAGAACTGACGGCTCGTGTCGGGTCGATGTCGATCGAGCTGGTGCGGTTCAGCCGTCCGTTTCACGGACTTCGGGTTCATTTTCCGTCGCAAACCACCGATGAATCGGTGGGCTATTATCATCCGTCCGCTCCGCGGACTTAACCAATTAGAACAATCCAATGAGAACATCAACCGCTATTCTCTTACTGCTTATCTTTTCCCTCTCTTCTCTCGGTCAGACGCCCCAATCCGATCGCCAACAGTTCATCCGGATCGAAGCGCCGTTGATTGCTCTTACTCACGTGCGCGTGATCGATGGCACCGGCGCCGCCGCGCTCGAGGATCAAACAATCGTGATCGCCGACGGCAAGATCCAATCAATAGCGCCGAGTGCAACTGCGAAAGTTCAGCCCAGCGCCCAAATTCTCGATCTGAAAGGCTATACGGTCCTGCCGGGATTGGTGGGCATGCACAATCACATGTTCTTTCCCATGGGCGGCTCGCCGCCGATGTATTCGAATATGGGGACGAGTTTTCCGCGGCTCTATCTCGCGCTGGGCGTGACTACGATTCGCACCACCGGTAGCGTCGCCCCTTACACCGATCTGGAAATCAAAAAGCTGATCGACAGCGGCCGCATCGCCGGCCCAAAGATGCACATCACCGCGCCTTATCTGGAAGGAGCCGGAGCGTTCACGCCGGTGATGCATCAACTCACGGGAGCGGACGATGCGCGCCGCATGGTGAACTACTGGGCCGATCAGGGCGCCACTTCCTTCAAAGCCTACATGAACATTACGCGCGATGAATTGCGCGCGGCGGTCGAAGAAGCGCACAAGCGCGGCCTGAAAGTTACCGGACATCTTTGTTCAATCGGTTATCGCGAAGCGGCCGAGATCGGGATCGATAATCTCGAGCATGGTTTGCTTCCTGACTCGGAATTCGTTGCCGACAAGCAGCCGGATAAGTGCCCCGCCGGCGTCAACGCGAGTCTCCGCACACTCGACCTCAACAGCGAACCCGTCAAAGAGACCATCCGCACCCTGGTCGCAAAGAAAGTCGCGATCACTTCGACGCTTCCTGTCTTCGAAGCCGGCGCGCCGCTAACTCAAAGCGGCATCGGCGCCGCGAGTGCGCTCTTGAATCCAAGGCTGCTCAATGTGATGAACCCCGACGCGCGCGTGCGTTATCTGACGGCGCGTTCGCGCGTTGCCGCAAACTCGCCTGCGCCTCTGTTGGTGCGCAAGTCGATGGATTTCGAACGAGCCTTTGTCGCCGCCGGAGGTTTACTGATCGCCGGCCTTGACCCAACGGGTAACGGCGGCATCGTCGCCGGCTTTGGCGATCTGCGCGAAGTCGAACTGCTGGTCGAAGCAGGTTTTACTCCAATGGAAGCGATCAAGATTGCCAGCTTTAATGGCGCCAGGTTTCTGGGAGAGGACGCGCGCGTCGGCTCGATCGCCGCGGGCAAACAAGCTGACTTGATGATCGTAAAAGGAAACCCTGCCGCCAACATTAGTGACATCGAAAAAGTCGAGATCGTTTTCAAAGACGGTGTCGGTTACGACACCGAGAAGTTGATCCAATCAGTGCAGGGATTGGTGGGGATTAGGTGATGCATCGTAGACATTGACGCCTCGCTCACAGACTCATGGAACGAAACCATGGCTGTTCACACCGCTGGCGCTCCACGAAACCGCAACGCCGTTCGCGCGCGGGCTTTCTCGGCCTCGACTTCGCGATTTCGCGGAGGCGAGTTGGTGACGAGCGAATCAAGAAGCTCACCCGCGGCTTTCGATACCGTCTCGACCGCGTGATCGAAGGCCGGCTCGTTAGCCTTGGATGGCTTGCTAAATCCGCTGAGTTTTCTCACAAACTGAATTGCTGACGCGCGAATCTCTTCTTCGGTTGCCGGCGGTTTGAAGTTGTGCAGAGTCTTAATGTTGCGACACATTTTACGGTTCCTTGATTGGTAATTTGGAAGCTGACCAAAGATACAATGTGATTATTCAGCGTGCAACCAGACGACCCTGCGCATTGCTCTTCCGCCGCTCAAATTTGCAAAACTGGGCAAATAAGTCCGTTAAAGCCAGGCCGCTACGCGATTAAGGAACCGACTCCGCTTCGTGTGATTTCGTGGATCGTCTCTCAGGCAGGCAGCGGTTCGATCCACGAAGCCACACGAAATGCCACTGACGGGTTTTACGCCGGTGCCTTAGAACTCTCAGTAATCGAGGTAAGCTCCTGCCTGTTTGAAAAAGCCGTCGACTTGATCGGTGCTTATGCTTCCGCCCTGGTTTCAGGCTAACACGCGGGTCATGCAGCTTTTTTATCAAGCTCACGGGAAGATCTGTGATCGAAGGGAAGATTTAGGAGTGGCGGAGCTGAATTTTGGAGTGCGGCGACTAGTCGCCGCTTTCGAAAGCGCTGACTAGTCAGCGCACTCCAAATCTGGCGCCCACTTCGCAGGCTGGGGAATAAATTCTTATGCGATCCGGGGGTGGCGTGCTGCGCACTTACCCCCGGTTACTATCTGTCACGGCTACGCCGTGAAATCGCCTGTAGAAAACATCACGGAGACTCCCCACGTATTAACGAACGCGGCATCGATCTAAATGTCGGGAGCGAGCAAGAATGTCTTCGCAAACATCGACACAAAAGAGCGCGGGGTTCGACGAAATCTACGCGAGAGTCCCTCGGGAACAAGTCGCCCGGCTGAAAGTTTTTCGGAGCACTCATCCATATAAGCAGCTCACTGTTGGCGATACGAAGGGCGATACGAAGTGGGAGTACATATCCTGCGGGCAAGGAGAACAGGCGCTGCTCTTACTGCCCGGGGCGTTATCCGTAGGCGAGTCACTGTTCCCGTTCATCGAGGCTTTTGAAAACGAATATCGCATCATCGCGCCTTCTTATGCACTGTCACTTACGATGACCGGGCTGTGTCTTGGGTTAGCTCATATTTTGGATTCCGAAGGTCTGAATCAGGCTCACGTATTCGGCGGTTCATACGGCGGACTTGTGGCGCAATATTTTGCGCGTCAGTTCCCTCATCAAACCCGTAGCCTGATCTTGTCGCATACGTTCGTGCTCACTCCGAGGTTTGCGAAACCACTATGGATTGCCGGTAAAATTTTTCCCGCGTTTCCCCAAAAACTGTTCGTGCCTATTCTCAGGATGCGGCTTAATAAAATGTTGCTCTCAACGCTGCGTGCCGCCAATCATCCGGAAACGGAGTTCTGGCGCGCTTACCTTAACGAAGCAATCGCTTCCGACTTACTGAAAAAAGTTTTCATACATCAAAACAACTGCTTACTTGAGCTCGCACGTCAGCCGCAATTTACGCCTGATGACCTGAAGGGATGGCCCGGCAAAGTTCTGATCATCGAATCCGAAGACGACCCGGCCATAACGGCGCGAGACCGAGCGTTGCTGCGCAGCACATATCCAAACGCTCAGGTGCATGCCTTCCGCGATGCAGGTCACGCTTCTTCCATTCTAAAGCGAGAGGAAGTTTTGTCGATCATCGGGAGCTTCCTCCAAAAAGATCGGTAGGACAACGGAGCGTGGCGTTGGGATTCTGTAACCGCTTCGCAGGCTGGGAATTCTTTTCTTACTTGATCCGGGAGTGGCGTCTCGATTGATCGGGACTTACCCCATTACTTTTTGTCACGGCCCAGCGAAATGCCGCCAGCTAATGCCCGCCGTCGGTCACCGAGAACTTTATGTCGCTTGAGCTTTCGGCCAGCTTGATATCGTTGCTGTTGTAAGCGGTAACAATGCATCTGTATGAACCCGCGGCGAGCGGCTTTTCCAAAACGTACGACGTGCCATCAATGCGCTTGTTGATGTAGTCGTAATTGGTTTGAGCGCCGCTGGCGCTGTCGGCATGGATGCTGAACTTGTAATAAGCAGCATCAGGATAGCTATCCCACCTGATCTCCATATTGTTCGCCGGGAGTTTGGCGCCGGCTTTCGGACTCAGGAGTTTCAGATCACTTTTGAAGAGATTGGAATCAGGCGCAAAGAATGTCTGATCGCCCTCAATCTTATACTTTGCCGACGAGACAAAGCCTGCGGTTGCGAAAACGTAGTATGGCGTATCAAAGACTTTCGCGATCAGGCCTTCGTAGATTCCGGGCGGCACATCTTTGATCAAATACTCGCCGTTGGCGTCGGTCCTGGCGATAAAGGTTTGGCCACCGCACCCGCCGAAATACTGGCTAAACTTTTCGCATAGTTTTACTTCGATGTTGGCCACCGGTTTTTGGTTATAGAAGACTTTGCCGGCAACGTTGGCCTTGCCGGAGGCGGGCTTCTCTTTCTCTTCGCCGGCGCCGGAGTGAAGGATGCCCTGGTCATCCGGCTTTGGCGCGGAAGTTACGGTATTCGAGTTGGTCGCCCGACCGCCGTCCTGGTTCAGGGAAGACTTGCAGGCCGATCCGAAGACGATGAGTAACAACGCACCGATGACGGTTGTCCTTGCCAAAGCAGACATATGGTTTCCTCCCAGGCCAAATATTGTCGCGTGCTGATGTCACCGTGCGAGTTTCTTGCGCAGGTTCGCTTCAACCTCGGGCCACTCTGCGGAAATGATGCTGAACAGGATCGAGTCTCTAACTCTTCCACCCCTCATCACCATGTGACTTCTCAGAACGCCTTCCTCTTTCGCGCCGAGTCGCAAGATCGCGTTTCGTGATCTTTCGTTGCGCACGTCGGTGAGGAACTGAACGCGATTCAGGTCCCAATTATCGAACGCCTGCTGAAGCAACAACAGCTTCGCCTCAGTATTCGCGGCCGTCCGCTGCCAGGAATGGCCCAGGAAGGTATAGCCAATCTCGGCATTCTTATGCGGCATTTCGATGTTCAGAAAGCGCGTCGACCCGGCTACGGCTTCACTCGTCTTATCGATAATTACGAACGGCAATTCCCGGCCGGATTGATAACCTTCCTCAGCGGTCGCCATGAAGACCTGCATGTCGCGAGGATGCGGAACCAGCGTGACCTCAAGGTTCCATAACTCACCGTTTCTGACCGCCGCGCAGAGGCCATCGTGATGGCTCGGGGCCATGGGCTCCAGCCGGACATGGCTTCCTTCGAGGGTGATCTTTTCCAGAGACATGTTCGCTACTGCATCGCCTTAATATCATCAAGCAGCACGCGCTCATGACCTTCGGGATTGACCTTCTCGTAAATCTTTCGCAGCACGCCCGTAGGATCGATCACGAATGAAGTGCGGTTCCAGTACATAGTGCCCTTGTAATCGCTCTGGCCGACACCTGCCGCGTCCAGCAATTCATGATCTGGATCGGCAAGCAAGTCGATGGTGAATGAAAACTTGTTGCAGAAGTTCTTATGCGACTCGACATCGTCGGCACTAACACCCACGACCGCGATGTTGGCGTCGTCAAATTCCTGTTTGGTCGCGGTAAATGATTTGCCCTGAATGGTGCAACCGGGCGTGTCGTCTTTTGGATAGACATAAACGACCAGCCACTTGCCCACGAAATCACCAAGCGTGACCATCGCGCCGTCCTGATTTAACAAACTAAATTCGGGAAACTGCTTTCCAATTTCTGCTGACATTATAGGTTTTGTCCCTTCTGTTTTGTTCCTTCCGAACAGTGTACTACTCTTCGTGGGTAGGCGGGGCAGTAACCCGACCGTGAGGGAGGGCGTCAGCAGCGAATCGAAACGCCCTCCCTAACGGTCGGGCTACTGCCAGTGACCTATGCCGCTTCATTAATCTCTTTCACCGCGCGTTGACTCGAATCCAGCGCCCCCTGCATCCATGAAAACCACGGCGAGAGATGTTCGCCGGCAAAATGAATTCTGCCCACGGCAGATGAGGCGGTGACAAAGTCCCGTGGTCCCACAAACGCCCATGCGCCGCGCGCCCACTCGTCTTCAACCCAGCACTTGGTCGTGCCGTGTTCATAATTCTCGCGCAAGCCTGGAAACATTCCGTCGAGCTGATCGAGTGTCGAGCTGATTCGTTCGCTGTCTTTCATGGCGGCAATGCGTTCAGCCTGACCCGGACGCGCATAAGTCATCAGGATGCCGCGCGGCCCCGGCTGATTCCAGGTTGGCTGCCAGACCTCCACCGCGTCTTTGGTGAAAGCAAAACCACTGAGCCCACTGTCTTCCCAGAACCGTTTCTTCGCTTGCAGGTACACGCGCGTGACCGAATCGTATTGGAGTTTCCTGATGACGTCGCGCTTGCGTTCTGGAAAAGTCTTTGGCAATTCAATGTTCCGCAGGGTCGAAAACGGAATCGCGCAAAGAATGTGATCGGCGGTGATGGTCTGTGGACTGCCACTTTGCAGGAAAACTGCCTGCGTCCCTTTGGCATCCTGATCAATGCGCACGACCGGCGAGTTATAGCGAATCTTGTCGCCCAGCCACTGGCCCATTGCTTTGGGAAGCATGTCTGTGCCGCCTTTGATCTTAGACCAGCGCGCGATCTTACCGCCCAGCTCTGAGCCAAAGGTTTGTCCCAGTATTTCGGTGAAACTCTCGATCGGAACTTCCCGCCTGCCGTCATCAAAGCGCAAAGCGTTGAGTTTCGCCGGGTACATCGGCTCGAGCGGAACGTCGAAAAGCTTCACGTACTTCAAGGTCAATGCATGATTGTCGGGAATCCGCGCCGCGCCGGCCTCTGCATAAAGTCCGTCAGAGAAAGGCTCGCGCAACGTGTGCACGCGTCCGCCGGGCCGCATGCGGGCCTCAAGAATCGTTACCTCATGACCGAGCTGAGACAGTTCGTATCCGGCGGATAGGCCTGCCATTCCGGCGCCGATGATCAGGATTTTCTTTGCGGGAGCGCCACGAATGATCGAGATGTTCGGGAGAACAGTCGCGCCGGCAAGGGCGAAGGCGCTTTGCTTTAGGAATTTGCGACGAGTGACATCAGACATGAGTTACACATAGTCGAGGTTCACGCCTGGTAAGACTAAACGAGTCCACTCTTCATGAGGTTCCGGCCGATTTCACAACTTTAGAGGTCGAGACAAACTTGATCGAACTTACTTCGTCGAGAATGGCATCGACGCTGCCGCTCGCTGTTCTCTTTGTTACATCGAGCGTTCGTATATTTGGATGGGGCACGTTCAGCACCGTGTGTTGGGCAAATCTCTTTCGCGCGCTTTCAGTGCTGATGTCTTTGAGCATCTCGCCCCGTGACGGATCGGCCACGCGCCGGCAAAGCTCTTCCACTCCGCAGATCAAACGAATCGGAACAAAGCGGCTTTGTCGCGCGGCAGCCAGGTCTGCCAGCTCCCAGAACGCGGCGTGGTCGGCGGTGTCACTCTGATAAAGTTGCATCGTGAAAACAAAACTCATGTTAGGAGGAGAGAGTTCGCGGATCGCCTGGTACACGATAGCCCTGGCCTCTCTTACCAGGTCCCAGACACGAGGCGGCAGCGGCGTGATCAGGTCGTTCTTAACGACTTTGAAGATCGGGTTATTGATCAGGTGATTGTCGATCAACCTGGCGCCGGTACGTTCGCAAAGCTCGCGCCCGATCGTGTACTTGCCGGTGCCGGCAAAACCGATCAGCGCTACGATCGTGTTCTCGAATGCATTACTCATCAAAAGGCTCCAACGCGACGGTTCTAATACCAATCCTTCCGGGCCGGTCCACGACGACGTTTCTTGACGATCTTTTTGGGCTTGACCGGCAGCGTTGGCTTGACCTCAACCGGCGGCGCCGGTGGCGGCGGCGGCATCTCTGCCTTCGCAAAACGCGGCAACAGATCATCACGCATCGCCAGTTGATAGACACACCACGCGACGGTGACCGCATCCTTTTTCACATCGTCCAGCAGGATGCGTTCATAGGTGTCTAGATTCGTGTGCCACGTGTGGGTGCCGTATTCGATCGGGTCCTGGCCCATTCCAATTCCGGGCAGTCCGGCCTGATTGAAAGAAGTATTGTCAGAGCCGCCGAGACCGCGGCTGCGACTGGCGGTGGCGCCGACCACGCCGTCGTCTTTGAAAGGTTTGAGAATATCGCGCAGGACGCGCGCTGCTTCCGGCGGACCAAACACGCCGGCTCCGCGAACTCGACCAGTGCCGGAATCGATGTTGAAGTAGCCGCCGAACTTTTCGTAGCCGGGTTTGGGGCTCTCAAAAGCGCCGAAGTGTTGCTTCACGTAAGCCTGCGAACCCAGAAGGCCCTGCTCTTCGCCGCTCCACAAGGCCACGCGAATCGTGCGCCGCGGTTTCACGCCCAGAGTTTTCAGAATCCGCGCCGCTTCCATCATGATGGCGCAGCCGATCGCGTTGTCGGTCGCGCCGGTGGCCGCGTGCCAGGAATCCAGGTGGCCGCCCAGCATGATCACTTCGTCGGCTTTGTCCGATCCGGGAATCTCGGCAACGGTGTTGTAGGAAGTCTTGCCCTCCGGGTAGACGCGATTGACGACATTGAATTCCAGCGTCACGTCGGTGCCGTCGGCGAGGATGCGCGTGATGCGGCCATAGTCCTCGTTGCTCATTACGATCGTCGGCACAGCTTTCGTAACATCGAAAGTCCGATTATTAAACGCGCGGATCTGGCGGAACTCTCTTCCGGCATCGTTGACTCGGATCCGGGCGCCGTTCTCTTTCAAAAACGCGTCGACCTGTTCGTCAACCTGGCGGCCAGTGAGCGGTTTTGGCGCTCCGGGAACTGGAGTTGGCGTCGGCGAGGGAGTGGGGAAGGCGAACGGTCGCGCGTTCGGGCCAAAGCGCTGTTCCGCTTGCTCATCAGTAGTGCGCTTTGCCGGAGGATTCAAATTCACCGGAACGATCGTGTGCTTGCCGACGAGGACAATGCGCCCGCGAACTTTTGCTTTCTCTTTATCAAAGAACGCGGTCAACTGCTCTTGCGTTGGCCGCTCAGGCAAAATCATTTGATAGGCTTTCGCCTGCACCGCTCCGCGCGTGCTCGGCGTCCACGCCAGCACTTCACACGAGAGCACGTCTTTCACCGGAGAAATGATGTGAGCCGTTAGCCGCTCATTAAGCCAGCCAGGATGCGCAAAGTCCCAGGCTTCGAGGTGAGCATTTTGCAGTCCCCATTCCGTCATCTGCTTCACGGCCCAGTCGGCCGCTGCTTTGTGATTCGGCGTGCCGGTCAGACGCGGACCGTACATGTCCGCAAACATATGCATCGTCTTCATGATTTGCGAATTGGCGGCTTCTTCTCTGCGGATGCGTTCCAGCAGATCTTTGTCGGCCTGACTTTGCGCCAGCGCCGGCAGGCACAGCAGGGTTAGCACAAGACTGGCAGCAATAGCGCGTCGGTTTAGCATGGGGTTCGGTCTCCGAGAAAGCTCCGGGGTGATAAAGCAGCGGGATTATACTTTGTGATCAGTGCTTGCGCCAGAATCTTTCGCGTTGGTTGCCCTCCCTCACGGTCGGGCTTCTGACACGCAACGCGCGCCAGTGTGTCAGAAGCCCGCGCGTAAGCAAGGGCGACTCCTGGACCCTTTAGTTGCGTTGGAGCGTAATCAGTTCTAGAATTCAATTCGAATTGAAAATCAAATACGTTTCGGGGGAGTCCGGACTTAGGTCGGGACTGAGAGTCACTTCGCGTGAGACCCCTTGAACCTGATACGGTTGACACCGTCGAAGGGAGAAACAGCCATAGGCGGGGTCCCCAGCGGGGCAGCCCCGCTGGGGTGCCAGATGACCGTTCCGTCCTTTTTGTTTAGGTGGAGCGGTTTTTTGTTTTTTTGGGAAAGAATCACGAGTGCCGCAATGAGGTCAGTACCGGGAGCGGTAGCGACCGGGTAATATTCGCAAGGAGTCCACATGAGCGCAGCCGTAAAGATCGAAAAGACAACCACAGAATCTCAGCTTCCCAACTCACGCCGCGTATACATCGCCGGCCAACAGCCCGGTGTGCGCGTCCCGTTCCGCGAAATCGATCAGAATCCGACGCGCAACTTCGACAATTCGCTGGAAAAGAATCCGTCCGTGCGGGTCTATGACACCAGCGGGCCGTACGGGGACCCGGCTGTTTCTTGTGACGTGAGTGAAGGCCTGGCCCCTCGACGGCGGGATTGGATAATCTCTCGCGGCGATGTTGAAGAATACGAAGGTCGCCGCCTGCAACCGATCGACGATGGCTATCTGACTTTTGATGCCGCCAATCAGGCGCGCCAGAAAGAGAAAGGACGGTTAGAAGATTTTCCAGCCCTCCGTCGCACGCCTCTGCGAGCAAAGAAGGGTGCGTGCGTGACCCAGATGCATTACGCGAAGAAGGGCATCATCACGCCCGAGATGGAATTCATTGCCATTCGCGAAAACCTCGGCCGCTCTTTGGAGTGCGCTGACTCGTCAGCGCTTTCGAAAGCGGCGACTAGTCGCCGCACTCCAAATAGGGACGACCGCGATTCACTCCTCCATCAACACCAGGGCCAATCCTTTGGCGCCGCAATTCCCGAATTCGTCACCCCCGAGTTCGTTCGCGATGAAGTCGCCCGCGGCCGAGCCATCATTCCCGCGAACATCAACCACCCCGAATCAGAACCAATGATCATCGGGCGCAATTTTCTGGTGAAGATTAACGCCAACATCGGCAACTCCGCCGTGCTGTCTTCGATTGATGATGAAGTTGAAAAGATGCGCTGGAGCATTAAGTGCGGTTCCGACACCGTGATGGATCTGTCGACCGGAAAAAACATTCACGCTACGCGCGAGTGGATCCTGCGCAACTCGCCCGTCCCGATCGGCACCGTGCCGATCTATCAGGCTTTGGAAAAAGTTGGCGGGAAAGCTGAAGAGCTGACCTGGGAAATCTTCCGCGACACGCTCGTCGAACAAGCCGAACAAGGCGTCGACTATTTCACCATACACGCCGGCGTCAGACTGCCTTACATCCCGATGACTGCTCGTCGGACGACGGGGATCGTAAGTAGAGGTGGCTCGATCATGGCGAAGTGGTGTCTTGCTCATCATGAAGAAAGTTTTCTCTACACGCGGTTCCGCGACATCTGCGAGATTATGGCTGCTTACGACGTTTCGTTTAGCTTAGGCGACGGCTTGCGTCCCGGCTCAATCGCCGACGCGAACGACGAAGCGCAGTTTGCCGAACTCGAGACGCTCGGCGAGCTGACAAAGATCGCCTGGGAATACGACTGTCAGGTAATGATCGAAGGCCCCGGTCACGTGCCGATGCATTTGATTAAAGAGAACATGGACCGCCAGCTCGAAACCTGTCACGAAGCGCCGTTCTACACCCTCGGCCCGCTGACGACCGACATCGCCCCCGGCTACGATCACATCACCTCGGCGATCGGCGCCGCGATGATTGGCTGGTACGGCACCGCGATGCTCTGCTACGTAACGCCGAAAGAACACCTCGGGCTTCCTAATAAGAAGGACGTCAAAGATGGTGTCATCGCTTATAAGATCGCCGCCCACGCTGCCGACTTAGCCAAAGGCCATCCCGGCGCGCAATACAGGGATAACGCGCTATCCAAAAGTCGTTTTGAATTTCGTTGGGAGGATCAATTCAACCTCTCGCTCGACCCCGAAGTCGCGCGCGAGTATCACGACGAGACTCTGCCGCAGGAAGGCGCCAAGCTGGCGCACTTCTGTTCGATGTGCGGCCCGCACTTCTGTTCAATGAAGATCACTCAGGACGTGCGTGAGTACGCTGCGCAGAAAGAGATTGACGAACAGGCGGCCTTGGGTGTCGGAATGAAAGAGAAAGCAGAGGAGTTCATTAAAAAGGGCGCGGAGGTTTACGCGAAGGCCTAGCGGTGCTAAGTTTATCCGTGACGACGATGACCGTTTTAGAGCACATAAAACAACTGAGCGAAACCCTCTCAGCGGAGGAGAAGCAGAGCCTCGCCGCCTATCTCTCGGCGAACGAAAGCGGGCTTGACCGTCGACCTCGCGACCTGTATGGAATTTGGAAGGACGGCTTTCCGAAAGACTTCGACATTGACGCCGCGGTGCGCGAGATTCGCGGCGAGTGGCAAAGGGAGGTTGAGGAGATTATTCAGTGAACCTCTACGTAGCGGACACCCACGCGCTCTTCTGGTATTTCATTGCCTCTCCTCTCCTCGGTGTTCAGGCCCAAGTAGCGTTTGATGAGGGCAAACAGGGCCAGGCACTGATTTACATTCCAGCCATCGTTCTTGCCGAGCTTTATTTCCTAAATGAAAAGAAACAACGCCCCATAGATTATTCGGCGACCTTCGCACTCCTGGTCCAAAGCGCGCAATTCGTCCTGTTGCCATTCGAGCCGATTGATACGCTCGAGTTTGACAGAGACAACGCTGTGTCCGACATACACGATCGAATCATTGTCGGTGTCGCGCGAAGGTTGAAGGCAACGCTATTGACTCGCGACGCCCAGATCGCAGGCAGCGGGGTGGTGGCGACTGTTTGGTAAGACAGTCCTCAAGTACGATCGTTCAAGATGTGCGCGAGTGCGAGGCGCAAAAAGAGATTGACGAACAGGCGGCGTTGGGCGTTGGAATGAAAGAGAAGGCGGAAGAGTTTGTGGCGGCGGGTGGGGAGATATATCAAGGCTCAGGGAGATAATCGCGGGTCGAAATTACGTGAATTCGGACTTATACATCGGATTCAAGATAGCTAAGTCTTTGGTGGCTTGAGTTTGACCGTGCCAAATTCGCTTGAAGCTTTCTGTAACCGGTAGCGAATCTTGGCGAGCACCGCATTCAAATCCATGCGTATTACTTTAACATCGTCGTCGAGTGCCTCAGCGATTTCGCTTGTCGACAACCCCTGAAGATGCGACATTAGCAGGTGTCGCTCACGTTCAGAAAGCGTAGCCGCAGCAGATTCTAATTTGGCGATAAGTTCAAAGTTTTCCAAAATAACAAAGGCGTCAGGTAAGACTATAGGAAGCTGCGGCTCCAACTCCTCAACATTTTCAGAGTCATCGAGGCTGATGATGCGGGCGCTTTGTTTCCACCATTTGTCATGCCAGATATTCCGCATCATACGGACTAGGTAGTTGTTTGGGTTCTGAATTGTCTTAGGATCTTTCGGGTACTTAAGCACCCTCATCACCGTTTCCTGTACAAGATCTTCAGCATCATCAGCGCTTCCCCTGGCAAATCGACGCGCAGAACGCCAGAGCTGCCTGTAGGAATTCAGGCAAATTTGTCCCCACGCAATCCGATATTCGTTCCGCCTTTCGAAGTTAGCCATCGTGATTTCTCAATAGTCGCGACCCGACGCCTATCGTTTTGCTCTTGACCTTGGTTTCGTCTGAACAACCGGCTTTCTTGAATTGCGCCTGGTTCTTTTCTTAGGATCCTCCATCGGCACGCGGGTGACTTCGATTCGCAAATTGCCAGTGCTCTTACTAAGCAGTTTCGTCGCGATATATCCGGCAATGGCAAACACGAGAATGCAAACGCTGATAACCGCTGTGTGGGTTAGCGCATCAAGCACTCGACCATTGTGAACCTGAAGATCTACATCGACTAGACCGCCGAGGATCGTCATATGAAGGGTGACATTGAGAATTCGAGCTAAGAGAACACCTGCCATTTCACACTCTCCCGCAAGTAGGATCGGAGTTGGTCAGAACTCCGCCTAGTGATACAGCAAATACACAAAGGGCCTTGCACCAACTAAGACCGAAACACTCAAGACCTTCGCATGCCCAGGTTTAGCGGACTCAAAAACATGCGAAGGACACAATCATACTACTACTTCACGACTTGGCAAGGTTTTTTGAGAACTTTTTGGAGTTTTTCCTAGCAGAGCATGGGCGAGGCTTTTCTGCGCTCGGCTAGTCCAACAGAAACCCAAGGGTTCGCTCTAAACAATTGCGAATCTTGGGCAGCTAAAGGCTGAGGAAAGGGGGACAAAACAAATGACGCGCCTTGAGTCCGCTAGAACCTGGCGCGTCACCGTTTGAGTGCTCCGTTCCTACGGCTGCAAGGCCTTCGTAACGGGAGAGGAAATCGTCATCGCGATGTCCTCACACTTATGATGACCAAAAAAAAACGAGTTCTAAAAAAAGTAAATCCCCAATATCTTGCGGTGCTGTGGACGATTGTGCCCAAATTTCCACGGGCACAAAATCTTGTAGCTGCGATTTTCGATAATCTTCGCTTAAGGATTTCTTGTGCCGACTGATTTCTACACTACTACTAATAGACTTTGCCAGAAAATGAGATCGTCGCGTCTAAGCCTTTCAGGCGGTTGACGCCGGGCTCGCAAGAACCCAGACCCTACCTGCCACTCACCTTTCGCCCGCTAAGGCGGGCTGTTATCTCTTTAGGGCCGTGATCCCCGGGCTCACGCCCGGGGCTACAGATATTTCGCGCCTACGGCGCTGGTTGAGTTTCCTTGCCAATGATCTTCGATGCAGACGATACCAGAACCCCGAGCGGTAGCGACGGATGCTGCCACTCAGTTGAGTCTATGACCCGGTCGCTACCGCTCCCGGACTGACTCTGTCGCCCGCTAAAGCGGCTTTGATTTTTGGGGGATTGCTGTCCCAGCCCGACCCGTCGGGGCTGGGCTGCTTTCAAACGTCCGCTAACGCGGACGAGATCTACGCCCTCCCTCACGGTCGGGCTACTGCCCCGTTGTGCTGACACGAAAAGCCCAACGCACAACCATCTAAACTCGCCTGATGAAGCATCAGAAGCGATAGAATCGACGTCAGTTGAACTTCGCTAAAGGCGGTGAGCGATGAAGCTATCTCTCCTTCTCATTTTGCTGATCTCAGTTGAGGCGCTTTCACAAGAGGTCGCCACAAATGAAAAAGAGTTGAAGCGTCAGCGAGAGCGTGCTCAAGCTGTGCTAATGGTTGAGCAAACTGCCGCCGAGGCGCCTCTCTGGGACGACAAAAAATCCGCCGTCCAGGCCCTCGCGGACGCGGCGGACCTCCTCTGGAAGCAGTCGCCGGCTTCAGCGAGCAAATGGCTAACCAGGGCGTGGGAATTGATCGATTCCGTGCCCGAAGAACTGCAAGATGCGACCTTCAGAGAGTTCAGCCGCCGTTCGAATAAGGCTGAACTTCAGTCAATCGTCCTGCGCGTTGCGCATGCTCATGACCCGGCGCTCGCGGACTCTTTTATCAAGAGCCTGGAGGATAAAGAGCTCGAGGACAAGAAAGATCGGGGAGCCTTTGATGATCGGACCGCGCGCAGTGAACAGTTTCTGAGACTGGCCCAGCAGGCGGTTGATAGCAACCCGGACCTGGCGTTTGCGCTGGCGCAAAGAAGTCTCGCGGATGGCTTATCGTTTACCCTTCAAAATGTACTCACCGGCCTGCGACGAAAAAATGTTGACCTGTCCAATCGCCTTTTTGATTTGGCGCTGACGCGCTTCAGTAGCAGCATGCCCGACCCGAGTGAAGCGGAAGTGTTGGCGGGTTACCTTTTCCAGCCTGGCATGACCTTTTCGACGAACAGCGCCGGCCAGGTGATCATGACGATGAATCCGATGCAGCGAAACGAGCCCGTGGTGGCACAGAGCGAGCCCCAACGGGCCAGAGCATTCCTGGTAGCCGCATATCAGGCGTTTCTCACGCGTCCGGTTCTGGTGGGAACTCCGGAAGCCAAAACGCGAGGGCAGAAGATTTGGGTTTTTGGGATGCGAAACATTGGCCGCTACCAGACATACGCGACGGAATTCGCCGGTCCAGCTCGAGACTTTCTTGAGCGGTTGCAAACTCAGATCTATCCGGAAGGTCGTGGCGATCCGTTTTCGTCGAATCGGCAATCCGGGTCCGGAAGCGACGCGACGACAAAGCCTCAGACTGAGAAAGAGATTTACGAGGATCGCATTGCCGTTCTGGAAGAGCGAGCCGATAAAGAAACGGACCCTGCGGCGAAGAAGCAGGCATACATTAATGCGGCTCTTGCCGTTGACGCTACTGACTATGAGCGCGGGAAGCGGATTGCCGAAAAGATCGCAGACGATGATCTGCGCGCTGAAGTTATTTCGTACGTTTACTATCGTGCGGCTCTGACTCTCGTATTCCAGAAAGAGATCGACAAAGCATTAGAGCTGGCGACGAAGCTCGGCAACCTTCAACGTCGAGCAATGGTAAAGATTGCGGTTGCCCATAGCTTGCTTAGCGGTGCGGTTGACGAGAAGCCGGCAACAGAAGAGTTGACGGTCGATCAGCAAAGGGCAATTGATCTACTCAGCGACGTCGAACGCGACATCAAGAAGGAAGGTCCCTCCGCTAATGCGGCTAAGATCTTACTTGGACGCGCGACACTGTTGGGAAAACTAGACAAAGGCCAGGCGTTGCTCAGCCTTAATGACGCCTTGTCAGGAATTAATAAACTCGAGGCCTTCGACTTGAACGACGGGTCACCTCCGCGGCTTGGGCTGCGTCTGTCCGCGAGATCAGAAGGCCTTCTCGACTCTCCGCGCGTCGGATTCAGCTTTCGCAGAGCCGTAGAGCCGTTGATCCAAACGGAATTTGAGAACCTCGCCGAACTCGCCGGTAGATTTAGCCGCAAGGAAGTTAGGGGAACCGCCCGGTTGGGCGTCGCGAAGCTATACCTTCAATCTGCAAGTGAGGGTCGCACTACCCGCTGAGCACGTCTTTGATGCTGTTAACGACGTGAAAACTCGTGTCCGATGACCCGGTCGCTACCGCTCCCGGTACTGACTCTGTCGCCCGCTAAAGCGGGCTCGTTTTCTTTTGGGGTTCGTGATCCCCGGGCTTACGCCCGGGGCTACAGATATTTCGCGCCTCCGGCGCTCGTTGACCAAGTTATATTTGGAGTGCGCCGGCAGAGCGAAGCGTCGACGGCGCTTTGGATGAACCTTGAGAGACAGTGATCAGCGAATCCAAAGCGGTGTCTCCCGATGAATCGGCATTGCCACCGCACTCCATATCTGTTGCCCGTCAAAGCGGGCTTATCGATGACCCCGTCCGCTCCGGGTTCTGACGCGGGTCTTGACATCGAGTTTGAAACAGAATATTCAAGGCTTGAGTTTCGGGTCCGCCCGCCGGCGCGCGCGGTTTCGGCAATTGCACTCCCTGGGAAATCAATGCTGAGGTGTCCTATGCGCTCTGTCACAGCGTTAACGATTAGCTTCGTTTGCCTCTTATGCTCTGTTTCTGCCGCGGCTCAAAGATCCGGATCATCTCGACCGCAAACGTCTCCCCGTCAAGAAGCCATTCCGCCTTATCCAGGTTTCTGCTCTGCGCTCAAGACTTCACCTCCTGCCCGAGACGTGAATTTGCACGTTGAGGAGAACTACGATTCCCCGGGCGTGCGGACAAACATTAGGGCTGTTGTCGAACGAATGTTAGCGGCCGCGGGACTCAATCTGGGCCAAGGCCATCCGCTGACGTTAAAGATTCAGTCGAGAGGTTCATCGCTGAGTGCAACGTACGGCGGCGGCGTGGGTCCTTGTTACAACGGCGCACGAGTAATCGGGGATTTCTGGGTCGAAGGATTACCTAACGCGAGTTTTCGCCAATCCTTCAGCGGCCTGAGACAACCGCCTGGGGCCGTGATCGTACGTTCTTTGGGTCCATCCGTCGGCGAGTTTTGCATTCCGAAAAAGGAAGGCGCGCCATTAGCGACCGTGCTCTATGACTCGGAAATCTTCGACCACATAGCGTTCTTCATACGCCACCATTACGGAAAAGACAGTGGGCTTTGCTATTGGTCCGGAGCTTTGCAAACCACTGAAGGTTCGACACCGGTTGGGCTGCCATCACGCAAAGCGATCAAAATTCTCGGTGAGTCGCGCGACCTGCGTGTGCTTGATAGTTTGCTGCATCACAAGTTTTTCGATGGGGGTTTGGTGGACGCGCTCGCCGGCTTTGGACCACCCGCGGTCGATCCCTTAATCAAAGCATTGAACGATGACAACGTGCGCAATCGAGCGGTTGAGGTACTGGGCAAGATCGGCGATAAACGCGCGGTCGGACCGCTGATTGACGTGTTGCCCAAAAGCGAGCAAGCCCAATGGGCGTTGGAAAAATTAACCAACCAGCAATTTGGTAACAGCCAGAGGCGTTGGCGGGCTTGGTGGAACAAGCAACAAGCGCAGCCGAACCGCGAACGATAGCTGGGGAATCCTGCCACTTAATCTGAATTTCAAAGGTAGAGCGAGAATAGCCCGACGATTTATCGCTGCGCGACGAACCAAATGCCTGTCGTCGCCAAACCCTTTGTGATAAGCTCCGCGCCATAATCCCGAGTGGCATTATCCTGATTGTTTGATGGGACCGAAGAAAGATCCCACCGGCTCGCCAGAGCCGCCACCTTCTCGGCCTACGTACGTGGCAAGCCTCAAACTGAAAGGAGATTTCCATGTCACTGTCCAAGCGAATCACGGCTGAATTTCTCGGTACCTTCTGGCTGGTTTTCGGCGGCTGTGGCAGCGCCGTAATTGCCGCGGGTTTCCCCAGCGTGGGCATTGGTTTACTCGGCGTCTCACTCGCATTTGGTCTCACCGTCCTGACGATGGCTTATGCCATCGGCCACATCTCGGGGTGCCATCTCAATCCCGCGGTTACGATTGGACTGTGGACGGCGAAACGGATACCGGCTACAGATTTGTTTCCTTACGTCGCGGCGCAAGTGCTCGGCGGGATCGCCGGCGCGGGCGTGCTCTTTGTAATCGCCAGCGGCAAAGCCGGCTTTAACGTGACCAACGGGTTCGCGGCGAATGGTTATGGCGTTAATTCACCGGGTGGCTATTCGCTCCTGGCTTGCCTGGTGGCCGAGACTGTCCTGACGTTTATGTTCCTGATGGTCATCCTGGGCTCAACCGACAAGCGAGCGCCGAGTGGACTGGCGCCGTTGGCGATCGGATTCTGCCTGACTCTGATTCACTTGATCAGCATTCCGATCACGAACACTTCCGTGAATCCGGCGCGCAGCACGGGGCCGGCGATCTTCGTGGGCGGCTGGGCCATTTCACAGTTGTGGCTGTTCTGGGTTGCGCCGATTGTTGGGGCCGCGTTGGCGGGGCTGGCTTATGCGTTTTTTGCCGGCGACACGAAAACCGACACCACGACTGAGGTCGAGACAAATGTCGCCACTGAAACTCGAACCAGGGCTGCAACGGGCTGAAGCTTAAGAATAAATGGTGGAGTTATGAGCGCCGGAGTCTGATGGCCCTGGCGCTCGCTCACGTCACGCGCAAGTACTACGACGAAACTCTGTTGCGGAAGGCGCAGATCTTGTGCACTTCGTTTGGTGCGTTTTGCGAACCTGCAAGTAAGGATGGATGAGTCTTCACAGCATTTCCAGGATCACGCTCCGTTCGAAAGATTTCGCGCGCACTGAACGCTTCTATCACGAGCTGTTTGGTTGGAAGTTTCATCAATACTCAGACACGTATCTTGGGTTCGAGCCTCCTTCAGGCATCAGTGGCGGTTTTCAGAAGCGTGACTCATTCAGCCAGGGCGACTCGTATCTGCTCTACATTCTGGTAGACGAGTTCGAATCCTACCTTCAGCGAATTCCTGAACTCGGTGGCCAATGCGCGGAAGAAGTCGAAGTCGTTTCCGACTCGTCCGCATACATTCGCGTCTATGATCCAGACGGAAATCGCCTGGCGCTGTGGCGAAACACTTAGATTCGAGTTCGAGGCGCCTTCATTGATTGAGGCTCAACAGCTTGATCGAATGCGACGGCACGCGCGCGAGTGGAGCGTCGGCGTCAAAGAAACGTTTGAAACCGAGACTTCGGTTATCTGCTTCGGTACTCACGATCAACAGCCAGTAGTTTTGAAGCTAATCAAGCGGCGGTGTGACGAGTGGTGCTCTGGCGAAATCCTGGAAGCCTTCGACGGTCACGGCGTCGTGCGTGTTCTTAAATGGACGCCGGGCGCAGTGCTCACAGAACGATTGCAGCCGGGGAATTCACTCGTCGAGATGGCGCTGAACGGCCGTGACGAGGAAGCTACAGACATTCTGGCCGATGTCATGCTGCGAATGTCCGCGCGCGCATCATCGATCTCTCCTCTCGAATTACCAGAGGCGTGCGCGACCTTACAGGAGTGGTCCAAAGGGTTTGAGCGCTATCGCGCGACCGGCGACGATCAAATTCCGGCAAATCTGGTGGCAGCAGGTGAGCGCGTGTATTTGGATCTCAGCGCGTCGCAGGCGCGGCCGAGATTGCTTCATGGAGATCTGCAACATTACAACGTGCTGTTTGATTCGGAACTGGGCTGGCTGAGCATTGATCCCAAAGGCGTCGTAGGTGAAGTTGAGTACGAAATTGGCGCAGCGCTGCGCAATCCGTTTGAACGGCCGGAACTGTTTCTGTCACCCGGGACCATCGAAAGGCGACTCAGACAGTTCACCAGCAAACTGAATCTAAACTACGAACGAGCGCTAGGTTGGAGTTTTGCCCAGGCGGTCTTGTCAGCGATTTGGGAGATTGAAGACGGATTCAAAGTGGACGCGACGAACCCTTCTTTCCGGCTCGCTGAAGTGATTTGGCCAATGCTCGGCGAAGCCCGGTGATTTAGCCTCCGCCAGTCCCCGTACTCTTAGACGAGAAAGCCGATGGGACACCTCCCTCGGCTGTGTCGCGGAGCTTACGCGCAACTACGTCGAGTGCGAAGCCAGCCGCAAAGCCGGTGACCATAGCAAACGGGATCAAACGCAGGTAGTGTTTATCCTTGACATCATCGCCGATCGCGACGAGTTGAGTGATGATGTAGATCAGTACCGTGATTCCGCCGCCCACAAGCCCCATCGCGGCGTTGGTAATCACCGGCGGCAACTCTTTTTGGGAGTCTGTCGATTTAGCCTGACCGATCCCGAGGGCGCTAAATGCCACTTGGATTGTTGAGCCAGAGACTCCGGCTGCGAGGGGCGCCGCGATCAGGAAAACGATCAACCAGATAACCGGGATGCCAGGTTTCCCGAGTGCGAGAACCCACAGAGCAAACGCGATCACAAGAAAAAGTGCCGAGACCAGGGCGTAGCGTTTCACCATCTTTTGGTTATTGCGCTCGGCGTTTCGGGTGGCTACCATCTTCTCCTCAAACTCTCTCTTCAACTTCTCCTCCTGGCGCTTGATCTCCTGCTTGAACTCATCCTCTTTCTGTGTAAGTTGAGCGCGGAGGGCTTCCTCTGCCCGCGCTGCCTGTTCCTTCTTCTCCTGTTCATCACGCGCGAGTTGTTCACGCTGCCTAATCAGAATCTCTACGTAGCGCTTGGCGGAACTTGCTCTCCACTGGTCTGCCATCAGGTAGTGTTCCTGGGGCGTCAGGAGTTTCTGTTGCTCAGGCAGAAGTCCCCAGATCTTTTCCGCGTAGCCGCCAAACCAGGCGACGGTAACTATCGGCTTACCAAATCCCATAGCCACGACACCGGCGGTCATGGACGAGGGGCCGCCGCCCAACATGAGAAGGCCGTCAACTTCTCGCAGTGAGCGATAGAAAGAGACTTCCCACTCCGGGTTGTGGTCTGGCATGAACTTGAACATTTCGTCTCCACCCTCGTCCGGGAAGGAAGGTCGAGGTTGTTTCAGGGAGTAATGAACCTGAATGCAATCTGCTTCCGGATTCGCTTTCTTAGCTTCTACATAGCCACTCACAACGTCGACTTCCAACAGATATGGGTAGCTCGCGTAGACCACAATGTGGCATCCCTGTTTTGCAAGCTCTCGACCCAGTTCACTTCCTGCGGCCGGAGCAAGTTCGACGTTTTTCAGAAATAGTGCATCAGCACGTTCCGGGTTGTAGCTGCCGACAATAGCAATTAGAGGAGCGGTCATGGTTTTACCTCATGGTGAAGTGTGATTAGCTATGGTTGATTTCAGGAGCATCCTTCAGTCAAAGGCTCGCGGAGTGACTGCTTTTTATGCTAAAGATGTTGGCAAGTCAATGAGGATAAGCACTTTTCTTCTAGAGAGATTAGATGCCCGTTAATAACGCAGCCTTTGTCGGATCCATTCCCGAGAACTACGATCGGTATCTCGGTCCGGTGTTGTTTGACCCGTACGCAGCCGACCTGGTGGCGCGTTTGGACCTACCCGCCGAATCGACCGTGCTGGAGCTGGCCTGCGGGACCGGCATTGTGACGCGCCGTTTGCGCGATCAGCTTGGATCCGGGGCCCGGATAATCGCGACGGATCTCAACGACGCGATGCTGAGTTATGCGTCCGGGAAATTCACACCTGAAGACGCGATTGAGTGGAAGCAGGCCGACGCCACCGACCTCCCTTTTGACGATCAATCTTTCGACGCTGTCGTCTGTCAGTTCGGAATGATGTTTTTCCCGGACAAGGAAAAAGCGTTAAGGGAAGCGTACCGCGTCCTGAAGCCGGGCGGGACTTTCTTATTCAGTGTTTGGGATGACATCGAATACAACGAACTGCCACATATTGCCCACACCATCATCTCCGACTTTTTCGAGGACAATCCTCCGGATTTCTATGAAGTACCGTTTTCGTTTCACGATGTCGAAACGATCAGTTCGCTGCTTTTGGCCACCGGATTCCTGGAACCGGAATTTTGCCTGTTGCGGCTGATGGCAGAAAGTGAATCGGCCGAGGAGGTAGCCAAAGGCCTGGTTCATGGAAATCCGGTCATCAATGCGCTCAGGGAACGAAACGAATCAAGCATTCCCGAGATTGAGGCTGCGGTGGCAGAAGTCGTGGCCGTGCAATGCGGAGACTCACCCGTGTGCGCAAAGATGCAGGCGTTGATTTGTAGCGCCATCCGATAGTGCGCGCCGGATTATTGATTTAATTCTCTTCTAAGAAAAAGCTCATTCAATTCAGCGAACGGCGCCGCGTCGGCAAACGATTCGAACGAGCCCGTCTCTTTAATGATTCGTGCGGCCCGAATGAATCCGCCCCAGGCGACCCGCGCCAGCGCCCCGCCGACGGAAATGCGTCGCACGCCGAGCCCAGCGAGTTGGGCCACCGAAAGATCACAGTTGTTAGTCGAGATCAGAACGTTTACCGGCTTGGGAGCGACCGCTTTCACGATCGCAGCGATCTCATCCGGTTTACTAACACCGGGCGCATAGAGACAGTCGGCGCCCGCGTCGGCAAAGGCAACCAGTCGTTCAAGCGACCTTCGCAGCGGATCAGGATCTCCAACGAGCCAGGCTTCACAGCGCGCCGTCAGAACCACCGGAATACCGGACTCATCGATGACAGCACGCGCGGCCTTGATTCGATCAACTGCGGAGCTGAACTCGTAAAGCGGCGTCGCGCGGTCTCCACTCGCGTCTTCAATCGAAAGGCCGGCTACGCCGGTCGCGATGCAAAGCTCCACATTCGCCGCGACGCCTTCAGGCTCATCAGCGTATCCATTTTGAAAGTCGGCGTTCACCGGCAGCGTCGTTGCATCGACGATTTCGCGGAAATGAGCGAGAGCGATGTCACGCGGAACCGCCGCCACTGAATCAGGCAAAGCTTTGGAGAACGCAAAGCCCGCGGACGTTGTGGCCACCGCCTCAAACCCGAGATGCTCCAGGTACAGCGCGGTACCCGCATCCCAGGGGTTCGGCAGGACAAAGCACCCTTCGATGTGCAAGGCGCGGAACTTTTCGATAGCGGATGATTGATTATGTTTCGGATCAGCCATCGTGCAATCCTACTCTGGCAGTGCGAGCCGCGCCAACGTCGTTGCCCTCATGAAGAGTCATCGGGCCGGAGGATCTACTCCAACGCCGCTCAATCTTGGCCTGAACGCTGGATTTCACGCGCCTCGGAAGTTTAGTATGCAAACGACTCATTTATGCCAGGAGCAGATAAAACGGAAATTTAGTCAGGCTCAACTGATACTTGTGTAGCTGATGTACGGAGACAGGAAGATCGTATTGAACTGTCCGGTGTGCGAAAAATCGGAGCTGGTTTCGACCGATTTGGAGTCGAACCTTACCTCATTCAAATGCCCCGATTGCGGTGGGAACTGGGTCCGTGGAGCCGAGTACTGGCAGTGGCTCGAAGATCACGGTCCGAATCTGCCGGAACGGAACGATCAGGATAGCGGCTTATCTCTGGCTGAGCCTGGGGTGCACATCGATTGTCCCGAATGTCGCTTCCGCATGGTCAAGTACCTGGTTGGCCACGGTTTCAACTTTACTTTGGATCAGTGTGGAGGATGTAAAGGTATCTGGCTTGACCGAAATGAGTGGGAGGCGCTGAAGGAGCGGAACCTGCACGATGACGTGCACGCGATGTTCACCGCCTTCTGGCAGGCCGAAGCGCAAAAGGAACGCAGACGGAAACACCTGGAAGAGATTTACATCAGTCGATTCGGCGCGGACGACTATGTCGAGATTACAAAAATACGCGCGTGGCTGACCAGTCGTCCGAACGGGCAGGAGCTGCTCGCGTATTTGACGGATCATGATCCGTTCGATGTTTGAAGCGATTGATTTCCCGAGATGCCAAAATACGTAGCCTTTCTGCGCGCTATTAATGTCGGCGGCCACACCGTCAAGATGGATCATCTTCGCCGGCTGTTCGAAGCGCTTGGCTTCACCAACGTCGAGACCTTCATCGCCAGCGGAAACGTCATATTCGATGCGAAATCCAAAACCACGAGCGCTCTGGAACCGAAGATCGAGAAACATTTGGGAAAGGTGCTGGGCTATGAAGTGCGAACTTTCGTGAGGGCCGCATCTGAACTGGCAGCCGTCGCTAATCACAAACCTTTCAGTGAGACCGAGCTTGAGGCGGCAGGTCATACTCTCTATGTCGGATTCATGGCCGGCAAACCGGGTAACGAAGCGATCAAGAAACTGTTATCACTTTCCAGTGCCAAGGACGACTTCGCGGTTCATGGCCATGAAGTGTATTGGCTGTGCCGCGCCAGGTTTAGCGAATCCGCGGTTTCCGGGGCGCTGTTGGAAAAGACTCTCGGCATGCGCGCGACCTTTCGAAATGTGAATACAGTCAGAAGGCTGGCGGCAAAGTACTCATGACCGATTTGCGCTGGTAGTTTGGAACGGTGGCACGCGGGTCGCGCCGTTTGGTGGTCAATGATGGCTACGCCACTCCGATGCGCGGCAAAGTCTCCGACTTGCCGGGACACAAGTCCGCGGCTTTGCCTCAAAAGGCAATTTTGAATTGGCTTGAAGCCAACAAGGCGCTTGGTATAGAACCGCTCGCGGTAGCGAGCGGGATCAAGACTCAAGCTGAAATCTGAATCTGTTCCGTATTTTGATTTACGAGTATAGCGCCACCTCCGTTAGGGTTGATTGAGTTTTTATCCCGCTCGCTACCGCGAGCGGTTCTGTAACCGCTTAGCCGACTTTTGGGGCAAAGCTCAAGTCCGCCAGGAATTTCCAGCGGTCTAAGACCGCTTACTTACTTGTAAGCCCCTCACGGCATCGGCATGGCCAAGCCATCGCGATCGATGAGTTGTCCTGACAAAGGGGTACAAACTTCAGCGGCTCTGGAAACGCCATGTCTGATGAACCTTCATCGACTCGATTTCGCGATGTCACCAACATTGCGATTGAGCTTTTCATCGTCACCCTCGTACTGCTGCCGTTCTCAGTACTAATCTATTTCTATTCCAGCCTGCCTGAACGCATTCCTGAATACTTGAACCTGCATGGAGACGTCGAAGTCTGGGGCCGCAAGAATCTGTTTTCCGTCTTTCGCCTGGCATTGATGGGTCTCGATCTGCAACTGCTGGCTTTCTTCATGAAGTATGGTGTATTGCAAAGGTACGCGACGGCGCCGAAGCAACCTTCAGAAAGTTTCAGCTCACCGTCGCTCCGGTTAATCAGTGGTTTGGCGGACTGGCTCCGGGTGATGACAGCCATCAAGTTGTTTGTGTCTTCAGTAGAAGTGATTTTCCTGACTAATGAAAGACTTAGACACCTGGCAATTGCTGCCAGAGCGACCTCTTGGATCGCTTCGATTCTGGGCGTCATCGGCGCCGGCTTCATTCTTTTTGGCATGTTCAGGATGAAGCAAAAACTACCGCCGGCAACCGCTCCGCGTAATCAGCTACCTGATCGAATGCATGTGCGCGGCGGCATTTTCTATTACAATTCCGCCGACCCATTGCTGTTTGTGGATAAATACGTTTTCAATTTCGCGAACAAGTGGCTGTATGTTTTTCTTGTTTGCCTGGCGGGTCTGCCGTTACTGATGTTTTTACCAATGCTGAACTCTTGAGTTAGGCTCCCGCAGGTTCGAACTATGACTGGAAAAGAGAAACCTTATCAGGGCGAGCAGCAAATCGAACGTGTCCGGCAGATTTGTCTCGCGCTGCCTGAGACGTGGGAAAAAATTTCGCACGGTGAACCAACCTTCTTTGTTAAGAAGAAAGTGTTCGCGATGTGCTCAATTAATCATCACAACGATGGCCACATCGCCGTCGTTTTGCCCGCGCCGATAGGAGTGCAGCAGGCATTGATCGAAGCCTCGCCGAAGAAGTATTACAAACCGCCGTACGTGGGTGGGGCCGGTTGGGTCGGCGTCGAACTGCCGCGCGTCAGCGACCGAGAGTTAAAGATGCACCTGCACGAGGCCTGGCGAATGATCGCCCCGCCAAAGTTGCGCGATGCCTCCTGACAGTTCAAAGGAGTCAGACCGAATGATTCTTGAGACTCACATCCCGGGCTTTCCGCTTAATCGGTTTGTCGACCATTTCATTTATTACGAAGGCCTTAATCCGGAACATTCGATCGACCGCTTCCTGCCTGACGGCAACACGGAAATCATCATTGATTTTCACGATGGACCTCAGTACATCTACGACAATCAGACACTCAAGGAAATACAAGCCTGTCATCACGTGTGGGCTTCGGGCGTGAGAACTGAATTCATCTCAATTCCCTCCGGCAAACAGGCGGCAATGTTTGTGATCGCTTTCAAGAAGGGAATGGCTTACCCGTTTTTTCCCGTACCCATGGACGAGATGGCAGATCGGGTCCTGGACGCCGATTTGTTATGGGGCCACGATTTTGCACTTCTCAGAGAGCAGGTTCTGGAGACGAAGGAAATACATCTCAAGTTTGTAGTGGTCGAGAGTTTTCTGCTTAAACGTTTTCAGAGCCGGCTGGCCCTGAATCCCGCAGTCGAATACGCCCTGACGGAAATCCTGCGTCAACCGGATCAAATCAATCTCGCCCGCATGAGCCGGAACATTGGCTACTCACAGAAGCATTTTATCGGCATGTTCAAACGGCAGGTGGGAATCGTCCCCAAGGCTTACCTGAAGATCATCCGCTTTCAAAAGGCAATTACCGAGATCGAACAACGCAGAGAGGTGAATTGGGCGATCATCTCACAGGATTGTGGCTTTTATGATCAGCCGCACTTTATTAACGACTTCAAGTTCTTCTCAGGCTTTACTCCCGAAGAATACGTCCGCAGAAAAAACGACGTCCTCAACTATGTGCCGGTGGGTTAGGTGCTGCTGGTGGCATGGGCGTCTCGCCCGTGAATCACGCGCAAGATGCGCGTGCCACAACTATGTGCCGGTGGGTTAGGTGCTGTTGGTGGCATGGGCGTCTCGCCCGTGAATCACGCGCAAGATGCGCGTGCCACAACTATGTGCCGGTGGGTTAGGTAAATTTTTTCCAATACAAGCGCTTCGATCAGTCTTAGATTCTGAAGCGCTATGGAAAAACTTTACCTTAACCACCTGGCCGTTTTTGTGTGCGCTCTGATGAGCCTGGTTATCGGAGCGCTTTGGTACTCACCTCTCCTTTTCTTCAAAGCCTGGCAGAAGGAAACCGGGTTGACCGATGAGCAGGTTGGCAAAGCCAATCCTCTCAAAACCTACTCGCTGACTTTGCTCCTGGCGTGGATCGCTTCCTACAACCTGGCCTTCTTCCTGGGCGATAGCCGGACGAATTGGCGCTGGGGCCTCGTGGCCGGTCTGTTGGCAGGGGTTGGCTGGGCCGACACGATGTTCGTGATCATTTCTCTATTCGAACAGCGGTCTTTGCAGTATCTACTGATCAATTGCGGATACATCACCATCTACTTTGCGTTGATCGGATTTGTCCTGGGAATCTGGAGATGAAAGATGGCGGCGAAGACAACTGGAGAGATCGAACAAGAGTTTATCGACAACCTGAAAAGCTCCACGGGCAAGGCCTTAAGTGAATGGATGAAGGTCGTTGCCACGTCGAGCCTGACTAAACGCAACGAGATTCTTAAGTGGCTTAAAGACAAGCACGGCTTTGGTCACATGAATGCTGCGCTGCTCGCCGGGATCTATCTGAATGGTGGAAAGCCGGCCTACGGCAGCACCGCAGAACTCCTGGATAATCAGTTCGTGAAAGCCCATGCCGTGCGTCCGCTGTATGAATCCCTTACCGCGTTTGTAAAGAAGCACTTTCCCGACTCGACCGTCCTGCCGAAAAAAACTTATGTGTCGATTCTGGAGCAGCGCGAGTTTGCAGCCGTCAATATCAAGCCCAAAGAACTTCGCATCGGACTCGACCTGGGTGATCGCGCCTTTGATGAATCAGTAACCAAATCAAAGTTGTCCGGCCCCATGCCTCGAATCTCGCATATGCTGGTATTAGCGGATAAGGCCCAACTCAACCGCGACCTGGTGGAACTGCTGAAACTGTCGCATCAAAGATGTCATTAGGCCCCAATCCAGGTCCGCGCTGAAAATTAAGCTCCCACATTTTGAAACCAACACGCCCGCGCGCTCGTTAGATCCCGCACCAGCAGTACTCATGGCAAAGATCCGTTCGCCAGAGGTAAACAATGAATCGAAAAACTCTACTTGCACTTGTTGTTGCCGTCCTTTTACTGACCACTGCCGCGTCGCGCGCGGTCCAGACGCCTTCAAAGCCGGCTTCCAGCACTTCGGAAGTCTCAATTCCGTTTGAATTGGTGGTCCGTCATATAGTGCTAAAGGTCAGAATTAACAATTCGCGCCCGCTTTCGTTTGTGCTGGATACCGGCGACAAAGTGGCGATTGTCGATATCGAACGAGCGGAGGAGTTGGGTTTGAACCTGCAAGGACAGGTCAGAGTCGGCGGCGCGGGCAGCGAAACATTGCCCGGATCTTTCGTTAAGGGAGCAACC
>Ga0070707_100000106_pt1 | contig 76457 bp, 53 predicted proteins | sample KBSK5502metaG_FD_65468 | JGI IMG/M metagenome (GOLD analysis project Ga0070707, IMG submission 65468) | Corn, switchgrass and miscanthus rhizosphere microbial communities from Kellogg Biological Station, Michigan, USA - KBS K5-50-2 metaG | ecosystem: Host-associated > Plants > Roots >... | reverse complement strand
GCCATATTGTATCCAACGAGGTCTCAGTAGTCATAACTCTCCTCCTGAAGATAAATTCTTTGCTCAAGGAGAGTTTACGCTACTTTGACCTCGTTTTCAGGTTTTCGGACAGACTCTAAGAACTATGCCTTGCTCTTTAGCTACACGCCACACGGGGCGATCAATAACTTTCAATACGGCACCGGCCTCTGGGAGCACACCTTCTACAACTCGCGGCAGCAGCCGACTGAGATCGGGCTCGACACCACCTTCCCCAGCGGGAGCAATCTGCTCCAGTTGGGCTATGACTACGGGACGACGAACAACAATGGCAATCTGCGTTCGCAGACGATCACTGTCAATGGCACCACCAGCTTCACTCAGAGCTACACCTACGACCCGCTCAACCGCCTGGCCACTGCCAGCGAGGGCAGTAGCTGGTCCCAGACTTTCAGCTATGACCGCTACGGCAATCGGGCCGTGATCAACTCGGCCTCGCTCTCCACCTCTGCGCTCACCCCCCTCTCGCTCTCGGCTTTTGACGCCGCCAGCAATCGGATTCTGGCGACCGCCGCCGGGAGCCATTACTACGACCCCTCCGGCAACCTGACGCAGATTACAGATAATGCCTCGACTAACCTCACCTACGGCTATGATGCCGAGAATCATATGGTCACTAGCAGCCAGGGCACGGGGCAGTACGTCTACAACGGCGAGGGCAAGCGCGTCAAGAAGCTCGCCACTAGCGCGGCGACAGTTTATGACGCGGCCGGGAACCTGGCCAGCGACATCTACACCGGTACCTATTCAACTACCTTCTCTTGCAACTGCGGGCATAAACAAAAGGAAGTAATTCTGCTCGCCAGGCAGCTCATGCTCGGCAACCAGCTTGAAGCCTGCACGCGTGGCTTCGGCGATAACAAACTCACGCGCAATCACGTGCTCGCTGCTCTTGTCTTTCGGCAGATTCTCCTTCCCTGCCAGCACGCGGCGGGCCTGTTCTCTCAATGCCGGTTTGTCCTCATCGATAATGGCGAGCCGCCCGTCCGACCTCAGCGCTTTTCGCACGTGACGCAGCAACGGGATGGGTGAGGCAAGCTCGTGATAAGTCTTCAGGATCATCGCCACATCAATCGACTCGGGCGGCAGCTTCGGGTCCGCCTCCTCCCCGAGCACGGTGCGGAGGTTGCCGACCTGCTCCCGCTCGGCCCGGTTGTTAATGTAGTCGAGCATGCTCTGCTGAATGTCCACCGCGTAGACGAGGCCGCGCGCTCCCACCCGGCGCGCGGCGTGGAAGGCGAAGTAACCGCTGCCGGCCCCAATATCTGCCACCACACTGCCCGGCTGAAGGCCGAGTGTGTCCATCGTCTGCTCGATCTCCAGCTCGTGGTCGCGCTTCGGGTCGTCGAAGATCGATGGGTCGCCGCGATAGGCTTCAGCCACCGGCCGGGCGAGGCGGTCGGCCTCGGGAGCGGGCTTGACCTGTCCGGCTTGTTTCTGCGCCCCGCAGGCGGCGAGCAGGAGGGCCAAGGCCAGAGAGGCGGCCAATGACTTACTGGCGTTTGGTTGATCTGACATTCGGCTCTTAACAAAGTACCAGCACAAAATTATGCAGGAGCTTCCATTTTCCATTTTCCATTCTCCATTTATCATTCATCATTGGCATCATTGGCATCATTGGCATCATTGGCATCATTGGCATCATTGGCATCATTGGCCATTGATCGAGCGACTTACCAGGCAATGACCAATGATGAATGGAAAATGATGGGGGAGTAATGATCCCTGACGACTCAATCTCCGCGCTCATCACGGGCGGCGCCAGCGGCATCGGGCTGGCGACCTGCCGCCTGCTCCATGCGCGCGGGGCCGCGGTGGCGATAGTGGATGTCAACGCCGGGATGGGCGCGGCGGCCCTGGCTGCGCTCGACCCAAAGGGTGATCGCGCCATCTTCATTCACGCCGACTTATCGCGGCCGGATGAAGCCGAAGCGGCCGTCGCCCGCGCCGTTCAGACCTTCGGCCGCCTCACCGCGCTGGTCAACAACGCGGGCATTCAGCGCTACGGGAAGGCCGAAGAGACCACGCTCGAATTGTGGCACGAGGTGCTCGCCGTCAACCTGACCAGCGCCTTCGTTACCTCCCGCGCGAGCATTCCGCACTTCAGGCAGCGCGGCGGCGGCGCGATCGTCAATGTCGGGTCGGTACAATCGCGCACTTCGCAGCGCGGCGCCGTCGCCTACGTGACGAGCAAGCATGCGTTGCTCGGGCTCACGCGCGCCCTCGCGGTAGATTACGCGGCCGAGCGGATCCGCGTCAATTGCGTCTGCCCGGGCACGGTGGACACCCCGATGTTCCGCGCTTCCGCCTCGCTCGACCCTGATCCTCGCGCGGTGGTCGAGGCCTGCGAACAGATGCACCCCATTGGGCGCATCGCCCGCCCCGAAGAGGTAGCCGAGGTCATCGCCTTCCTGCTCAGTGACGCCGCCTCGTTTGTGACCGGCGCCGAGATCGATGTGGACGGCGGCCTGCTCGCCGTCATCGGCGGAGCGCCGAAACAGCGATGAAGGCAGAACGATGAACTAAAGAAGCGGGTGCGAGTCGTGCCTGGTTCTCAATCAACGTGCGAGCATCTTTATTCATCGTTCATCATTCAGACTTCATCGCCCCGCCCTTCACGCGGGGCGCTTCTCAGGATACAATCGCGGCCTCGCAATCAGAGGGCGTCCGCCTAGGCTTCGAAACGATGAACATGGCGTGGTGCGGTACTTTTTTGGAGGAGTCGTTCAGGTCACGCGACGACGCCCTGTAACGATGAAATTGCGGCGCGCGATGTCCGACAAGCTGCCAGCTTGTCGTTGACTCCGCCCTGTGTCCAACCCGGAGACCGCGACAAGCTGGCAGCTTGTCGGACATTATCTGAGGAGTAGCGATGAGCAACCTGCAGCCCAAGAAAGAGCACAAATTCACCTTCGGCTTGTGGACCGTGGGCAACCGCGGCCGCGACCCGTTCGGCGACGCGACGCGCGAGACGATCCCGCCCGTGACCATCGTCAAGCGCCTCTCCGAACTCGGCGCTTACGGCGTCAACTTCCACGACAACGACCTGGTGCCGATTGACGCGACTCTGGCGGAGCGCGACCGGATTGTGCGCGACTTCAAGGCGGCGCTCGCCGACGGCGGGATGGTGGTGCCGATGGCGACGACCAATCTCTTCTACGACCCGGTCTTCAAAGAGGGTGCCTTCACCTCCAACGACCCGCGCGTGCGCCTCTACGCGGTCCAGAAGACGATGCGCGCGATGGACCTGGGGGCGGAGTTCGGGGCGAAGCTTTACGTCTTCTGGGGCGGGCGCGAGGGCGCCGAGGTGGATGCGGCCAAGGACGCCCGCGAGGCGATCAAGTGGTTCCGCGAAGCGATCAACTTCTTGTGCGAGTACTCGCTCGCGCAAGGCTACGGCTACAAGTTCGCCCTCGAAGCCAAGCCGAACGAGCCGCGCGGCGACATCTACTTTCCGACCACCGGCTCCTACCTGGGCTTCATCTCGACGCTCGATCACCCGGAGATGGTGGGAGTCAATCCCGAGGTCGGCCACGAGCAGATGTCGGGGCTCAACTTCTACCACGCCGTCGCCCAAGCCATCGAAGCGGGCAAGCTCTTCCACATCGACCTCAACGACCAGAAGGGGCCGCGCTTCGACCAGGACCTCCGCTTCGGCTCCGAGTCGATCAAGAACATGTTCTTCCTCGTCAAGCTGCTCGAAGAGTCGGGCTATGATGGGCCGCGCCACTTCGACGCGCACCCTTACCGCAGTGAGGACGAAGCGGGAGTGTGGGACTTCGCCGCCGGCTGCATGCGGACCTACCTGATCTACAAAGAGAAGGCGCGGCAATTCGCCGCGGACACAGAGATTCAATCGCTGCTCTCCGAAATCCACGCGGCCGACCCGGCGCCGCTGACTTTCACCCGCGAGCGTGCCGAGCAGATCAAGGCGATGAATCTCGACCGCGCGCAGCTCACGCGCAAGAAACTCGCTTACGAGCGGCTGGATCAGTTGACGATCGATCTGCTGCTCGGGGTGAGATAAAAACAGCGGTGAGTGATGAGCGGTACATCATGCAGGTCGAGGAAAAAGCATTTTCCATTTTCCATTTGTGATTTGTCATTGGTCATTGATCGAGCCGCACTGCTTCAATGACCAATGAAAAATCTAATATGGAAAATGGAAAATGAAACTCCTTATCCATTTCGTGATCTACTGAGAATGATTCACCAACGCAGCAGACCATCCCCACGCGAAGGGATTACGACATGTCTCTCTCAAACTCATCCGTGCCTGCCGCGGCCCCGGTCTCAGAGCGGACTTCTTACGCCTATTTCGTGCTCGTCATCCTCTCGCTCCTGAATTTACTCAACTACGTCGACCGGTTTATCTTCGCGGCGCTGATCCCCTATATCAAACAAGACACCGGCTATACTGACCAGCAATTGGGCTGGGTGGGCAGCGCGTTTACGATCGTCTACACCGTGTGCTCGCCGGCCTTCGGCTACCTGGGGGACCGCTACCGCCGCGGGCGGCTCATCGCGATTGGGATCGCCATCTGGAGCCTGGCCACGGCGGCGGCGGGCATCGCAGCCAATTTCGGGCAGTTGCTCGTGGCCCGGTCGGCCGTGGGGATCGGCGAGGCGAATTACGCGACGATTGCGCCCGGGCTGCTCTCGGACTTTTTCGCCAAGGTCCGCCGCGGCATGGTCATGAGCATCTTCTTCGCCGCCATTCCATTGGGCACGGCCGTCGGCTACTTGATGGGCGGGTACTTCGGGTCGCCTGACCGATTGGGTTGGCGCCATACGTTGTACTTGGTCGGGCTGCCCGGCTTGTTGACGGCGATGGCGGCTTACACGCTGCGCGAGCCGCAACGCGGGGCGATGGATGATGAAGCCCCGGCCGGCAGCAATCAGGAGAGTGGAGCGGGAGCCTCGCACATCGGCTGGATCGAAGGCTATCGAATTCTGTTCACGAATCGCGGCTATCTGTTCGCCTGTTTCGGTTATGCCGCGACTACCTTCGCCCTCGGGGCGCTGGTGTTCTGGGCGCCGGAGTGGCTCAGGAGCGACAAGGGTCTGACGGCTGAGCATGCCAACTTAGTGCTCGGGGTGTGTGCGGTCGTGGGAGGTTTCATCGGCACGATGCTGGGCGGCATCATCGGGGACCGGCTGAGGCGGCGAGTCCGCGGGGCGTATTTCTGGGTCTGCGCCGGAAGTGCGATCCTGGCGGCCGGCCCCACGCTGTTGGCTCTCACTTCACAAAATAAACCGGTCTACCTGGTCAGCATCTTCCTGGGCATCACCCTGGTCTTTTTAGGCAACGGTCCGGTGAATGCGGTGCTGGTCAACCTGGTCCCCGCCAACTTGCGGACGACGGCGCTCGGGCTGGTGGTGGTGATCATCCACGTCCTGGGCGATGGGATTTCGCTCTCGCTCGTCGGCTCGATCTCGACCCAACTGGCGCAGGCGAAAGCGGCCCTGCCAGGATTTATCATCTCACTCGGCCGGCTCTTTAATATCGACCCTCAGACTCAGACCCTGTCGATGGCTTTATTGCTGATGCCCGTGGCCCTGCTCGTGAGCGGAGCGCTCTACGCGCTGGGGCTGAGAACGCCGGAAGGGAAGAAGACCTGACGGCGGCGAATCGCTATCAAAGAACGTCGTCCTTTTCGTGAACGCCGAAAGAGGCGCTGGCGGATGTTTCTCATCGGCGCAGAATCTGCACCTCCAGCGCTTTGATGGTCACCGGCAGGACCCGCACGGGGCCGTCCGTCGTGGTGCCGTCAAGCTCATGCACCTTGACCGAACCCTTGGCCTTGGTTTCGAGTGCGCCCGGCGGCTGCGGAGCCGGATGGTTACTGAAGAGCACCCGAAAGGTGCCGTCCGCGGCGTTGAGCGTCGCGTCGACCACGACTCGTCCGCTGAAGTCACTCTGCTCCGAGGTATTGGCTAAAACCAGCACCTCGTGCGCATCCAGAATGCGCGAGAATGCGATCACCCCGGGACTGAACGTCGAGATCCGGAACTCTAGGCCATCTCCAGACAACTGCCGAAAGTATTGCCGGCCGTAGCGCAACGCCGGCTGCTCAGCGCGAACCTGCGCTATGGCTTGGAGCGCCAGGTAGAACGGATGATGAATATCAAACGCCGGAATCTTGCCCCACAGCGCTTCGCGCACATTGGCATCAGAACTGCCGAGGCCGTGCAGCCCCTGCTCCGTGCCGTAGTAGACGCACGGAATCCCTTGCAAACCAAACAGGCATCCGAGCGCTAGGGTGAGCTGATGATCAAAGCGATGCCGAGCTACGGGGTCTTGGAAGTAAAAGCGCTGATGCCGGTCGTGATTGTCAAGGAAAGTGACGAAGAACCCGCTCGCTTCTCCGTGGGTTGTGATTACGGTGCGCTCAGTTCGTTTCCGCGTCTCGTACATTCCGAAAAGCGCGGCGGGGGCCGTTTGATTGAAACCCTTGATGACGTTGTTGAGCGTGCCTTCGAGTGAGAAGTCGAGCGCCGCGTCGATCCCGATCGGCTCGTCCTTGTCCGTTTTAGTATCGCGGCCGATGAATTCGGCCAGACCTTCTTCACCCGTAGTGATCTCGCCGAAGGTAAAGAAGTTCTCCTTGCCGATGGAGAGCGCGAACTCCCGCATCGAGTTGCAGAAGACGTGGCCGAAGCGAGGTTCCGGCATTTTGAAGGTATCGATCCGGAAGCCGTCGACGTCAAACTTGGCGATAATGTATTGGTAGGCTCGGATCAGGATGCGGTCGAGGTCCAGGTCTTCGCTGACCATCTGCTTGAGCGACTCGAAATCACCTTTGGCGCGGGGCAGGTCGGCGCCCTTGCCTTGCCTTCTGAAAAACTTGTTGTGCTGCAGTTCCTGAGGCCACACGACCGCATCATCGGCAAGCGGCCCCTGGGCTTGATCGATCTCCGGGAAAGCGGGCTGTCCGTGCTCGTCGTGCCACATGATCGTGTAGGCGTGATCTTGAAACGGGGCGTCGCCGGCATTGTTTAGGCCGTCCCTGACATAGCCGAAGACATTACCGGCGTGATTCAGCACGATGTCGAAGATGACATACATGTCGCGCGCGTGGATCTGATCGACCAGCGCCCGCAGCTCCGCGTCGGCGAGTTGCGGGTTGAGTCTGGCCCTAGCCGGGTCCGAGCAAAAGCGCGGCTCCACTCTCAAAAAGTCCTGAATGCCGTAGCCGTGGAAGGTGCCCGCTTCATACTGGCAGTTTTTCAGCACCGGCGAGAGCCAGATGGCTCCGGCCCCGAGCTGCTTGATGTAGTCGAGCCGCGTCCTGATGCCCTCAAAGCTGCCGCCCTGGAAGGCGCCGAACGCCCCATCAAAGGGCACCGGCGGATGCGCTGACTCGGACCTCGGCCGCGCGTGAGGGTTGTTAAAGCGGTCGACCATCAGAAAATAGATCCACTGGTCGCGCCAGTCCGTGGGTGAGGGGAACGGAACCTGTATCTGTTTAGTTGCGGCACCGACCTGGACGGACCTCGTCGAAATGGTGTTGGCGTGATCGAACGTAGCTCGCACGTCCGCACTAAAAATGGAAGTGGGCATAACCGGGGCTCCTGTAGTTACTGAAAAGCGGTAGGACGTTTCTTACGCCCCATATATTTCCGTCGCACGAGAGTGATAGCGAGGCTAGAGCATAGCTTTGAAGACAGGAGATGTCTATCCTTGGCGTACTAGGCAGGGGTGGTACAGTACGGGGAGCGTGAGCGACCTGGTCGCTTGCGGAAGCCCACGCCTCAGGAGTCCACCAGGTCGCTCACGCTCCCCGTACCGTACCGATTACTCGTGATGACTCGTGCCGGGATGGGGGAGGCGATCCCGGCACGAGTGGCCAGTCATGACTTCAGCCGCTTGCAAGCTGGTGCGTACTTGTCGGCGCGACTGAAAGGTCAAGGCTGACCCTGATGGGCTACCGTGCAAGGCTGAACTACATCACCAGCCCCGTCCCACTCGCGCCTGAGTCGGCCGTGACGGTACCCCATAGCATAGTAAGGACGCAGGCGGCGACAACCCGCTATCGTTATGACATAAACCCGAGGTCGCGCACCGCGAAGCCGGGCAGCGTCGGGAAGAGCCCATCCAACTGCGCATCGGCCGCTCCGAACCACTTCGCCAGCGTCGCGCCGTATTGCGAGAGCGAGAGGTTCGGCAGCAGCACGCCGCGATTGTCGGCGAAGTCCTGTTGCGTGGAGTTGGCTTGACTGACGGTGGCGTAGTTGGTCATCTGCGGGAACTGGCCGTAAATCTTCCCGCCGCCTACCGCGCCGCCGACAATCAAGTGGTGGCTGCCCCAGCCGTGGTCCGAGCCCGTGCCGCTCGGCTGCAACGTCCGCCCGAAGTCCGAGAGCGTGAAGGTCGTCACCTTGTCGGAGATGCCCATCTCGACCGTCGCGCTGTAGAAGGCCGCGACGGCTTTGCTCACCTGCTGCAACAAATCCCACTGCTGATACGATTGCCCGCTGTGCGTGTCGAAGCCGCCCAGGCTGACGAAGAAGACCTGGCGGCCGACGTTGAGTTGCGAATGCAAGCTGATGAAGCGGGCCACTTCTTTGAGCTGGCTGCCGATCTGCGTCGAGGGGAATTGGGTGGTGAAGGCCTGGCTGTTGGCGGCGGACTGGAGCAAGGGATTGAGCGCGAGCGCGTCGGCCATCACTTTGTTGGCTGCCGCGATCATCTGATTGCCGCCGCTGGCCGCAATGATCTGCTGCTCCGCATTCAGGCGGGCCTGGCCGGCACTCGCCGGCCAGATGCCCAGCGCGTTCTGGCTGAGGTAATTGCCCGGTTGCAGGCTTGAAGGTTGCACGACGGCGCCCGCGCAGTAGAGCGCCGGCGCGTTCATCGCGATCGAGACCGGGAACGTCGTGTTCGCGTTGTTGGTCTGCATCAAATCCAGGGTGCGCCCGCCCCAGCCGGTAGCGCCGCCGGTGTTCGGGTAGCCGGTCTGCATCTGGTTGACCTGGTCCGAGTGCGAGCGCAACTGGGTCGGCAGTTGGAAGGCCGCCTGAAAATCCGCGAACGTCGTCGGCCTGACGAGGATGCCGACGTTCGCCAGGATCGCCAGCTTGCCCTGGTTGTAGAGCGCTTGCAGTTCGGGGGCGGCGTAGTGCAAACCGAACGGCCCTTGCACCGGGTCGTTGATGGCAAGCAATTGATTCGGCGGCAGCGCCACCCCGCCGCGGGCGTTGAGGTAAGCGTTGTACTGCGCCTGGCTCGTCGACACGATCAGGTTGTGGCCGTCGTTGCCGCCGAACATAAACAGGCAAACCAGCGCCTTGTAATCCGTCACCTGCGCGGCCTGCGCCAGTTTCAACTGCCCCAGCCCCGCGAGCATCCCGAAGCTCGCGCTCAACTGAAGAAAATTGCGGCGAGAAATCATCTGTTCTGTCTTCATTCTTTGCCTCATTGAAATTGGGAAGTAGGCAGTAAGCAGTAGGCAGTAGGCAGTGAAGACCTGCTCGCTGTCTACTGCTAATTATCTACTACCTGCTGTCTGCCATATCTTTACTTACTGCCTACTGCTTACTGCTTACTGCCTACTATCAGCGCTGAATCAGGTAATCGCCCGAGATCGCGGTCAGGTAAACGGCCGTCAGCACCCGCTGGTTGTCGTCCGACATCGCCGGGAGCGCGTTCTGAATCGCGGAACGCATCTGCGGCGACATCCGGCCGTAGAGCAGCACCTGATCGACGGCGTTGATGAGCGCCGTCGGGTTGCTCGCCAAACTGACGTAGGGCTGGAGCGCCGGGTTGAGCGGCCACGGGTTGAAGAAGAAGCCGTAGAGCAAGTTCGCGCGATTGATCGCCTCGGACGCGGTGTAGATCTGGAATTCGGGCCCGAAGAGCGTCGTCTTCGGGACGCGGAAGAGCGGCGAGTAGTGGCCGAAGACCGACGGCGCGTCGAGCACACCCTCGTTCATGCTGTAGTAGATGTAGGTGAACTGCGACGGCTGGCCGAGGCTGATGCCCAGCGCCCGCGCCATCGCAATCGTGTGCTGGACCGGCGTCCGCAGGCGGCCGAAGTTGCTCGGCGGTTGGTCGTTGCGCGCCTCCTGATCCATCAGAATCGCTTGAATGACGGCCTTCAGATCGCCGCGCACGCCCTGGCCGTTGTCGTTGAAGACTGACGCGACGCGCGAGATGTAAGCCGGACTCGGGTTGCTCGTCACGAGGGCGCGGATCAGGCGTGTCGCCAGGAACGGCCCGACGTTCGGATGGTTGAAGAGAATGTCGATGGCGCTGTCCACATCCTGCTGAGTCGTCTGCCCGGCCGGGATCGTTTGGCCCGGCGGCAGGGTCTGACTGAAGAGCGTCTTTGACGACGTGGCGTGATAGCCGACCGGCAGCGGCACCATCGGACCCGGATAGTAGTTCGGGTTGGGATACGATGGCGGCGTGTTATTCGAGTTGCCGTAAGTCCAGCTCGTCAAGGCGAGCGCCATCTGGCGGACGTCGGTTTGATCGTAGGTCGGGATCGGCTGGTTGTTGGCGTCGAGCTTGAGCGAGCCGTCGAGGTTGAGTTGGTAGAGGCCGATGCTGAAGAGCTGCATCACCTCGCGCGCGTAGTTCTCATTCGCCCCGCCGTTGATCCCCGGCTTGAGGCTGTTGGCGAGGTCGAGGAACTGTCCCATCGAGGCGTCGAGCGTCAGTTCCTTGAGCAGCGTGCGGTAGTTGCCGAAGGCGTTGCGGCTCAGCAACTGGAGCCACGGCGCAATCATATTGGCGTTATAGTTCTTGTTCATCGAGACGACGAGGATTTCGCTGAGCGCGAAAATCAGGCGCTGGCGCAACTGATCCTGCCCCATCAAGGCGTTGTTGAAGAAGGCATCGATGTTGCCCGGTTTGGTCGCCGTGCTGGCGGCAGGCAAGCTCGATTCGGGCGTGGTGAACTGCTCGTCGAGGTAGCCTTGCATGCCGACCTGGCGGACGTGCCCGATCAACTGCGGCGTCGGCCCGAAGGTGGCTTGCTCAAGGAAACGGCCGAAGGTGATGGCGAGCGGGTCTTGCAAGCTGACGGTGGCCGTGCCCTGCGTCACGCCGTCGGCCTGGCTGACGGCAGTAATCGTCACGACGCTGGAAGGCGGCAGCGCGGCAGGCGTGGTGTAAAGGCCGTTTGAGTCAATCGTGCCGACCTGGGCGTTGCCGCCAACGACGCCGCCAGCCTGCCACGTCACGGCCTGGTTCGCCGTGTTCGCCACCGTCGCTTGAAATTGCTGCGTCGCGCCGAGCTGCACGCCGACGGAAGCCGGGGCGACGGTGACGACGAGGCCCGAAGAGATTTGAATCTTGATCGCCGTCGAGACTGCGGCCGGCCCCGGATTCGCCACAGTGATGTTCGCGCTGCCCGCCTGCGTCGCATTGCCGGTAGCGGTCAGTTGCGTCGCGGAGACGTAATTCGTCGGCAGCGGGTTGCCGTTCCACAGGATCTGGGCGCCGCTCACAAAACGGCTGCCGTTGGCTGTCAAAGTGAACGGGCCGAACGGCAGTTGATTGGGCGTCACCGAGGTGAGGTAGGGGATTTGGTTACGCACCGTGACGGTGCAGGCTGCATAAGCCGAAGGGTCGGCGACGCTCGTGGCTTTGACCGTCACCCCCCACCCGGCGGGCGGGACGGCGGGCGCGGTGTATTTGCCCGTGCTGTCAATCGTGCCGACGGTCGAATTGCCGCCGCCGATGTCATTGACCGTCCAGGTGACAGCGGTGTTGGCCGTGCCGGTTACGGTGGCGATCAATTGCCGAGAGCCGCCGATGGGTACTGTGACGCTCAACGGGTCGACGGTCACAGTCACCCCCGCCCTGGGCGCAGGGAGTGAGGGCGCGGCCAACGTCATCGCCGCGAGCAACAACCCGAGCGTTGATCTGAGTAAGAGATGTGGACGCACGTTCTTTCTCCTTATTCAAACACCAAGATCTGGATGACGGCCGGCGGTGTCAGAAGCCCGACCGTGAGGGAGGGCGCTCTTTCTGCGCCCTCCCTCACGGTCGGGCTTCTGACACTTGACCTCGTCTCTCCCGACAAGGTACGGAGCCATTAGTTGGGGCATGATTCTGGCGCTACTGAGAGACGATGCGGAGAGGGCGGGCATATTACCAGGCAGCAGAAAAATATTTTAGAACCCGGAGAGAGTGAATCTTTGTGGTTGAAAAACTCCGCCCGAGAATCTACAATCCCCGCCCGAAAGGTGGTCTTATGTTAACTCCTCGCTGGTTCCGGCTGATCCTGCTGACCTGTGTCCTTTCCTTACTCTGCTTGGCCCGAAACGCCCCCCTCGCCCATCAAGCTGGCGCCCAAGCCCACACCGATGACGCCGAACTGCGCCATCTCGTGGATCAGTACTTCGCCGCTTACGCGAAGAAGGACCTGGAAGGGTGGCGGCGACTGTGGAGCGCGAAATCCCCGGAGCTGGCCTCGCGCCAGAAGGCCGTCGAGCAACTCTTCGCCGACCACGAAAAGATCGCGGTGCGCAGCCTCACGGTCCGCCAGGTCTCGGCGGAAGGCGAAAAGGCCGACCTCCGCGTCGCGGTCGAGATGAGCGCGATCGAGGCCAAGACCGGCCAGCCGGCCGCGGGCTGGGGGAAGATGAACCGCGCGCTGCATTGCGTCAAAGAGGAGGGGAGTTGGAAGATTTGGCGCGAGGTGGCGGCAGAGGAAGACCTCGCCATCGCGCTGGCAGCCGCGAAAACGGATGAAGAACGCCTGGCGCTGCTCGAAGCTGAGCAGGAGTTGATGACTATCGAACTGCGGGGCGCCTTGATCGAGCAGGGCCGCGTCTTCTACCTGCAAGGCCGCTTCTTGCAAGCGCAGGTGGTCTTCCGCTTCGCGCACGACTTCGCCGAAAGGATCGGGGACCGCCGCGGGGTCGCCATCGCGCTCAACGGTCTCGCCTCCGCTTATAGCACCCTCGGCGATTTCGCCTCTGCGCTCCCGTTATTCGAGAAAAGTCTGAAGTCCAGAGACCCGGAAGACAAGATGGGGATCGCCAGCACCCTGGACAATCTGGGCTCCGCCTACGAGGTGCAAGGTGATTACGACTCGGCGGTCAAATACCACAAGCAGGCCATCACCCTGTGGGAGAAGGCGGGATACAAACCTGGGGCGGCCGGCGTCTGGAACAACCTCGGCATCGACTACTTTGATCAGGGCAACTACAGCTTGGCGCTGGATTGCTACCAAAAAAGTTTGAAGCTGCGAGAGACGGAAGACCAGCATGGGGTCGCCGATTTGCAGAATAACATGGGGAATGTCTACCGCTGGCTGGGCGATTATGAACTGGCCGTCAACTGCTACCGCCAGGCCGTCGACCAATACCGGGGATTGGGCAACCGAGCACGCCTGGCGGTCGCTCTGAACAACCTCGGGACGGGCTACTTGTCGAAAGGCGATTCCGGCTCGGCGCTGAAATCCTTTCAGGCGAGCCTGGAGTTGAGGCTCTCCGAAGATAAAATCGGCAGGTCCAACGTCCTGAACAACATCGGCAATGCCTATGAAGCGCAGGGCGACCACCGCCGGGCGCTGGAGTATTTCGAACAGAGCTTGAAGTTGCGCGAGGAACTACCGATCAAGCCGTGGCCCGAGAACGCTGAGGCGCTCAACAACATCGCCTCCGTGTACCAATCACAGGGCGACCACACCCGGGCTCTCCAGTTCGCCGAACAGTCCGCCGAGATTGCCAGAAAGACCAATCGAGTGGAGTATCTCTGGGCAGCCTGCCTCACCGCGGGTAAAGCCCATCGCTCACTCAACCAACCTGATCAAGCCCGCGCGGCCTTTCAAGAAGCCATTGACGCCATCGAGAACCTGCGCGCCCACCTCGCGGGTAATGAGAAGGTGCAGGAGCAGTACTTCGAAAACAAGATCTCTCCCTATCACGAGATGGTCGAGTTACTGCTCGCGCAAAACCAAGTGGGCGAAGCCCTCGCCTACGCCGAGCGGGCGAAGGCGCGAGTGCTCTTAGACGTGCTGCGCAGCGGGCGGGTCAACGTCACCAAAGCCATGACCGCGGAGGAGCAAGAGCAGGAGCGGAGCTTGAACCTCGCGCTCGTCTCCCTCAACACCCAGATCCAGCGCGAGACCGCCCGCTCGCAGCCTGACCAAGCGCGGCTCTCTGAGCTGAAAGCCCAGTTGCCCAAAGCGAGGCTGGACTACGACCAGTTCCAAACCGCTCTCTACGCCGCCCACCCGGAATTGAAAGCGCAGCGGGGCGAAGTCCGGCTCCTCAAGCTAGAAGAGGCGGCCGATCTGCTGCCTGATGCGAAGAGCGCGCTGCTGGAGTATGTGGTGACCGAAGGGCAAGCCTATTTGTTCGTGCTGACCAAGAACAGTGGCGCCGGTCAGGCTCAAGTCGAGGCCAAAGTCTATCCGCTCGGGGTCAAGCGCCAGGCGCTCGCCAAACGCGCCGCACGCTTCCGCGAGCAGTTGGCGAAGCGCGACCTGGGATTCGGCAAGTTGGCGCGGGAGTTGTCTGACCTGCTGCTCAAGCCGGCGCGGGAGCAATTGCAAGGCAAGACCTCGATCATAGTCGTGCCCGACGCGGCGCTGTGGGAGTTCCCTTTCGAGGCCCTACAACCGGCGCCGGGCCGGTTCCTGCTGGAAGACTACGCCATCTCCTACGCCCCTTCCCTGTCCGTGCTCCGGGAGATGATGAAGCTGCGCAACCAGCGGCCACGGATGGCGGGGTCTTCTTCCACCTTATTAGCCGTAGGGAATCCGGCGCCGAATCGGGGGGCGGTGACACAGGTCCGGGCGGTGCACGGGAGCGAGCGGCTGGCCCTGCTGCCTGAGGCGGAAAAGGAAGCCCGGAGGCTCGGCCAGTTGTATGGAGCGGAACGGAGTAAGGTGTATGTCGGCGCTGAGGCCCGCGAAGAGCGGATCAAGGCCGAACTCGGCAGTTACGAGATCCTGCACCTCGCGACCCACGGCGTGCTGAACGATGCCAGCCCGATGTATTCTCACGTCGTGCTGTCTCAGGCTGATGACAGCGCGGAGGAGGACGGGTTGCTGGAGGCCTGGGAGATCATGAAGCTCGACCTGAAAGCGGACCTCGCGATCCTCTCGGCGTGCGAAACTGCCCGCGGGCGATTCGGCGCGGGCGAAGGGATGATCGGCTTGAGCTGGGCGCTCTTCGTCGCAGGCTGCCCGACGACGGTCGTCAGCCAATGGAAAGTGGACTCGGCCAGCACAACTGAGTTGATGCTCGAGTTCCACCAACGACTCCGGTCGCGGCCTCAAAACTCAAGAATTTCAAAAGCCGAAGCCCTGCGCCAGGCCGCCATCAAGCTGATGCAAAAAGATCAGTATCACCACCCCTTCCACTGGGCCGGCTTCGTGGTCATCGGCGACGGCTTTTAGAGGGTGTTGCGTGTCTGGGTCAGTACCGCGAGCGGTAGCGAGGGCTGCGCCGGGTGGGGATCACCTTCTACGCCTTGTTGCGTGTCTGGGTCAGTACCGCGAGCGGTAGCGAGCGTCGCTTCCATCAGTGCGTGGCCGGCGAAGTCACGCTCGCTACCGCTCGCGGTACTGATTTCCCAGAGACTCAACCGATCTAGAGGCCAGCGACTTCCCCCAAATTTATTTCGGCGATGCCGAGCGCCTGACAGCGTTGGCGCCAGACTTCGGGGTCCAACTTGCCCGCGGCCAACCGGTGAAGGACATCGAAGGGTTCGAGCACTTCCTCACCGCGACGCAAAGAGATCGTATCACCCGGCGCCGCCTGCACCATCCAACCTTGATTGATGAGGGAAACAGCCAGCGCCGCGCCCACGACTGCCGCCGTGAAGTCAATCGCCTCATCCACAGAGAGCGTCCCCCCGTTCGCTTTCGCTAAGCGCCTACCGAATCCTTCCAGCTCTCCCGCCAGTTCCGGGAAGGATTGCGGAGTGAGGCCGGCCAGCGCCCGCGCGTGCTCACGGGCGAGCGACACCCAGAGAGGCTGGTACATCTGCGTCCCCACCTCCGCCCACGACACTCGCCTCAACCCTCGCAGATGTTCTTCGCCCACCAACTTGGCCAAGAGCTGTCGCTCCAGGTCGAGCACGCCGCTGAGCAGCGAAATGGCCGGCGGGTCCTCAACCGCCTCTCGTCCCGGCGGAAAGTTTTGGACGGCCGCGATGCGGTCACGCAGCGGGGGGTGAGTATCATAGGGGTTGGCTTCGGACTTCTCGATCTCTTGCTCCAGGTTTCTCGCCAGCGTCTCGGTAATCGGAGCGGCCTGCATGAAGCAGGCGAAGCCCGCCGCCACGGGCGGGCAGAAGCCGGCCTTGAGCGCCGGGGCCATCTCCGTGCGCCAGAAGTGCGCGAAGGCGTCGTCGGCCCCGTGAATGCTGCGGAGCGCGGTGACGAGCGGCTGGGAGCCCACTTTTTGCGCCGCCAACTTGTCGGCCGTGAATTCCTGTTGGCGCGAGATCGAGCGCGTGGCCTGCATGAAAATGTTCCAGTACCAGACGAAGATTCCTTGGAGCCAGGAGCGCTCGCCCACGCCGCGGATCGTCCGCGCGATGGTGTAGCGGGTCTGGTAAATCCAAGGGCCGAGCTTCGTGTCCCCACCGTGGTAATGGCCGAACTCATGCGCGAGCACGGCCCGCAGTTGGGAGACCGTGAGCAGTTGCAGGAGCGGCAAGCCGAGGCCCATCACCCGGCGGCTACCCAATCCCATCACCCCGCCGCGCTGGCTGACCCAAGCGTTCGCTTCGGCCGTCAGATACACTTCTGCCGGCATCGCCTGGCCCACCGTCTGCGCGATCCGGGAGAGCTCCGCGAACAGTTGCGGGTGCCGGGACGCCTCCAAGCGCGGCCCCGGCGCGGCGAAGCGATCCACCCGCGGGACGATCAACCACAGGATCATCCCCGCGAGGACGACGCAGCCGGCGCCGAGTTGGACGTGGAGGCGACCCCCATACGTCCACTCGGCGTAGGGAATGAAAATCAACAACCCCACCAGCCCGAGAGCCAACAGGTAGAACCCGACCATGAGCGCTACGGCCAGCAGCGCCCGTTTCGCCAGCGATGGAGAGGAAGAAGTCATAGTGTGATCCCGTGCCAGCAAAGTTTGGAGTACAAAGTTTGGAGTCCCGCCTTGAGGCGGGTTTTTCTCTCCGGCCAAAACCCGCCTCAAGGCGGGACTCCAAACTTTACACTCAAACTGGCTGAACCATTGGCTCATTGGCCGAAGCGAGGCTTCTTCCCCGCCGCCAGAGACCCGAAGATCGCTTTGTTGAATCCCACCTCGGCCTTGCTCTCGCGCCGCTGGTGGTCGAACCGCTCATTGACCAGCCGGCCGAAGAGAATAAAGCCGGGGAAGAAATTCGCCGCCGCGCAGTCCAGCCTGAGCGATGGCAGGTTGCTGTTCGCCACCCACAGGTCACAATGCCCCTGGTCGATGCGGTATTGCAAAGGCTGATCGAAGGGGATCGTGATGGGGGCGCCTTGGCCGAACATCTTGCGCTCGTGAAAGTGTAGGCCCTCCCGCGAAAGCTCGGCGTGGGGCGTCCACTGCACGCGGGCGCCGGCCGGGAGTTCACGATAGAGGCGGTCCGCGATGTGTTGGGCCAGCGCGTCGCGCAATTCCTCCAGCTTCGGGTCGCCCTTGAACGTATGCTTGGTGAATTTGATCTGGCTCCCTCGCTGAGGCCGCGGGTTCAAAACCAGCCGGACTTCGGTGCCGGTCGGAATCCCGTTGTAGTATTGCCTGGTGGCCTTATGGCTGAACGAGACGATGTCATCGTACCGCAGCGCCTTGGTGCCGAATAACGACCGTGAGATCACCCCGTGCTCGCAGCATTGGAGTCGCTTGATGAAGGTTGACGCGGTCAGCAGCGCGAGGATCGCCGCCGGGATCAAGGTGATCACGGCGATCACGGAGTCGGCCGGCGGGGTGAGACTCAATAGCCCGGCGCCGAGTAAGAGCGCGGTCAGCAGCGCCAGGATGACGCCGTGGGAGACGGGGGTTTTGATTTCGCAGTGAAGACGGCCGATCGAATTCGCGGTTTGCATTTCAACGCCTCAGCTCCCGCCCCTGCCAGTCGTCTGCCAGATTGATGATCGCCGGCACCGACAGCGTGAGCGGAACGGATTTGGGTTTCGGATGGGGCCAATGGGTTGAGGCGGGCCGCCCGGGGAAGGCACGAGGGATCATACGACGGGCTGAGGCGCTCAGGCAAGATCTTTATTTTGAACCCGAGCCATGATTATACCTGGGAGCGCAGGCATCCTTGCCTGCTTGACTTCGCACGGGGCGCGTTACGGAAGCCAGCAGGCAAGGCTGCCTGCGCTCCCAGGATCACCGTCTTTTCGCCCTGATGCTACGTAACAACTTTTGCGCGAGGGGAGAGTCCGGATTCGCGCGGAGCAGCGCCTTGAATTCCCGTTCGGCCTCAGCCAACAAGCCGGCCTGCGCGTAGAGGACGCCGAGCGCGAGGTGCGAATTGGGCTGGGTCTGTTTCGCCTGCTCCAACTCCTGCGCCGGCCCTGGCTCCAGCACTTTGAACCTGGCTTCCGGAGCGGGGGAGGTGGGCGAGAGGATCTCTTTGCCTTCCTGCAGGGCAGTCACTTGCCAGGAGTAAACGTCGCCGCGCCGGAGTGGCTGTCCCGGTCTCCAGGCTGTTGCTGAGAGCGGCCCGCTCGTGACTACTGGCTTGTAGTCATGGTCATAAACGGTGATGACGTAACTGGTCGCGCCCTTGAAGGGGCTCCAGCGAAACGTCGGCCGGTCGGTCGAGACAACCGTGCCGAGCGGGCTGTGAAGGGCGAAAGGCAGGCCGTCATCAGCACTCCCCAGCAGCGTCCCCGCCTTGCCGGCCAATTCCCTGAGCACAGCCGGCGTCTCGATGCGCGCCGTCTGCAAGGCGTTTTTGACCGCCGATTGCTGAGCGGGAGGGAGCCAGTCCAGCCCCGTGAAGTGGCCTGCTTGATCCAACGTGATCCGCTGGCCGCCATCATTGACCGCGATCAGCGGAGAGTCTGGAACCTCCGATTTGGGATTTGAGATCGAAGACCGCTCGAGCTGCGCGAGCCGGCCTCGGAGCTCCGCCGCATTGCCCTTCGCGGTGTCGAACTCCTGCTGAAGGGTGGCGTTCGATTGCTGCAGCCGGCTGAGTTGCGCCCGCAGCTCGGCCACTTGGTGACGCAGCGAGTGAGTGGCGGCCCAGACACAGAGCGCGGCGACGGCGGCCGTCACGGCGACTTGAAGCGGGACCCAATGGGCAGGCGCACGCCAGAAAGCCACGAACTCTTCCCAGCGAGTCGGCGGTGTGACGGGCACTGCTTCAGCGCGCAGGGAGTCCGCGACGGTAGCTTTGAATGCGCGCAGGTCCTGCGCTTCGGCGGCGCAAGGCCGGCACCACTCTAAATGGCTCTCGACGATTTCACGCTCTACCTCGTCCAATTGCTCGTCGGCGTAAGCGGCCAATTGTTCGTAACGGAGGTGATCGATCTCCGTGCCGGCGGGCGACTGTAGGCCGACGCTCAAAGAGGAGAGCGCGGCCGAGAGTTGCTCCGCCCCACCCGCGCGGTGGCGGCAGGCGGCGCACGTCGCCAGGTGATCGTCCGCCATCAACAAATCCATCGGCGGCAACGCCCGCCGGCGGTAGCGCTCGAGCTGTTGTGCTGAAAGATGCTCCGACACGTCATGCCCTCACTCTGGTTAAGACGCAGATTGGCGCTGAATATTACCGCGCCGAAAGATTCCGCACCGCCTTGTCGAGCGCCCTCATCCGCCGCGCCAGCCGTTCACGGGCGGACTTGCGCAAATTGATGACTTGTTGCCGGGTCAGGCCGAGGTGCGCGGCAATCGCGGCATCGTCCAAAGGCAGCTCACTCCACAGGCCGGCGAACTCTTCAGCCGGCATCTCGACAGCGGCGGCAATCTCCCGGATCGTCGCGATGCCCGTGAGCGGCAATAATTCAATGATGCCGCTGCCCTGCTCGTCCCTCAGATTCAGCAAGAGCGCGCTACGCTGTCGCGGCGGCAACTGCCTCACCTCCGACCACAGCCGCCGGAGGTACAGGCGCTGTTCTACTTCAGCCTCGACCGTCAAGCGCGAGTCGGGCCAACCCTCACGCCAATCATTCGGCCCGCCTTCACTAGTATCGACTGAGGTCGTTTGATCTTTGATGCCCCACCAATCGGCCACGAGCGTGACCAGATCGTCCAGTTCGACGGGGCCGCCGACCCATTTGAAGACGGCCTTCAGGACCTCAGCCGGGTTCGAGCGCGGGAGGTCTGCATCCGACAATCCCACCTGCGCGAAAGCTTGGGGTTCATTCAACAACTGAAACAAGCGCGCCGTGTGGCCGCGGGACGGCCGCGAGGTTCTCCATTTCGTGAGCCCGCCATACCAGTCCTGGTTTTCGCCCTCCCAGAGGGCCAGGCCGGGGTGATGCGTCAGCAGGTAGCGGACCCGGTTCTTCAACCGCCAACGCTGCGGATACTTCTGGCGCAAATGTTCGTAACAGGCGCGGTAGGTGGCTACGGCCACGTAGCTGCGGAAATTGCCAATCGCGTGCTCCCGCGGGTGAGCCTTGACCTGCTGCATCAGCTTTAAGAGCCGGACGAGGACCTCGCTGTAGACGTCTTCTGCGTCCTGGTGCTGGACGCTCTCGCCTTCATAGCTCAATTGGACGCGCAGCTTATAACGGATGATTTGTTTGATGAGCGGCTCGGCGTGTTCCGAGACGAGCTGCGACAACCGGTGTTGCGATTCTGCTTCATCCGCCGCCTCGAGAAAAGGGCGCAGGAGAGAGTCGATTTGTGAGGGAGTCTCTTGCCCAGCCATCGGCCAATCGCTGTTTGCTGTTACTGCTCACCCGGGGTCATCAAGGAAAGCCTGGTCACGCTTCCCGGCAACGCGCCAAGCATACTTGATCGGCTTTACCTTATGCAACGGATGTGTGATCGGCCGAGCTAATTGCTCAGCGGAGCGGCCAGAAGATCGGCACGACCACCAGCGTCACGATCATGATGACTAAGGTCAGCAGCCCCCCGACCCGCACGTAGTCGGCGAAGTGATACTTGCCCGGGCCGTAGACGATCGCGGTCACCGGCTCCAGCGGCGTGGGGAAGGTGCACGAAGCCGCGATCGAGATCGTGACGGCAAAAGCGCGCGGATTGACTTGCAGTTGGTTGGCGACGTTGATGGCAATCGGCGTGATCAGGAGCGCGCACGCGGCATTCGCCATCGGCTGCGTCAGGAGAACCGTGAAGACGAAGAAGCCGCCGAGAATGAACATCGGCCCGCCGAAGGAGAAGAATTGCGTCACGTAGTGGGCCAGAATCCTGGCCGCCCCGGTCTTCTCCATCGCCAGGCCCATCGGGATGCTGGCCGCGATGAGCACGATCGCCGACCACGCGATCTTGGCGTAGGCGTCACGGATCGAGATGCACCGGGCCAAAATCATGCCGGCCGCCGCGGCCAAGGCCACGAGCGCAATCGGCTTGAGGTTCAAGCCCGCGACGATGGCGGCCAGGAGGAAGATGGCCACCGCCCAGGCCGCCCTTTTTTTCCTGAGCGGCGTATGCTCGACGTCATCCAAGGTCAGGAAATTCGGGTCTTCGCGCAGGCTATTGATCCGCCGCGGGCTGCCTTGGATCACCAGCACGTCGCCGAAATTCAGGCGGATGTCGCTCAGTTTTTCGTGGAGCGCCTGGCGGTGGCGATAGATCGCCAGCACGTCGGCCCCGTAGCGCGTGGCGAACCGGATGCGCTTGAGCGTGCGGCCGGCAAACGCGGAGTTGGGCGAGAGGATGGCTTCGACGATGACCGTCTCCTCCGGGCTGACGTCGGTCTCCTGCGGCGTCTTGTCGCTCTTGATATCGAGCCCCTGCGCGTCCTTGATGCTGAGGATCTGCTCCAGTTTGCCCTTGACCAGCAAGACGTCGCCCGCCTGGAGCTTGGCGTCTCGGTGCGGGAGCATCCGCTCGCCCTCGCGAACGATCCCCAGGACTTGCAGGTCATAGACCCCGCGGAAGTGGGTCTCGCCGAGCGTCTTTTCGATCAAAGGGGAGTCGGCGCGGATCACCACCTCCGTCACGTACTCTTTGAGCTGGTACTCCTCGGTAAACTCGCTCACGTCATGCTCCGGCAACAGCCGCACGCCGAGCACAACCATGTAGATGATGCCGGCGACCGCGAGGGGAATGCCGAGCGGGGCAAACTCGAAGAGCGTGAACGGCGGGAGGTTATACTTAGGCAAGAGGCCGCTGACGGCCAAGTTGGTGGCAGAGCCGACCAGGGTACATTTGCCCCCCAAGACGGCGCCGAAAGAGAGAGGCATGAGGAACTGCGAGGCCGGGTGCTTGATCCGCCGCGCAATCCCAATGACGGCCGGCATCAGGACCGCGGTCGTCACCACATTGCTCATAAAAGAAGCAATCGCCGCGGCCGTGAGCATGAGGACGATCAGGAACTGAGTCTTGCTCGATCCCGAGACGAGGTATAGGCGGCGGCCAATCGCCTCGACTACGCCGGTATTGAAGAGGGCCGCCGAGATGACGAAGAAGCCCGCAATGGTGATCACCGCCGGGTCGCTGAAGCCGGAGAGGGCTTCGGCCGGCGTCAGCACACCGGTCAGGGCGAGCCCTAACAACATCAGCATCGCGACCAGGTCGATCGGCAAGACCTCAGTGACAAACAGCGCGACTGCGATCAACAGCACCACGAAGACGATCGTTATCTGCACACACGCTCCAGGTCTCGATGAAGGTCCCCTCCGCCCACCTCTCATCACCCGACGGTCGGGCACCCTTAACGAGTTACCTCGCTCACCGCCGGGCGAGCGCCGAGGTCCGAGATGGCGCCGATCAGGTCGTCGAATTCCACCGGCTTGGTGAGGTAGGCGTCGGCCCCCAGTTCGACAGCCTGCTGCGCCTCCGTATCGCTGTGTCCCGTCACCACCAGGATCGGAGTAGAGTTGAGAGCCGGGTCGCGGCGAATCATCTCGATCACCCGCCTCCCGTCGATGCCGGGCAGCGAGAGGTCGAGCACGATGATGTCAGGGTGCAGCTCTTTTGCCCGGGCGTACCCGGACTCCCCGTCGTCGGCCGACTCCGCCCCGTACCCTTCAGCGGCCAAGAGGTGGGCCAGAGCGTCGCGCGAGTATTCATCATCCTCGATCACCAGCACGTTGAGTTTCTGCTTTCCCATAACTCGGAGACTACCCAAAGACTGCCCGAAGACCGCCCGAAGATTGAATGATGACCCGCTGATCATCACTCATCATTCTAAATCAAAACCTGCGACTTTGGGATACTGGAATCGACCGCGGACGAGGCGGATCAGCGCTGATCAGATCGGCGTCCATCCGCTTGATCCGCGCCCGTCCGCGGTCGATCGAAAGTTCAGCGCTTACCAGTCAATGCCCAGCACCCCGGCGAGCCTTTGACTTGAGCACTTCGTCGATCATCTCGATCAGCCGATCCAGCTCGTCAGGCTTGCGCAACGGAATGTCAGCCCCGGCCTTGATGGCATCTCTCAGATGGCCGCTGTCGTAAGCCGACATGACCATGATCGGGACGGGGCTGTGTCTGCCACGGCGGACCATTTTGATGAGATCGATGCCCGACTTCTTCGGCATGTTAATGTCTGTCACGATCAGATCCGGCGGGCACTCTTGAAGCAAGCACCAGGCCTCTTCGCCATCTCGCGCCTCGATCACCTGGTAGCCTAAAGCGGTGATCAAGGAGACCAGGAGCCGGCGAATGTCGTCATTGTCCTCGGCTAAAAGGACCTTGGGCGGCGTCTTGTGCTGCTTCACTTCAGCCATATACTGTATGCTTCCAGACGTACTACTTCATTCACCAACTGCCTTGAACTCTGCCTCTACTGCAATCAGTATTCCTGAAACCGGGCTCTCATCTCTTGCCGCAGCGCAGTTGGAGTTTCAGCTTTTATTGATGCATTTACTAAGCTTTTTGCATCAGCCGGCCAGAGTGATCGCCTGCCCGGGTTTTCGTTTCCCGATACACTTCACCCTCCAGCCGGTAACTTTTACTTCTCGGGGCTTTTACTCGGCTAGCGGCCGTCAGCGTGATTGATGTGGTATGCGAATCGCCGGCTTTCAGATGTGGAGGAAAACCTCGGCTGGGTGTTACAGCGCCAACAGTGAGCCTGAAACGAGGGGCCGCCAGTCACTGTGCTGCCTGCCAGTCAGAGCGAACGGCCCAACCGGCTAAGGCGAGGTGGAGGAGACAGAGTCCGAACCCAATACTGGCAGCCAGCAGCAGGTGATGAACCAGGGCGATTAAAGTGAAGAACAAGACGATGCTCAGGCCGACATAACGGGCCCAAACATTCGACCGGCTCGGTTGCCGGACGACCCCGAAGATGAAGAGGCTCACCCCGAACCAGCCTACAAAATTGCGCGCCGGGATCCCGTAATAGCCGCCGCTCTCAGCCCAGCGCCAATAGCCGAGTTGATTGGCCGCCAGAGGATCGATCACCAAGTCAATCGCCGTCATCCAAGCGCCGGCAACTATAGCTCTCACCCACTTCGACAGCCGGAGGTGCAGCAACATCTGCCTGACATAACCTGCCAGAACCATCCAGGCGCTCGCCATCACCAGCGGCACGCCGAACATTTGCGGCCGGAGGGCGGCAGTGTAGCTGTATCGGCCAAAGAGGAAGCCGTAACGGACGCCTACGTACTCAGCCGCAAAACCCAACACCCCCACCGCGAGTAGCCCCCACAACTCAGACGGGCTCGCCGTCACCATCACGATTACCCCAGCTAGCAGCAGGAAGGCGGGCGCCGCCCAGAAAGCATCAACCGGTGGGCCTCCGAAGAGCGCGTGTGAGCCAACGCCCCCAACCCATAAGACGAGGTAGGCACACAGCAGTCCCCACAAAATTACTCTAGGCACGCTCATACCTTTCGATGAGTTCGGCAGTAATCTGGGCCGAGAGGAGCACGGTCGGGGTGCCCCCGCCAGGGTGCGTGCTGCCGCCCACGTAATATAGGCCCTGATAACGCCCATCCTTATTAGGCGGCCGCAGAAAGGCGCGTCTCCACCCGTGCGAATGTGTGCCGTAGATCGCCCCGCCCGGCATCGAGTAGCGGCAAGCGATCCGGCGCGGCGTCCAGACGTCTGCGACCACCGTCTCCGACTCGATCTCCGGGAACCCACCTCGCCGCAACCGAGCCAAGACGCGCCGCCGGGCTTCGGAGACTTGCTCCTCATCCCACTCGTCATGATCATTGGCCGGGGCGTTGGCCATCACAAACAATGTCTCTCCCTCACCCGGCACGACCGAGCGGTCACTGCGGCTCGGAGCGTTGACGTAAACCGTCGGGTCATCCGGGAAGCGGCGCTCCTCAAACAGCGCGGCGAATTCCCGCCGGTAGTCAGCCGAAAAATAGATGGTGTGCTGAGCGAGTTGCGGCAACGTGCGCTTAAGGCCGAAGAGGAAAACGAGCCCGGACATCGAACGCTCTGCCGGCGGCAAACCGCCCGCGCGAACTTCACCCAGCAACGCCGGAGTCGTCGAAACATCCCCATTCATCACGACCACATCCGCCGGCAAGCGCGAACCATCACTGAGCCGGACGCCATGCACCCGCCTCCCTTCGTGCTCGATGCGCGTGACCCGCGCCCCCCGGAGCAGACTGATGCCCGACAACTCGGCGAGTTCGACCAAGCCCTCGACAATGCGGTAGAGGCCGCCCCGCACGTACCAGCCGCCGAAGGCGTATTCGAGGTAAGGGATCACGGCGAGTGTCGCTGGCGACCGGTAAGGCGACGAGCCGACATAAGTAGGATAGCGGTCGTAAAGCTGCCGCAGGTACGGGCTCTTGAAATGCGCCGCGACCGTGCGGTGATAGTTGCCCCAGCCATAGCGCAGCGGGAAGTGGCGCAGGACCGAAGCCGATCGCGCGTCTGGCCAATCGAGCGGGCGCCGCCGCAAGAAGGTCTCCTTCGAGACTTCATAAAGCTTCGCCCCCAGTTCGAGGAAGCCCAAGAATCCGTCCTCATCGCGCGGCTCGAGCTGCCGCACCGTCCCAAGCCAGTCGGGCAGCGAAGTCGAGTAAGTGAAGCGCGTGCCGTCATCATAAACATACTCGGCGAGCGGCCGCATGGGCACTAGGTCCAGGTGATCTGGCAAGCGGCTGCCGGCGACTTTGAAGAGGTCTTCAAAGACCCAGGGCATCGTAATCAACGACGGCCCCGTATCGAAGCGGAACCCGCGCTCACTCCAGCTATTCATCTTCCCGCCGAAGCTGCTCCCCTGCTCACAGACGATCACCCCCCACCCTTGCGCGGCCAGGCGCAGGCCCGCGGCCAACCCGCCTAACCCTGCCCCGATGACCACAGCTTGTTTCTGCCTACGACTCTGAATAATTAAACCTCGGTGTTTTTAATGTTGATTCTTTCCCTTTTCTCTTGATCTGGACAATCGCGGGCCGATACAATATGCGCGTCTACCGAAAGAGCATCAACCGAGCGGGCGCCTTGACCAAGTCGCTCGCGAGTCATTTTCAACGGTCCGTGTGGGCCCCATCAAAGGAGGGATTTATCGAAACAGAATCACAAATCGAACCTCTTAATGGGCGCCCAACACGCGCCCATCATAACCGCATCTTTTGATGCGAGCCTGATTCAAAGGCTGAGAGCTGGAGTGTGCAGGCAGACTATTCTGCTTGCGCACTCCAAGCTCAGAGATAATCTGAACCTCTGGCGTAGTATTGGCGCCCCTTCCATTCCACCCCCCTCCCGCTCTTACATCTCCACCACGAAGAGAGGCCGATGGCGATCAGTACCATTTCGCCCAGCGGATGCAGCAACACCGACCACCACGGATACCGAAAACGCAACGCGAGCAGCGCCCGCATCCCGAGCACACTCCCAGCGGCGAGCCACACCGGCCAAGCCCTGATCCAGGCGAGCGCCAGGAAAGGCGCAAGAAAGACCACGCCGTGCAGCGCCAGGAAGGCCCAAAAGCTCAACTCGCGGCGGAAGGCCAGAAAACAGTTCTTCTGGAAGCCGCTCCAAATCTCGCCCGGTGAGCTGTACATCCTCACGCTGACGACCTCCTGCCCATCCAGACAAAGCCCGCGTTCGCCCCGCGCTCGCCACAGTTGGGCCAACCGCACGTCCTCAAAGATCTGATCCCGCACCGCCGCGTGCCCGCCGATGGCAGCATACTGGATGCGGTGCATGAGCAGACACGCCCCGTGGGCAATCCCTAACGACGGCCACGGCCGCCGCAACGAGAGCGGCGCCGGGAAGAGAGTGAAGACGACGAAATTCAGCATCGGCATCAATGCCTTTTCCCAAAAGCCCACCAGACTCAAAGCCGGCCAGCACGAGAGGAAGGTCAGCTCGCGGCGGTGCGCCTCTTCCACCATCTGATCGACGGCGCCGACGGCCAGCCGGGCGTCGGCGTCGAGAAAGAGCAGCCATTCACCCCGCGCCGCCTCGGCCAATTGGACACAAGCGAAATTCTTCCCGCACCAGCCGGGGGCGAGCGGGACCGCTTCGACCAAGCGCACGCGGCCGTCGCGCCGCGCGAATTCGGCGATGATCCGGGCCGTGGAATCGGTCGAATGATCGTTATAGATCAGCACCTCAGCAATGGCCTCACCCTGCCGCAGCACGGCCTCAAGGCAAGCGGCCAGATTGCCCTCTTCATTACGCGCGGGGATGAGGACCGAGACAGACTGCGGATAGGCGCGCGCCCTCGGGTTGACCTTCGGCCAGGCCAGGACGTTCCACGCCACCACAGCCAGGAGCGCCGCCGCCGGGACTAAAATAATGATGGGCAGAATCATCACGCAGGCTTCAGAGCAAGAAGAGTTTCATTTTCCATTTTCCATTTGGCAGTTATCATTGGTCATTGCCTGGCGAGCCACTCAACCAATGACAAATATCAAATGAGATATAGAAAATGGAAAATGCTTCTCCTGCTTGATTTCGTGATCTACTGATCATGGACAATGGATTGTCTTCATGCCACCAAGTCATCAATCAACCCCAATCGTCCAATTCCGCGGACGATGTGATCAGCAGCATCGGCAAGCAGGCCACCTTCCGGGCATTCACCAAATCTCTTGATGATCGCCGACTTCCCTTCTTCCACCAGGCTTTCGGCTAACCGATGCGCCCCCTCGATGCCCAATTCAGCGACCGACGTTGAGCGCCGGTGGCGGGTATCCTGACGCATCGGCTTGCCGGCCGCTTCGCTCTCGCCCAGCTCATCCAGCAAGTCATCACAAATCTGGTAGGCCGCACCCAGGCGTTCGCCGAAGTGGGCGAGTGCGGCGATGTCAGCCTCTTCAGCGCCATAGGCGATGGCGCCCGCGGTCATCGTCAATCGCATCAGCGCCGTCGTTTTGAGGTTGCGGCTGGCTTGCGCATCCGGGCCGCGAACTGTCGTTGATGGCTCCAAGTCAACCACCTGCCCGCCGATCATCCCGTCCGCCCCGATGCAATCGACGGCCTGCTCGATCAACCGTTCTGCCGCTCCTTGTGACCTGCTTTCACTGGCGGCGCGCATCAATAATGAATAAGCCTGATTGAGCAAGGCGAGCGCCGCCAACACCGCCAGGCCTTCCCCAAAGGCTAAGTGGAGGGCCGCCCGCCCGCGCCGCACATCGGCATCGTCCATCGCGGGCAGGTCGTCCAGAATGAGCGAACTGGTGTGCAGGAACTCAATCGCACAGGCGGCTGGCAGCGCCGCTCTCGCCGAAGCGCCGACGGCCATCGCCCCGAGCAGCGTGAGCATCGGCCGCCAGCGCTTCCCCCCGGGGAAGACGGCATACAGCAACGCCTCATTGAGCCGCCCGGTATGGGGCTGGGCGCTGAGCGGGAGCCACTTGCCGAGCGCCTCCTCAAGCGGTTGGCGATGACCGGCCATGAAGTTGTTCAGTTGCTCCGACACGGTTCACCCTTTGGTCAACGACCATGAATGAGATCGGGCAGCCAGTTGTTCTCTCGCACCTGGCTCCTCAAAAATAATTCGGCTCAGTTGCCCGGTCGCCTCCTTGATCGGCAAGTGTCCGGCCCCGGCTAACTCCCAGCAGCGGGCGTGCGGCCAGATACTCTGCCAGCGCAAGACAGAATCTTTGACCGCGCCGAAGGTCCTTTCACCGTAGGCAATGTCGATGGGCAGGCCGAGGCCGCTGAACTGAACGATGCCCTCGACCCTGGCCAGAAGCGCGAGGTATTGATAAGAGACTTCGTGGTTGATTGAGGCGAAGGACTCGGTGAGGTCAGTCTCGGGCTGGCGATGACCTCTGAGCGACCAGTTGGTCAACCATCGCCCGATGGGATTGGCAAAGGCCGAGTAGTAAGCATACTTGCCGAAGCTCGTCTCCACGAAGAGCCTGAAGTACCAGGGCACGTAGGCGAACGGGTCGATCAAGACCAGCCGCCCGATTCGCCCCTGCAAGCGCTCGGCCGCCAGCAGGCCGAGGATCGCCCCGCTGCAATTGCCGACGAGGGTGACCTCCGTTGCCTCGACGGACCTGACCGCCGAGACCACCTCGTCTGTGATCGCAGTCAAGTCCCACCGGCGGGGCGCCGGCGACCGGCCATAGCCGGGCAGATCGACACTGTAGAGAGTCGCGCTCGCGGGCAAGCGCTCGGCGAGTGGCGCGAAGGTCGTGTGATCACCGCTCCAGCCATGCAAGCCCCAGTAGATGCCCGGCCCTGAGCCGTATCGCTCGATGTGCATAGTGTCAGTCTTCAGTTTCGACCTGCGCGAACGAGTCAGTACCGCGAGCGGTAGCGAGCGTGCCTCTATCATGGATCCGCCGTGGGAAACCACGCTCGCTACCGCTCGCGGTACTGACTCGAATTCTCTCCGCGGTCAGCTGACCGCTCAGCACGACCATCGGCATGCCGGTCCCCGGCGTGGTACTCGCGCCGACGTAGTAGAGCCCTTCGACCCCGGCGGCGTAATTCCGCGCACGGAAGGGGCCGACTTGAAATAAGGTGTGGGCGGCGCCGAAGGCCGAGCCGTCATAAAGCCCAAAGCGCTGCTGCCAATCGGCGGGCGTGTAGGTATCTTCCACGACGATGCGCTCAGACGCAAGCTCAATCCCGTGCTGCCGCAATCGTGCCAACACTCGCGCCTTGACCTCTCGCGTCGTCTCTTCCCAGTCCACTCCTGCCAATTCGCTGAGGAGCGGGGTCGGCACCAGGACAAACATCGCCGTATCACCCGCGGGCGCCAGGTCCGGGTCCGTCGCCGAAGGGACGCTCACGTAGAACGGCAGGTGATGCGGAATGCGCTTGATCTTGAATAATTCATCGAAGGCCGCCGCGTAATCATCCGGAAGGAAGATCGTGTGGTGGCCGAGGTTTTCAACCTGGCCTTTGATGCCCCAGTAAAACGTCAGCACGCCGGGCGTCATCCTGGCCTTCGCCGCCCGGCGCATGTCACGCGTGAGGTGCCCGTCACCGACCAGCTCGGTGTTGGTGGTCGGCACGTCAACGTTGGAGACAACCAGGCGCGACTGATGGAAAGTCCCATCCGCCAACTCAACCCCGGAAACGCGGCGCTCGCTGATCACAACCCGACGAACACGACACCCGGTGTGAACCACCACGCCCAGCTCTCGCGCCAGTCTTTCAATTCCCGACACCAGTCCGTAGACGCCGCCTTTCGGGAGCCACAGGCCGTAGGCCAACTCGCCGTAAGGCAAGATCGAAAAGAGCCCCGGCAGATCATAAGGCGACCCGCCGAGGTACATGCCGTATGAGCCGAAGGCCTGACGCAAATAACGGCTCTTGAAGAAGCGACCCAGTTCGCCGTCGAGCGAGCGCCACAGGCCCATCCGCCCAAGCTCAGCAACCGAAAGCGGGCTGACCCATTTCACCGGCTGGTCGACGTTGCGATTGATCAGCTTCTCGAAGGCCATCCGGTACTTGGCCCCCGCGTCGCGCAGAAAGGCCAGCACCGCCGGGCGCGAGCCTGGCTCAATCTTTTCACATTCCTCGAGCAGCCGCGGCAGATCGCTTGAGAGGGTGAAGCGCGTGCCGTCGGCCCACTGGAAACTCACCGACGGCTCGACCGGCAGCAAGGTCACGTAATCGCGCAGCTCGCGCCCCACGGCCCGGAAAAGCTGCTCGAAGACCCACGGGTAATTGAGCAACGACGGCCCGGTGTCAAACCGAAAGCCGTCACGCAGGATGAGATTGGCCCGCCCCCCCACGCGCTCATGAGCCTCATAGATCGTCACCTCATAGCCCGCCAGCCTGAGATGGATGGCGGCGCTCAAGCCCCCCAGACCGGCGCCGATGATGATGACCGTAGGCAGTAGGCGGTGAGCAGTAGGCAGTTCCGGGCCGTCTGACTTTTGCACTCCGCCTCCCGCTTTTTGATCTTGGATCATTGCCCTCTGCCTCTCTTTACTCTCTGCCTACTGCCTACTGCTCACCGCCTACTGCTTCAGATAAGCGAGCGGCAAGCGCCAGTATTTGCTCGCCGGGAGCACTTTGAACTTCTGGCTCGCGGGGACGCTCTCGCGGTGCAGGATGCCGTGCGGGCTGCGGCCGATGCGCTGGTTGAGTTGGCGGTAAACATTGATGCAGGCCTGGATCGCGGTGCGGCAGTCAGGCGAGAAGGCGTCCAGGTCGGCGAGCGACTTCGCATAGTAGTCTTCAGCGACCACGGTCAGCCGCCGCAGGACTCGATTGAGCGCCGGCTGCTGCGCCGCATCCGACGCATCCATCTCCGCGATCCCTTCGCGGCGCAGCAGGTCGAGCGGGAGATAGATGCGCCCACGCCGCTGGTCCTCGGCCACGTCGCGCAAGAAGTTGGTCAGTTGGAGCGCGATGCCGAGCGAGCGGGCGCTCTCCAGTGCCCGCCCGAAGTCGCGCTCGGTCCTCGCCCCGTAGACGTAGGTCAAAAAGTAGCCGACGACGATGGCGCTGCCGTAAATGTAGGCTTCGATCAGGTCCTCGAGCGTGATGAAAGGGCGCGGCTGCACGTCAAGGCGCATTGCCCCAATGAACGCCCGGTAGTGCTCCGGCGGGATGTGGGTTTCACGGACCACCTGCGTAAAGCTGGCTAAAAAGCAAGGCACGTCCTCGCGCAGCGCCTCCTTGATCGACCGGGCCGCCAAGCCTTCTTCATAGCGCAGCGCCCATCGGTCAAGGCGACGCGAGCGCTCAGTCGGCGTGAGCGGGAAAGTGTCGACGACCTCATCCGGATACCGGACCGCCGCATAGATGGCCTCGACTTGATCACGCTTGGCGGGGGGCAAAAAACGCGTGACGATGAAGAAGCTCGTGCTGTAGGTCCGCAGCACCGCCCGTGCCTGCCGGACGATGATCGCCCACGCCGCGTCCTCGGATGCAGCCTGAAGGGCGGCCTCCCTGGTCTGCCCTTCGAGCCAAGCCCAACGCCCCTCACTCCACGCTTCCCCGAATTTAGTTTGCTTGAAAACCTCAACCATAAGTCATCAGGTGTCAGGTTACACGTGTTAGGTGTCAGGGATTGGAGGAAGAGCGGCGCTTTCTCGTATCCAGCACCTGGCACCTAGCATTGATGTATACATTCGATCCGGCGTTTTGGATTCACTAAAATGAAACACGCAACGATGGTACAGTACGGGGAGCGTCAGCGACCTGATGCTGGATCAACGGCTCTTGCTGCGAACACCAGGTCGCTCACGCTCCCCGTACTGTTTAGATTGAAACCTAACGCGTGCTCCCGGCTTTTTTGGCTTCTCCGGCATTAGCCGTGCTGCCGCCCTCGCCCAGTAATTGCTCAAGGGCCGGAGCGAGGTCGGGGTAAAGGAATTGGTATCCTGACTCCAGCGCCGCCTTCGGCACGACGCGCTGACTGCCGAGGAGCACCTCGGCCATTTCTCCCAGCGCCAGGCGCAGGGCCAATCCCGGCGCCGGCAAGAAGGCCGGCCGGTGCAGCACCGCGGCCAGCAGTTTAGTAAACTCGGCGTTCGTCACAGGCCTGGGCGCCACCGTGTTCACTGGACCATTGAGCGAGGGTGAAAACAAGGCATGGTGGAAGAGGCCGACGACATCATCAATGTGAATCCACGGGAACCACTGCCGCCCGCTACCTAGCCGGCCAGCCACCCCGAGCTTGAAGGGCGTGAGCATGCGCGGAAGCGCCCCTCCCGCCGTGCTCAGTACCACACCGATGCGCATCCGCGCCACCCGGATGCCCAGCGACTTGGCACGCTCGGCCTCGTCTTCCCACTCCTGACAGACCTCGCTCAAAAAATCGCGGCCGGCGGGCGCACGCTCATCGAGCAGTTCATCCCCGCGGTCACCGTAAAAACCTACGGCCGAGGCGCTGACCAAGACCTCGGGGCGAGAGGTGGCCGACTGCAACGCCGCCACTAGGTTGCTAGTCCCCACCACGCGCGAGTCGCGGATCCGACGCTTCTGCTCGACAGTCCACCGCCGCGCCGCAACGGGCTCTCCTGCCAAGTGGACGACGCCCTCGATCCCTTCCAAGGCCTGCGCCGATGGAGGGCCGGCCTCCGGCTCCCATTGGAGGATCTTGGCGGCAACCAGATTGCGCACCTGACCTGGGTGACGCGACAAGGCGACGACCAGATGCCCGTCTTTCGTCAGCGATTGACACAGGGCCTTTCCGACCAACCCTGTCGCTCCCGTGACTAGCACATTCATCTCAGCCTCCTTTTTGATTCCCACGCCCTACCGCTAATCGAGCACTCATCATCAGGCACACCTGAGGGCCAGCCTAATTGCGGATTTCACTTGACCAACTTTCAGGCTCAGTTTAGATGATCTCTTTCGAGCTTGTCGAGGTCGGTGAACGGTGGGCGCAGATTGAGTTTTGAGTTTTGAATTTTGAGTTCTGAGTGGCACCAAAAACTCAAAACTACTCCTTGGGCTAGTTGCATTTTTCCGGTTGAAGCCTGACAATCGCCTCACCTGTGCGGGGCAACGGATAGGTTGCCTCAGAAGAGATCAACCAACAACCATCACTTGAGATCATAGGCTTGGCGAGCCTGACTCTGGGCCTTGATCGTCCAGCCGCAGGGCGGGGCCGTTGTTTCAAGTCAGTTGAATTTACTTCCACCCTCAGGGAGATCACCACATGATGACGGGAATCGAGAAGATCACGAGACGTTCAATGCTGGCGAGGACCGCAGTGGCCACGCTCGGTGTGATCGGGGCCTCAAGCCGGCTCTGTGCCGATGCCGGCCGCGGGGGCCGCTTCAGCACCGGTGAAAAGTTACAACTCAAAGGCCGGCTCAAGCAGTCGGTCGCCCGGTGGTGTTATGACAAAATCCCGCTCGACCAGTTGGCGCGAGAATGCGCCGCGATGGGGCTCAAAGGCATCGACCTGCTCGGCCCCAAGGATTGGGAGACGGTCAAAAAGTACGGCCTCGTCCCGACCATGATGATGCCCGGCGGCGGGACGATTCCGGACGGGCTCAACCGCAAGGAGAACCACGACAAGATCGAGCAAGAACTGAAGGAGCGCATCCCCCTGGCCGCCGCGGCCGGGGTGCCGAACATCATCACTTTTTCGGGCAACCGCCGCGGCCTTTCGGACGCCGAGGGCCTGGAGAACTGCGTCATCGGGCTCAACCGCGTCAAAGGACTGGCCGAAAAGCACGGCGTGACGATCTGCCTGGAGTTGCTCAACAGCAAAGTGAACCACAAGGACTACCAATGTGACCACACGGCCTGGGGGGTCGAGGTCGTCAAGCGCGTGGGCTCGCCGCGCGTCAAGCTGCTCTATGACATCTACCACATGCAGATCATGGAGGGCGACATCATCCGGACGATCCGGGAAAACATCCAGTGGATCGGCCACTTCCACACGGGCGGGGTGCCGGGCCGCCACGAGCTCGACGACACGCAAGAGCTCAACTGGGCCACCGTCGCCCGCGCCATCGTCGAGACCGGCTACACCGGCTACTTCGCGCACGAATTCGTCCCGACCCGCGACCCGCTCAAATCGCTGCGCGAAGCCGTGCAGCTCTGCGACGTGTAGCATGGAACGGTGAAGGATGAACGATGAACGATGAATTAGGAATATGTTCTTCCACAACGTTCTTCGTTCATCGTTCATACTTCACCATTGACTTTATGGCTGACCCAGTGACCCGTTGGAAATTCGTCGGCATCGTCGTGCTCGCGTGGCTGCTCGCGATGGTGGTTTTCCTCTACACTGACAGCGACGGCCTCGCCCTGCTCTGCGCGAGCTTGGTCGGAGCCGCAGCCATTCTGTTGGTCCGTCACTACAATCAACCCAACGGCTAAACCCGGAGTCGAAGATGATTGAATCAACCGGGCCTGGCCAGGGAAATAATTTGGTTGCTTAGGGGGAGCAATCAAGTGGGTTGATGATCGTTTAGGCTTTCGGCTGCCGCTTGACTTTTGTGATGCCGCCGGCTTAGTAAGAAGTGAGGATGAAGATGCCTGCTGAGACGAACAATCTGGCCTCGGGGCCGGTCCCCCCCCGACTGGAGCGGGCCATCCAGATTGCGCTGGCCACCACGCCCATGAACGTGGGTGAGCCGTTGCCCACGGTCCGCCAGTTAGCCGCCGACCTGCATCTCGATGCCAGCACCGTGGCGAAAGCCTACGCCGAGTTGGAACGCGCCGGGATCATCGAGAGCCGGGAAGGCGTCTGGACTCTGGCGCGGCTCTACTGCCTCGCTTGCGGCGCCCAGTTCAAGGAGCAGGCGAAATACTGCAAGCAATGCGGCGCCGGTTTGAGTCCGTCAACCGTCGCAGCTAGACGCGGAGCACCCCCGGCGATCTTCAACGGGCTGCTCTGGGCCATCTCGGCAGTCTCGGTCGGCGGCCTGGCGGCGGTCTTCGGCGGCTTATCGGCGCTGCTCTATTTGGGCGCGCCATCGCAGCTCGTCATGCTGGCGCTGACCTGCGGGTTGCTGGCGGTCTTCACCGTCGTCGCGCTGCTCATCCGGCAGTTATCGCGCCTGAGCGGTGCTGCTCAAGAGAAGGACGGGCCGGCTCAACTCAAGAGACCCGTCGCGAGTGAGCCCGCGTCTGAGCAACCCACCGGGGCCTTGCCTGACACGGCAGTGAGCGTCACAGAGCCTACGACTCGCCCACTTCACTAACTCGCTCTCCACATCACGGACTCAACCGAGGCCACTTTCACCTGTTCTACTTCGACGGCCCGCCTTTGATGCCAGTGACGATCGCGATGCCGCGAAGGAGGCGAAGAAGGAGATCATCCTCAACGCCCTCAGGCAGGCGGGCGACAACGATACCGGGGCGGCCAAGTGAGTGTGCTAAAATCCGGCACGGAGGTAAGCAGCGATGGCAGAAGCAATCCAACTGGAGCTGACCAGCGCGCCAATCCGGTCGCTGCTCGTTGCCGAGCTGGCAGAGTTGTGGCAGAAGGGGTGATCAAAGGTGGGCACCGCAACACAGATTCAAGCATTGTGCGAGCAGATCGCGCGCGAGTTTCAGCCGGAGCGGATCATTCTGTTTGGCTCGCATGCCTATGGCACGCCGGGGCCGTTTTCCGATGTGGATTTGCTGGTGGTCATGCCGTTTGAGGGCAGCCCGCTGCAGCAAGCGGCGCGCATCCTGACGCGAACCAATCCGCAGATGGCCGTCGATTTGATCGTCCGGACGCCGGAGCAAGTGCGTGAACGCTTAGCGATGCAGGACGGCTTGATGCGAGAAATCATGGAGCGTGGAAAGGTCGCCTATGAAGCCGAGCACGCTGGAGTGGATTGATAAAGCGGAAGGGGATTTCGTCACCGCGCAGATGTCGTCTCGCGCCCGGAGCCGACCGAATTACGACGCCGCCTGCTTTCACGCCCAGCAATGCGCGGAAAAATATCTGAAGGCGCGTCTTGAGGAGGCCAACCTGTCCATCCCGAAAACGCACAATCTCTACGCCCTGCTCACTCTGGTTTTGCCGCTGGAGCCGGCTTGGCATGTCCTGGCTGCGGATTTGAATGTGCTGAACGCCTTTGCTGTCGCCTATCGTTACCCCGGAATAACTGCGACCAAAGTGGACGCTCAAGACGCCGTGAAACGATGCCGAAAAATCCGCCGCCTGATTCGTCAGTCATTCGGATTACAGGTTTGAAGCTAGCTCATCCCCGTTTCAGATTATTGCTCACTGCTTGCGTCGGGCCAATACTTCCTTGTCAGTAGCCGCGCGCCACAGTTTCACGGTACGATCACCACTTCCAGAAGCGATTCTCTTCCCGTCAGGCGAGAAGGCGATTGAGTGAACTGCTGACGTATGTCCTTTGAGAGTGACAAGTTCCTGTCCGGTAGCAGCATCCCACAGCTTCACAGTATTATCAGCACTCCCGGAAGCGACTCTTTTCCCGTCAGGCGAGAAGGCGACTGAGTAAACTGCTGACGCATGACCTTTGAGAGTGATAAGCTCCTGTCCAGTAGCAGCATCCCACAGCCTCACGGTACGATCATCACTCCCGGAAGCGATCTTCTTCCCGTCAGGCGAGAAGGCAACTGAGTGAATTGCTGACGCATGACCTTTGAGAGTGACAAGCTCCTGTCCAGTAGCAGCATCCCACAGCCTCACGGTACTATCATAGCTCCCAGAAGCGATCTTCTTCCCGTCAGGCGAGAAGGCGATTGAGTGAACTGCTGACGTATGTCCTTTGAGAGTGACAAGTTCCTGTCCGGTAGCAGCATCCCACAGCCTCACGGTATTATCACCACCTCCAGAAGCGATCTTCTTCCCGTCAGGTGAGAAGGTGACTGACCAAACTTCCGACATATGACCTTTGAGAGTGACAAGCTCCTGTCCAGTAGCAGCATCCCACAGCCTCACGGTACGATCATAGCTCCCGGAAGCGATTCTCTTCCCGTCAGGCGAGAAGGCGACTGATCGAACTTCCGACGTATGTCCTTTGAGAGTGACAAGCTCCTGTCCAGTAGCGACATCCCACAGTTTCACGGTACGATCACCACTTCCGACGGTATGATCACCACTCCCGGAAGCGACTCTTTTCCCATCAGGTGAGAAGGCAACTGAGTGAACTTCTGACGTATGTCCTTTGAGAGTGACAAGTTCCTGTCCGGTAGCAGCATCCCACAGTTTCGCGGTATTATCAGCACTCCCGGAAGCGATCTTCTTCCCGTCAGGCGAGAAGGCGACTGATCGAACTGCTGACGTGTGCCCTTTGAGAGTGACAAACTCCTGTCCAGTAGCAGCATCCCACAGCTTCACGGTATTATCAGCACTCCCGGAAGCGACCCTCTTCCCGTCAGGCGAGAAGGTGACTGATCGAACTTCTGACGTATGACCTTTGAGAGTAACAAGCTCCTGTCCAGTAGCAGCATCCCACAGTTTCGCGGTATTATCAGCACTCCCGGAAGCGATCTTCTTCCCGTCAGGCGAGAAGGCGACTGAGTAAACTACTGACGCATGACCTTTGAGAGTGACAAGCTCCTGTCCAGTAGCAGCATCCCACAGCTTCACGGTACGATCATCACTCCCGGAAGCGGTTCTCTTCCCGTCAGGCGAGAAGGCGATTGAGTAAACTGCTGACGTATGTCCTTTGAGAGTGACAAGCTCCTGTCCAGTAGCAGCATCCCACAGCTTCACGGTACGATCATAGCTCCCGGAAGCGATTCTCTTCCCGTCAGGCGAGAAGGTGACTGATCGAACTTCTGACGTATGACCTTTGAGAGTGACAAGCTCCTGTCCAGTAGCAGCATCCCACAGCCTCACGGTACGATCACCGCTTCCGGAAGCGACCCTCTTCCCGTCAGGCGAGAAGGCGACTGAGAGAACTTCTGACGTATGACCTTTGAGAGTGACAAGCTCCTGTCCAGTAGCAGCATCCCACAGCTTCACGGTACGATCATAACTCCCGGAAGCAATCTTCTTCCCATCAGGTGAGAAGATAACTGACCGAACTTCTGACATATGCCGCAAGGCGAACAGGTCGCCGTGGCTAAGTCGCCAAAAGTAGTACCACTCGAAGCCACGCAAATCCTCCTGACACGGTACGGGGATATATGTCTCCAGTAACTCATCCAGTCGCCCGATATTTGCCGCCTCCCAGTCTTGTCCTGCCAAATTCATGCGTGCCACATAGAGAAGCCGACGATTGGCTTCTTCTTGTTGTTCAGCACGGACTCGTTGCTCTTCAGCCCGATTGCGCGCCTTGATGGCAGTGATGGCGAGACCGGTGATCACTGCTAGGATTACTGCGGCTATAGCAGTAGCTCGCAGCAAACCACGGCGGTAAGCAGCACGCTGTCGTCGCAGTTCCGCATCCGGCATATTGACCGTGATCCACTCCCGGTCGAAGACTCGCTCGTAAATCCGGTTACGCACCTTGAGGCAGCCATCGACGACACGTGTAATCCCAGACAGCCGCAGGATACTGACCAATGGATTCGTCTCATCATCCCGCACCCGCTTGTGGCTCCGCACCTGCGCATACAAATCTAATAGGCCGGCCAAGTCGGCCTCGCTCCGCAACAGCCGCTCCCGCACAAACAGCAAGTTGTCATCCCGCTCCCGCGCCCGCGTGGAGAAGAAGAGTTCCTCGCACAGCCGGTCTACGCCGCCAGGATCATTCACGCTGCCGTCTTCAGCCACTGACTGGCAGAGGCGCTGCGTTAGGTATGGGTGCCCACCCGTCCAGTAGAGGGCCCGCTTCAACAGCGCCTGGCTGAGCTTCTCTTCCCGGCCCAACCCACTCGCCAGGGGAGCCGCCTCGGCTACGGTGAAGTCAGTCAACTCAATCCGCCGCCCGATGTTGAAGGGCGTGGTGCGCGTGTCACAGATCAAATCCGAAGGCGTGGCGACACCGAGCAGGCAGAAGGTCAAACGGTTGAGTTCCGGGTCTTCCGTCCGCCGGTTGTAGAACTCGCGGATGCCGGCAAAGAACTCATCGGTCGAGAATGGCAGACTGCGGACGGCGTCGATCTCATCCACGAAGATCACCACCTGACCTGGGGAGCGCGGCAGCACGACTTCACGGACCGCCTGCATCCAGCGCTGCAACGGGCCGAGGCGGCTGTGGCTCAACCAGAACTCTTCAAGCTCGTCTTCGAGGTCAAGCTGCTGCCCCATGCGGCCGAGCAGCCCGTCGTACCACTGCTCGGCACTGAGGTTCTGTCCAATCGCCGTCAAGTCCAGCACGGCCACCCCCACGCCTTCCTCACGCAGCCGCCCCGCCGTGCGCACCATCAAGGACGACTTGCCCATCTGGCGCGAAGTCAGCACGTAGCAGAATTGGCCCCGGCTGAGGCCGTCGTACAAATCCCTGTCGGCTTGCCGCTGCACGTAGCTGGGTGCGTCGCGCCGCAAGGTCCCGCCAGTGACATAGAAGCCGATCTCCAAAGCCGTCTTGGTTGCGCTCATAGCAGGTGCCTTTCGAGGTAGGTGGCATAGAGTTGACAGCGCGGCCTCACGTCGCGCGCCGAGTCGCCCGACATCACACCGGCGCTGCGCAGGCGGTAGAAACTCTCGGCGGTCGGACAGGGCCGGCCTCGCAGCACCCCGCGCACCACCTCGGTCAACGCCGCGTCTTGGGCGAGCAGGATGAGGATACGACGGAGGTGATCGCCGAACGGACCCTCATCGCGATCCGCCTGGGCTTCGAAGGCCGCCAGCTTGATGCCGTGCGTCACCATCTTGTGCAAACCGCGGCGCACCAGGTAAGGGTGGCCGCCGACGAGGCGGAAGTAGCGCGCGACTTCGCCTGGATCTGGCAGCGGCGAGTCGTAGCGCCGGTTGAGTTCCGCCACCTGCTCGAAGGTGAAGTCATCGAGCGCGAGCCGCGTGCCGACGTTGAAGGGCGATTGGTTGACATCGGTGATGAACAAGTGTGCTTCGGTCGCATAAGCAATCGCGAGCGTGAGGCGCTGCCACGGCCCCGCAGGGTCGAGCGAGCGCTCGTTGTGCCAGGAGCGGAAGAGGCCGAAGACTTCGCCCCCGAAACTACAGGTGAAGAGCCGGTCTACTTCGTCAAGCCCCCAGACCAGCGGCGCTGAGAGCTTGCCCAGCACCTCGCGCTTGAGATACCGCTCGAAGTTTATGCTCGGGCCGCGGCGGGGGTTCCAGGTCTGGTCGGGTAAGACATCGAGGTCGAGTTGATCGGCGATTAGTTCCGCGAGAGTCATAAAGAGCGTTTCGACCGATTCGAGATGGGCCGCGTTCAGCTTCTGGAAATCGGTCAAGACTACCTTGGCCCCCGCAGCTCGCGCTTGTTGCAGGCCGCGAGCCAGGAGCGAGGTCTTGCCCATCTGGCGCGCCCCTTTGACTAAGACGATGCTGTCTTGCCGCGCGATGGCGGCCTGAAACTCCTCGTCGGTGGGGCGGACGAGATAGAACTTTGAATCGAGCGGGACCGCGCCGCCGACGGGCTCCAGCTTCTTTCGCCAGACGGCTGATGGCGGAGCGGCGGCATTCTTGATGGCCTTGAGCACCCCGTCAACCAATGCCTCGTCGTCCTTGGGACTGTGCCAGAGGGCATACTGAATTGGATCGAGAATCGCGGCCAGCGGGTCAGGCAGCAGGCCGTCGTAATTGACTCGCACGGGCAGTAAACGGGGCTTGCCATTTTGTTCTTGCGACGCCTCGTGGGCGATCTGGACTTCGTAGGCGAGCATCTCGCTGGAGACGGAAGCGGCCGAGAGCAGCGGGATGACGATGTCGGAGGTGCGCACCTGGCGCTCGATCTCCTTGGCCCATTCCACGCCGATGGAGAGGTGCCGGTCGACAAAGACGCGATAGCCTTGCGCCCCGAGCTGCGTCTCAAGCAACTTCAGCACTTGTTCGTCAGGTTGGGCATGGCGTTTGTAGAGCAGCGCCACCTTCCCTATCGGCTCATGCTGCATCTCGCTCGGGGTTTCCAGAGCCTGGGCGAAGAATTCCGCGACCTTAGCTGCCTGTGGTGGACGCTGATCCGGATCTTTCGCCATCATCCGGCTGATGAGTCGTTCGATGGCCTCCGGCACCTCTGGCTGCAGTTGACGGATAGGCGGCGGCGGGGCAGTTAGATGCAACTGAGCCATTTCCCGATCCGACGTGGCATTAAATGGCAAGGCGCCGGTCAGCAATTGATAGAGCATCACCCCGAGCGAGTAGATGTCCGTGCGCCCATCAATCGGCGCGCCAAGCCGGAACTGCTCTGGGCTCATGTAAGGTAGCGTGCCCATGACCCGCGAGACTGACTGGTCCGTGGTTTCGCTGATGACTTTGGCCAGGCCAAAGTCGAGCACTTTCACTTGCTCACGCCCGTCCTTCCGGATCAGCATCACGTTGTCAGGCTTGAGATCGCGATGGATGATGCGGGCAGCGTGGGCATATTCAAGCGCGGCCGCCACCTGCTGCAAGATTTCAGCCGTCCGCTCCAGGCTGAGCTGGCCGCGCACGGAGAGTTCTTCCTGAAGCGTGCGGCCATCCAGCCATTCCATCACCAGGTAAGCAATATTGTCAGCCGTGCGGCCGGCATCGGAGATGCTGATGATATTCTCGTGACTGAGTTGGCCGGCGGTTCTTGCTTCCCGCACGAAGAGATCAATCAGGAGTTGGTTGCCAAGCGCGAGGTTAGGCTGGAGAATCTTAAAGGCGACGGTGCGGTCCAAGACGAGGTGATGCGCGCTATAGACCGCACCCATCCCGCCAATGCCGATCAGCGCATCAATGCGATACCTATCGCCGAGGGTGCAGGTAATAAGATGATAAGGATCTTGGAGCAAGAGCTGTCCGCCGTCCTGCGGGCAGAAGCGCTGATTGTGAGGATATGACTGCTGACACTTGGGGCAGTATTTCATCGCGCACTCTCCTGACCTGGCGTGGGTCATCTATCAGCGTCTCAGCAGCGCCGGCAAAGGCAGGTGCTTCGAGGAAGCTTGCGGCTAGCATGTCGCGTGAGCATCAGCGCTCTTGGAGTCATCGGCCGGTTGTGAGGCAAGCCCACTGACGGGACACAGTGTAAGCCGAACGGGGCGAGCGGTCAACGCGCAACCGCTGGCGGAGGCTTATCTGATAGGTGAAATTGGCCGGTTGATGAAGACAGGATCGATCAGCTCATTTGAGAAACTGGCTGACGAATTCAAAGTAGCCGCGCTTGCCCATCTTCTTCTGCCACCGCTCGATTGAGGTCTTGATGCGCTTGAGGCAGGCGATGATTTCTTCCAGGGTGATGGGTGTCGGACCCGCTCCTACTTTCTGGCCGGCCTCATCTTCCAACTGCTGGCGGCCCAGTCGCCACTCGCACATCGCCTTGACCCGGTCGAAGGCTTCTTGCTCGAGCGGCTGAAAATCCGGCGCCGGTAGAGTGCGCCCCTGCAGTTCGGCGGTGTAGGTGCGAACGAGCGTCTCGACCGCATAGAGCGCGGCCCAGTCGGTCATCTTCGGATGCTCGCGATAGACTGCCGCGAGCGCGAATTCGATGTTCTGTAAAACGTCAAGGTATTGCTCTTCGAATTTCTCGGCCATTGCCTCGCCCTCTCTTTCTCCTCTGCGGTTGAGTGGGACGGGGCTCACGCGCATCCGATCTTTTTTTTGCCCTGATCCGATTGAAATCCCAAGGCCAGGAAAGCGAAAAAAACTGATGAATCCCGCCCGAATAGACAATATACTATGCAAGCCACCGAGGAGAAGCAATCATCAACAGAAAGGGGCGGCCTTGAAGATCAAACCGGGAGTCTGCGTGATCGTTAGTTTGGGCGAGCCGAAGGAGAAGTTCTGGGGTGTGCTTGAAGAAATCAACGCGGCCGGCGTTTTCGTCCGCGGGATCGACCTCAACAGTTATGAGGAGCTATTGCGCATGCTGGCGCGCGGCGAAGAGGGCATCTATCCGGCGACGGCCTTCTTCCCGCTGCGCCGCGTCGAGCGCGTGATGGTGGACGAGACGACCGGCCAGGTGCAATCACTCATCGACCGCTTTGAGGAGCGCACGGGGATGCGGCTCGCCGACTACCTCGGGGCGGAGGTCGAAGAGGACGATCCCTTTTGAGGTGAGCGCCGGAAACCGCGCGGATGAATGCGAGGGGCACACGGGGAGGAAGGCGCGGGGTCTCCGTTTGGGCGCAGTGACCCAAACGGAAACGGCATCAGTTACCGCGGCGAGACGACGATCTCATTCGGGCGGACGTAGTTCAATCGGTCTTGCGCGGCCCGATCGAGAGCGCGGCGATCATTCTTCAGCCCCTTGATCCCCGCTCTGAGCTGCTCATTCTGAGACTGGGCTTGTTTGGCCTGTCCTTCGGTTTGCGAATAAGCCGTCTGGGCGCGGCGCACCTCTTCGCGCTCGCGCGCAATGGTGGTGAAGGAGAGGGCGGCGGCGGCCGTGATCATCATCGCCAGCCAGACGTAGTTCGGCACCTTCAATGCCCACCACGCCGTGCGGGCTTGGGCGACTTGATGATAATTGTATTTAGTCCAGGACGAATTTACTGCCGGTTTCAAGTAACACCTCCAAATCTTTTGGTGAATCAGTCTCTGCATAGCACCGCACGACAGGCTCGGTGCCTGACATCCTGAGTAATAACCACGAACCGTCATCAAAGATGTATTTCACGCCGTCCAGGCGGTTGACCTCGACCACGCGGCGCCCGCCGATCTTCGAGGGCGTCTCGGCGGCGAGGCGGGCTTGGAGTCGCTGCTTCACCTCCGGCGTCAGCTTGATCCCGACGCGCTCGCTGTAGAGGGCGCCGTCTTTGCCGAAGAGTTCTTGCAACATCTCGCCTAAGCCCGTCCCTCGGGCGGCGACCATCTCAGTCACGAGCAAGCAGGCCAGGATCCCATCCTTCTCTGGAAAGTGGCCCTTGATCGTCAGGCCCGCACTCTCCTCGCCGCCCAGAATGATCTTGTCTTCGTTCACCAGCTCACCGATGAACTTAAAGCCGACCGGCGTTTCGTAGACCTCGCGCCCGTGCCGCTTCGCCACCCGGTCAAGCAGGTGCGTGGTAGCAACGCTGCGGGCAACGCCGCCCGCCCACTCCTTCCGGGTCTCGCACAGATAATCGACCAGCAAGGCCAGGGTGTGATTGGCGGAGATGAACGTGCCGTCGCGGTCGATAAAACCGAAGCGGTCGGAATCGCCGTCGGTGGAGAGGCCGAGGGCTAATTTCTTCTCAAGTATCAACTCGCGCATCTCGCGCAGATTCTTCTCCGACGGCTCGGGACTGTGACCGCCAAAGAGCACGTCGCGGTAGTCATGGACCATCTCGACTTCACAACTGAGCCGCCGCAACGCCTCATCGAGATAGCCTCGCCCCGTCCCCCACAGTGGGTCGTAGGCCAGCCGCAGCTTGGCGGCTGCGATCTGCTTGAAGTTGATCTTCGCGGCGAGGTCTTTCAGGTAATCTTCACGCGGGTCGAGCGCAATAGGCTGTGCACCGCTCGCCAATTCCGCCCGCGGCTGACCGGCCTGAAGCGCCGCAATGCGTTGCTCAATCTTCTCCGTCACCTCCGGCAGTGCGGGGGCACCGTCGGCGGTCGAGAACTTCATCCCGTTATACTGGGGAGGGTTGTGACTGGCCGTGAAGTTGATTCCCCCTCGCGCTTTCAGCGAGCGGATCGCAAAGGCGATCGTCGGCGTCGGCGTATCACGCGTAGTTAAATAAGCTTCGTACCCTAACTGTGCCAACTCAGATGCGCATTCAGCCGCGAAGCGCTCGCTCAAAAAGCGGGTATCGTAACCGACGATCACACGCCCGCCGGCCGCCTCATCCGCCAGCACGGCCGCAATCGCGCGCGTCACCAATCGTACATTCGCGAAGGTAAATTCATCAGCGATAATGGCTCGCCAACCTGATGTTCCGAAAGTAATCCCCATCCCTCTCTTGACCCCGAGTGTGATTTATTTACTGCCGCACTTGTGGCTGAATTCATGGACTCTGATACCTGGAAAGGTGTTCAGCCACCCATACGTGCAGATTTTTTATTCTTTGAGTTGTAATGAGCTCGTTTTATGCGGGCAACAAGGTAGCACGGAAGGCTAGGACTGTAAAGCTTTTTTTTTCAATAGTTTCACCAATGAAACTTAAAGCTTCACTTGACCTGCCCAAAGGATAGCATTGGGGCTTGCCAAAGACGCACGAAAAGATCTCTTTTGAAATTGGCACTCCAATATCTTGTATGTCTATCTAAGAAAGGTACATGTAATGGGCTTATTGATTGCGCCAACCTGATTCTGCTCATTTCTTCCTTCGGTAGCACAGCTGTTTTATTCTTGAAATGAAGGAAGGGAGGGGCTGGAGCCGGAAAGGGAAACCGATGCTTATAATTGCATCCGGCCAACCTTGATCTCACCTATGGCGTGTGATATAAATCTCGTCACAAAGTTTCCAACGCCCCAAAAGATCTTTACCAAGTAAGACCAACAAGCAAGCGAGGTGTGTCATATGCAATCAAAGTGGCTTAGTGATTTAAGCAAGCCGAATCAGATGCCGCGTCCCCTTTTAGTTGAGCGGCTGGGAACATTCAAGGAGGTGATGTGGATGCGCTGGGAGTTGATCCGCCTCACCTGGGAAGGACGAGAACCGCTGGTCACTCACATGCCCGAGGAACACATCCGACAGCTCGAAAGCAGAGCTTACTCATCACAAGCCAGGGCTCACAGCGCGATCGGCTAATCCTATCCGCTGAACTTAGCTTTCTCATCTCATAAGAGTAAGAGCCAAGTCAAAATCAACCTGGGATAGAATGAAGTGATAGAGGGTGACCTACTTCTTTCGATCAGCTAGTCGATTCTCTACCGACCTAACGAGGTGAGATGGCTAAGCAGCGATTTTCTTGCTCCGGGTACGCTTGCCAGCAAGGGCGTTATCAATCATCTCCTCAACCTCACTGGCCGAGAGTTTAGTCACATAGGCAATCTCGTTGATGAGTAAGTAGCGCGCACGCGACAACGTCTGTTGCTCTTCTGGTGAAAGACTCTTGCCTTTGCCTAGCTTGGTCATAGTTTTGAGCGAATCTGCTACTTCAAAGATCTCTCCCGAAGAGATGCGTTCGGCATTGCGCGCATTGCGCTTCCGATGATCGCTCACCACCTCAATATCTTTACCCAAGAAACGCAATAATTTAGGGATCTCAGTCCGATCTATTAAGCGCCGCACGCCAACTTCTTGGGCTTTGTTAACCGGGACTAAAATACTCGTGCTATCTTGGTGATCGACTGGTTTAAGCGAGTAAAACTTGACTGGTGTCCCACCTACGACCTGTTCAACAATGCCAGCGACGCGGCAAATCCCCAGGCGTGGATAAATGACCTTGTTTCCGTCTCTGAACATCAATTCTCATGTCCTCCATCATCAAACTGATGAGTGATAAGCAGTATAGCATAAATCAGAGCCTTTTTGCCTGCACTTTGTGCTTAAGATCACTTCCCAAGAACTTTAATCGATGGCGTACTAGATTAAGATGTCTTCCAGCCAGACATCCAGTTTCACTACTCTCAGGTAGTAATTATTACGATCAAATAAAATCAAGAAGTTATACAAAATAGGTGGGTGGTATGATGGTTGCACTAAGCTTAATTGGCGACTTAATCGGTAAAGGATTTAAGTCTGAAATAGTCGCCGAAAGTTTATTTGCCTTAAAGGAAAAGAGGATTTTGAGCCGTGTGCTCGCTTTTGGAGGGAGGAAACTAATGTTAACACTATTAATCGTATTACTGCTTATCTTTTGGTTACTTAGCTGGAGCGGACCACGCTATTACCCTAGCTATGCTAGCCGCTATAATTGGTATCCATTATGGGGTGGTAGTTCGCATATTCTGCTTGTGGTCTTGGTTATCTTTCTCCTACTCTGGCTCCTAGGTATAGTTCGAATCTAATTCAGTGGCTCCTTCAGGCTTGCGCTTCCCTACATCCTCCCCTGCTTTCCCATTCCCTATGTATCTCAGCCCATCACAAAGTAAGCCTAATCATTTCAGCACTTAGCCCTTATCTTGGCAGACCCACAGCAATTCTCAGTTTGGAAATTGAATCACTTGGTGTAACTTTGCCGCATGGCTAAAAGTTACCTGCAACTACAACAGAAACTTAAATTTGACGAACTCATGGGCTTTCTGGATGCGCAATTTCAGATCCTCCCTGACCACCGGGCCGACAATGCCCGCTACTCATTGGCGGATGTCTTGAAGAGCGCCTTCGCCATGTTTTCGCTCAAGTCACCTTCGCTGCTCGATTTCAAAAACCAGACGGCGCCTGAAGCCAGCAATCTGCGCAGCATCTATCGGGTCAGCGGGGCGATTCCTTGCGATAACCAGATGCGCGGCATGCTGGACCCGCTCGACCCTGAGCACCTCCGCCCGCTCTTTCGCGCTTGCTTTCTCTGCTTACAGTCAGCGGGCGTGGTGCGGGACTACGCCTACTGGCAGAAGCTGGTCATCGTCTCGGTGGACGGGGTGGAGCATTTCTCCTCGACCAAGGTTCATTGTCCGCACTGCACCACGCGCACGCATCGCAACGGCGAGGTCTCTTATCACCACGCCGGCCTGGCGGCCGTGCTCCTGCATCCCGCGCGCACGGAAGTCTTCCCGCTCGATTTTGAGCCGATTCGCAACCAGGATGGCGCGCAGAAGAACGATTGCGAACGCCGTGCCGCCAAGCGACTCTGTGCCGCTCTGGATGAGCGTTACCCCGAGCTCGAGATCTTGGTCGTCGAAGATGCGCTCTACGCCAACGCGCCGCACCTGCGACAAATCACGGGCTACGGCTGGAAGTACGTCTTGAACGTCAAGCCCGACTCCCACGAGAGTCTCTTCAAACAGTTCGCCGGGCGGCTCGCGCGCTCAGACGTGCGGGAGTTGCGCCAGACCTCGCCCGACGGCGTGCAACATTATTATCTCCGGACCAACCAGCTCTGTTTGTGTGAGAGCGCCACCGACATCAAGGTCAACTTTCTGCTCTACGAACAAACCACACCCTCAGGCGAGGTCAAGCGCTGGAGTTGGATCACCAACCTGCCGCTGCGGGCGCGCAACGTCGAGCGGGTGATGCGCGCCGGCCGCAGCCGGTGGAAAATTGAGAACGAGACTTTCAATACCTTAAAGAACCAAGGCTATCATTTCGAGCACAACTATGGGCACGGGCAGCAGCACTTGGCGACGGTGCTCGCCTTGCTGATGTTTCTGGCGTTTTTGGTCGATCAAATCCAGCAACGGTGCTGCACGCTCTTTCGTCAGTTGTGGCAAGGACTCGGCACGAAGGCCAAACTCTGGGAGATGCTCCGCAGCGTCTTCCGGGTGCTGACGTTTCCTTCGATGCTCGACATTGGCGAAAATCGCGTGAAAAACCCGGCAAAATCGGCAAGTCTCATAAACCACAAAAAGTAGATAACAGTTTTATTGGGCAAGCCTCTGTCTTCCGACACGCCCCCCTTTGCCGTAGCCTTTCTCTTCGACTTTGATTCAATCGGCGATCTCACTGCGTCAGGCCGTTTCTAACAGCGACTCGAGCCAGGTCTTTTCCATCTCTTTTCCGGTCAGGATCTCGATCGGTGCTTTGCCTGCGCGTTTGCCTCGCACAAATCGCCGATGATTATGGACATAGGCGAACAGTTCTAGCATCTCCTGAGCCACCTGTCCGCGACAGGTCTCCAGCAGCGGTCGTAAGGCGGAGTTGACGTTCTCGACCAAGGACGAGCTCCTGACCTCAGCATCCAGCGCCTCGACCACCTCCTGCTTGATCGCTTCAGAGGCTGCGGGCAGCAGGCTCGCGGCATAGTCGTAATAGAACCCCGCCTCTTGCATCAATCGCTTCCTGACCCCGTAGTCTTTGCTGTTGGTGGCTTGTCTGTGCAATTGCCACCCGCAAGCCAGCGCCTCCACCACTGCTTGCGGGTATCGCTTGAGCAACCCTTGATAGACCTCCTCCGCTCTCTGATAATAGCCCCAATAACTCTCTAACCCGGCGGCGAAACTCGACAACTCCTGATTGAGTTGTTCACAACCCAACTCGCGCATCAGCCCCAGCATCGCCTCCATCTCCGCCTGCCGCGAGGCGAGGTCAGGGATCCTTCCCCCCGAGTCGAACAATTCCAGCGCCTGCTTCAACTCCGCCCACAGGTAAGAGAAATTGTCATACCGCCTGATCTTCTCTTCCGCCTCAACCTGGGCCGCCTCATACGACTCCCTCCGCTTGGTTCGCACCGGCTCTGATCTCCCGACCTCCAGACTGCCGCGCTCATACTCCCACGCGATGGCCTGAAGCGCCTTGCGGTAGAACCGCTCCCCGAACATCGCCAGTGGCCGCAGCAGATGAAACAAATCCGGGTGATGCATCAGCCCCATCAACGCACAGCCTTTGACCAAACCCGGCCCCTGGTCGGAAACCACCCGTTGATGCTCGATCAAGCCTGCTTCGGCCAATTCTTCCCCATGCTGCTGCCAGGTCTCGGCCGCTCGATTCTCGACCAACTCGATGTTCAGGATCGCCAGCGATCTGGGTTCAACCGTCACCAGAATCGGCTGCCCCAGTGTGAAGATCTCGTCGCACAGCAGAAAGACTATCTGCGCGCCGGTGAGCGATTCTTTGGGCAGCGCGCGAGCGTAAGCCGTGAGCCGTTGCGAAAGATAGCCCACCGAAGCGAAAGGCAACCCCAACTGCTTGACGATTTGTGAAATGCGTTCGAGGGCGCAATGCCCCTCAAAGCGCAGCAAGAGGATGTGCCGGTCAACCTCTTTTCGGATCGCCTCAGACGAACTGAACTCGCAGACCTCCAGCTCGTAAAGCAGCATCAACTGCCAAAGCAGTTTGTAGACGAACAACCGCGAAACCTGATAGGACTTGGCTATTCGAGTGATCTCACCGTAAACACCCAGCCCCAGAAACGCTTGCGCTGCAATTTTGACACGAGCTACATTGTCTATATCGGGCCGTCTCATGAATTTCATGACGGTCAGTTCCTCCTCTTTTGGGTTGGTGCGACACATCAACCATAAGAGGGGAGGAACATAATTTCAAAGAACTGTTATCTGAGATATGAAACTTGCCGCAAAATCTTCGAGAAATCGCCCTGTTTTCAAAAAAGATGTCAAGCTACCCGAATTTGAACCCTGACTAGATCGCCAGTCAGAGCCAAAACAGTTGAGTTACCGTTCAAAAACCGCTCTCTGCAAGGGGCAAATTGAACTGGGCCAGGCGAATGATGAATTTGTCTCCGCCTCCGCCTCGGCAAAAAAGATGTCAAGCTACCCGAATTCGGCAACCCCGGCGACTTGGCAGGTTGCTCTCGAAACAGGCTGAAGAGCCATTTCCGCATAGGACGCTTCCTGAGTAAGATCACATCGTGTGACTTACCTTGTTCCAACAGGAGATGCGTCCTATGCTGACTCGAATTCTACACAATTCACCGAAATTATGCGCCTTCGCCGAGCCTTTATTGACGAATCTTTCCGAGCCGCAGCGTCGGCATCTGCTCGATCTGGCCGATGCGCTGCTGGTCTGCGAAGAAAAGAAGACGCTGGCCGCGTTACAACGACAGTTCATTGCCTCGACTGACGCTTCCAACTGGGCCGACTTTCTGCGGATCAGCCCGTGGTCAGCCGCGGCGGTGAAAGGCGCCTTGCGCCAGCAGCAGATCGCGTGGGCACTCGCACAAGCCGCAGCCTCCGGCGCGGCGAAAGAGCTTTACCTCAACCTCGATGACTCGATCGGGGAGAAGGACGCTCAGACCTGGCGCTTGGAACCGGTCGACTGGTTCCACGATCATCAAGAGAGCACGCCCAAACAGCAGCGTTACAAGAAAGGTTTTTGTTACCTCGCCTGCACCCTGCGCGTCGGCGAGATCGTCGTCACACTCGACGTGCGGTTGTACTTGCGCGCGCGCACGGTGCGCGCGCTGAACCGAGATCGTGCAACTGATCAGCGTCTGAAATTTCGCAGCAAGAACTCGCTCGCGAAAATCATCCTGTCGGAAGTCGCGCCGCTGTTGCCGAAAGACTGGGACGTCATGGTTCAATTCGACAGTTGGTACGCTTCCGCCAAGTTACTCAAGTTTGTCCGCCGTCAGCACTGGCACTTCACCTGTGGTCTGAAATCGAATCGCACGCTCAATGGCAAGCGACTCGATCAACACGCACGGGAGTTAAGGTACAAGTGGCACACGCGAATTAACGTGACCACTGCGGAGGGGAAAACTATCTACTATGTGCGCCAGCTGACTGGCCAGGTACAAAATGTACCAGTAGCTCTCCGCATTCTGTTCTCAAAACGGCACCCCTGGGAGCGATTCCCGGCGTACTTTGCCAGTACGCGACTGACCTGCACGGCGCAAGCCATCATGCAGGGATACTCCTCGCGCTGGAGTTGTGAGGTCGTCAATTTCTACCTCAAGACCCACTTGGGTCTGGCAGACTTCAGGGTGCGGTCAGACGAAGCGGTGGACAAATACATGGTCGCAGTTCACTTGGCCTGGGCTTACGTTGAGCGGCGTTACGTCGAAGAACGTGGAGCGCAGATCCAAACATACGGCGACCTGATCAGGCGGCATCGAGACGAGCACGCCGAACTCTGGCTGACCGGCGCGTTGGAGATGCTTCTTGCCGGACATAGCAAGGAGGAAGTCTTGCAACGCTTCCTGCGATTGGAGCCAGCGGCATAGCTGCTCGATGACCGTAAGGCGACACCGGGTGCCGGGCGAAAATTTAGAAAAAACGTCCGGGTCGGGTTGGTGTTGCCTAAATTCGGCAAGCAGAGGAGCATCTAGACAAGTTTTTAAGAGCGTTTTCGCCAATGTCGAGTTCGATGGAAAGCTTGTTCCGCCACATTGCTTTTCTATATCAGTTGCAACTGGAGTGAAACTCATATTGAGAATTGCTGGCAGACCCAGCTCTGTGGAACTGATGTTACTTGGATTCTTGGTCTTTGCGCTCATCACTCGGAAGCAGAAATCGGAGAGAAAGGCACGACTTCGATAAACAAAGCACGGCCGAGAGTCCAATGCAGAATCTCCCTATTGACCGCCCGGCGCCCTCGGTCTCAGTTAATGTTTTTGTCCCTCCCGAGCGTAACTTCTCGTGGTTTAGGACCCTGTCCGCACCTTTACCACTTGGTAGGTAAACTTGCCGCGCGGGATAATCTGGTGTGGCGTGCCGTGCGGGATGCGTATCACATCACCGGTGCCGAGGGGGATGGCTCGTCCTCCTTTGATCGAGGCCGCACGCCACTCTCCGGCAGTGGTTTCTTTCGGATTCACCAACTCCCCGCCCACGATAATTTCTGCGGTCCCTTCGGCGACGATGAAGAGATCATCCATGACAGCGTGCGTTTCAGCCTCGCCGCGCTCAGCGCGATGGGCAACCATGAAGTGGTAGGCATCACTCGGATTTCCAATCAAAGGCGTCCCAATCTTCCGCTCGCTGATGAGCCGTTTGACGGCGGCGTTGATCTCCTGCCGCGACAGGTGTTCTACGGCAGGCGCCGTGCCGGCCTGAGTTTCACGGCTTCCCTCCAGCCCTATGCGGCTATTGCCGGCGGTGACTCGATTGACTGCGGCAACGCTCGGCGTTCGCCCAACAGAGGCGGCAGTGTAGCCGACCAGGGCCGAGCAAAGGGCCAGGCAAGTGATCAGTAAGGTGCGTTTCATATCCTAGTCTCCTCGGATGAAAAGTTGAGATTGCTGCTTGTCAGGAACTGGTAAATCATCTACTTGACCGCTCCCACAAGGCCAGCCTCATAGGATCGTCGGTCCAGGCGGCGCCGCTTGCGGGTCATCTCCGGCCTGAGGATGTCGGTGTGGTGGATCGTGCAGAGATAATCGCAGATCACCCACAAATCCTGCTCCGTCGTCATCCAACCGAGCTTGTCGAAGCGGCTCAAGTTCACTGGCCGGGAGAAGGCGCGCAGCGTCTTCTCGCCCTTCAAATTATAATAGTGCTCATAGTAGGACATCGCGAGTTCGCGCAAGCTGCGGTAGACCGGCTCGCGGAAGCGCAGTCCCGCATAGTTGGATTTGGCAATCGCGCCCCAATGCCCGTGTTCCTTGAAGACCGCCAGGATGTGGTCGTCATCGCGCACCGCCACCAAGTCCACGATCAAGGGCGGGTGGCCATTCGAGCGGAGCGCCGCGGCGGCGAAGAGCGCCCCCTCCATGCAATGCGCTACCCGGTCGCGCAACACCCGACGGGGGGAGCGGCAAGTCGGTCCCTCCCGTTCTTTGTTATAGCCGATGTCATCATCGAGGAAGGATTGAATCTTCTCCGGGCTGGAGAGCCGCCGAAGAATTGCCCATTCCTCTCTGTCCAAACCGTAGGTTCTTCCCATCTTGTCGCGCGGCGCCCGGCCTAGCCGTCAGAGCTTCGTAGCCTTTCGCGTCTGCCAGATTATCATTTTCGGGCTGATACTCAAGAGCGGTCACTAGCTGAGACAAACTCAGGATAGTTGAAAAGATCGGGCTTTCGACTAACCACGCTAACTTCAGGCCATTGCTCTTCAGTCGGGTCGGCAGCCTCGCCGAGAAGGCCGGGAAGAAAGTGTCTCTCCCAAGCGGCCCTCGCCATAAACGAAGATGCCGTTCGCGGCTTCGCAACGCATCGCCTCATTGAACCGGCGCCGACAGCAATCATTCGGCGGGACTGACGCTTACCACTCCAGCCGCAGCGTGCCCTGAAGTTGGCGCGGCTTGAAGCCATTGGCGCCATATGAGCTGCCGAGGCTGACGATGCCTTCGCTGTTGGGCGCGTTGAGGCCCTGCCGGTTGAAGACGTTGAAGAGGTCCAGGTTCACGCGCAGCTTCACCCGCTCGGTGAGCTGGAAGAACTTCAACAGCGAGGCGTCGGTGACCCAGTTGAACGGCCCCAGCCGGTACTGGTTGCGCCAGGGGTGGTAACCGGTGTCTTTGCCAACTGTCACTCTCGCGCCGTTATTGAGCGTGATCGTGACGTTGTTCGTGTCGGTGACGCCGGTGACCGGCTGGACGTTGGGGTAGGCGTAGATCGGCTTCTGCGCGGGCTGGTAGTTGTCCGGCAGGCCAAAGACGCCGTTGCGCAGCCCCGCAGCGTTGTAGCTGTTGATGAGGCGCTCGGAGATATAGCCGTTGAACCAGAGGTACCCTTGGGTGCAGCGTTCATCCCTCTTATCAGTGGCCGTCGCCGGCGTGGCGCGGCAATCGGTAATCTTGTACTTCGTGCCGTAGACCTCGAATTTGCCGAACTCGCCCCAGTTGCCGGTCGGCAGCGCGTACCAGGTGTTGAGCAGCGTCCCGCTGCCCGAAAACCGCCAGCCGCCGATCACCCCGTTCAAGAAGCCGGAAGCGCCGCGGCCGAACTTCCGCCCCTGGCCGAAAGGCAGGTCATAGATCCAGTTCCAGCGCACGCGATGTTTCGGGATGAACAGATCGCGGTCGTAGAAGAGCGTGCGGTTGAGTTTGTATTCATCGGTCGGCACGGTGCCCGGCAAATAGATGGAGGGCGAGTAGATGGTCGCCACGTCGTCGCGAAAGGAGTTGCCTGCTTCGCGCAGCGCGTTGGTCAGCGTATAAAAGGCCTGGAAGCCCAGCCCTTTCGTGAAGCGCCGCTGGACCTGGGCGGTCCAGGTGGATGAATTGATGTAGCCGCTCTTTTGCAGGATGCGGACGGAGGTGTAAGCCGTCTGATCGTAGACGCGCAGCGCGACGTTGGCGAAATCGCCGGACGGTTTCGTCTGCCCCGTCAGCGTGTAGTAGACATAATCGTTCGGCTGCGGGTTGATCTCGAACAACTGGTCGGCGTTGACGCCGTGCTTGCCGGTGTAGGTCAGGCGGACGACCGTGCTCTGGTTGAGCTGTTTTTCGAGCGCGAGATTCCACTCGTGAATCCGCATGCTTGGTTGATCCTCGGCGAGGCCGACAACGCCGATGCCGCGCGTGATCGCGTTGGGGTTGCTGAGGTCGATCACGTTCGCGCTGTTGACGCCGGAGATCACGGTGGGGACGGTGCGCAGCAGGTAATTCTGGACGCCGTCCGGACTTCGCGCTGCGTTATTCGGATCGTAACTGATCGTGGCGCGGAACGGCGCCAAGCCGGAGAATTGGGCCAACAACGTGCGCATCGCGATCGCTGAAGTGTAGATGCCGTAGCCGCCGCGAATGACCAGTTGTTGGTTGCCGTCGAACAGGCGGTAGGCAAATCCGGCCCGCGGGCTGAAGTCGTAGAGATGCGACTTGAAGAGGCTCTTCGACTTGCCGACCTCTGGCGCGCTCTCGAACTTCACGCCCTTATTGGTGAAGAGTGAGACCACCTGCGGCGTCGTCGCGCCGATCTTGTAATAGTAGTCGAGCGATTCGGGCAGCAGCAACGCGTGATTCTGCACGTCGAAGGAGCTGAGCAGTTGGTTGCGCTCGTGGAAGGCCGGATTGATGTCCCAGCGCAGCCCCGGTGTGAGCGTCAACCGGTCGCTGACTTTCCAGTTGTCCTGCCCGTAGAAGCCGAACTTCTTCTCGTAGACCTGCAGAAAGCCGCGCTTGAGGCCGACATCATACCTGGCCGCGTAACCCAGAAAGAAGTTGGCCGTGTCGTAACCGGTCTGCGGCACGGCCTGCGGGGTGGTCGCGCTGCCGAGCGTCGAGCTGTGCTGCGCGGTCGCCAGGCTGTTGTAGAAGGCCGTGCCCGAAATACCGCCCTGATCCGGCAGCAGATGATTTCGCTCGTTGTGGAAGCTGCCGCCGAATTGAATCTGGTGCGTGCCCCGGAGCAGTGTGTAGTTCTGTTCCAGGTTGGTGATGATGCTGTAGAGCGCGCGCCGGTTGTCGCCTTCCATGTAGGTGTAGTTGTTGGCCGGGGAGGTGGTCAGTCCAAGGTTCGTCATGTTCGGCCAGCCGATCTCGCCGTAGTTGTTCGGGAGCCCCAGCTCTTTCGACCAGTCCCGCTGATCATTCACCGGCCCGGTGATGGTGCGTGTGCTCTGCCAGGTGCGGTTGAAGAGCGTCTCGACGAAGAAAGTCGGCGAGAAGGTGTGCGTCCAACTGAGCGCCCCGGCGATGCCCGCCATCGGCAGGTAGGTCACGTTGGCTTCGTTGTTGGCCGTCGGCGCGCCGTTGTTGCCAGCGGTGCCGAGGAAGTAGGCAAATTGTTTGCCCCCGCTGACCTTGAAAAAGGTGTTGTCTCGCTCGGTGAAGCGGTGATCGATGCGGGCGGTCGTCGGATCATCGTCGCGGTTGGGGAAGCCATTGGTCGGGACAGGCAGCTTCAGGTTGTTGGCGACCAGCGGATTGGTGATGTCATTCGGCAACGGCGTGATGGCGAAGATGCGTTTGGCCAGCGGGCTGATGCGCGAAATCGGAATCTGGTTATTGGGGAACGGGTCGCGCAGCGCTTGCTGACGGCCATTGGACGCTGTCACCATCCGCGTCGTCAGCGGATCGTAGAGCACCTGCAATCGCCCCTGGCTATCCAGCAGGCCGCTGAAATCCCCCTGACGCATCGCCTGAGTCGGCACCACGAATTCGCGCGTGATGCCCTGCCGCAGCCTCGTTCCTTCGCGCGAGAAGAAGAAGAAGGTGCGCTTCTTGCCGTTGTACCAGCCCTTCCCGCCCAGGCCGAAGAGCGGCAGATAGACCGGGCCGCTGATCGAGCCGCCGAATTCGTTGCGGACGAGCTTCGGCGTGTCGTACGGCAACCCGCCGAAGAGCACGTCCTGCCGGGCGCGCGCCACGCCGAAGGCATTGTTGCGATGCGTCTCATACAACGAGCCGTGGAATTGATTGCCCCCGCCTCGGGTAGTGATGATGACTGAAGTGGGAGTGGTGTATTTGGCCGAGGAGGTGCTGGTCTCAACTCTCACCTCGCCGATCGATTCCAGCCCCGAGACGATGCCGGAGCCCCCGAACTCGCGGTTGTTCGTCGTCGCGCCGTCCTGCACGTAGTTCGTGGAGTAGACCATCAGCCCACTGATGCGCACCCCGCCGTTGACGTCGTTGATGGCTTCGACGCCCGGCGTCACGTCTTCGAGCAGCGTGTTGATATTGCGCCCGTTGATCGGTAGCTCCTGAATGCGCTGGCTGTCGAGCGTGCTGTGGTCGGTTGGCTCGGTCGTGGTCACCAGCGGGGTGATGTTGCCGGAGATGACCACCGTCTCCGAGACCTCGCCCAGCGTGAGCACCGGATTGACCTCCGCCATCTGCCCCGTCTCCAGGTTCAATTCGCCTTCCCAGGCTTTCATCCCCTGGGCCTCGACCCGCACTTTGTACTTGCCGATGGCGAGCGGCGGGGTCGAAAAGAACCCATCACTGTTGGCCACCGTGTTGGTCACACGCCCGGTTGCGAGGTGCCGGATGATCACCCTCGCGTCGGGAATGACCGCGCCCGTCGCGTCTTTGACCGTCCCTTGAATCGAGCCGCCGCCGGCGCTCGATTGAGCCAGTGCCGGCGTAGGCATAAGACAGCCTACTACGACCAGCGCCAGGAACAGCCTGGCAATTGCGGAACCGATCCTGCTTTTCATAGGACCTCCTCAAGCTCGCGATCAGCTAATTATCTGTTCAGATTTTGCCGGGCGGGCAAGCTTCCGTTGCCTGACCCGGTGGGTCTTGGTTATTGCGGCAGCCAACTATCGCTCCAAATTGCTCCGGGCGCAATGGCAAGCGACCGAGCGCGAGAAAAAAATGAGGTCAGGCTTCATCAAGCCGTTGTCGGGCAGGCCGACTCAACTCCCGAACCTTCAACCGCCCCCTCTGAACGCGGGGTAGGACGGCAGACGGCTCACCGCGGCGGGCCAAAGTGGACGCAGAGTCTTCAGCATATCGCGGGCAGATTTGCCCACCGCCTGCATCTGACCGAATTCCTCCGACAGATCGGCGAAGGCTTCGACCCCAACGACAACTTGCTGGCGCAGAGTCGTTGGCCCTCTCTGCCTATCACTTCGGAGGGCGTCGGGTAAGCGGTGAACGAGGTGAACGAGGTGCCATCGAGCGCCCGCCTCGGCCCCCCCCCGATGAAACACGCGGTCGTCCAATACCCCCCTGCCCCCTTCAGCCAGGTGTGACCGATACGCGCTCTCCATAGGCAGCAAGATGTGATCGGGAATACGCATCATGCAGCCCTAGGTCAGAGGCACATCAAGGCTGTCAGCGTTCAGGGCGACCATAGCCGCCCTTGTTGCCTCTCCATAGGCTGAGCGTGCGATGTCCCTTTTTTTCCGTTTTCCGCCGCACAATTCAGGACAGTCGCAATCGTGCGATCGCGGTAGTTTACGGCCGTGAAACTAACATCAACAGGAGGGATTGCAAATGAGACATCAAGCGCTGACAATCTTGCTGCTTTTGAGTTATGTGGTCTGGCCGCTTCAGGCTGCGCCGCGCCGGTATCAACAACCGATCTTTAACTCGAAAGGCGTCCACATTGGGCCGGGCCAACAGCTAACCTTCAAGTTCCGCGTGGAGGACTTCCTCCGCCGCGCGCGACTGGTCGGCCATATCCAGGCGCGAGGCGGTTCCGGGAACGACGTCCGCGTGCTGGTCTACCGTGACCAAACCTGCATCTACGATAGCGGGCAGAGCCGCTCGATCGTGATGAGCCTACCGATCGCCGACCCGGCCGACTACGAACTGATCATCAGCAACCACTTTTCGATCTTTTCGACCAAGCTTGCCTTCGGATACGCGGAGTTGATCCACGATGGCGTGGATGAGGGAAAGAGCCAACTCGAACGGCAGAAGGCCGCGCGACGGCAACGCGATGCCGAGGCGCTTTTCGGCAAACTCTATGTGACACTGCAAAACTGGGAGCGGGAACTCGGGACGCACCAGATGCCCCGCCGCCCAAGCTTGGCCTATCACCTCAGCCCTGACATCAACGCCTACGCCGATGCCACTCACAACCGCATTACGATCAACCGTGGAATGTTCGAATTGATGGAGGCCCGGTCGGAATACACGCGCCACATCCTGGCTGGGATCATCGGACACGAACTCGGCCATCTTTTCTACCATCACACGGTCAGCACTCAGGGTGGCCTCTGGGACGAAATCACCGGCGCCCTCCGGCTCGACCGGCGCGAAGAAGAGGAAGCCGATCGCTTCGCGGTTCAACTCGCCTGCCGCGCGGGCTTTCGGCCCGACGGACTGGCTTTGTGCTTCAAAAGCCTGAGCGGCGCGCAAGGCGGAGTCGGTCTCTCACATCCAGAGACGGGTTACCGCATCCGGGTCATTGAGCAGGAGGCCAGACGTTGCGGCCACAGATCGCCGACTAGCCCGCCGCGCACCCCAAGTGATAGCTGGACGCAGCGGAGAGGAGGTTGGAGGCGTAGGCTCCTCTATCGCGGCCTCCTCCCCGCGCGACTCTTTGCCTGGACCCTTTCGATGGCGGCCTTGACTGCTGAAAGCTCTCCCAGAGTTCTGCGGTCAAGATCTTGCAAAACCGTCAACGCTTCAGGGCCGCCAATCTCTCCGAGGGCGAACACGCACTCCAGGAGCAGGCGGTCAAAATGGCGTTGCGATTGCGCGCTGGTGAGCGGGGCCATCCCTTCAGTCTCGAAGTAGCCGTCAATGATGATGCTCAAGGCCCGCACCGATGGCTGCCCGATCCGGATGAATCTTTTGATAATCCGTTCCCTTTCGGCAGGCGGGGTGGCGCTGGCGATCAAACTGGTGGTCAGCTCTTTGAGCTCATCATTCACTGCCCTCGACGGCCCCGCCTTGCCGGAGCCGGACTCAAGCATCCTGATTGACTGCTGAAGCATCGTCTTGGCCGTGGCCTCGACCGAAGTGCCGAGTTTTACCGCGAGCAGCCTTTTCAATAACGGTAACGCCTGGCGGTCACCGAGCTGTGACAAGGCATATATACACACGCCGATGACCACCGAATTGTTGACGTAGGTCTGCCGCGCACGGTCGAGCCGCGGACTCGGCCCGCCGCGTTCGAGTTGCAGAGCGGCGCGATAGAGTTGCGGGTTGAGTTGGAATGATTCCTGTAACAACCTCATCAACGGCGAGACAGCAGGCGGGCCAAGCTGAACCAACTGCTCCGCAATCCCCGCTTTCTGCTCCTGGCTGGTGTCTATTGACGCCAGTTGCGTCATCAGCCGCTGCATTGCCACACTCTGTGCCGCTTGGTTGCTGATCGAACGAGCGGCAGCCTCGTGCGAGAAGCTCAAACAAACCACACAAATGATACGGGCAACAAGACAGCTAAATGATAGAGCATTCCGTTTCATGGTGAACTCCTCTCACAAGGCCGGGATGATAGTTCTTCAGGATCAATTGCTGGCGCGGCTCACCGCCACCTGCGTTTGTAAGCGAACCACCCCATCACACTGAGCGCGGCGACGCCAGCCAGGGCGCTTAAGAGCCACGGCCAACTCGCTCGCCCCAACCAACCTGACCGACCGGCCAGTGGCTGCCACTCCCCTTGACTGACAAAGGATGCCCAGAAGTAGGGATGGCGCAGGTATTCCGCGTTGCTCCGCCACATCTCAAGCTGCGCTTCCCGCAAGGCCGCCGCCGGACGCTGCCCCTGACCTAGCACCCGCTCGTAGAATCTTGAAATCAGCTTCGCACTCTCCACATCTTTTATTTCCCACAGTGTCGCGATGACTTGTGCAGCTCCCGCGTGGAAAAAACCACGCATCAAGCTGATCAATCCTTCTCCCTCGAGGTTCCCTCCAAACGTCGTCTTACAACCGCCGAGCATAATCAGATCTGCCGGGAGTGTTAGATTGTAAATCTCATGAAGTGGGAGATCACCATCCTGGCAATGTCCCTCCCGATCTACTGTCGAGAAGATCAACCGCGACAGTTCTGGCTGCTGAGTCCTGGCCTCGCCATGGGTTAAAAAAGCGATGTGGCGGTATCGGCGCAATCCGTCATTCAAAGCATTGGCGCGGCTGGCCTCGAAACCTGTGCAGTCGAGTAGCTGCCCCGGCTCGACCAGCTTTTTGATCTGCTGGACTATTTCACCAAGATTGGTCAGACGAGGAAGAGGCTCAGGGCATTCTTGCGAGAAGACCGGATCCGCGAAGACGGCAATCGCACGCGGCGCGGGTGGCCGCCCGGCGGTATTCTTGCGGATCAGCGCCAACGTGCTGGCCGAGGGTAGATAGTCAATCTCGTGCTCGGTGATCAGCGGAATGTAGGAACCAGTCTGCGGCGCCTGTAGCGCTGCGAGCGCCGCGAACGGAAGCGATTGCAGGATGCCATCGGCCACGATGATGAGCCGCTTGCCTTTGATCTCAGCGGCGACCTGGCTGAGCAGTATCTGGCTGAGGGCGCGCGCCGTTTGCGGGTATTCAGCGATTAGTTTCTCACGTCTGCTTTTATTTTCCGGCTTCTCATTTTCGGTAGCTCTGGGAAAAGTGCTGAGTTGTACGAAGAACCCTTCTTTGCTCGTTACGAGCGCTTCGAGCTGCTGGCGGACAGAGCGTTGGTCAAAATCAGGGAAACTCTGTCGGATGAATTCTGGGGCGCTTCCCCCAACCTCGCTGAGCCTAGGCAGTCGCACCAGCCGGACCCTGTCCCTGTCCTTTGACACTACCCACAGGAAACACTCTCTTTCGCCGAGCCAGTATTCCAACAAGACGGATTGATCGTCCAACAACTGATCCCGTGCTTCGGCGGCAGAGATAATAGGAGGGTCTGCCAGCGCGGCAGCGCGTGGATTGCTCTTCAGGATTTCAGTTTGAATTTCATCTAGCTCCGACCAGAGCTTCTCCAATTCGCGTTCAAGCGCAGCTTTCCTTGCCGTGTCTTGCGTGCCCGACAATTCACGCCCTTTCCGATTGATCTCCTCATGCTTTAGCCGTTCACGGTCAATCAGTTTTTGTTCCACGCCGCGCCGTAAATCCACGCCCCCAGCCTGCAGAGTGTCAAGCAGAATGCGCGCCCGGCCATCCTCTGCCCAGTGGAAGGCTTCCGCTCCATGCCCTTTCCCCGGCTCTTTTTGGTCGAGTTCCGCGAGCAAATCGATAATAAAATCATAGTGCTGCCTGAGCGTCGCGAAGTATAAAGAGCGCGAGCGCCGGGAGAGTTGTTCGCCGCGCAATTGTCTGACGATCTTCAGGCCTTCCCGCGCGTTACTCAATGCTTCCTCATATTGCCCACGCTCGCGCGCCACGCGGGCGAGGCGCTGCTGGCAGGCGGCCTCAAACTTCCGCTCTCCAATCTGGCGATGAGCCTCAAGGGACTTCTTAAAGTAATCGGCAGCCGCGTCCCATTGCTTCCAGTCGTGGTTGGCCACCCCAAGAGAGTAGAGCGCATAGGCTTTCCCCAGGGAATCCTTCTGGGCAAGGCGGAGCGCTTGATTCAACAGGCCAAGCGCCTCCTCCTTCTTTTGCGCTTTCGCCATAATCATTCCGAGATTGATGAACGTATAAATGACTTCCGGGTGATCACCCAATCCCTGTTGAGATAGAGTTTTAATAATCCCTACGGCACGCTCCGTATAAGCAAACAGCTCATTTGGCTGCAGGGCCGGATCATTCTGGAACTCAAAATAGACCTGACACAGGCTGTTCACGATCGGCAGTTGGAGAGCAGGGTTCGAAATATACTTAAGCGCCTCTTTCCACAACCCAACGGCTTCGGAGCGTCGGCCCAGCGCGGATAAAATATTGCCTTGGTTCGCGAGACTCTGTCCTAGATTGACGCGGTCTCGGGCACCCTGCGCGATGCTCTGAGCCTGCTTGAAATAGTCCAGAGCCGCAGGGAATTGGCTTAGAGCTTCGCAAGCCTTCCCGACGTAAAGCTCAAGTTGTGCCTCTCTATATTTATCCCCAAGCTTGTGCCAGGTCTGGATCACGGGCGGCCCGGACTCGAGTGCTCCCTTGTAATTGCCGGCGTCGAGATGAGCCGCAACGATGTAGAAGCGACACAAACCTTCACCGACCTCATCTCCGGCACGCTGCAAGAGGGGCAGTCCTTGGTCCAAGTAATCCTTCGCCACCAACGGCTTTCCCACCTGGATGTAATAGAAACCGAGATGATAAAGAGCGCGCCCGATGAGTTTATCGTCGCCAAGCTCCCGAGCGCGCGTGAGCCCCGCTTGGAACTTCGGCTCCGCCGCCGGGACTTTTCCCTCGGCCAATAGCTGGTACCCTTCCTGGGTTGCCTGATCAAGGGCCGCCAGTTCCCGGTCACGGGCAGTTGGCGTGCGGAGCGCTTGCACAGTAATGACATAACTTCCACCGAACGGGTGCTCACCCATCGTGCGGACCAGGATTCCATAATTGTTCGTAGTATCAGCAATCAGGCTCAGTTCCTCACTGCCAACACGGGCTTCAATGTGATCAACCCACTTCGCCGGTTTGAGCCCCGGCGGCCAAGTTATCTCGTATACACCAAACTTAATGTCAACGCCGATCTGCTCTACCACGATCCGCAGATATTGGCCTGCGGTCAGGTGGATTTGAAAGATGTGCGCCTCCTGGTCAGTAATCTTTTTCGTGACCCGTTCTCCGGGGACGAGTTGGCGCGGAACACCTGTTATTGTCGGCCGGGATTGCGTGGCATTTGAGGAAGCGCCGCTTTCCGCCGAAACGAGAAAGAGCAGCCAGAATGATAGGAGTCCGATTCTGAGCCAGCTTGCAGAAAGTTTACTAACGCACAACGCTGAAGTTGTAGGTGTCAACATCGGCCTCCTTTCCGTCACGGGCAACTCCTAAAAGCTCAATCTTGCCACCTCCCGAAGCTAAGCGCTCGGCGGGCACAACCCAGACGAAAAAAATGTCCTGCCCTTTACGCTCAATTGATGCCGATTCTACGTCGCGCCATAAATCCGCGCCGCCAGCCCGTAAAGAGTCTAGCAGAGTGGGGGCCTGGCTAGGTTCAACCAATTGAGGAATGCCCCCTCCGCGACCTTCCCTCGGCTCTTTTTGATTGAGTTTGGCGAGCAAATCAATATAGAAATCATCAAACTGCCTAAGGCTCATCAATTCGCTCTCCACAGGCTTCTGGCCGGAGTCCTTTTGGGTCAACCTGGCCTTGAACATCTCATATAAGCCTTTTTGGTCGCCGCGGACTTTAAGCCGGAATTCGATTGGCCTCGCCACAGGTCTCAAATAAATGACGTTATCATCGTTTCCCTGATTGCCACTATCCCCGCTTGCGCTGACGTCTTTTAGCCCAAGCCATTTAGGAGTAGGGTCAAGAGGCTCACTCTTCAAGACTCCGATTGCTTCATCACTCATCCGGCCAACCGCTAGTTTGTAGAGACTAGACCCAAACCAAATCAGCGCCATCACTGCGGCCAAAAGAGCCAATATATGTTTGGGTCTGATGGAGAGCACCCATTCGCCTAAGAACTGCGCCGAATAGAATCGCCATCTTCGTAATCGCAGCGACGCGGCGCGCACTAATGCAGTTTCCGCGTAGCTGATTCGCACGCCGCTATCAATCAAACGGCCCTCGGCATCGCGCGTTAATTCGAAGTCGAAAGAGATCCTTTGTCCGCCTTCGACGGTGACTTCAGCACTGACCCGGTCATCTGTCTCAAGCGCCTCCATGTCTGGCAGCCAGCAATTGGCCAGGAGAAGATTGCCCTCTGGCGTTTCCGCACAGACCTCGATCAGGCCCACTTCGCCGTCTATCTGAAGACTCCTTGAACTGCCTTGCTCCAAATCGATCCGGTCGCGTTCGACCCCATCCACCCAAATCGTCAGGAATTTGGCTGGGGCTTCGCGGCGGCGCTTCGCCAGTAGAGTATCCAACTCTTGCACCGCGTCCGCTTCCGTCGGGGTCAGATCAGGCTGGCGGCGATTACCACGCGATCTTCTGTCAATGTTGTGCTGGTCATCTTTTTCCTGCATGAATCTCCAGTTGCGGACGCTCTCTTCTAACGGGGCTAGCACCCGTCCTTTGATGAGTTCCTTCTCTGCCTTGATGATTTTCTCCAGGCACTCCGGATGGGTCAGCACGTGAATGCGGTTCCGCTCGATCCGATCCTCGCGCTCGTTAGGCAGCGGCCCGTCATAAGATAATTCAGGAATGTCCGCATCGCCGTCCTGAGGGAGCACGCAAGCTGTCTCCCAGAGGGAGAAGTTTTTCAAGCTCTCAAGTACGATCTGCGGCCAGTCCGGCTCAGGTTTGCCATCCTGCTCGGCTAACAGGTCACCGAACCTCGCTTTCATCTCCGCCTTAATCTCATCCACCACTTCGTAAGTTTTGTTGTCCCCGCCGCCTCGGCGTTGGCGCTGATCCAATAGCTCATAAATCGCTCGCGCATCGGCCCCTCGATAGCGGAAGAGGCAGGAAAGAATGCCGTGCGAGGCACGGTAAGAATTCGTCGTGCTGTATAATACCAAGTACTCAACCAACCTGATCAGCAGGTCTTCGTCCTCAATCACAGGATAGTCGAGAGAGAGATTGTAATTTCCCTGAATGATTAGCCTATCAACCGAGGGGCAAATGTCTTGAATGGTGCGAGCGTTATAATTGATGCACCTCTTCACTTGTTTCGACGAGACCTGAAAGTTTTTGAATTGCTCCTGCTCCTGCTCAATCTCAAGGGAGAGCGAGACGCGGTAAATGGCCTGCTGTTGCAACTGTCTGTCCGTGAGTTCGATTTTGTGTCGCACGCCCTTGACCGAGGGTGCCTTGCCAACAGCCTTATCCAATCTTTTGTCTTGAGCAACCTTGACCCTCGTGCGAGCCAACACGCGCGCGCACATGATCACGCGGAAGGCCGTGACCTTGTCACCGTGGATGAAGTAGGCCAGCCGAAATTCTTCTTCAAATTGTTTTGCGGTGCCTCGGGTTTCGCCCCACATATCGACTCGAAACCATGCTGTGTTAACGCTCGCAGCAGGTGAAAAGCCTAGCCGCTGAGCTGAGAAGCCGCAGCCAGGTTGTCAGTAAAGCCTAAAGCACAGAGTCAGCGACCCACTACCTATCGCGCGAGCAGCTAAAGCCAGTCGCCTGGTCTCCGGTTTACTCAACTATAGCTCGGTCACAGCGCACGACAGACCCACCTTGCCTGAAAGTCGCCGCCATTGGCTTCACCACGCTTCCGTAAGAGCCACCACAAATTACTTTCATCTTTCAGCGCGTGGCTAACCTTGCCGCCGGGGCTGGCCGTGTAGCCGCTCACTGTCCACTTCTACCTGTGCCGCGCAGATCAGGAACGCCTGGCAGGCCAGCTCCTTGCGGGAATCTTTCAAAGAACAATGGTTGGCGCTTCTCGCCTATCCAACGGCGACGAGGGAGATCCGTATTCAAGAGCGGTCATTGGCGCCATCTTGCCATCTTGAATTTTAAGGTGTGTGAGGGACCTCCTCCTTCATCAATCTTATCACAACCTCGGAGGGGCGGGCTTATTCGGTTTATCCCACGCTTGCGCGCCTTTGACCTTCAGCTTGCGCTTGTAGACTTTGTCGCCGCAGGTGGCGAAGAGCGTGTCAAAGTTCTCGCCGCCGAAAGCTAGATTCGAGACTCGGCCGTTCGGCGTCGGGATCATGGCATTGACTCGGCCCGCTTGGTCGCAAACCTGAATGCCCAGGCGCGTCGCGACGTAGAGCCGCCCGTCGCGGTCCACGCGACAGCCGTCCGCATTGCTCTCGTCGGCGGTGTCGGGCACGTGCAGCCAGTAGTAGCGCTGCTTGAAGGCGAGCGTACCGTCCGGCTGGATCTGGTAACTGTAGACCCAGTGCGAGCGGTAGTCATCGACGTAGAGCAGCGTCTGGTCGGGCGAGAGCGTGACGCCGTTCGAGTAGCGCAAGCCGGTATCCACGACTTTCTTCTCCCCATTAGGCTTGATGAGCCAGACCTTGCTCGGGTCGTTGCTGTTACCAGCCGGCGGGTGCGTGACGTAGATGTTGCCGTTGCCGGCGACGACGAGGTCATTGCCGCTGATGCCGTCGGCGATGACGGTCGCCTTGCCGTCGGCGTCATAGGCCATGATTTTCTCGTCGCTCATCGAGGCCGTGTAGAGTCGACCGTCCGGGCCGAACGCCTGCCCATTGGCCTTCTTCGTGTCGGCAATAAATAGGCTCACCTTGCCGTCGAGCCCGACTTTGTAAGTCTTGCTGTTCGTCACGTCGTTGAAGAAGACTTCGCCCTTGGCGTTCACGGCCGGCCCTTCGGTGAACCGGTAGCCTTCGCCGACGAGTTGCCAGCCTTCACCGGGGATGAGCAGCGCCTCAAGCGTGTTGTTCTTTGTCGGCCGGGCCTTCACGGGTTGCGGCCAATCTTTCCAGAGCCACCGCATGGCGTCGGGGAAGATGGCCGTGCCGTGCCGGCCGTTGTGGGCGCCCTCGCCCCAGACGTGATGCACTTCGTAGCCCGCGAACACCAGCGCCCGCTCCATCGTCTGGTTCGCCATCCACCAATCGCCGCCGTAGGCGTTGTTGTCGTTCGCGCCGTCCTGCAAGAAGACGCGGAGCGGCTTCGGCTCGGACTTGCGGATGAGCGTCGGATAGCGGTCGCCGCCGCGCAGGCCGACGTAAGTGCCGATGGCGCTGAAGACGCGGCTGAAGGCGTCGGGCCGCTCCCAGGCCGCCGTAAACGCGCAGATGGCGCCGCTCGAGGAGCCGCCGATGGCGCGGTCGTTGCCGCTCTTCGAGAGGCGGATCGCGCGGCCGTCGGAAGTCTTCTTCGTCTCGACATCGGGCAAGAGTTCTTCGAGCAGGAAGCGGACGTAGTTATCCCCCAGCCCGTCGTACTCGTAGCTGCGGTTGAAGCGGTCGAGCGCCGCGCTTTCATTCGCGGCCTTCACACGCCCGTGCATGACGAAGACGCCGATGGTCACGGGCATCTCTTTTTTGTGGATCAGATTGTCGAAGACGACCGGCGCCTGCCACTGCACGCCGTCCTGATTGACGTAAACGCACGCCGGCTTGTCGGGCGAGTATTGCGCGGGCACATAGACCCAGTACTCGCGCCAGGTGCCGGGGAAAATCTTCGACTGCTCGAAGGTGAACTTGAGCACCTCGCCTTTCGGCACGCCGGCTTGCGGCTGGGAGTCAGGATGAGCGGGATAGTTTTCCTGCGGCTGGTTGGCCTGAGCCTGGGCAGTCGCCGCCACCAACAGCGAGAGCATGAGCGAGAGCAATGCCTGGGGCAGTTTCATAGCGGGATGTCCTCTCCATCTTCTGAGATTTGTCAGGGTACTGTTAGAGTCTAAGCCATGAGATGCTGGCTTTCACTGGCGAAAATTTCCAACGCCAAGGATCAAAGGAGACCGCTTAAAAAGTCGGGTGACAGCCCCATATGTAGTGGTGGTCGCGTTGCGTAAAAACAATATGCGATACGTTACAGGCACTTTTTAAGCGGTCTCCAAAGGGACAAAGGAACAAAGCATTGAAGCCAATGGCAGCCTTTGATCCTTTGTTCCTTTGATCCTTGGTGTTTGATTCCGGCTTGTCCGGGTTACTGATGATGCCATGACCGTGGGACGGGGACCTACTCGTGCCGGAGCGCGATCATCGGGTCCACCTTCGCCGCCTTGCGTGCAGGAATATAGCATGCCAACAGCGCCACGCCTACCAACAGCAGACAGGTTCCCGCGAAAGTGGCCGGGTCGGTTGCGCTCACCCCGTAGAGCAAGCCCGACATGACGCGCGTCAAGGCGGAGGCCACGGCGAGGCCGGAGAGGAGGCCCGCCGCGACGAGAGTCATGCCCTGCCCCACGATGAGCCTGAGAATGTCTGCCCCCTGGGCGCCGAGCGCCAGGCGGATGCCGATCTCATGCGTCCGCTGCGTGACTGAATAGGAGATGACGCCGTAAATCCCCAAGGCCGCCAGCACCAAGGCCACGGCCCCGAACAGACTGACCAGCAGAGTGTGGAAGCGCGGTTGGGCGACGGAATCGGCGAGAATCTCGTCCATCGTCCGAATCACCGGCGCGGGTAGATTCTTATTCACCGCCTTGACTTCTCCGCGGATCGCGGCGGCAATGTTTGCAGGATCGGCCGCGGTCCGCACGACGATGACCGGCGTCTGCATCGGGAACTGCCAGTAGGAGGCGTAATATTCGGGCACCGTCTCCGCGCTCAAGTTCAACTTCTTCATGTCCGCGACCACGCCGACGATCTCGCTCCACGGCGAGCGGGCGTTCGGGTTCGGGCCGACGATCTGGCCCGGAGTCCGGCCGCCCATCGCCAGGTGTTGGCCGACGGGATTTTCATTCGGGAAGTAACGCTTCGCCATCGTCTCGTTGATGATCACGACCGCCGGCGCTTCAAACACGTCACTCTCGGTAAAGGGGCGGCCGGCGAGCAGCGGAAGCCCCAGCGTGCGGAAGTAATCCGGCGTGATCCCCTGGAAGGTGGCGGTGAGAGGGTCACCCGAACTGGCGGGCGGGTGGTTTTCAATCACGATGGGCTGAGTTCGCGCCGAGCCGACGGTGAGCGGCAGCCAACTGACCGCGGCCACGGATTGCACGCCGGGCCGATGCTTGATGCGCTCCATCAACTCCTGCAACGTCACCTGCGGCCGGGTGGCGGTCGGCCTGACCCAAGTAGTGAAGCCGGAGATGGAGAAATCCAGTTGCGCCGTCAATAAATGGTCCGGCTGAAAACCGCGATCGATCCGAATGAGCCGCACGAAGCTCCTCGTCATCAAGCCAGCGCCGACGAGCAGCACCAACGACAGGGCGACTTCTAAAACGACCAGCAGACTGCGCAGCCGGCTGCGGTGCAGGCCGCCGGCCATCCCCCGGCTGCTGTCTTTCAGCGTTTCGTAAACGTCGGGCTTGGAGGCTTGCCAGGCGGGCGCCAGGCCGAAGAGCACGCCCGTCAGCAAAGAGACCAGCACCGTGAAGACGAGCGACCGACCATCAATGCTCACGCCCTCGAGTCGCGGGATGTGATTGGCGCCAATGGCGACCAGAACCTTGAGGCCCCACAGCGCGAGCAGCACGCCGAGCACTCCGCCGACCATTGCCAGCAGCACGCTTTCGGTGAGTAACTGCCGAATCACTTGCCACCGGGTTGCGCCGAGCGCCAAGCGGACGGCGATCTCTTTGCGGCGGACGGCGGCGCGTGCCAACAGCAGATTGGCCACGTTCGCGCACGCGATTAGCAGCACACAGGCGACGACGCCCCACAGGACCAGCAACGCCGGCCGCAGATTCCGGCCCAGCGTCTGCTCCAACAAAGGCACAATCGCGACCTGTGAGCCGATCAAAACGTCAGGATACTGCTGCTCCAAGCGCGCCTGGATTGCATTCATCTCCGCCTGAGCCTGGTCGAGCGTCACACCCGGTTTGAGCCGGGCGATCACTTCCAGCCAATGCCCGCCGCGGCGGTCCGTCGGGATGCCGTTCCAGCCCGCCGGCAGCCAGACTTCACACCGATTCGGGAAGCTGAAGCCCGGCGGCATGACGCCGACGATGGTGTACTCCCGCCGGCCGTAAGTATCGACCGTGATCGTCCGCCCGATGACGCTCGGGTCGCCCGCGAATCGCCGCTGCCAATACCCGTAGCCGAGGACCGCGACGCGGTTGCTCTCACGCTGATCTTCTTCAGGCAGGAACGTGCGGCCGAGCAGCGGGCCTGCGCGCAGCATCGGGAAGAGATTGGACAAGGCGTAAGCGCACTTCACCTTCTCCACGCCGTCGGGAGTGACCAGATTGAATTCACCGCCGCCGGTCCAGAAGGCGAGGTTCTCAAAGACGCGACTCTGCTCCCGCCAATCCAGGAAGTCAGGAGGCGTGACCCTCTCCTGCTCGAAGCCCCGGCGCGGGCTGCGCTCCCAGAGCGTGACCAGACGGCCAGGGTCGGCGTAAGGCAGCGGGCGCAATAGCACCGCATTGACGACGCTAAAGATCGCCGTGTTCGCCCCGATGCCCAAGGCCAGCGTGAGGACCGCCACAACGGTGAAGCCCGAGTGCGTTCGCAGCATCCGAAAGGCATAGCGCAAGTCTTGCCACAGAGTTCCCACAAGCCCCTCCTATTTTTTCACACTCCCCCTCCCAATGCTGAACACCAGTTATTAGACGGAGGTGGCCACCCTTTTCTTCCCTTCGCGAGAAACAGCCGACGGGCGATCAACGTGGTGTGTAGCAACTGGGCTATGAGGTGTGGTCATTCGGGTTTTCAATCTTTAGCCCTTCAGCTTCGGCCGCACGTTGTAATTGATCATCCGCAGTCACGAAATAAAATTGACCCGGATCCATGCCACCGGCGCGCAGCGATTGCAGGGCAGTGGCTAAATGAACGGCATCGTAGGCGGCCAGTGGGAGACGGTAAGTCAGCAGGGCGGCCTGTTCGATTACCTCGAAGGACGCCGGACACAGGATGTACTGGCTGGCCTGAAGGTGCCGGGTAAACTGGGTGCGCCCGCGATGGAACTCGAAGGTGGAGAGTGTTCCGTCACGCAGGCGCCGGGCTAAGGCCGAGGCGGTCTCGGCGAGGGTCAAGGTGCTCGTGAAGACTTGAAGCCGGGCAATCTGTTGCCGCAACCAACGACTGCCCGTCTCACGCACATAGCGCTTCACCAGCGCACTCGAATCACAATACCAGATCACCCGCGGCTCTCCCGGCGCAGCTTGATGATCGTTTCGGAAATCGGTTCCGCGCCTTCCGGCAGTTCAATCGGTTCCCACTCTTCATCCGGCAATTCGAGTTGCCGCAGCAACTCTTGTTTTTCCTCCTCGGTGAGCCGGGGGTCATCCCTCAAGTCCGCCAGGCATTGTTCATGGAAATGCTGTAAGGCGGGGGGCCCCAATTCTTCTGAATCGATTTTTCGCCGCATCGTCTATCCTCCCACAGGGCAATAGGGTGTCGGGTGGCGACTACCATTCTAAATCCAATAGCTGATTTTGACGAGCACCGCGCCTACCGCATCTCCGGCTCCTGGAGCGACTCGCGCAGGTCCGCCACGGCGGTATCGTGGTGAGCGATCCTGTAGAGGTCGAGGATCAAGTCGAAGGCCGTGATGAAATAGGCCCGATCGTTCCGGAAATCGGCATAGACTCGGCCATGCAGCAAAGGCGGCAACGACCACGTCTTTTCGCCCGCCCGCAGCAGTGGCAGAACGGTCTCCTTCTGGGCCTCAGTGCCCAGGAGCCGGTTCGAGATCAAATCCACCTCGGCCGCCACGACGTAGCCGGTGCTCGGTTCCTTGTTCTCATACTTCTTCCGATACAGCGGTGTGCCGACCATGATGACCCGGTCACACTTCTCGATCCGCTCGACGAAGCGCGCCACGCTCGCGCCCACCCGCGCATTCTCCCACCGGTCCAGCACGACGCTGATGCCGGCTTTTTGCAGATCGGTGGCCAGATTGCGCTCGACCCAGCGTTCCTGTTCTTTGTCGCCCCAGGCATAGCTGATGAAGCACTCCGGGCCTGCCAGATGCTGGTCCTGCACATAGGACATCACCTGAAAGACTGCCTGCTCGAAGCGTGACCGCTGATCGGCGAACCACCGTTGCTCATCCACCTTGCGGCGCTCGGTCTGCGTCAATTGGATCGGTTCATCGGCCTTCGGCAGCGTCAGCTTTTCGCTGCACTCCGGGCAGAAAGCGAAGTCTTTGCCGCCGCGCAATCGCTCGCGCACCACTGCACGGTCGAGCGGCTGCCGGCACTTGCCGCAGACGACCGGCTCGTAGCGGAAGACGCTCAGGTTGCGACGGGCCAGGAAGCTCTCGAACAAGCCTTGGAACAGCGTTCGCACGGGACGCCCGACGTTCGTGCCGAAATACAGCACAAACTCCAACTCGCCGTCGCGGTCAGTGTGCTGGCGGAAACCACAGATCAAACCATCGCCCATTTCATAACGAGCCTGATTGTGCCACTGGGCTGTGCGCGTGAAGGTCTGCGTGTAGCCGAGCAGCACCACCAGCGACGCATACACGTTCTCGACCGCGCCGCTCACGGTGTAAGCCACGCCGTCTTCGGTCGGCTGCTCGCCCTCCAACACCGGCTTCTTCAGGTTGATCAGTTCCGGGAAGACCAGATACGACTGCTGCCTGAGCGGGTCGGTCTCGCGGAAACAGACGTTGTGTTCGAGGAAGAGCAGCGCCGCGGAGTCGAGCAGGATGTCGCGCTCGTCAGGTGAAAGCTTCTCCAGCTCGGGGAACGAATACTCGCCTTCGAGCAATCGCTTCTCCTCCAGCGATCCCAGCCCCTTCGGATTCCGCCGCGCCTCCAGGACGAAGGACGCCGCCAGGTTGTTGAGCAATTCCGGCGCGAGCAGGATGCGCTCTTCCCCCTGCGATGTGCGCAGCCGCTTCACGTAGCCGTAATTCTCCAGGTGGCCCACCGCAGTCATCATCTCTGCGTCGGTGAATTGCCAGTCGGCGTCCGTCTGCTCAAGCTGCTGCCGCAGTTCGGGCGGACCCACGATCACCGGCTGACTCTCCTTGAGCTTCAGCACGTAGTCCTTGATCCGCTTGAAGGTGACGGTGGTGACCGTGGCCGGTTTGTCCTCCCACGGAATCAACTCTTTCATGCGCCGGATCAGTTCCTCCAAACCCCAGCCCTCTTTGGCGCTCGTGCTGAGATAGCCGCTGATGCCGCGCTCGCGGCAAAACGCCTCCAGGTCTTCAAGCGTCAGTGTGGGCGTGCCGCGATCCGCCTGTGCGCCGACCAAGATCGTCGGACAGCCGGCTCGCTTGTTGCCTGATTCGGACGGGCGGCATGCTTGTCCGACTTGGAGATGCTTCAACCAGAACTCCACGCCGTGCAGCGGATCGCTGATGTTGGAAGCGTCGAACAGGACGAGCGCCAGGTCCACGTCGTCGAGGAACAAGGCGTGGATGAGCCGATAATCCGGTTGCCCGGCCAGGTCCCAGAGGATGGCTTCGCACTCGGTGCCGTCGTCGCGTTGCTTGCCCAGTTGGGGAAGCACCCAGAACTGCTGGCCGTGAGTGGAGGACTGTTCTTTGAACTCGCCATGCGCCAGACGCCAACCCAGCCCCGACTTGCCGACGCTGTGGTCGCCCACCAAGACGACTTTGGCCGTGGTGTGGTGCACCGCCTTCATCGCTGGCTTGGCTTCCGACGCTTTGCCAAGTAGCACGTTGAGATCAAGTTCATAGAGGTGAATCAGCTTGCACCATTCCTTCGGCCTGTCTGACTTTGAACCCACTGTGGCTAGCATCGGCAATATAGGGTGAAACGCGAGGCTTGGAACCAAGTAACCAGCTTTCGATATAGGGATGATAGCGACCGTCTCCCAAGTCTCGCAACTCCAAAGGCGCAAACTACCATCAGTACCTTTGGAGGCTAGAAGTCGCCCATCTGTAGAGAAGGCGACAGCCTCTACACCGCCAGTATGCCCTTCAAGGGTGCGGAGCGGATAGTCGCTGGCCATCCCCCACAGCTTCACCGTATAGTCCAGATTCACAATATTGGAACCACTCCCGCTGGCCAGTGTCCGGCCTATCGGGTCGAACGCCACGCTCATGACAGCGTTTTTGTGCCCTGTGAAAGTACGGAGTAGATTGCCGCTAGCCACCTCCCACAGCTTCACCGTACTATCGTCATTGCCCCCACTGGCAAGTGTCCGGCCCATCGGGTCGAACGCTATGCTAGGGAAACGGTTCTCACCCTCTTCAAAAATATGGAGGAGTTTGCCGCTAGCCACATCCCACAGCTTCACCGTATTGTCACCACTCCCGCTGGCCAGTATCCGACCCGCCGGGTTGAACGCAACGCTGTAGACACACTCTTTGTGCCCTTTGAGTGTGTGGAGCAGTTCGCCGCTAGCCACATCCCACAGCTTCACTGTATCGTCACCACTCCCGCTGGCCAGCATACGTCCCGCCGAGTCGAACGCCACGCTCATGACACCGTTCTTGTGCCCTTTGAAAGTACGGAGAAGTTTGCCGTTAGCCACATCCCACAGCTTCACGGTATCGTCACCGCTCCCGCTAGCCAGCGTCCGGCCCGCCGAGTCGAACGCTATGCTCATAACAGAGTCCTCGTGCCCTTCTAGGGTGCGTAACAGCTTCACGCCCCGCGGCAGTTTCCGCTCTGGCTGCCCACTGAGTTGCCCACCTCGTTTCTTCTTCGCCATAACCGTCTCCAATCCTTGCGCTCGTTGGCTGCCTACTTGAAAGGGCGGCAGTCTATGGAGTGCGGGGACCAGTCACCGCTTTGGTAGTCTTTCTCAAGAAGGCGTGCTTTCAAGAGACTACCAAAGCTGCGCCGGGTCGCAGCACTCCATAAGCTACCGGTCACCGCTTTGGTAGTCTCTCTATAATGACGCGCTGCCGGGAGAGACTACCAAAGCTGCGCCGGGTCGCAGCACTCCACACTGGCTTCAGAAGTCATCAAAAATATTCAAGCGATCTGTTTTGAAGCTGTAGATGGTTTTGATTGTCGCGGGCGACACCGTTCTTTCGAACCACGCGGCGGAACACCAGCGATACTGGTTGGCGACCTTCACCAGCCCGTGCTTGACCGGGTTCTGGTGCACATAGTTGAGCCGCGCCAGGTATGAATGTTGGTAAGTCAGCTTCGTATCCCAGAAGTTATACCAAACGGTTCGGCCTGCGGTTGCCTCCAACCGATTCAACTCCCGCGAAGTATCGGCATGCAGGTGGGAGATCATCTTCTTCAGGCTCCCTTCGATAGCTTCCGCCCCGCTACGTGCCACGAAGTGATAGTGATTGGAGAACACGGCCCAGGCTTCCAACTGCCAGGAATATTTCTTGGCCAATGACAGCAGCTTAT
>Ga0070707_100000102_pt1 | contig 78196 bp, 69 predicted proteins | sample KBSK5502metaG_FD_65468 | JGI IMG/M metagenome (GOLD analysis project Ga0070707, IMG submission 65468) | Corn, switchgrass and miscanthus rhizosphere microbial communities from Kellogg Biological Station, Michigan, USA - KBS K5-50-2 metaG | ecosystem: Host-associated > Plants > Roots >... | reverse complement strand
GCCCCTCGAGGACAAGTGGGAGGTCGGTTGGCTGCTCGATCGGCAGTACTGGGGTCGAGGACTTGCCACGGAAGGGGGCCAGGCCGGACTCCGGTTCGGATTTGAGGCCGCGAAACTGGACCGCATCATCAGCGTGACAGTTCCGGACAACATTGGCTCACGGCGAGTGATGGAGAAATGCAGGCTGACCTATCAGGGTGAGCTCACCTGGAGGAAGTCCGACGTGGTTTGGTATGCGATTGATCGCACCGGCTGGACCGAGATCGAAGCGGAGCTAACCGGATAGGCAGAGACAACTCTTATCCGCCGAGGCGGTGTCGGCGTGACCAAGGTTCCCCTGATTCGAACTCATGAACACAACATGATGGTGCTTGCGCAGGGAGTCGAACCCTGAACCTTGGGATTAGGAGTCCCGCTCAGGCTCATTGAGAATCGCCTCCATACGCGCTGCCGCGTCACGGCGCAGTTCTGGAACGACATGCGTGTAGGTGTTCATCGTAAGCGCGATATGCGAATGCCCAAGTATCTCCATGACCACACGAGGCGAGACGCCTTGCGCCAAAAGCAGCGTTGCGCACGAGTGGCGCAAATCATGAAAACGGCGCTGCGGCAAACCAGCGCCTTCGAGGAATTTGTGAAACCGGTGCGTCACAACTGTGCCATCGAGCGGATAACCGTCCGACCGCGTGAACACCAAGCCCCACTCCTTCCATCCGCTCCCGGCGACATTCCGTTCGGCATCCTGACGGGCGCGATGTTCGCTAAGTACCTTTGCCACAGACGGTGGCATGACGATCGTTCGCCGGCTTCGAGCGGTCTTCGGCTCGACAAGTTGAAAGACACCATCGACCCTCTGAAGTTGACGAGCAACCCGGACGTAACCCATCTGGAGGTCGACATCGTTCCAACGCAGGCCCAGCGCTTCCCCCTGACGCAAGCCGAGTGTTAGCGCAACCGAGTAGAGCGCCTCAAGCCGATCGCCCTTCGCAGCCGCGAGGAAATTGCGCGCCTCATCCAAAGTGAATGGCTGAATCTCGAAGTTGGGAACCCGAGGTCCATCGACGAGGGCAGCAGCATTGCGCGCCACCAGGCCCCAACGCACAGCTTGATTGAGTGCCGTGCGCAAGGTCCCCCTTATGTAGCGAACGCTCTTCGGAGACATCCCCTCCTTCTGCTTTTGGTTGAGTAGTGTCTGAACATGCATAGGCTCAACTCGTGCAAGTTGAATCGAGCCAAGGATCGGGTTGATGTGAAGTCGCACATGAACCTCATAGCCGTGATATGTCCAAGGGCGAACAGACGGTTTCACGATCTCGTCGAGCCATTGTTTTAGAAAGGCAGCCAGAGTCAGGCCGCGCGCGTCGGTCAGGTTGCCGCTATCGATCGCGTGCAATGCGGCCGTCATCTTGCGACGGACTTCGTCCCGGGTGCCGTAGAACCACTTGCGGCGGCGCCCGCCGACGCTAATGGCCGCGGCCCAGCGGCCATCTTTGCGCTGGACCATCGTCCCCTCGTTCGGCCCACGATGTTTGGCCACGGCTAACGTCCGCCGGCGCCGAACTTGGGATCGGGGAAGTGGGTTGGCTCACGGCCGGGGTGAGTCGCAATTGCCTGAGCGATCCAGGATTCGAGTGCGTGCCGTGACACACGTACGCACCGACCGATCCGAACCACTGGCAGCTGTTCACGAGCCATCAGCTCGAACGCTTTGGTCCGGCCGATGCTCAGAAGGCGGGCAACTTCTCGGCTGTCAAGCAGCAGTGCTTCGGAGCGTGGGGGAACCGGATGCGACGCCGGTTCCCCCGCACCCCCTTCGCGTCGACCGGGTGATACACGAGCTGGATCGATTGGCAGACGCCGACGTGTCATGGACGAGACCGAAAACGGTTTAGGCGGGCGGTGATTTTGGAGCTTAAGTGCCGTCCGACGGGCCTCGTTAGGGGACGCACCGCACTGCGGACGCTGCCCAGTAGGCGGCCCGCCGGTGCAATCGCCACGGCAGTTCCAGCCCAACCGCGCGCGATAGATCCTGCCGAGCCGTGAGCGAAGCGCAGGGCAGAGAAGATCACGACTGGTGAGAAGGCGGCGATCAGGAGCACGGCCACCCCGCTCGCCATCCAGTTCTCGGTGGCATCGGTGTCTGTCGGCGAGATCAACGCCACCACGACCAACCGAAAGCCGACGTAGACGACCGTGGCGAGCACGAATTTGGACAGCAGCAATCCGACAAGGAACTCGGCCAGAGCGGTGGCGGCGCCGATTGCGCGTGGCCATATGGAAAGGACGGAGACCAGAGGCACGAACGCGGTCACGCTGAGGATGAGCGCAGAGCGCACGACCAGCTCCAGATGCAGGATCACCGTGAGCGAGCTCATGGTTAGCGCCGTGAGGATCAGGCCGAACGTGCTGACATGCGGCCCTGACGAGCCGTTGGCGACCACTGCGTCGCTGACGGCGACGCCTCGCATGAGAAGCTGACTCAGGCCGCTGAAGTCGGGAGTCCAAACGGTCGCAAGGAGAGCCGCGTAGCCAGCCAGGTACTTGAGGACGCCGAGGCCTGAGTAGGCGAAGAAGGTGGCGGCGACGACGCGAGGAATCAGCGCGATCCCGGTGCCCAGGGATCCCCAGGCGATGCGCTCGATCAGGGCGAGGGCGATGATCGCGCCCACCAGAAGGAGTGCGATCGCGAGCATTCGGTCATAAACGGGCACGATCACGCTGAGGTCGGGCTCGCTCGACTGGCCCAGGGCCGACAGCAACCACTGCATGCTCGCGACCGCAACCGCAGTCGACCAGTTGGCGATCGCGATCACGATCTGGTTGACGAGTTGATTCGCCTGTGCGCTGTAGTCGCCCACGGCTATTGCCCGAAGAGGTGGCCGGCGTAGTTGGCCGCCGCCACGCCGATGTAAAGGAGCGCCACCGCGCCGACGGAGACGGCGATGCCACCCTTGGCGCGCTCGGCCAGCTGCGGGTTGGCCGTGAAGGAGGCGAGGACGAGGGCGATCAGAGAAACGACGATGCCAAGCCCCGAGACCAGCGTGAGCATCGCGGCGGCGTTGTTGGTGAGATGGATTAGACCGTGGAGGACACTGGGCGGCAACCCACTGAAGTCGGGGCGAACGCTGATGTCAGTCAACCTGCGACTCCTTCGCCGGCGACGCCGGCAGCTACCGATGGACGGATTGGGACCTGCTGGCGCCAGGCCTTGACCTGGTCCCAGCGCCTAAGCTCGAGCAGGGCGGGTGGGGCGTTGGCGTAGAGCAAGACCGCCGATCGCAGGCGTCGTAGCTCGTCGACAGATGCCAGGGGACGGCCAACTCGTTGCTCGCCGGAGCTGGAGTTCCATCGGTCGCGATGACTGGTGCGATAGGTGCGCGTCTCATCGCCGATGGCGCGGCTGAAGAGCTCCAGGGTCTTGATGTCTCCCTGACCTGGGAGGAGTAAGCGGGCGCGGCAGTTGTTCCAGATCGTTCGTGCGGCGGCCTCGCCATAGCCAGCTTCGACCTGAGCCAGGTCGTGGTAGCAGAGCAAGAGTTGGATGCCCTGGCCGGGACCGCTGGAAGCGTATCCGGCAAGGCGTGGAATGCGAGCGAAGTTGGCCGCCTCATCGAGCGCAAGGAGCAGGCGCGGTGAGAGGACCCCACCCTGGGCGCGCGCCTTTGAGGTCGCGCGCCGCAGGAGGGAGAGAAGGAGGGCCGAAAAGAGTGGGCGGCAACGCTCGGCTTCTTCGGCGGGGGCGACGAGGTAGAGCGTGCCGGCCTCGCTGAGCAGGCGATCGAGGTCGAGTGCATCCGAACTGGTGCGGGTCGCTGCAGCTACTCGTTCGTCTGTCCAAAGCGAAAGCGACGATCGGGCGGTGGACGCAATTGAGCCTGCCTCCTTGTCGGGGGTGAGCGCGAAGGCGAGCAGAAGCTCAGACGCGCTCTTGTCTTCAACCACCCCCGACAAGCCGACGAACTCCGCGTGCCGAGTCCGATTGAGGCGCGCCAGCACCGTGCGCATGTCGCCGCCACGCTCGTGCTCGCAAACCGCTAGGCCCGTGATGAGGCTGGAGGCGGCCAAGTACCAGTGCGCCGAATGACCGCGCTTGCCCTCAGCGGTGAAGTGGTCGGCTAGTTCGGCCGCCGATCCGCACGAGTCGACCGCGTCGAGCGGGTTCCACGTCGCCGGAACTAGACCAAGCCCTTCCATCCAGGCGTGATCGCGGTCAAGGGGTGCGAAGACCCAGAGCGGACCCGTGAGACCACGGTGTCGTGAGGTGAGGGCGACCAGCTCCTCCTTGGTCGAAGTCGCAACCACGCCGCCTCTCCAGCCGAGCAAGGTCGGCACCACCACCGTTGAGGTCTTGCCGGAGCGCTGGACCCCGAAGAGGAGGACGTTGTCTTCCGCTGGGGATTGCACCAGGCGCCGGTCGTGCCAGCCGAGCACGATGCCGTCCCCGTGCATGCGGTCTGGCGATGCCAGCCGGCCGAGCTCGCGGCGCTCGGAAGCCTTAACCCAGCGGCTGGTTCCGTGACTGTGGGGCGCAGACGCGCCGAGTAACCAGGGTGGCAACAGTTGGCGCGCGACCACGACGACGATCTTTGTGATCAGGCGCGTGGTCAAGTCGAGCAACCTCAAGCCGCTCGCTCCCAGTCACGCAAACGGGCTTGGCGCTCGACCTCTCGTTGCATCCGCCGTGAGTAGCGGCGAGCCACCGCGCGCAAGGCCAGAATCGAGCTCGCCTGCTGCGAATGTCGATACGGCGCTGAGTGCGTCTCACTGGCTGCCACTCGCACTGGCGGCAGCGGTCGCAATGGCAGCAGCTGAACCAGCGCCGCAGGCACGGCCGGCAGCTTGATGGAGGCCGAGACGGCTTCGTCAAGTGCTGAGGAGGTCGGCGGTTCAACCGTTCGCAGCGGGGGCATGCGCTCGCTGCGCTGGCGTTCGATCTCTAGTCCCAAGGCCTCCTTGATGGCCGCGAGCCGCGGCTTGGTTATGTCGACGCGGCGATAGCCGCCTGCCGCGTCGGCACGCATGCCGGCGAGGACCAGGTGCACGTGGTGGTGGGGCGTGTTGCGATGGATGGCTGCGATCCAGCGAAGGCCGCTCATGCCCGTCTCCGACTCGAGTCGGCTAACCGCCGCTCGCGCGAGCCGCTCCAGATCTAGGCCTTGAGCGGCCTCTGGTGAAATGAGAAATCGCGACACCGCCCGGCGGCGGTCCATCAGGCTTCCTTCGCGCGTCCGAAAGAGTTGAGGCGCCGAGCCCGCGATCGAACGAGTCACGAAGCTGACGAAGTCCTTCCGCCCGGCGCTGCCGAGGCTGCCCTCGGGCCCGAAGAGCTCGACGCGGCCGCTCGCCTTGTCGCGGTAAGCGACGTACTTGACCAGGCCGGAAACGTCAGGACCTGCTCGCTCCGGCCTCGTTGGGTGGAGGTCGCGGTGCTGGATGTAGCGCAGGAAGCCGCCGACCGCGCGCCGAACCTGGCTGCCCGAAATCGCCGGATCGAACTCCACCTTGACAAAGCAGCGCTCCCTCACTGGGCCGATTCCCTGAAGAGCGCAAGCCGCTCTTCGGCCGCCTCGGCCGCGCGGTTGGCGAGCGAGAGCATGCGGCTCTCGCCCTCGGGCAGCACCGACGCGACCATCAGCACTGCGTGTTCAGCCGCGGTCAGAGTGGCGAGAGCGACAGCCGATTCTGGGTGGCCGATACCTCTCGTCACGCGCCCTTCCTCCAGGCCGAGCGCCGACAACGAGCGAATGGTTTCCGCCAGTGACAGCCCGCGCTCACGGGCGAGGGCCCGAAGGCTGGCATCGAGCTCAGCCGGCAGCAGGAGGTGGAAGCGGCGTGAAGTCCTCACACCTTCCCTAAAGGACAACGACCCCTACGTGAAAAGCGTCCGCCAGCGTCCTTTCTGCGCAGAAAGGACGGCCAGCGGACGTTTGGCTCGGTGGCGGGTCGACGCCGAGTTCAGACCGTGCAGTCGCAGCGGACGCCACGGGACGGCCAGCGGACGGTCAGCGGACGGGCGGTTGCGAGCCTCGAAGCACCAAAACCTTGGAGGCGCCCATGGCAACCAGTCTCGCGGCCGACCTCAGTGAGGACTATCGACGAGCAGAAGGTGATCTGCCTGAACCGGCGTCGGCGCTTCTCTCGCGCGCGCGCGACTCTTCTATCTATGGGACGAGAGAGCGCGACCGGCTCTTAACCGACATAGTCGCCGCCTACCGCGCTGGCCCGCGACAGCTGTGGGCTCCGGTCATTCTCGATCTCCTGGCACCCGCACTGGTCGAGCTGTTGCCTTTGCTGCGCCCCGAGCTCCCGGTCGTCGACAACGAGGAGATCAGGCAGCAGCTTGTGATGGAGACCCTGCGCGCTGCGGCGGTTATGCCGATTCATGAGCGCGGCGGTGACACCAAGGTCCGGCTACTGGCCCGGGCTTACAAGTACGTCGTGCGCTGGTTGGTCCGCGAAGGATCCCGCCAGCACTGTCAGCTCTCCTTCGAGGCTCTCGAGGAGGTGACTCGATGAGTGCCGAGTCTCCGAGGGCGCTGGAAACCCATGAAGCCGGAGCATGGAATTCAACGATCCCGAACCATGGGAATCGTGGATATCCAAGCCCGTTCGGTCGAAGTACAACGATCACAACTGTTGGCGGCCCCGGGGAGGAGGGGCCTGGTTTGCGGGAAGGGTCAGCTCGATTGCTTCAAACCCTGGGTGTGCCAAGGGATGCGCGCGGGATCGTTCTCCTGTGCGGCTTTGCCGCGTCGGCCGCATTCGGCCTCATGGCGCTTCTCGCACCGCCCGGCGATCCCATCGGCTATGGCTACCTCGCCCTGGCGGTAGTCGGCTACTTCTTTATCCAGACCCGAGGGCTGACCACCTTTCTCTGGCTACTCGTGGCCGCGGGAGGGCTGGTGGTCGGCTGGGCCGGCAACGGTTCCGGCTGGGTCGAATTTGCCATTGGCTTGGCACTGGCAGTTGTAGCTCTGACACCGCTCCCGCCGGAGTTCGGCAGGGAGCCAGCCAAAGCCCAAAGCTCAGGGAGAGTTGGAGATCGCCCGCCTTCAACGGGATCCACGGGCAAGGGGCTAAGTGTCGACAGCTTCCAATCCTCAGGAAAAGTTGAGGATTCGCCAATTCGAACCTCAGCAATAGCTGAGGTTGCCGCTCCCGATTCTGAGAGCACAGCGATCCAGCCGGTGGATAGAGCCCGCTTCGTAGCGCGTAGAGCAGGCAGGGCTCGGATCAGGGCAATCGGCCGTTTGCAGATCGAGATCGGAGGTCGCGACGTCACCGAACGGCTCCGCGAACAGCCGCGTCTGGAATTCCTGCTCTCGTATTTGTTGGCTCGCACCATCTGGGGAGTCGACTCTGGCGTGGCACGGGCAGGCCTCGCAGAGGAGATAGCCCCCGACCTACCTGTGAGCAGTCAGCGCTCCCGCCTCCGCAACCAGCTCTACGAGCTCCGAGCCTCGCTGGGGCCAGAACTCCGCGATCTCGTTCAGGTCAATAGCTCCCATGTCAGCCTCAACTTTCAAGGCGCCAGCGTCGACGCCATCGACCTGCAGCTGAAGAGCCTGATTGTCAGCCGCAGCCACGCGCTCATTGATGTTCAGCTCGCCGATGAGATCAGGCGCCTGCTCGATGAAACCAGCGGCGGAGAATTTCTCAGCGGTTTCTCCGAGCTCGACCACCAGGTCACCGCCGGCCGCGGCGGTGCTTTGCAGACAGTCGTCGAGACAAGGAATTTGGTTGCCGGTTGGCGCGCGGACCTTGTGCACTCTCTGGCCGAGTACTACCAAGCAGCTGGTCGCCCTCAAGCCTCCATCGCCTACCTCCAAGCATCGCTTGCCGAGAGTCAGCAACGCGAGGACCTAGCCCGACTCTTGGTCGCTGCCTTCGTGCGGACGGGACAAACCTCAAACGCGGACCAAATCCGTCGCGAGTACCACCTCATCAAGGAGAAGTGAGATGAGCACCGAAGTCGAGACCATGGTGTCCGCTCCGGCCGGAAACGCGAACGTCACGCCCGTCGCCCCGGCGTCTTCGCCCGCTCGATCCCCCCTTTGGCGCCGGCGTCGCTACCAGTTGGCGGCGGGGATCACCATCGTGGCCGTCCTCAGCGCGTTCATTGCCAACAACCTTCTCGCCCGCCAGTACACACCCGAGGGCGCCGTCCGCCAGTACCTGAGTGCCCTAGAGGCGGGTGATGCCGCCAGCGCCTGGAGCGAAATCCAAGTCTCAGCGCCAACCGCTCCGGCGGCATTCAATCTAACCGATCACGCGGCCCTGCAGGCGGCTCTTTCTAACCGCAAGCCTGACATCAAGAGCTTCACCGTGACGGCCACCACCAACTCGAGTTCAAGCACGGCGATCGTGGATTTCAGCTATGACGCCACGGCTGGGAGCAAGCAAGGAAAGTTCGTCGTCCAGCGTTCGGGCGAGACGCATTTCGGCCTCTATCCGGACTGGCATCTGGTCATCAGCCCGACCCTCCTGACTATTGCTCTGCCCAAAGGCAGCAACGGCGTGAGCATCGATGGCAGAGCGATCGCCCTGCCGGACGGCAAGTCGACTGTGGCAGTGCTCCCGCTCTCTCACAAGGTGCAGTTCACCGGCACTCAGATGCTGGCCTCACAGACAGTTTCGTTGGACTCCTTTCTTTCACTCGCGCTGGACGTGCCCTATCGGCCAATGCTTAACGCATCCGGTACCGCTCAAGCCAAGACCGCCGTCAATGCCTTTATGGGCGACTGCGCGAGGAGGACTCAAGCCAACCTCGATGACGGGGCTTGCCCCCAGGGGCTGTACTACGGCCTTTCCAGCTCTGGGCAGTGGAACGTGGTCGGGGACCCGACCCAGGACCTCAACGTGGCGTTCGACCAGAACATGAACGCTGTCGGCAGCGGCCACTTCCAGATGGTCTTCGGCTTTCAGGACAACGGCTGGACCGGTACTCGACATGCGCCGTCCGCCGGAGGCTACAAGGCGGCACTGAACCTCTCCACGACGACTCTGACAGTGGCCAGTATCCAGCGAGCCGACGGTCTACCGACTCTGGTCCGGCCCGCCGGCGCCACTGACCAGGCGGCCAAGGATCTCGTCAGCAAAGGCTTCGTGCAGTGCGCGTCGGTCTCCGCCGAGTTCGTAGCGGATTGCCCGCAGGCGGCCCCCGACATCATCATCACCGACGTTCACTGGTCGCTGGAGGGGGATCCGCTCGCCGGAGCCACCATCAACTTCGATCCCGACACTGGGCTACTTACGGCTCATGGCAACTTCTCGATGGCGGTCTCCTATAAGTGGTTTGGTAACTACGCCAGGAGCGGCCACAGCTACATCAAGGCCTACGATGCCCACCTGTTCTGGGACGGACAGGGCCTAGAGCTCGTCAATATCGATGGAGCGGTCTCATGAGCCGCCCGACCGCCCTCTTGATTGGTTTGGCCATCGCGGTGAGCACAGCATGCGGCGGAGGAGGCGGCTCGGCAGTGTCGAGTGTTACAGCCGCCCAGATCGCGCTGCAGGACCAGGACCTGCCGGGATTTACACGTTGCCCGCAGTCCGGCCCCATCGCGTCTGTACTCGAGACGCTCCGAGCTGGCGGCGACTCGCACGACACCGAGAACCTGTCCGCCGGGCTGGCGGCGGCCAAGGACCTTGGCTTTGCCGATGGCGTCTACGTCGGCTACGCGAGTGACCCTGCATCTTGTAGCTCAACCCTCTTCGGGTCTGGAGACACCGCGAGCCTGCATGAAAAGTGGTGGCTTTGCATGGTGGTCACGTTCAAAGACGCCGAGTCCGCGAAGACCGCGTACACGAACGGCCTCTTCCTGTTTGGCTTCACCCCCGATTCTTATTCGAAGTTGGGCGGCGGCCACCAAGGTGCTCAGACTGGATTCGGCACCACTTCGTACACGACCGAAGTCTTTTCGGAATACTTTGCCTACGTCGCCAAGGACAACGTCCTTATCGAGATGGGGGGCGGTAATCAGTTTGAGTTTCAGGCTTCACCGGTGGCCAAGAAGGTCTATCAGCGTGCCTGACCAGGTCCATCGGTCGATCCCAGCGGACGCCAGCGACGCTTCAAATGTGGGCCATAGCGGCACATCTTTGATGGGCCTACCATGCACACGACGATGGGCCAAACGTACGCCTTCGGCGTAACAAGATAAGGCGCTTGCGCGCCATAGCGAGCGACTGTGGCATCTGCGCACCGAAATCGATGTTTCGCCAGCCACAGCCAATCGCCGTCCCACATGGGGGACCCCACATAGGGTCCGATCCACTAGGATCGACGAGCCAGTGATGTTATCTGGGGCTGAGCCGTTGGGTCCCCACGACAGTCTCCCGCTTCCAGCACGGCCGGCCGACCTCCCAGACTATGAGAATCCGCCCCTGGTTGAGGTTGCTCTGGGTGTTCATTTGGATCCGCTTCCCCAAGTTCGCGCAGCGCACCTGGGACTTCTGTGGCAACGCTATTACGCTGAGTTCCCGTCTCTCCAGGAACTCGCTCCGATTGAGACCGCGGAGGAAGAGTTCGGGCCTATTCGTACACGGACCATCACGGTGCAGCTGATGGGCCCGCAACCAGTTCCGAGACATTGGTTCGTTAGCCGCGACGGTACCCGTGTAATACAAGTTCAGGCCGATCGATTTGTTCTGAACTGGAGGCGGGCACATGCGGAGGAGCCGTACCCACGTTACGAGACACTCCGCAAGGAATTCGAATCGCACTATAGAGTCTACGTGGATTTCCTGGCAGAGCACAAACTTGGCGTGCCGACGATCCGACACGCCGAAGTCAACTACGTCAACCAGGTTCCCCTTGATCCCAAGCAACACCCGAACGGGCTGTCGGATGTTCTTCGTACCTGGCGACCGACTTATGGTCCAGAGGCCCCATTCCTTGGCCGCGCAGAAGAAGTACGAGTGGTCGAACGCCACGTTATGTCGGACGAAGAGGGGCCATATGCCCGTCTCTATGTTTCAGTGGAACCGGGAATCGGCAACGTGGTCCTGATCAATCTCACACTGCGTGGACGTCCCAAAGGCACGAATCTGCGCGCAACTCTCGCCTTCTTTGATAAGGCTCGCGATCGTATTGTCAGGGCCTTCACCTCGGTCACGACAGACGGCATGCACCGGCTGTGGAGGAGAACGAAATGACGCCTCTAACGACGCTGCCGACGCCCGAAGTTAGCGATCCGTCTGGCGACATTAGGATTACCGATAGTCCACTGACACCACGCCGCGTTGCAGTTGCGATCCAACTGCCGCCCGGAGAACCAGAGCCATGGTGGGCCAAGTCAGTTGAGGATAGGCTCGAAGAGTTAGCTCATTTAGAGTCAAATTGGAACGGGCACGGAGCTCAACCGCCTAGGCCAGAGGCGGTGCTCATCGGTGTACGCGTTATCGCGTTTCTTCTGGGCACCCATCAAAATTGGCCGCTACCTCAGATTGTTCCCACATGGCAGGGAGGACTACAGCTTGAGTGGCACCTGCACTCTGGAGATATCGAAATCACCGTCGATCCACGGGATGCGGTATGGGCGTACTTGAGCGATGGCCGGAACTCAATAGACGGACCGTTGACGGAAATGGAGTCTCGGGTTAGCGATCTCTTGGGGCTCGCGGCAGGCTAGGGGGCCGGGCCCATACGGACATGAACGATGTGGCGGCGCCGCCACCCGTTCCCAATGACCAAAGTATCGCTCCGGAAGACATCGTTTATCGACGAGTCAAAGACGGCGGCAACATCAATATCGTCAGAGACAAGTACGGCAATCGCGTTACGTCGAGCGCTGCTTTCGAAGACGATGACGACGGAATCTCAGTCTTCCTGCAGTCGACGCTGGCGGAGGCGAATCTTGAGGCGGCGAGCGTCATTGTTGGCTTTAACGGGTATGTGTTGGCCAAAATCACGGTTGACGCTGTACGCAACCTCGGCGTGGGTGTCGTCCGCGATCCGAATCCCGACGATGTCAAACCTATGCCGTGCAACGTCGCCCACTGCTTGCTCAAGATTTCCCCGATGTCCAAGAGTGAAAGGCACAAGGTGCGCCAGGGGCTGGCCCATGTGTCGGAATTGATGGGCTAGAGAGGACCAACGAGAGTTCCGTTCGGTGTTTCAACGTCCCCAATTCGCTCACGCCACTATCACAAACTGGCGCATAGAGACCCAGCATTGGACACCACAGCGTTCGAGGTCATCCGGATCCTTGGTGAAGTTCAATCTCCAAGATGAGTAGCGTCGATGCGCGCCGCGTCGGGCAAAGTCTGTGGCCGTTGACCGGGAGGCGTTCGGTCAACTCTGCAAGACGCTCCTGAGGTCGGGAACAGAAATGTAGCGATCGCGGTGGCTTGCCGGTCCCTTGCTATGACACAACCATCGGCATGAACCCCATCAGTTATCGCGGCGCGATCTCCAGACCGGGAGTTGTCTGATCCCAAATGGCATTTCACCCGGCGGAATGCCTGTACAGCGCGCCGCGAGCTCAGGCGCCCTGTTGGCCTCAATTGGCTAACTTGGCGAGCCTTTGCACAAGGAGATCCTGTGCCCCTGTCAGCCCAAGCCCGGTCCACATCTGGGCTTGCTCTATAGAAGCCGCAGCGTATTCGATTTGATCGCGACGGGACAAAAACCATTTCTGGTGACTGGGTGCAGTCCCATCGCTAATTAGAGCGATGGTTCCGAGGACGACAAAAGCGCCGAGGATTGCCGTATCCCGGTCAGTCCCCAATGTGGGTTCCCAATTCCAACGCCTCCACAAGGAGTACCGCTTTCGGTCGAGATTTAACGCTGCATCCGCCTCGACGGCGATGTCGTCAAATACACCTAATGAGTGCCCAAGCCGCCGTATTACATCGGCCCGCTCTCGCGACAAGGGATTCTTAAGCGCCGTATTCACAAACATCACGGAGAGGGCGAAACGAGTAGCCTGGAGTTGAGCAGTCAATCGCTTTCGACAGACGGCTCTTTCCTTAGACATGCTGGCATTCCCCGACTCTAGTGCCCTCGTTAAGGATTCGTTCACCCTGTCAAACCCTTCGAGGTCATCCGATTGAGCGATAATCTTTAACAGGTCTTCTGCCGCATATACCGTCGTGAGCGCCATTGCCTCATCATCTTCGACGTCGGCGATGGACCCTTCCATCACGCTTGTCATTGCTGATTCGTTAATCGACAAAACAGCGGCTTGAGCAGCCTCCGCTACAGTCTTGGCACGTTCGCCGTCAAGCCTTTTGAATGTTTCGTAGGCTGAAACGATCAAGGCTAGAAGACGATCCACCATATAGACGGCGCCTTTGCGCCGGCACGCCCAAACGAGAGAGATTGGCAGCCTCATGACTGCGCTCCAGATCTCAGGATCTGTCCTATCGGCCGCAGCCCTAACCTGGTTAGCCAAGTCCAACAATGCCCGACCTGTCGCGTTATGACGGACCGTTTCCGTTAGACGATCAGCCTCATCTGAATAACCTGGGACTCTCGCAAATCTAGGACGGTACGACGGTTCTCGCGAGTTGTCCGACTTTATCGGCGGCTCCATGTTCCAGACCGCGATGGTCGTCGTGAAGAGTTGTGTGTAGGCAGCCGCAGCGTCTTGATACCAGCGAAGCCGACCGTCGCGAATTAGCTCCATTGCCTCATCGCTTAGGCTTCTGACGGTGTCGTTCAATCGATCGATAGGCCTCTGGGGGGCAATTCGTATCGCATGACGAAGTCTCCCGATGTCGCGTTCAGTCGCTGTAGTGGGTAGTTCCAGCCACGGAGTTCCTTTCGAGACGGCGTCTCCAATGCTCATGATCACTGATAGGTCCACCTCGCCAATAGCGCGTGCCTTTAAGGCGTTTCCGATCGATATGACTCTTCGCAATTTGACATCTGTGACTTCACCACCGCGATCTGCAAGTAAGCTAATTCCCCCTCCCTCCCCCAGGCGGTATATGGAGTATCTAACTGGAGTTCCGCGGCAGAACTCCCTCAGGCCTCGGGCGGCAATGAGTGCAACACTTCTGTCGGCCGCGTCAGCTTCGATTTGAGCTCGAAGCTGACGTAAGCGTCGGCGATGCAGCGCAGCGTCGTCTAACTGGAGGATGGCTGTGAGGAGAACAGCTGGCAGAGTGAGCAACGAAATCGCACCCAGCGATGCTGCATATGAGCCAGCCCAGCCGTCAAGCCCACCCGACCCTGTGTGGAACAAAAGCATGACGGCTGTAATGAAAAGAGATCCCAAGCCGATCGCCACACTTACAACAAGAGGCCATTGTGAGGCGTAGTCGCGCAGGCTAAGGACTGATGCGAATCGAGAGCCTTGAACGGTTTGGAAGGCGAAGACCACCACCGCAACTCCGATAGTCGAGGCAGCGGCATCTACTGGCCAAATCAATTCGAGGAAGTGTTGGGTGGCGCCAGGCTGGCTGAGCGCGGGAAGACTGTAAGAGCCCAAAGGCAGATAGAGGATTCCCGCAAGTGCCAGTACGGATATCGGAAACAGCGCCAGTCCTCGAGCCTGCTTTGCAAGCGCGACGGCGTGGATACCTGCAGCTAAACCCCACCGAGCGGCCCACCGCGGGTGCTGGTACCTCGCCCGTTGGCGCAACGCCCACCTGCGCAGCGATCGAGGAGGTCGGTTCCAAAGTGTCGCAAAGGCATGCGCCATTTCTCGCCATCTGGTCAGAAAGCGACGGAGGAGCCGAACTAGCACCGTCCGCATCTGTGTCATCTAACTGATTTCCCGGTCATTCTGCGCCTGCTTATGAGCCCATGCTCTGCGTGGGCTGGTGGTGCCCGGTCGAGTTGCACGTCCGTTCGGTTTGCACCATCAGCACACAGACTCCCCACGCTGTGCGGAGGTAGTCCAGCCTCACTGCTACTAATTGCTCTTTTGGGTCTGCTAGCGGACCCCACTCAGCCCCTGAGAAGGGATAGCGATGTCGGTTGGAGCGTCGCCTCGTCACCTGACCATATGGACGAGTCGCGAGTAGCTGAGACACCTTCTGCAGGCACGAATCGATCGGAAGTGCGTGAGAAGACTGAATTTGAAACCCTGGCTACGTAAATTGGACCCTCTCAGCAGCCCCATCCTCGCGCCTGCCACCTACAACTATGACCAGTCAGCTGTGGTGCCGATAACGACCCCTTAGTGAGAGCGCATCTTGCAGCAGGCGTCAGGCAAGCTCGGGCGAGTTAGATTACGCGGTGGATGGGACAGCAGCCGCTGACGCCAGATTCCCAGACTACCGACGCCATCGATTTCGCGTTTACCATCGCTACTGACAAGCTGAGCGCTCAATTGGCCACGGCCGATCAAGTCGACACCAAGCTTGGGGTTGTGATCGCGGCTCTTGCGTCTGTTGCAGCTCTCTATTCGGCCACTGCCGTAGTCAAGGTGGCTGGTTTGCTGTTCCTGGTGCCCGCCGCGGTTGCCTTCATCGGCTACCGTGCCAGGAACTGGCAAAATCCGCCGAATCCTGGCGCTCTAACGCAGAAGTACATGGATCAGGGGAAGTCAGAGATGCAGATCCAGGCACTCGCCGTGATACTCGAGGCTTACGGGGTCAACCAGGCTCAGTTGGCTCGCAAGGCGCAACTGTTCAACCTCTCTTTGGTGTTGACGTTGGTGGCTGTTGTGCTTGTGCTCCTGCTCAGCCTGGCACTCCCGCCTACGAAGTAGCGACCTAGAATGGGCCTGTGAGCGACGACACGACCGCAGGCCAGCAACCAGGATCTCAGCAGCCGGGCTCTCAGCAACCCGATTCAAACGGCCCGGTTCAAAGCCCACGCAAGGTACCGATCAAGATCCCCAAGCCCGATCCGGACCTCCGTCAATTTGTTGAAAAGCGTTCGAAGCCAGAGGCACCGGGTAGCGGCGCCTAGTAAGAGCCGATCTGTCTTAGTCACCGGCGCACCGAACTATCTGGTTTCGGGGAAAGCTGAGCTTTCGATAAGAGACGACTATCAGCAACTCGCGCAATTGTTGTCAGACCGTTCGATCCGATGCGGCCTCAAGTTGCGGGGCCGCCAACCACTTGGACAGACACAAGCGCTGAACACTTAACCCAGACGGTCACATTGTCGCTTCGGGCCTACGTCGGATCGACAGGCACTTCGCCGCGCCCTCGGACATCGTCTAGCTTCGGGGTCGTGATCCAATCCATTTCGGGCCAATCACCGCTACGACTGAAGAACTGGACCTGGAACGTCAGGTCCTGGCAGTTGTCAAGGCCTTGTACAGGTACGACGACGGCGGTCTGGCCATTGAGTGCGTCGTCGATGTCCTCGATTACCGGAACTTGGGCGTGGCCGCTGTCGAGTGGAGCGACCCAGATTCGGCTTGTCAGGGCCTTGTCGTCGAAGAGCTCATATGGTTGGCCCGTGAACCAGGGAACGACTACGTCCGTCTGGCGCAAGTCCTGTTGAGGAATCACATCAAACCGCGACGGGTGCGAGTAGTCCTGCATACGGATGAGGGTCGATACCTGAATATCACGGACGTTCACGCTCATGCTGCGATGGCTGCCAGTCTTGACGAGACCTGACGCGTGATGTGAAACCTTCGGAGCCACGACGTCAGTTCGCTCTATCTCCACCCAAGTAATGTCCGATATGCCGCCTTTACCGTCATTCACGCCTTCGGCGTGGATGCCAGGGCCTGCCGGCTTTCTACGCGGGTTGAGGTAGAGGCTTCCATCGGATCCGACTTGCATCCAAGACATGGCGCGGAAATCGTCGCCGTAACGGAAGAGGAATCGCAGAGATCGGCGCTTGGGATCAGGTAGCAGCAGCACGGCGACCCGTCTGTCTGGGTTTGTGAGTAACTGAACCGACATTGTTCACAGCCTACACGCACCTATCGAAACGGTTTTGGCAACCGTTATCGAAGGGGGACTTGCTAGGACCGGTTGCGCACTCCCGGCGCCTATATTCTTGAGCGTGCCGCGGGGGCTTCGACCAGCACCACGAACTAGAGACGACTATGGAGTCGGCGCCCTAGCAGCTGCAGACAATGCCGAGAGGCATTTACGTGTGGCCAAGCAATGTGCCGACATCGGGGAATGGGTCCGGCGATATCCCATCTCGTCCTGGCAATCGAAGAAACAATCAAAGCTGATGTCTTGGTTGACCGCTTTTATCTCGGCGCAAGAAGCAACTATCCCGACGCGGAGATTTCTCGGATACTGAGTTTCCATGAGGCTCGCCATCCTCTGGCGCATCAACGATGGTTGGACCTGCCCGATATCGAGGAATTTCTACACCGGCTCGTCGACCGCGGAGTCAAAAAGCGCAAAGCATTAGAGGCAGCTCTCGATCACGCATGGAAGCTTCGAGAGCGAGTGTTGCCTGATGATTGGGAGAACCGTGCCAAACCGCTACGCGAGGGAGGTTTCTACGTGACATTTGACGGTCAGCGCTGGAAACGGCCATCCGACGCGACGAAGTGCGACTACGAGTCTCTTCTACCTCGAGTGAAGGCGCTCCTCGACCAGACGCATGGGTACCTGGCGCTCGCTCGACAAATGGATACGCTTGACAAGCGAGACAGGCTACGCAAGCGGATCCCGAGACCCGAGCGGCCTTAGCGAGTTCAATTAGGTTGATCGGGAAGGAGAGGCGTTGCTTGCGATAAGACTTCGCTATCAGCAGCACGCTCGCGCGCGCGTACTCATATTTGGCCCCGGACGCGGTGGTGGCCTATCGACATCCACCGGCCGCCGGCCGCACCAGTTCGGTGCGATTGCCGAAGGGTTTTGCTCTGTCGACGGCGCTATGGCGCAACTGTGAGCGGAGTAGCGTCGTCCCCGAGCTTGAGTTCCTTGGTGGCAATTTCACGCCACTTTCCACGCGCGAACTTGGATCGGAGCGTGATCCGGCGGAATGCACCGATCGCCTCCGTTACGTCAGGCTGAGCAACGGTGGGCTTGAGCAATCGTTTCGTCAGGTCTCGTTTTGGAGGGACCGCGATGAGATGTGAGACGTAACCGGCCAAGGCCTTGAAAGCTCGATACTCTGCGAAACCCGAATGCTTGGTCGCATCCTCGCTGTCGGTTGCCTTCCAAGGAAGTTTTCTGTTGCCCTCGATTGATTCGCGAAGCGTCTGATAGCCCTCTCGAAAACAGCCGAGCATATTCTCGTCCGTCGTATTCAGTATGCGCTCGGATGCGAGTTTCACCAGAAGGGCCTCGAAGCCGCTTTCCGCAACCTCGGCCTTCTCGAGCAATAGCCAGCGCGGATTATCCGGCACGCCTATACTGCCCTCGGAATCCTTGTACGCGCTCCACAGCTTCCACGTTGCGAAGAACGCTCCGTATAGCCGATAGAACGTCGCGACGGCGGCGAGGTCACTCTCCCTCCGTCGCTTCTGGTCATCCCAGAGATAAGTCACCTGCGTGCCAATGAGCCAGGCCAGAATCGACCCGACAAGCACTGTGAATAGAGCGACTGTGAGTGCCGAAACGGTACTGTCCATCACAAAGTCCTCCGGTCAGTTCGTCGATGCCAAAGCTGCCGGAATTGTGCCTCATCACGAGTCTCTCTGACTTGCAACTTCAACTGGGCACGTATGGCCAGAGTAGAAGCAGTCTTGGAAATTGGCGTAACTGGGATGGGGCTCAAGTGTCGATAGCCTTCGCGGTCCGGTAATGGTTTCGACAACTAACCCTTACCGAGATTGAAGGCTGGCAGCCAGGCACCAATGCCGTGCGACCTCACGGTTTCCACCCCCACCCTGTGCGGCACAACGGGTTGCTAACGATAAGGCGAGCTTACTAAGAGCATCTTTGTTGCGGCCGCGAATGACCGATCCCTGGGGGTGTGAGGGATCGCGGCCGTTCTGCCCGAAGAGAGTTCCGCCGCACGAACGATGGCTTGCGTAGTCAGCCGTACGGCCAGCGACTGATAAGGTTCGGCTAGCTGAGAGTCATGCAGCCGACGCTCATCCTCGAGGGTCGGTGCGATCCACGCAACGCGCGTAGTCATTGGACGCACGCTGCCGAGCTAGCTCTGCGCCGGGGTGCAGGCGTGGGAAGAACAATGGCGGCGGTGAGCTGAGTTTGGGCGCTCGGTGAGTAGCGCTAGCTAGCCAGGTGCGACCGCGAGCCGAGCGACCATCGCGTCTGCCAGGCGCTCTGCCTGATCCCGGGGCAGATGGAGGGAAATCGCTCGGTTGATTGCGACCTTGCGCACTTCTGCCAGCTGAGCGGAAGTCAAGCTCGCGGTGGCGCCGGCGCGAGCCTTTTCTGTCTGCTTGGCCTCTGACGTATGCGAAAGAACGTTGTGGACAGTTGTATCAACTGCCGTTCCCGCGGCCTGTTCGCCGAGCTTGAGGAGCTCCGCTCCAAGGAATCTGACCACCGCTTCCGCCACCGCTATCACCGCAGGTGTCAACAGCAGGCCAACCTCGAGGCCAAATCCAAGTACCTCATCCTTGCTCTTAATCACCTTTTCGGCTTGCTCGGGATTCTTTGCATACGCACGGCTCACCGCGCCGAAGAGTGGCAGTTCGTTCGGCGCCAGGTCTTTCACGACATCCCGCGAGAGCTGAGCAACATCCGGGTCGATGTTGTCTGTCAAGACTTATGGCCCTGTCGGTCTGCGTGTCATGCGGGCGGTCAACCAAGCAAGAGGAATAGCCAGTATTCCACCCGAAATCACGGTCAAGCTGAATATGGGCCAGACGGCACGCGGATCAGCGTGCCCACCAAATGCAACGTTGAGCACAAACTGCTCAACCGCCATCAGGATGCCGGCCCAAAAAGCCACGAGGGTCGCTTCAGCGACCGGGTGATCGTCGGCCTTCACTGCGGTGACCGTCGCCGCACAGCCCTGAACGATCACCGCAAGACCGACCTGTGTCAAGAAGAGGAGTAGAACCTCCAGGTCCGTCATCTGCGGGGCCACTTCGATCATTCGAAGGAAGAGTCGCAGTGCGGTGATTACAACCACATACGCGGCGGCAGCACCGACGGCAATCGACGCCAGGCGAGCAACTCGCATGTGCGTCGGTGGCGCGGTCAGATTAAGGTCTGCAGGCTGGTCGAGGAAAGGCCAAGCGGGGAATCCTTTCACCGAGGTGCGGCCTAGTTCCGCCGCAAGGGGGTAAGCCCACAGACACGCCAGTGCGACGAGACCGAGGGGGCCGAATACAGCCTGCAGCAATGGAGCGCCGGCGAGAACCGGGTACAGCAACGGTGAGACGCCAAGCGAAGCGCCTATTTCGAACAGGTTCCGAGCCTGGAGGGTTGCGCCAAGCCACAAAGACAGTACAAGACTGATGGTTAGCACAATGGGAAGAGGGTTCGGAACTGACCCTCTCTCCAGGGCACGCCATAACCAGCGACCAGAACTTTTGGCGAACCATTCCAACAGGCCAAACAAACCCAAAGCCAGCAGACCCAGCAAGAGCACGTAGACGGCGCCGAAAAGTAAGCCATAGCCCGGATTCGACGGCACAGCATTGAAGCCGCCCTCGAATGCGATCCAGTCGCCCAAGCCGAGACCGATCGCGAGGCCGCCCGCCAATGCAGCGACGGATATCGCACGCTTGCCATCCACAAGTTCCGCAAACGTCGCGCGCCAAACGCCGAGCCCCACAACTCCGGCTATTAACAGACCCAGGGCGATCGACGTGACGAACCCCGCCAGTTCGCCGGTCGTAAGCGACCACAGGTTTGACTGAACACCGGTAAACACCAGCAGAATCAGGGTCACGAGGCTGGGGTAGGCGATGCCTGCCGCCAACCCAGTGCCGAGCGCATCCCAAAAACCGAGTCGAAAGAGCGGCCGTGTATCGCTCAATGCGCGCTGACGTGCCGCACGGCTGGGATGAACGCGCCAATAGGCCAACAATCGATGGATCCCAGTATTTGGCAAGTCAGGCACGCTGCCAAGGACGCGACTGAGGGCTTCAGAGGAACCTTCCCAGAGTGCGGCGCGCAGGTCGGCGTAGGTCTCACGCGATCTCAGTACTGCATTGCGGACGAGGTAAACGATCAATGCAATCACCGCAACGCGCCAAATGAGCAGGCCTGCAGCAGCGAATTTGGAGCCTGGGGTCGGCTGTAGCACGATGGTGACAAGCAGAGGAACAAGCGCGAGCACAACGAACGCTTGCCAGAGACTCATCGCCAGATACGTCTTGTCGACGTCTCGATTGGCGAGATGGGCGAGTTCGTGCAGAACAACTGCGTCGAAGCCGCGTGGATCTACGTAGGAACGAACCATCAATCCACCGCCGAGCGCTACGTAGTAGCTGCCTCGTCGACCGAATGCAAGGCCTACTGGCGACCCATTGAGGGGATTCCACACGAATCGCGGTTCCGACCTCAGTCCAGCCTTGACGCAGAGGCCCCTCAGCTCAATAACAGCCTCTGGGGCATCGTCGGAAGCGATCGGAACCAGGCCTTGCCTGCGCAACTTGATAGGAGGCGCTATCAAATAGAGCGCAACAGCCAGGACCAGGACTGATGCGACTCCTCCAAGCATCCAGAGTGCTTTCACGTGCTCGACAGGTGCGCGACAACGCTCAAAAAACTCGCTGGACGCGAGGCTATCTGATGGATATGCGATCTGTGCCATGTGCTGGCAGCGACTGTAGATACTGATATCAGATTGCGCCTGAGGCAGGCCAAGGTAGATCCAGTTGTAGATGAAGAGACCGGAACTAATGATCATGGCGACGTGCAGAAGGAGCCGGAAATCGGTGTCGGTTGGGAACGCAAACGGATTCAGACGAGGCTTGGGTTGGTTGTCGAGCGAGGGACGAAGGAGTGTTTTGTCGAGCGGAACGTGAGAAGAGGTCACGGCCCGACCGGGTTGACTGGTTTGCTCAACCGATTTCTCGCCGTCGCCTTCATAAACGGCACGGGGGTATGGCCCAACTACCTAAATCTCAAATGAGGCGCCTGTGCTCGTCAAACAGGAGCTCTGCGTCCGAACAGCTGGGTTGCTCTACTTCCGCAAGACGCGAACGTCGGTCCGCAGTTACTGTCATTTACGCCGAGGCTGCCACTCCGATGTCAACCGCGATGACGACGGCGATGTATCTCGCAAGTCATCGAAGGCTCCTTTAGCCAAGTCCGTACGTGATGAAGGTCAGACGTTTGTTCTGGCCTGCCTGGAGAACGTGCACCTTTGCGTAATTGCCACGCGATGTTTTGACACCAAACACAGAGTTCACCACTGCCTGTTGGATTGGATCCGGGCCGTATTTGAGCCCTGATAGCGTGTTGGCATTCAAAGCGTCGAACGTGGCCTTGTCCATTACGCCGAGGGATACGAGCAGGGCTCCGCTGGCGGGCGAGATGAACTCATTTCCAAGAGGCGTGACGATGTCATAGTCAAAGCCGCAATACACTTGGCCGTTGTCTAGGTTGAGACACTGCCCAGATGGAAAATCAACGACGCCTGACGCAATCACGTGCCAAGGACCTTTTGGTGATCCTCGGCCGGTCGACAAGTGAATCGTGACCGTGGACCCCTTCCATGCCGGAGTGTTGGCATTGGGGTCGGTCCGGATCACTAGCCCGGCTGCCACGGTGTCGCTGGGCTCATTCGTTTGCTGAATCACGAAGCCTGATGCAACGAGTCGATTGTCTGCATCGACGATCGACTGGCTAGTCACGTCAGGCACTGTGCGCAGGATGCCGAGGGTTACGAGTAGCCCCACCGTGGCAGCAATCAATGCGATCAGTGCTCCCAGTGCCCCAAGTACCTTCATTGGCTGATTCCTGCTAGGCGAGATCCCAGGGCCATGAGGTTTGACGCTTCCACCTGCGTCACGCTGGCCGCCGAATAGCTTGATCAAGGCAGAGCAATTCGACGTACGTGTTGTGGCCGAATTCCCTGGCCCATGCACCCAAGCCGTAGATGGTGACGCGCACTCAAATAGACCCTAAGCAGCCGGCTCTGGACCAACCGTCGTGGTTCGCCCTAACTGATGTCGGATTATGGACCCACAAGCCAACTTGTCAAGCGAGACGATTGCCTGTAACTTGACAACGTTTCCGTTCAAGCGGCAACTCGTGCGAGGTGTGTCGTTGCGGACGTTGGGTATTGGCGTCCAGCTAGATAGTCAGAGCGCTTCGGCGTCTATGCCGTTATCGTGGTGACCCTCCCCGCCGCATACCTGGTCGCTTCTCGCTTCGGCAACAAGCTGGCCCGGGAGCTCAAGCTGCACGAGCTGACTGCCACCTGGTACGTGCGCCACGAGGCGTAGAGGTATGCCCCGACTCTCCGCACCGATCGAGAGCATGAAGCCCCGCTACACGGTGGTCGTGGTTGGGTCCGGATACGGCGGTGCCATCGCCGCCTCGCGCCTCGCGCGGGCCGGCAAGGATGTCTGCGTCCTGGAACGCGGCAAAGAGTTCCAGCCGGGCGAGTACCCCAACGATGAGGCGGAGGCGATGATGGAGTTCCAGGTCGACACCGAACTCGCTCACAGCGGACCTGCGACCGGGCTGTACGACCTTCATGTCAACGAGGGGATATCGGTCTTCGTCGGCTGCGGCCTCGGTGGGACCTCGCTGGTCAATGCCAACGTCGCGCTGCGGGCTGAGCCTCGTGTGCTCCAGGACCCGCGCTGGCCGCAGGCGCTCCGGGACGACCTCGACGCGGGGCTGGCCGATGGCTATCGGCTTGCGGAGCAGATGCTGTCGCCCACACCTTACCCGTCCGATTTCCCGCCGCTGGCCAAGACCAGCGCCCTACAGGCTTCCGCCCAGCGTCTACAGGCCAACTTCTACCGGCCGCCCATCAACGTCACATTCAAGGACGGCATCAACCAGGTCGGGGTCCAGCAGTCCGCTTGCAAGCTATGCGGCGACTGCATCAGCGGCTGCAACTACGGCGCGAAGAACACGGTGCTTATGAACTACCTGCCCGACGCGTGCAACCACGGCGCCGAGATCTTTACGCAGGTGGCGGTCAGAAGCGTCCAACGGGCAGAGAACCGTTGGCTAGTCTATTACCAGCTGCTCGGGGTGGGGCGGGAGAAGTTCGACGGCCCCGAGCTGTTTGTGAGCGCTGACGTGGTGATCCTGTCGGCCGGCACCCTGGGCTCGACCGAGATTCTTCTCCGCTCCAAGCAGCGCGGCCTATCCACGTCTGATCGGGTTGGAGAGCGATTCACCGGCAACGGCGATGTGCTCGGCTTCGCATACAACGCGCAGCCGCCGGTGAACGGAATCGGTTTCGGGCATCGCCAACCGGGCCATCAGCCCCCGGTCGGGCCCTGCATCACCGGCATCATCGACATGCGCGAGCAAGCCGAGCTGGGCAAAGGAATGGTCATCGAGGAGGGTTCGATTCCGGGTGCGGTCGCGGCCCTCCTGCCAGGAGCCCTTGCCGCTGCCTCCGACCTCTTCGGTAGGGAGCCAGAGACCTTGCGCGAAAAAGCGGCAGTCGCGGTACGTGAGGGGGAAAGCCTTGTCTTCGGCGCCTACCGCGGTGCGACTGCCCACACGCAGACATTCCTAGTCATGACCCATGACGACGACGACGGCAAGATCCGCCTCGAGGACGACCGGGTTCGGGTCGACTGGGAGCGCGTCGGCTACGAGGAGATCTTCCAGCTCGTCAACCGCCGGCTCTATGAGTCGAGCGTCGCGATCAAGGCGGCGTTCATCGCCGATCCGATCTGGAGGAAGGTGACTGGCGACTCGCTGATCACTGTGCATCCGCTGGGCGGCTGCGTCATGGCTGAAGATGCAAGCGGCGGGGTGGTCAATCACAAGGGCCAGGTTTTCGCCAAATCACAGGGCAATGTGGTCCACCCTGATCTCTACGTGACTGACGGCTCGGTCATGCCCCGGCCGTTGGGAGTGAATCCGCTCTTGACCATCTCGGCCATCAGCGAGCGCTGCGCAGCGCTTCTGGCCGCCGACCGGGGTTGGACGATCGACTACTCGCTGCCGTCAAGCCCGCCAACCGCCACGGCGCCCTCGACGCTGGTCGGGATCGAGTTCACGGAGTCGATGGCGGGCTGGGTCTCGACCAAGGTGCTCGACGATTACCAGTCGGCCGCTGATCAGGGCTCTCGCGACGGGTCCAGCATGCGCTTCATTCTGACCATCGTCTCTGAGGACCTGGACCGAATGCTCGCTGACCCTGAGCACATGGCACACATGACCGGGACCGTGGTGGCGCCGGCTCTTTCTGCCACGCCGATGACGGTCGACGACGGCGAGTTCAACCTCTTTGTGGTAGACCCAGTCGAACCAGGCGTGCGCCGAATGCGCTACCGCATGCGGATGGCGGACGAGAACGGTTCGGTTCGCTTCTTCGAGGGCTTCAAATTCATAAGTGAGTCAAGCCCGGCTCAGGCCTGGCCGCAAACCACCACCCTATACATAACCGTATACGACAGCCCAGACGCGAATGGTCCTGTGCTCGCCAAAGGCATTTTGGTGATTGCGCCCGCCGACTTCCTCAAGCAGCTGACCACGATGCGGGCGACGAACGCGCGCGATCTTAAGGACCGGTTGAGCGCGGAGCTCCGCTTCGGGGAGACCTTCGCGGGGGTCTTGATGCAGACTTATGGGCGTGTGTTTGCTCGGCCCAGCCCGTTCGCTGACGGTGTCTCGCCCAGGCAGCGTCGCGCGTTGCGCGCGCCCGCGCCCGAAGTTCACGGTGGTGACGTGCGGCTGACACGCTACCGCGGCGGCGACCAGGGCGCGGTCCTGCTGGCTCACGAACCTGGCTCGTTCAGCGAGGTCTTCTCACACGACGCCGCGGAGACCACGCTGGTCGAGTACCTGAGTGCGCAGGGCTATGACGTTTGGGTCGTCGAGGGGCAGAATTACTCGGGGGCCTTGGCAGTCGTCTCCGCAGAGGCGGGCGTCGAGAGGGTGCATGCGGTGGCGCATGGGGCCGCTGCTCCGGCTCTGCTCGCGGACGGCCCACCGACCATCGCGTCAGTCGTGTGCATCGGCGGACCGCTGCGACCGACGCTCGGGATCACGCCCGAGCCCTGCAACAACGACGTGTGCCGGCGCATCGCGGCTGTACACGGCCGGTTGTTCGAGCACGCGCAGCTCAACCCCGCGACGCACGAGACCCTGCACGAGCTGTACGGACTGCCGGGCGAGCTCCAGGCCGCTTCGATGCCTGGGTCAATCGATATTCCGCTTACCTATATCTATGGGGCTGCCGATCCGCGGGTCCCGCCCGATCAAGTGCAGCCAGTTGCCGGTTACGGACACGTCGACCTGCTCATCGGCGCCAACGCTGCCCAGGAGGTTTTCCCGCTGATCCTGGAGCACCTCCGGCGGACGGCTAACCAGGGGGAGAGAACTCCCGGATGATCTCGGCGTAAGCGTCGGCGGCGGGCGTGCGTTTCCTGGTCAGGGCGGGGTCGGTGTCCATGTCGATGTGGTACAGGCCGAAGTCCGAGCCGGGCTCGAAAGCGAGACCCCACTCGCGATTAGACGTGACGGCCCAGCACACGTAGCCCGCAATGTTGACGCGGTCGTGAAGGGCCCGCGAGACCTCCCGCAGGTGGCGCCGCAGATAGGTCGCGCGGTCGACCCCGTCGGCAGACTCCACGCAACCGTTCTCCACGATCATCAGCGGGAGGTCGGGGAACAGGCGTGCATGGTACTTGATCATCCCGTAGAGGACGCCCGGCCAGACAGGGGCTCGGTCGAAGCGGCCGGCGGCCGCGTCGGCGAGGCGCCCGAGGGATGCCAGGCCGAGGGTGCGGATGCCCCAGTAGTAGTCGAAACCTACGAAATCCTGCTTGCCGCGGCATTCCGGCGGACACAGGAACTCAGGCAGCCGGCCGGCCATCCCCAGGTACCACCAGTTGCCGGACAGAGCTGTTGAGAGGATCGTCAGCACACGCGACAGTGACTCCGGCAAAGGGATTCTGGGCAACGAACGCCGCGCCAGGCGCTCGCCGTGTTTCGTGAAGTCTTCTGGTGATTTGAGCCGGGTGAGACGCCAATCGACCAGGCGTTGAAGCCACGGTGGAAGGCCGAGCAGGAAAGGATTGGCGCCCACCTGGGCTTCGGGGTTGTGCGCCTGAATAACCCGGCGCGCCGCGGTGTGTGCGCGGAAGAGGTTCGGGATCAGCTGCTGGATCGCCGCCATCTGCTCTCCCACGTCGACGTCGTCGGGTAGCCCAGGCGGCATGATGTATGCCGGTTCCCACCAGGGCTTGATGTAGCCGTAGACGAGCTGGCTCGGTTCGTTGAAGGTGATCCAGTAGCGGACCTTGCCGGCCAGCCCTTCGGCCACCTGTTCTGCGTAGCGCTGGAAGAGGTCCGGGAACCCAGAGGCGATCATCCCGCCTCCCGTTTCCAGGTGGATCGGCCACGTATAGTGGTGGAGGGTGAGGATGGGCTCGAGGCCGTGGGCGGAGATGGTATCGACCAGCTCTCGGTAGTGCGCGAGCACTGCAGGGTCGAATCTCCCGGGCTCGGGTTCGAGGCGCGACCAGGCCACCGAGAAGCGGAAGGCTCGGCAGCCCAAATCCGCCGCCAGCCTCACGTCCTCTGTGTATCGGGTCCAGAAATCCGTCGCCCGACCCCGCGGTGTCTGCTTTTGGACCCGTTCCCAGACATCGCGGATGTCCTCGCACTGAGGGTCGTAAGCCTCGCATTGGTGGTCCGCAGTTGCCACGCCGAAGATGAATGGCAGGCGTGGCTCAGGTTCAGCGTCCACGCAGCATAAAACCCCAAAAGCGGATCAGGGTACGCAGACGTTGGGCGAAACCGTGCACCCCGGTGGCGTGGACGGAGAGCGCCGCGGGCAGTCGGTCGAGCATCAACTCGCCCCTGCGCGCGCCCAATCCGACCTTCCACTTGCCATTGCCCGACGCCGTCAGGCGGACCGTTCCACCATCCTGCTTGAAGCCGAGTTCGACCTCCATCTGGCGTCTGAACCTAGCGCGCCCGTCCGTGGCCGGTTTTTGGTTACCGAGGCCAGGGCTGGTGATCCGCCCGCTCAGGGTGGCGACGTGGTTGGAGTCGGCGAGAAAAGTGTCGAGGTCGGCGATCTCGACGCCGAAGTCGAGGCGGCAAGGCTCGCCGCCGAGTCTCCCCCGCAGCGAAGCTCGGAGCGTGATGCCGGGTTGCGGGTCCCGCATCCGCGTGGCGTCGTGACCCAGGGTCACACCATCCGGGTTCAACATCGCAAGGTAGGCGGCCGCGTCACGGTAACCGCGATCGACCAGGGTGGCGCCATCGATGTGGCCCTTGAAGTAGTCGGGGTCGAGGGGCAGCGGGTACTCGGGATGGATCACGTGCACTCGGATCGGGTGGCCGCGGCTCCGGTTGAGCGTGGCGATCTCATCGAGCTCCTTGAAAAGGTTGCCGTTGGCGCTGAGCTCGATCATGTGGACGTACTGGTTGAACGCACCGGTCAGGTACTCGCCCATATTGCCGATGCACCAAACAACCCAGATCTCATCGCTGCCCCTGCGCACGGCCTCGCCGAGGTTGGCATCTCGGATCCAGACTGAATCCATGTATAGGGAGCCGTTGTGCGGCACAGGAGGCATGAAGATCGGCAGCGAGATCCCAGCCAGCAGCAGCGGCAGGTCAAGGTTTTCGTGCGGGATGACCTCGCTTGTTTTGCGCGTGTAGTTGCAGACGTTGAACGTCCCGTGCATTCCGTGGGCGGCGCAGATCCTTTCGATGTCGATGCCAAGGTGGGGGAACACTCGCTTGACAACGCCTTCGGCTCCGCCCAGCGCTGGAAGATCGGCCGGCCCCCTGGCGTACATGTTCAGCGGCAGCAGGCTGACGAAGTCCTTGACATCGAGGGTGCGCCAGCGTGAGCACATTTCTTCGGGTGAGAGACCGGAAAGCAGCATGGCCAGGTTCATGGTGCCGCCCGATGTGCCATCCGCGTGGTGGAAGCGCAGGCCCTCTTCGTGCAGCGCTCGGACGACTCCCGCCTGATAGGCGACCCGCATCCCGCCGCCGGCCAGTATCAGCGAGCGTCGAGGGCCTCCATAGCCGGACGGCGGTGCGATAGACGGGACGTGCGCCGGCGCCGTCATCCTGTCCGGACCGTTGAGCGGGTGTACGCGACGATCAACGCTATCCCGACCAGCTCGAAGGTCAGGAAGAAGAACATTGGGAGCGACGGCGTTCCGTCGATGATCAGCCCCAGCGCTCGGCCCCCGATGCCGCAGGCCATGATCGCGAGGAATAGGCGGTTGAACGTGCGGTCGTGGAAGATCGCGTTGCGGAAGTTGAAGGCTATGACTCCGAAACCGAGCTCGATGGCGCGCAGAAAGCGGTACTGACTCATCGTCGTGGCGGCTGTTAACGGTGTGAGCTGCGAAACGTCGAGTCCGAGCAGGTAGCGGGCGTCAAGGCGGGCCAGCACCAGGCCGAAGGCGCCGGCAGCGATCAGCGTCAAGACGTAACCGTAAAAGAAAAGATAGGCCGACCCCTTCAGGGCCGATTTCGCTGCCAGAACCACAAGATCAAGCCAAAAGACAGCGCATCGAAAGCCGCCACCAGCAGGGCCGTCGCGCCGAAGACGCCGTTGGCGAACCCGATGACGACGCCGGCCACCGCTCCCGCCTTCTGGGCCGCCAGCACGAGGACTACCCCGCTGCTGCCGTCGCGGACCGCCACCCAGAGGGCTGCGCCAACGATCAGCATGAACATCCCGACCAGGCCGAAGAAATGCCGCGCCGCCGGCGCAGTTGATGCGCCCACGAAGCGGAGCACGAGGTCAGGCAGCAACATCTGGAAGAGGCCCGAGACAGCCGTGATTGCCGCCACCGCGAGCACCAGGCGGCGCAGCTGGAGGTCGAGATTCCCGGCAGCGGTGGACTTGATCACATCGCTCTGATGCCGAAGAAGGCGGCCATCGCCAACCACTCGACACTCCAGAGCCCAACTCGGACGCGATTCAGCCCCATCCATCGGCCGATGATGTTGTTCAACTGAACGGGATCCTTGATGCCAGCGCTCATCTGGTTGTTGAGCGGCAGGATCCAGATGACAGTCATGACGGTGGCCGCGATGACTGCGGCGATCACGATTACCGCCAGCCAGGCTAGTGCACTGCTCCAGAGCGACACGATCATGATCACCGCACTCACGAGCATCAGCGTTGTCATCACGGTGAAGAAGCGAGTGGCGGCTGTGACCTGGGGCACGAACTGCAGGTAGTAGTTGTCGACGGTGAGCTTGGGCGCGATCTGGAATGAGAACAGCACGAGAGACCACCCGGTGCCGAGGTACATGGAGACGAAAAGTAACAACAGCAGATCGTTGAGGATGAAGATGCGGCTCACGCCTTGCAGTCGGGCAGGTCATGGGGAGGCGGCAGCCATTGCTCACTGAGACCCAGGTTGATGACACTCTCCAGGCCTTCAGGTTTTGTCTTTGGCGGCTCCGCGTACGTGTCGTACCAGGACTCGACGTGGTCGTCGAGCACGCCGTGCACCGCGGGAAAGAAGGCGACGAAGAGAGGATCCAGGCTGATTCCAAGCCCCTTCAAGGCCTGGACCCGCGGATGCTCACCGATGCACAGCTTGGCCGAGCCTTTCTCGAAGAAAGAGAAGCCGACCTTGCCGGCCGAGTAAATGGTCGACTTCACGATCATGCCGCGGAACGAGCAGTAGTTGACCGCGCCGACCGTGATCGGGAGCCACGCTCGGCCGGGCCGCTTGATCTCGATACGCACGGCCATCTGACCGTCCTGGTCGTACTGGCTGCTCACGGTTCGCTCACCGATGTTGAAGTCGAGGTTGCTTTGATGTTTGGGCATCCCGAAAATGCCCTTGCCACCCTTGACCGAGATCTCGGTGCTGACGGGCAGGTCGTACACGTACTGTCCCATCCCGTATGGGCCCTGGAAGACGAGCGGCAGCAAGGGCGGTGCGGGGCGCGCCCCGCGTGTACAGGCGATGGCCACGCTGAACTCGATGTATTTTCCGATCACGCTCGCCCGGTAGTCGACGACGGTGACGACCAGCAATGCCTTGCGCCCCCACCGCAGCGGGTGGATCGAATGTGGAAGCAGCGCGGCGGCCTTGCCGAAGTCGATGGTGAAAGCGGCCATCAGTGCAGGGGTGTTGTGGGCCGCGATCGGCATGCGGAAGGGAATGCCGTCGACGAGTGCGTGCCGGCCCTCCTGGCTGCGGAACCGAGCCGGTATACCCACGGCTAAGCCACCTTCTTCTCGAGCTCGGCTGCGATGAGCGGGAAGACCTCCTGCGCCGCGGCATTGCCGATGAAGACATCGAGATGGCTGTAGCCGGGAAGCTCGTGGAAGGTGTGGAAGTCCTTGTGGTGCCGGTCGAACCATTCATAGGTGCGCCTCTGGCTCTCGGGCAGGAAGCACCGGTTGCGCTCTCCGGCTAAGAAAGAGAAGCGGGCGTCCGTCTGCGGCTGCTGGGCCACGAAATCCGAGGGCAGTTGCTTGAATCCATCGACGCCGACCAGGTGACCGGCTCGAACGCAGCGGTCCATCTGCACGAAGAAGCTGATCGGCACGTCCCCAAATTCCTGCTTGATCCACTCGTGCGTGGCGGGATTCAGGTTTTCGTGGCGCCAGAGGGCGGGGAAGCCAGCACCGTACGTGAAGCTGACCATCTTGCAGACCGGGTTGTCGCACTCGTGGTGCACCGCCTGAACACCGAGCGAGAGAGCGAGCGCCAATGCGTTGGGAGCCTTGAGGCCCCACTGCGGGTTGACGTACGGAAGGAGAGGCCGAACCATCGGCATGAAGTAGCGGATCTTCAGGCCCGACCAGGCCGGGACCAATGTATGGAGGGACACCGCATTGGCGACAATGGTCTTGACCTCGGGCACCAGCCCCGCGACCGCTGACATCATGAAGCTCGTCGAACCCTGGCAGTGGATGACGGCATCCAGGCTTGAGGCGCCCGTCTCCTGGAGCACCATCCGGACCGCATTGGGGTGGTCGTAGACGGCGGCCTGGTCGAGCGTCCACTCGTTGTGGGGGAGGTCGATGCTGGCGCGCCAGTTCTCGAGCCACACGTCGTATCCACGGTCGACCAGGAATTCCACGATCGAGGTGTCCACCGGAGCGGAGAACAGGTTGGCCCTCACGCCGGCTCCGTGCACCAGCAGCACCGGACCTCGGCTGGCTGGATGCTTGCCGCTGACATTTATCAGGTTGAGTTGCAACCCATCGCCCGCGCGGAATGGGACTACCCGCTTTGTGTAGGCGCTGCTATCTGCCATTCGTAGCCTGACGTTGAAGCCAGCGACATTGTCGTCTGTGGGCGGGGGATGTCAAGTGTGGCCCCACGTGCGAAGGGTTGCCACTTGACAGGGCCGCAGCAGGCGTCATGATCCATCGGGTCGCCGCAGGTGTTCCGGGAGGCATCGAGTGAACCCTCCACAGACTGAAGCGCTTCGAATGGTGCGGGTCTCACACCCAGGCATCTCACTGTGGCAGTCCACCGTCCGCCAAGTCGTCGCCCAGCACATCGCTCGCGGTGACATCAGCTCGAGAGACGTTGCCAGACACCCACTGGTCCAAGCCGCCGATGCATACGCGTTCAACGCCCTGAGCAAGCCAATGGAAGTCAAGGCCCCTCCGCCCGCAGGCGATGTGGGTCCAGACCGCCTATTCGAGGTCGCCTATGCCCATGCACAAGATCTTGTTGAGCGGACCACCTCGTTTGCGGAGTCGATCGGTCACTTCGCAAACCTGGACCCGCTTTTCGTCGAATGCATCTTCGACTTCATCAAATGGTACTGGTTGGCCCATCGCAAACCGGAGTATCGAGACTGGAAGCAAAGTGCCAGCGGTATCAACTTCGGGGTGGTCGACCACTTGATCCCCGGCGATGCCAAGGTTGGCCTGATCGGTGACTGGGGCACCGGGATGGATGATGCCGGCGTCCTCCTCGAGCGGCTGCTGTCGGACCATTCGCCCACTGTGCTCATCCACCTCGGGGACATTTATTACTCTGGCACTCCATTCGAGGCGCAGCACAACTTCGGCGCGGTTCTCGATCGAGTACGCGCCGATCTTCATTTGTCGAATACCGACCTGCGCGTCTACACCTTGCCAGGGAACCACGACTACTACTCAGGCGGCATCGGCTTCTACCGCCTGATCGACAGCCTCAACCAGGGCGGGTCTGGCCAGACAGCCAGCTACTTCTGTCTTCGCACCTCGGACGGCAGTGTCCAGTTTTTGGGTATGGACACGGGTTTCTATGATCGGGATCCTGGCGTCAGTCTCGATGCCGACCGGGTGGCGCCGAAGGTCCACGATTCCGAGCTCGAATGGTTGCTCGACAAGATCAACGGCTTTCCCGGCAAGACCATATTGCTCAGCCACCACCAGCTGTTCAGCGCCCACTCGGCGCTGAACGGCCTCAACTCCGGCGAGGTGCTGTACCTCAACCAGGCACTGCTGGATGCCTTTCGCCCCGCGTTCGATCGCATCGCGGCCTGGTTCTGGGGTCATGAGCACAGCCTGATGATCTTCGAGGACGGCCAGTTCGGGCTCAAGAAGGGCAGGCTCATCGGCTGCAGCGCTTTCGAAACGGTCGAGGGGGACGACCCATACACGGTCAATTTCCCCCAGATCAAGCAGAGAAGCCCGACCGTTCAGCTGGGCCGCGATGGCGATTGGTACAACCATGGCTGTGCCCTCATCGATCTCGGGCAGCGATCGATTTCCTACTATCAGATGCATTCTTGGCTCGAAGATCAGCCGCAGCCGACGCCAGATCTGGCCCTACTGTTCACCGAACAGTTCGCGTAGCCGGTCGGCGACTCACATAACAGTGCCAGTGATGCCGCAGGGCGCTTGACAAGCCGTGCCGGAGCAGTAAGGCTGTGTGGCCGTCAATGACTGGACGGCTTAGGCATTCAAGCTGCCAGGCGACCAATGAGCGCCCCGTACGGCTCGGGCGATACTTCGCGATCGTCATCTGCGCCGGCGCGGTCGGCGTGGGCGCCTGGATGCTGGTGCTGAGATTCGCCTTTGGTGACGACTGGGCGACAGCGATCTCGGTGGCCGCGTCCGGCTTCGCCACCTATAGTGTCGGCGTTCTTGCCCTGGTCGCCATGTACAACTGGCTGAGCTGCAAGTTCGGCTGGCGGTATCTGTGGGCGCTGCCGGCAGACATCCGCTTCTCGCTGGATTTCGCCATTCCAGCAGCGGTCATCGCCGGCATCATCGTTGGCTGGTTCGTTTGGCAATACTGAACCAGGTCGAGCGGCATCGAAAGGGCTATCGGCAGCTCGAAATCGGGGTGCTGAGCGGTTTGACCTTGGTGTTGTCGATCCTTTTCATCTGGGGCATCTATCGGGCTCTCACCGGTGATATCAGCCAGTGCGCTGTCCTCACAGCCAACAGCAGTGCGGGGCCGATACTTGCAGGCGTCACGATCATAGGTTTCATCGGCGGCCGGGCCGCAGCATATGTTCGGAAGCTGATTCACCAAGCCCCGGCAGTCGTTAAGAACCCAGAGATTCGTACTGGTGGCCTCTTACAAATGGGACTGGCGATCTTCTTGACCGGGACTGCTTGCGTGATTGCCTACGAAACGTACGCGCTTCTAATGAACGGAAACCCTCCTCCCATCACCAGCTATGTGCGCTGTGCGGCCGCGGATCACGCTTTTCTGCCGGAGCGGTTGGCTGGGTTGCCTGCAGATGTCGCCGCGTTTCTGGCCGGGCTGTTGATCGGCAACTGGCTCTGGTATCCAAGCGACGATTGGCTCTGGCGCCGGAAGAACAGCGATGCTGTCTAGGATCGGATTCCTCGTCTTCCTTTCCGTGATGCCTGGGGTCCTGCTTGCCGTGGCGGCCGCTGACCTTGCGTTGACCGTGAAGCGACGCCGTCCTGTTGGCTACTACCTCAACGAATTCATGATTGCGTATCCGTGGTTCGCCGCCATCCTGGCCGTGATCGTTGGCGCCATGGTCGCGCACTTTTTTCTGCACATCAATAACGGCTAGCTGAGATTCCTGGATAGATGTTGCACGGTGCCAGTAGCGTGCTGGCATGCCCGACTTTTCCGATCACAAGCCGGCCGACCCTCGACGCCGAATTCGTCGGCACCGCTACCAGGAAGGGCCTGGCTTCCTGTTCCTGGCAACTCAGAATGGTCCGCCCCGAGTGGACTGCGCCCGGCCTAACTTGGATCAAGTCCGACGCGCGCCGTTCGGCCGATTAGGGGCCACTCCAAGCACAGATTGGCTTGGGCGAATCCGGTGAGGACACCAAAGCACCCGGGCGGCGATCTCAATGAAGATTCCGAACTGTTAGCTGATTCGCCGGCAACTTGACGGCCTGTCAATTGGCTGTTATATGGCGCACAACTGCCGGTGCTTATCCGGCTATTAGGGAGGCATTTAGGCTGTGCGCAAGTTCACTCTTTCTTCAGTCTTGGCAATCGCTCTGTTCGTGGTAACTGCCCTGACGGTGCTGGCTGACAGCACCGGCCCGGGAATCTAGGTCAATTCGAGGGTGTCCCGCGTGGCTTAGCACATAACCTGATGGCGACCGGGCGATAATAAAGCGGCCATCAGCAATCATCAGACGAAGCCACGCAGGCGCCTTCCCGGCGTCGAGGTCGATCGGAGACTGATCCGACAAGCCCGACTTGACGCCGGGCTCAGCATGGCGACACTGGCTGGACCGGAGCTGTCGCGTCAAGCCATATTCCTGATCGAGGCGGGCAAGAGCCGTCCGTCGATGCGCACGCTCGAAATGATTGCAAGCCGAACCGGCAAGCCGGTCAATTTCTTCCTTGCCGCCTCTCGCGACCACGAGCCATCGCTGGGCGCAACAGCCGCCGACGCTCGGGTGGAAGAGCTCCAGGCGCTTTGCCTCCAACAGCAGTTCTCCAAGGCGATCACCTTGGGCCTCGAGATGATTGGGCGCCCACTGAGTCCCAAGGTAGAGGCTCACGCCCGTCAATACCTGGGTCAAGCCCTGGTGCGTTCGTCCCGACCTGACGAAGGGTTGGAGCACTTGCGACGCGCGCAAAAGGTGCTTGAAGCGGAGCCGGACCCCTGGTTGGCGGTCGAATGTGCTGATTGGGAAGCCTGTGCTCTTTACCTCAAAGAGGACAGTCGAGCGCTATCAGTGGCAGAGGGTGCTCTCAAGCTATGTCGCTCAACCGAGCCCCGACTTCCTGGAACTGAGGCGCGAATTCTGGAGCACATCGCAACCATTCACGTCAAGAACCACTCGTTCGAACGTGCCATTACCTTCTACGAGCAAGCGCTGAAAGCCGCCGGCGCGGTGCGTGACCTGCCTCGATTGGGCAGGACATACCACGGACTGAGTATCGCGTACCGAGAGCGCGGGGAGCTCAGCAGGGCAATCGAATACACACATAAGGCGCTAGCGCTTTACGCGCTGGAACGTGACACCGCCCTGCTGGCGCGAGGCGAGAACGAACTCGGCCTGCTGCTCATGCGACAAGGACAGATGGAGCGGGCGGAGGAGGCTTTTCACAGCGCTTTGTCGCATTTCGACGAGGCCGGGACCGAAAGGGCACAGAGCCACATCATGCTGAGCCTCGGCGAGCTTCAGCTCAGAACTGGCAGGCACCGCCCGGGCATCGAGACGGTGAAGAAGGCTATCGACGTGGCGAAGCGACTCAATGAGCCCCTTGCCATGGCGAGCGGACACGCACTCCTCGGCCAGCTGTACGAGAAGACCGCCAAGCACGAGCTGGCTGACAAGGAATTCCGTCTTGCATTGCGAATGCTGCACCGGGAACGACTCCGAGACCGGCTGGCTGAGACTCACGCCATGTATGCCGAGATCCTCGAATCGCGCGCTGACAGCCGAAGCGCCGGCCGCCACTGGAAAGAGGCCGCGAGCCTGGCGTTGGGGAGGCGGACGAGCTCAGCCCAGGCGGTCTAGCGTTCGGTGTAGTCAGGCGTGGCAAGAATTGTCCTGTCGACAATCGGAACCCGCGGCGACCTGAACCCTTTCATTGCGCTGGGCCTGGGACTCCGAGCTCGCGGTCACGACACCGTGTTCGCTGTTGAGCAGGTGTTCTCATCAGCGCTGGGCGCTGAGGGCTTCGCGGTCCATACCCTGCCCGGGGACGTGATCAGCGCGCTGGCGCCGCACGTCAAGCGTGCCACGGGAGGGCTGACTCCTGTGCCCTCGATCCGCGTCATCGTCGATCGATGGCTCGCTCCGACCTTGCGGGGCAAGGTTGAGGAGCTGAGGCGAGCATGCGAGGGAGCTGATCTGCTCGTCGCGCGGGCGCTTCATCTCGCTGCGCCCATCGTTGCAGAGCTCACGGGCATTCCGTGGGTGTACATCACGATGACGCCTCTGACGGTTCCTTCGGACGACTTCAACCCTCAGCTCTTGCCGACACACTGGCTTGGGCGGATGCCGCGATTGGCCAACCGGCTTCAATGGGCCGCGATTGCGGCAGAAGGCCGGCGCCTGGCGGACGATCGTGTGAATAAGGTCCGCTCTGAGTTAGGGCTGGCAGTGGGTCGAAACCTGCTCGGCGTTGGCAATCACTCCTGCGCCCTCACGGCTGTTGTCGCCTCACCCGCCTTCATGCCGCCGCCTCGAGACTGGCCGCCCTACGCCCGGATGACGGGCTACTGCTTCTGGGACACCCCGGACGGCTGGCAAGCGCCTCGCGAGCTGTCCGATTTCCTCGCCGGAAGTGCACCGATTGTCGCCATGTCGTTCGGATCGATGGCGCCATACGTTGGCGACGCTCTCGCTCACCTCTACCTCTCGAGTCTCAGCGCAGTCAAGGCGGTCGGGGCACGTGCGCTGGTCATCGGGCCCGGGGCGGGCAGCCTTCCTGCCAATCTGCCGAGCGATGTGCTTGCGCTGCCCTTCGTGCCTTTCTCCCGTGTCTATCCTTTCTGCTCGGCCGTCATTCACCACGGTGGCCCATACACCGTCGCCGAAGCACTGCGTGCCGGGGTCCCATCGATGGTCGTGCCATGGGGCATCGACCAGTTCTTCACCGCCTCGCAGGTGCACCGCCTCGGCGCGGGACGATGGATTCACCACCGCTCGTTCACGCCCAGAGCTGCCGAGCGAGCGCTAAGCGATCTGCTTCGAAATGAACGTTATCGCGATGCGGCGCGTTCGGTCGCGGCAAAGCTTGCTCAGGAGGACGGCGTGGCGACTCTGTGCGAAGCGATCGACGCAACGCTGGCTGAGGAGGCAGCGGCGAGTTGAGGTCGCTTGACGCTCGATCGAAGGGTGTCAACGCGAGACTTGACAGGGTGCAATACTTGCCCTGATTTCGGTGGTCAGGCACCGCCTCGATGGCGGTTTGCGAAGTTACAGGGGGCCAAGAAAGCAATGGATCCAGTAACAATCGCCGCCGGGGCCGTGGCCCTGCTAGGGCCGTTTGTGAGCCATGCGGCTCAGGAGTTCGCCGGCGCCGCGGGTCAGGCTGTCTGGAAGAAAACGGAGGCGCTGTTCTCGATGATCAGCAACCGGCTGGGCGGCGACCAGAACGCAAAACAGAGCATTGACAATTTCGTAAACGATCCTGCGGCCGGTGCTGAAGGCTTCCGCGCCACGCTGGCGACCAGTCTGGCATCGAATCCGGAGTTCCTCAAGCAGGTTAGTGACCTGCTCGCCGAGGTCAAGCAGGTGGGCCCTCAGATCAAGGTCGTGCAGCGTATGCAAGAAGCCCAAGGCGTGGTGGGTGTGAAGGCAAAGAGCATCAAGAAGGGCGGTGTCGACGTTACCCAGGAAATAGATAAGGCATCTGGCACTGTGGTCGGAGTGCAAATCGACGAAGACATCGGGCAAGGTTCGTGAGTGATCGATGAAAACGGGCGCGGACCAGGCCCACCGAGTGTTCATTCCCGAGAACGTCAGCACGGGAGCGGGTCGGTTTGCCGGGCGCTCGTGGGTGGTGGACCAGGTTGCCGATTGGATGAGCAAAGGGAACGAGAGATTCCTGATAGTCGTCGGCGAGCCGGGTTCGGGCAAATCGGCGCTTGCCGCCTGGCTGGTGGGGCCGGGGCGCACACCGAGTGACCCCGGCGCGGCCGACAAGCTGGCGCGGGTACGCACGGCCTGGAGCGCGTCGCATTTCTGCGTATCCAGGGCGCGAGGCACCGTCACCCCGCATGCTTTTGCCCAGTCTCTCGCACAGCAGCTCTCCGATCGCTACGACGCCTATGCGCTCGCCGTCTTGCAGCGGGCAGCGCCCCAATTCAACATCACGCAAATCGTCCGAGAGAGTTGGGCCGATGTAATCGGAGTCAAGGTGAACAACCTGATCGTCAACAGTAAGGACGCCGAAGATGTTTACGACCAGGCCGTGCGGCAGCCGCTGGCCGCCCTCTATGCGAAGCAGGGCGATTTGGGACAGCTCTTCGTTCTCGTGGACGGCCTCGACGAGGCGATCACCTTCGATCCACCGAACATCGTCACCTTGCTCGCGGGCTCTACCGACCTGCCGGCCGGCGTGCGGTTCTTGATCACGAGCCGCAATGAACGCCGGGTCGAAGACCAATTCGCGGGATTTCGCCTGCTGGACATCTCGGACCCGAAGTGGGCACAACAGAACGACGCCGATGTGCGGGAGTACGTCGCCCTGCGGATGACGGAACCCGGCCTCCAGGCCAAATTCGCGACGTTACCCGCCGGCGTCAGTTCCAACGACCTGGTCGACCGCATCGTCGGACAGGCGGCAGGCAATTTTCTGTATGTGGAGTTTCTTCTCGACGAGATCGCCTCCGGATTCCGTGCCCCGGAAGACGTGTCGAGTCTTCCCGGAATGCTGTACGGGCTCTACCGGGCCTTTCTGGATCGGGTCATCCCTGACATGGTCAAGTACGGGAACGCCGAGACCTGGATCAACGGTTACCAGCCGCTGCTCGGGAGTCTGACCGTGGCCGTGCCTGCGGCTCCGGAACGCAGCCTGCCCAAGTGGCTGAGTTGGGACGTTTCGGTTCTAAATCCGCGCCTGGACGCGGTTGGCCAGGTCACCGAACGCGTCCCGGACGACGGGGGTGCGCGACGCCTTTATCACCGGTCGCTGGCCGATTTCCTTTGTGCGGATCAATACCAGGGACAGGCCGGACTTGAAAGCAACCGCTACTTCGTCTCGCCGCGCAGCCAGCACGACCGCATCTCAAGCTACTACCTGGATAAGGCTAAACGCGACTGGAGCGGTGACTGGAGCCTTGCCGATGCGTACGGGCTACGACAGCTTGTTCCGCATCTCAAGGCCCTCATCGATCTGACCGACGACGCCCAGGAGAAAAAGCAGAACGCTCAGAAGCTTTACTCGCTGGTGCGGGATGAGCGATTCCGGCGAGCCCAGATGCAGGTGCTCGGCACGTCGGCGGCGACGGTCGCCTCGTTCCGAACCGCGTTCGACACCGCGTTCGCGCTAGGAGACCGCACCGCGCTGAGCCAATGCGTGCAGGCCGCTGCGTCATCAGCAGACGTGGAGATTCGCGCGCTGGCTGCCGAGGCGATCAACAAGCTGCACGCGGTCGATCCAGGACACGCCATGGATCAGATCAAAGGCCTGCTGGCGTGAGCGGCATCGAGGAGTCGAGGCAGACCGCGATCAAGGCTGCCTATTTCATCGGGCGTCCGGCCAGAGAGGTATTTCTGTGGATCGCGGCCGGCCCCTCGCGCGAGCTCGCCAAGACGGCGGTATACGCCCTCTACCTCCGGTGGAGCATCGATCCAGAATTCGTGTACGAGCTGCTGGACGAGTTGGGCTCCCAGGTTGGGCTTGTGCCAATTGGCCGCAGCGCTCGCATCCTCAGATTCCTCAGTGACCTCTCGATCACCATCTACATTAATCACCCCGAACGGCAAGACGTAATCGACCATACGAGTGACCTCTGGTATCGAGTGCTCAAAGAGCGGATGCACCTCGACAGCTGGGTGAGCCGAAGTGTGAGCTGGTTGGTGTTCAGGGTGGTCGCGGCTGTGTTCTCGAAGCGAGCCCTGGACACGGCTTTGTTGAGCGAGCTGCAGTCACCCGAGGCTTTCTTCCGCCAGTCGGAAGCTCAGCGCCAGCAATTCAGGCGAGCGGCGGATCTTGTCGAGCCAGAGGCGTCCCTGGAGGGGAGTCAACCGCGAGAGGATCTTGCTGCGCTGCTGAAGTCCGACGTCTTGATCCACAACATCCTGGCGGACCTGGTCATCGCGATCCACGCCATCAAGAATCCCTCAGCAGCCGATCGTTTGCTGCACGACATCGTCCCAGATATAGGCGGGCCAGGGACTTTGACGGCGACCCAAGCTTTCTCGGTCCTGCTTCCGGAGACGCCGCTCGAGTGGGTCGACATGCTCGAATGGATGACGAGTGGGCTGGTCGAGCATCGGGATACGTTCCTGAGGGGAGGCGGCAGTCTGTCCAGCCACTTCGATGTTGCGCTGCTCCCCCTCGGGCTGGCATACGGGAAGCGCGACGGTCTGATGCCGCTCGTCGACCGGCTTTTGCAAAACGCACTCGGCAACGACATCGAGTTGGCTGCGCGGATCGTGCGGGGATTGGCTCCTGTCGGTTTTTACTACCCAGAGGCTGTGTTCCGAACGCTGCTTCCGGTTGTTGAGTCCACCCCAGATTCGCCACTGTTCGAGAGCCTCGTCCTCACGCTGGCAACCATGCGCATCCTCCATTTCGACGCGGTCGATTTGTTCCTGGGGGAGGTGGGGGCTTCGGAAGCGCTGCGTGCCGAGGTGAGAACGCGTGCCGATCTCAGGCTGGTTCAACGCTACATAGCGTGGCTTGGGTACTACAACAATGCCGTGCACCAAGCGATCCACTATCCAAAGATGCGAGAGCAGCTGCTCATCGGCGGATTGCGTGCACTCGCCGACGCGCGAGAGCCGCGGTCGTTCATTCGAACGTACACGCCGATTCCGCTGCGCATGCTTCGGGCGGCTGACTATCACCTGGTTAGATGGACAACGCTCGACTGACCGCGAGCGGGACCGCCAACTCACTCGCTTCGTACACGCGTCCGTTGCGCGACCGGCTATTCGCAATCGGAGAGTTCGTCAGGTTTCAAGCGTTGGGTGGGACCCTTGTCCTACCGCTGCTCGGGGCAGCGACCGCCCGGTCGCGAGCCGGGCCGGGCGAGCTGCTGTGGTTGCTGGCCACAGCGGGCTCATTCCACGTTTTCGCATATGTGCTCAACGACATCAACGACCTACGCGTCGACAAAACAGAACCGCTGCGTGCGAGGAGCCCGCTCGTTCTTGGCACAGTCCAACCCTGGCAGGCGCTAGGAATGGTTGTGCTCCAGGTTCCGCTGGCCTTCGCCGGCGCGTCACGGCTCGGCGGTGGTGCGTTGGCGATGTGGGCTTTGGGGACGTCATTCGTGGCCATGGCGGCATACGACCTGTGGGGAAAGCGGAACCGGTTTCCGCCATCCACGGACTTCGTCCAGGGGATCGCATGGGCTGGACTGATCGTGTTTGGGGCGGCCGCGGGCTCGGGCTCGGTAGGGCCGCTGACGGCAGCGATCGCCACCTATGTGGTGGTCTACATCGTCATGGCCAATGGCGTGCACGGCAGCCTCCGCGACCTTGCGAACGACGCCGTGTGCGGGGTACGGTCGACCGCGATTTTCTTCGGAGCGCGGGTTGACATAAGCAGCGGAATCCTGATTCCGCGGCCTCTGGTCACATACACCTTTGCACTCCAGGGAGTCCTCATCGGCATCCTGATATTTGTTTTGGTTAGCGGCGACGCTGGAAATCAGCCCGTTGCTTTCGTGGGCATCGCAGCCGCGGCAGGCAGCACAGTGCTCTTGTTCAATGCCATCAGAGCAGCGCGAGACGAGGCAGCCTTTCGATCGGCGGGAATGCTCCACCTGGTGGGAATGCTCACCGCCCCCATTTTTCTCCTTTCAGCTCTGCTCGATCGGACCCTCCTCGCTGTGCTTGCGGCGAGCTTCTTGATCCCACTGTCATTCCACGAGTGGTTGCCCGGTGCTTTGAGATGGTTGTGGAGTCAGTTTGGCTGGGTGTTTCGGCTCCTTCGTGTTCAGAATTGCTCGGCCGCCGCTTTTGCGACGTGGATCGGAGCATTGCTGGCGGCGCGGACCCAGCCGATCAACCCTGTTCGGCTGTTCCTGGCGATGGCGGTTGTCTGGCTGATCGTGGCGGCTTGCAACGCATTCAACGACCTCCGGGATGCCCGGATCGATCGTCTCAACAAACCGCATAGACCGATTCCATCTGGTCGTATATCTCCTCGAACAGTGACCTGGCTGGTTATGGCGTTGGCGTCCGCTGCACTCACCATCGCATGGGCGTTGGGTTGGCCGAGTGGAGCGGTGGCGACGATGCTTCTTGGTCTTGCCCTCTGGTACTCGATCTCTCTCAAAAACACGATCCTGATCGGGAACGCCTCTGTGGGTTTTCTGGCGGGATGCACTGTGTTTTACGGAGCGCTGATAGTCGGTCGGTTCAGTTGGGCCGTTGGTTTCGCGGCGGTCGAGATCTTCCTCGTCGTTCTATCCGGCGAGATCCTGAAGACCATCGCCGATCGGGAGGCCGACGCGGCCATCGGCTATCGCACGGTCGGCACGTGGCTGCCGGCACGGCGAGCATTGCTCGTGCACGCCGTGGTCGCGTGTGCCTTCGCAGCCGCAGCCGTCATGCCGTGGATGCTTCGACTCGCATCCGGCAGCTACCTGGCGGTCGCAGTGCCTGTGGCAGTGGCGCCCATCGCGGCTGTCATCGTTCTGGTGAACCGGTCCTGGACCGAACGCTCGCTCCGCACCGGGTTGCTGATGACGAAAGCAGTGTGGTTCACCGGACTCATGTCGCTGACCTTGTTGGCATGAATCAAGCCGTGGACAGGGAACGGTTCATGCGGCGATCAGGTCGGCTCTGTCCTTAAACGAGGCCGGCCACAAGGTCCTCTCCTACACGAGGCGAGTAGCCGCCTTCCTTGAATCGCTTGACGAGGTTGTGGATCCACCTGCCGGAGATGCCGGGATACCGGGCCAGCAAGGGCGCGCTCGTAGGGAGGCCGGGCGGCAACCAGTTCGCCGCTGACCACCATTGTTTGTATAGACCGCCCGAAAGCGATTACTTTCATGCGAGCGTACCTAGTCGGGCTTGCTGGATCTGATGCTGCCCTCAGCAAGGGCCTCCGCAATGGATTGAATCGCCTTCCTAGTTGGGTCGGCTGCAGCCGTTTGCGCCATTTCGTGTGACTGCACGGCGACGAACACTCGCAGCTGAGCTGCTGGCGATGCTGCTGCAATTGCGCCTTTAACTTGATCTGGCTGCACATTCGGCTTGCCAGTCAGCTGATCAGCGGTCAATTGGAGCGCAACCTGATCATGCCTCGCCTGCGCAGCGTCGCTAGCCGCGACATCACTCCCCTGAAAGAGTTCACGAGCATAGATTTGAGTCGCCATGTACGCGACTATGAAACCGCCGATGCTGAAGTACAAAAGAAGCGTAATCGTGAACGGCCCGGCCGCGGGGGTATTGCCGAAGGCCGGCCGCACATAACTCACAAAATTCTCGACCTCAGTCAGGATTTGTCGGAACTGGATCAGGCTGACGCCTACGAGAATCTTGGTCAGCCAATCCGATACCTGTACGAGATTGGAATTCGCAGTGAACGTCGATGTGTCCGATTTCCCATCATTCAAACGAGGAATCGCGAATACAAATCCTAGGAGCCCCCCGCTCAGGGAAGCCGCACTTGCGAGCATTGTGCCCACAGGCAACGCGAGCGGTGCTTCCTTAGCGCTGCCCGAATACAGGATGATCCCAACGAGGCCAATCACCGCTGCAGCCGCCACCATCAACAAACCTCGAATTTGGAATCCGGCTCCCGATGGGGAATCGGGCGCCGTGGCTGGTCGATTGGACGCCGGCAACTGACTGATCGACCTTGCGAGCCGCTGATACCAACGCTCCCCTGCTGCCATCAATTCAACCTGATAGCCGTCACCTTAGGCGGACCCTGGGTCATGCCTCCACTGAACGCCGGCTCGGCGTGCCGCGAGTATGCGCTCGCCAATCGCTTTGTCAAGTTCTCTGATCGTCGTAGCGGTCAGACCGATTTGCGCCGTCCAGCGCTCATTGCACATGGGAGGCCGCAAACGTTGCGGCGTCCTCCAGGAGAGCCGAGTGATACCGGTAGCTCGTATGGATTTCGATCAGACGAGCGCCTTTGAATAGAGCGATGGCGTTGAAATCGCATGCCGGATCCTCGCGCAGGCAATATGACCGAACCCGACCCGCCATGCTGGTAGGCACGTCGTCTACGATCGAACCGAATCCCGCGACCGTGCCGAACATGGGCTGCGAGATGATCCCGTACCCAATGTCGTCTGCGACGTTGTAGGGCGCGCCTGAAATCCAGATGGGATCGGCGAGCAGTACGACAGCGGCGACCTGGTCCGGCAATGACGGTAGGCTGCTGTGCACGATGGCCGCACCTTCGCTCTGCCCGATCAATACCCACTGTTCGTTGGCGCACTTCTGATGCCGCGCGGTCATGAAACTGACCAGCGCATGTGACCCTGACTTAATATGGCCGCCCACCTCCACCGCAGGTCCGGTGTCGTAAAGGAATGCGACCGCTGTCGTTGTGAGCCGCCGCTGCAGCTTTGGCAACAGATGGTCAACAACGCCGCCCGTGTCACCGCCCATGCCGCCGGCATCGCCGTTCCCCCTGAGTCCGACGATCAAGGCATCGGTGCAGTCCTGTTCGGGCCATGCCACCTGCGATGAACCTGGAATATTGAACAGAACCGCAAGCACCACCATGCCGGCGAGCACTAGGGCGGCCCCTTTTAACACCAGACGATATGCAGCGGTGAAGACACGCTTCAACACGACGACTCGTGGGCCGACAGGGAATGGCGCTGGACTGGGCTCGGCCAGTCGGAGGGTGAAGCTAAAGGTGATGCCAAGTGCTCAACAACAGGTTGATAAGCCAGTTCTTACCCTGACGGTCGGGGGCCAAGCCCACAAAGAAGTGGGCGATCATTGCTCCCAATACCATTGCGAAGACGAATGCCAACCACGGATAGGCCACTACGAATCCGTTGACATAGTGCCCGATCGCGGGGGAAGGTGGAACCTTTCGTGTTAGTACAAATTCAGACACTGCAGCAGCTATTAGGATTCCGAAGACGACGAGGACTATCACATAGAAGCCAACAGACGAGTAGGTCTTGCCTAGGGCAACGGGTGAGCCGATAAGCAGGGTACTCACGACAACTCTTCTTTGGGTGCTCTTAGGCGACTCTTGCTCGGGGTTCCGATCAATTCGTTTGTAGGCGCATCTCCGCCGGTGTTGGCCTCGTTTCTAACGGTTAGATGGGGCAGGGGGCCTGCCGTCGGGTACCACAGCCAGCTGCCCATTAAGAGAAAGACGAGATAGGACGTTGCGCCTGTAAGCCACAGATTGCTGGCGGCAGCGCAGCGGACATATTGCGTAATCGCCTCCGCTGGCGATGTGGGAAATGTCCCATACGACTCATAGAGGAGAGCCCCAGTTGCTATAGCTAAGAAGACTACTAAGAGGGCCTGAAGCCAGGGCTCGGTCGTAACCCCGCGGTGGTAAGGAGACGGGTCATTGTGTAACCACCGTCGTAGGTAGCCTAGAAGGTGACCCGAGACGAAACCGCTTCCGGCAATTGCCGCCAGCAGATACGGATCGTAGGAATGCTGTAGGGCCAATCCGGTGCACCCTCCCGCATCGGAGAGCGCAATAACGCCGAGTGCAAAGCCAAACACCAGGAAAAGGAGCGGCAATAGCACCCAGAGGGAATTCCGTTCGAGCCACAGTAATTTGTCCCTCACCCCGTTAGCCACTCACGTCCAAAAGAGAAGGCCAACGATGAATCCGATCACGAACCCGATGCCCACCAAAATGCTGGGCGCGTGGAGAAAGGGGGAGTTGGGTATGAACCAGAGGTACGGCAAGTGAAACTGCGCCGCCGCCAAGTTAATGCAGGCGACGGCAAAGAGTAGAGCCACCGGCAGCGAGGCGCCAGCTGCAACATAGAAACCTAAGTAGCTCCCGTCAAACCCCCATCGGAACCATTCAATGGCCAGTAGCACCGCCTCGAGAGCGGGGACGCCGAGGATGAACATGAGCTGGAGGTTCACCGTCCGCGACTGTGCCGGTAAGTTGGTGGAGGTCTTCCTTCCACCTTCAGGAGCCGTCCTTTGAAGCAGGGTCACTTTGACACCTCTGGCCTAACTCCAACGCAGGATCTGCGGTGGTAGGTCCACGTGAGCCGCTGGTGGCAATTACACGCCCAAGATGTCCAGCCGTCAGTCCTTTCGTCGAGCGAAACAACCCAGCGAATCGTCATACCGTTCCGCGTCTCGAGTCGCATTATTTCCTTGCCTGATCGCGATCACGCTTCTGGGGGCGTGGCGCCGGCCACGTAAACCCTGTTCCCATTCGTATCGCAGACGACGATCGTTGTGCCGGGCGGTTTGGCGGCGACGTAGTCGTTGGCCAGCTGAATCGCATCGGACATGGTGGTGACCCCGTCGGCTGGGTGCATGTCATCCGGTGGAGATGGCTCGAATGAGTAGTAGGCCATCGGTGGCGGGGCGGGAGGTGGAACAGGTTCTGATGGAGGTGGGGTAGGGTTTGCGGGCGGCTCGGGAGTCGCCGGTGGCGCTGGTCGTGGCAACCGGCTCAGCAAAATCGTCTTTCGCACGGCATTCGGGCCGCCGTAGCCGGCCAGGGCGCCCACGGCACCAGTCCACGGATCGGCGATCAGCCTGCCGTCAGCGGAATACGCAAGTACGAAGTGCGTTGGCACGGCCGCCGTTGAAATCCACAAAATGGCATAGACATTCGGACTGGGAACCGCCGTGGAAACCAGATCACCCCGCCAACCCCAATAGCTCGTCTCCTGGTAATCGCCGGGATACGCCTGCGCGAGAGCGTTGTCGGGTAACAGGTCAAAGGTCCCAGTCGGATCTCGAACGAAGATGTGAGCGCTGGTAAACAGGTCGTCCATCCCGGCTGGGTCCGTCGGATGCCCCGAGTCGTTTGCGATCATGGCCAGCACTGTGTCGAAGCAGCCGTATTGACCAAGGGTGCCCAAGGCAAGGCCCCATCCCAAGGCGTGATTTGCCCAACGAGGATCGCGCTGGCTGTAGAGGAGCAATGTCAACCAGCGGGTCGAAACTGATCACCGCTCATTCGCAGCCCAGGGCAGTCTCGATCAGAACCGCCTGGCCGGTCAGGTTTGCCGCCTGCGCCGCCGTCAGCTCTCCTTTCGCCAGGTCAAGCGAGACCTTCGCGAGGAACACGTCAAGCTTGTTGCACGTTGCGGTCGCGTTCAGGCCGTTGGTGACCTGACCGGTCAGTGGGGCTGCGTTGCCGTCGGTGGTCAGGCCTGTGTGCACCTTCAAGGTCGCCTCGAGGCTCGTCTGGACACCCTTGGGCAGACCCATGCTGTTGATCGAGCCGATCAGGTTCTGGACGGCCTGACCAAACGTGATTACTTGCACGACAGCGGTCGCGCTTTGCGATCCGGTTTGCGTTCCGAAGGTGGCCTTGCCTGTTGCCGTCAGCGTGTAGTTGCCCTTCGGAGTGACGCTCGAGGTGTTCACCGTAAACGCAGTCGAGGTGATGGTGGTGCTCAGCGGCTCGGACGACGGGAAGCCGTTTGCGGCGGCGGCCGTCGGCACTCCGGCCAAAGTCGTGGCAATGGTCGCGGGCAGGCCTACGAGGCTCGAACCGGCCAGGAGCGACGTGCTGAGGGTGAGGCTCGCCGGGCCTCCGGCAGTCACCGTTTGCGTTGGCGGGTCAAGCGAGATGGTGAAATCGAAGGTGTGCAGCGCGGCGTTGGCGGAGCGCGCCACCGACGTGGTGGCGACCACCTGGAAGGGGAAGTCACCGAGTGATGACGAGGCGCTGGTGGTGATGACGACGTTGGTGCTGTTACCTACCGGAATGGATGCGGGCAAGCTCATGTTGACGCCGGTCGGCAGCTGGCCGGTGATGCTGAGCGTAGCCGTGGGCGCCCCGCCCGAACCGAGAGCGAACGGTACCGAAACCAGATAGGTGGCGGACCCGCCCCGCATCACGGTCGCACTGGCAGGGGTCACGACCACTGAGAAGTCATAGATATGCAGCATCGCGCTCGCGGAGCGCGGCGCTGACGTGGTGGCCACCACCTGGAAGGGGACGTCGCCGAGTCGCGAGAGGCCGGTGGTGATGGAGAAGTTCGTGCTGGTGCCGACTGCGATCGATGCCGGCAGGCTAGTCGTTGCGTCGAGCGGTAGGCCCGTGATGTTGAGCGTAGCTGTGGCACTTCCGGTCGAGTTTCGAACGAAGGCTGTCGAGACCGTGTAGCTGGTGGTTCCGCCCAGTATTACCGTGGAATCGACCGGGGTGACGGCCACGGTGAAGTCATAGGTCTGGACGGACACAGTAGCCGTGTTGGAGACTGCGCCGGTCGAATCTGTCACCGTCAGCCCATACGACGTATCTCCCAGGGCCGGCGTGTCCGCGAGACTGGCGCCCCCTCCGGCCGATTGCCCATCCTTCGTCCAGGCGAACGTGAAGGGCGGCGTGCCGTGCGAAACGTTGGCGGTCAGATTGACGCTGGTGCCGAGCAGGATCGCGGCGGTGGGGGTGCCCACAATCGACACTCCCAAGATGCCGAAGTCCACGGTTCCGAGGGTGGCCGGTGGGATCGTAGCCAGCGGCGGCTGAAGCAGGGGCACCGGTATGAATCCGGCCGCAACCCGAGCCGCGACGCCGGGGCCGGCGGTTCCGCCGAGGGCGTTCCCGATCACTGTATCGAGCCCCATCGAATGGTAAACGGGGCCCAGACCGCCCGAGAACAAGGTGATGGGGGCGGGGTCGGCCAGTCCGCCGAAGAGCAACGTGGCGCCCAAGCTGAGGACCGCGAAGATAACCTGCGCCGCCGTGCCCCAATGCAGGTTGAGGCTGGTGCTCCCAGAAGTGCCCAGCCAGTGCAGCATCGGCACGAGATTGAGGTCAAGCCCACCCGCGGCGCTGACCGGCAGCGTCAGATTTGTCGTGATTGACTGCCCGGCGGCATCCCACTCGAGAGGAGTCGCAGGCGCTCCGCTTGCGCCGGACACAGCGACCATCGCGGTTGCGCCGCCGAGGCCTGGAACCGTGCCGGGCGGCGCAGGGGATAGGGTCAAGCTGCTGACGAGCGTCCCGCTGATGAGGCTGTCGACGCTCACGGTGCTGCCCGAGCCAGGGATGGTGACCGAGGGGTCTGAGCCAAGCGGCGCGCTGAAGGTGCCTGAGCCGGATCCGAGCGTGACCGGAAGGACCGCAGGGCAGTTCAAGCAGCCCGTGAAGTTGACGATCGCGATGCCCGACAGGTTGACGCTCGCGCTGGATCCGCCGGGGGTTGGCGTGTAAGTCAACTGCACTGGAACCCGGCCTCCGGGGACCAGGTTGGCGGGGTTGTAGGTCATCGAGACGTCGGCGCCGATGGAGGCCGAGACGCTGGCCGTGCCTACGAAGTTGATGTTGAAGCTGAACACGCAGAGCCCGAAGACGGTCGCCAGGCAGGCGGTCGGGTTCGCGGCAATCGGGGTAGAGGTATTGAATCCCAGGTTGACGTGCCTCGTCAGAGTGACGGGTACCTGGCTTGCAGAGGCCGGCTGGACCTGAATGAACACGAGTGCGGCCAGTGACGCCAACGCCAGACCCCGGAGCAACCTTCGCACGGCGACTCTCCTTCCAATCCCCAGCTGGAGATCTGCCACGCAGTCTGTCACCCGACCGGAACGCCGTCAAGTGAAAGTCTTACGGGTGTCAAATGGTGGAGTCGAACGTGACAAGTGGCGCGCCCGTGACGGCCTGGTGACGACTTTGTAACGCGATCAGGCGAACCTCATCGACATCGAGTAAGTAGTGTCGATATTTGCCGACCAGCTGATGATCCGGTACTTGACTGCGGCAAATGTCGACGCGCTCCTCGTCCCTCAAGCCGATGTCAACCGACAGCGGGTTCAGTCGCTGCTCGCCAGCGTCTACGAGCCTCGCCTGCTGCAGGTGCAGTCGGTCGATTCGGTAACTGTCACCACAAAGACATTCCAGGTCCCCGTCGTAGAGCCCATGACTATCCGCGGAACGTGGGAGAAACAGATTCCCAGCTCCGAACGGTCGCTGGCCGCATTCGAGCTTCCTGCAATCGCCGAAACCACCTGGATCGACATGCAGCTGGACACGATGGTGTCAGTCCGCGTCTCGGCGACGACCGCCCTCCTCGACGCGATCGCATCCGAAGACGTCTCGGAGCTGTCGCAGCAGGCCTTTATCAACAAGTTTCAGTTCCTCGATCTGCCGTCTCTCATGCAGGCGGCCGGGCTGTCCACCTACCAGGCGCTCCAAGCCGACTTTCCAAGACTGTATCGAATGCATTACGCGGACCCGGCCGCCTACAACCCCAACGACCCGGCCGCCGCTCGAAAGTACAGGCTGCTCATCTCCGCGCTGTTCTTTGCGACCCTGGACCTGGAAGGCGCACTCCGACAGTTGACCCAGGGACGGAGGGCGCTCAATTCGCTGCGTCCCCGACCGGAGGGATACGAGGGCGGAGACATCCTGGCATCAAGTGCCTGGATGGGAATCCTGCCCACCACCGCTTTCGACCCCGACGTGACGCCCATCACTCAGAACGACGTCACCAACTTGTTTGCCGCGGGGCGCTTCGTCGCCGCATTCGAATAGGACCAAGAAGGAGGCAGCCTAATGCCCGAAGAGTCGTCGAAGCAAGATCCCGCGAAGGAGGCACCTCCGCCGGCAAGCGGCAAGAAGGCCGGCGGTGGATCTCAGCCGCGGGCCGCCCGTCCCGGCGCGCAACCCAAAGAAGAAGCGCAGCCCCACCACGACTTGGCCGAACTAGAGCGCCTGCGACAGCGCCTGATCGCCAAGCACCACGGAAGGAGATAGGTCGATGCCGGTGAAATACATCGACGTCGCGGCGATCAGTGATCTGTTCGTGCCGGCGACGCGCGCGTTCGGAGACATTGCCATCGTCGGCAAAGGAGCAGCCGGCACTGGCGCGTCGGCGGCAAGGGAATTCACGAATCCTGCGGACGCGATCGCCGCGTACCCTCCGGCCAACCCAGGTGATCCGCCGACCGACCTGGCCGCCGCCATCGCGATCGCCTTCCGGCAGTCGCCGCCGCCGACGAAGGTATGGGGTGTCCAGGTGCCGGGAAACGCAGCCGCCGCCGACTGGGACACCGGCCTCGCCGCGGTGGCGCTTCTCGACGTTCAAATCGTGTGTCTGGCGAATACACCGCTCAACCAGGCCAACGCTGCTCTAGTTGGGAAGCTCGCCACTCACGTGGATACGGTTTCCAACACCGGCGCCGACGGCATGGAGCGGATCGGCGTGGCCATGCTCGATTCGTCGCTCACGGCGGCTCAACAGGCCGCCCTCAACACCGGCACGGTCGCTGACGAGCGTATGTTCCTCGTCGCGCACATTTCCAACGAAGATGCGGCAGCGGCAGCCGCGGGCGTGATCGCCGGTTACGAGCCTCAGATATCGATGTTGTTGAAGCCGATCCGGATCAACATGACGCAGACGTTCTCGGACAGCGATATCGACACTCTCAACGGCGCCTTTATCAACTGGATAGCCAGCCCCGTCCTGTTCCCAGGCCACGGTCTGTACATGGGTGAGGGCTATACCGCCAATCCGAGCCAGGGCAACAAGAAGTACATCGACATCGTCCGGACGATCGATGACATCAACTTCCGGGTCAAAGCGGAGCTCATCCAGAGCATCGGAAACTTCCGCGTGAGCCGATCGGGTCTTCGGGCAATCGTGACGCTCGTCCAATCCGTCCTCTCACCGCTGGTCGCTCAGTCTGTGATCGAGGACTACCTCGTCTACATCCCGCTACTGGTCCTTCTCGACAAGGACCCGACCACGCTGAGTGCCGCAGAGCTGGCCGAGATCCAGCAGCACCAAGCGGATCGGAATGTCGACATGGTGATCACGGTCGTTTACGCCGGGGCGATCCACCGGCTCCACATCAAGCTGGTCTTCAAGTAGGCCAGGTAAGGCAGGAGGAGAGCTTCAGCCATGCCCGACGCCCTCAAGTGGGACTCGCGATTGACCGTCATGGTCGGCACCACGGTCGTGACGCCAATTGATTCCTTCAATCCCACCTTCAACTCACCCGTCCAGGTGCTGCACTCGCTAGAGGCGGACAACGTGGCTCACATCGTGCAGCCTAAGACCTTCACCTTCACGATGGCCGTCAAAGCCATCGGCGCCGTGGTCGCGACCCTCACAGACATGGCGATCAACCACACCAGCTTCACTGTGGCTGTATCGGAAGCGAGCGGAAGTGACTGGACCTTCAAGTCGATCGCGTTCAACGACTGCTACATCACTTCGGTCGCAAACAACATCGTCATCGACGGCGTGCCCACAACCACTTTCAACTGCATCTGTCTTGACCTCACGCGCACGGCGGCGTAACGCATGGACGAAGAGAGCGGCACCTATGTCGAACAGGACGGCCTCGCCGTGGTCCATCGTGGCGAGAAGATCGTGGCCGCTCCCGGATCGGAAGCCGGCCTGTCGATGCGCGGAGGCGGCGATATCCACTACTACTTCCCGGTTCATGTAGTCGTCACCGGCGATCTCGGCGAGGATGTCAAGAGCGAGATCGAAGCTCGCATTTGGGACGGGCTTCATTCGGCGCTGACCTGAGTGGCGCATGTGGCCTGTCATTTCCCAATCACCCTGTTCCTGAACGGGGATCCCTCGAGCATCGACATGGAGGCTCTCGGCCGCGAGGTTGAGGAGGCGCTGGCTGGGCGCCTTCGGTTGGCGCAACTGTACGTCGGTGCCGACAGACCGGCGCAGTCAGCAACGGGGCTTGCAAGTGGGGCTGGCGGGCCTGGCAGCGGTGAAGATGCACTCCCGTTACGGACCTATTCAGTGCCTTCGTACAACGGCCGGGGAAAGAGGAGGAAACTGCCGCTACGCGAGAAGGCGCCGCGTCCCCGCTCTGCGACGATCCAGGTCCTCTGGTCGGAGAGTTGGGAGGACTTCTTCCACCGACTCGTTAAGGCCATAAGCCAGCGGTTCCATGTCCCCGAGTCCGGGCTGTTCCAACCCCTCTGGGTGCCAGGCCAGAGGTTCTACGGGGCGCATGAGGCCCGCGCGGGGCACCTGATCCGAATCGAGGTGGAGCTCGATTGGGATCCAAGGTCACCTGCCAACACGGCTGTAACGCTGCAAGTGCCAGTTCCTCGGCCATCGCCTGCCAAGCTGGCGACGCACTCCGCGGCTGCGGATCCGCCCGCGAAGCCCAGTGCGCCCCCAGCGGCCACTGGCGCGGCGGCGGTGGAGGCTGCCGCGCCGGGTGCGAGTGAGGACGTTGCTTATCCGTCTGACGTCGCGCTCTTTAGCAGCTTTCTGATCCGGAGCGGCTACATCGAGCAGGTAGCGAACGTGATCGGGCCCACGTGGAGAGCGATGTCGGAAGCCGAGCTTACCTCCGAGTTGAGCAAGCGTTTCACGGAGACGCAGCTTCAGGAGATGTTTCTCGAAAAATACACTGAGCGCACCGTTATCAAGTCGCGGTTCCGCAAGTTCAGCATCGTCTCGGCGCTGGTCATAGGCTTGATCTGGGCACGAGAGAACGTCGCGCAGGGCGAGTGGGGTAAAGCGATCGCCAAGGTCGGTGGCTCGACGATCACGGCGTGGCTCTTCAACCGCCTTTTGTACGCTAGGGATCCGGCTGCGGTGGCATTGCTGGCGCGCGCGCCTGGCAACTTCGGACGCTGGTTCCAAGGTGCGGCTCGCAGCAATAAGGCGGTCAACTTCCTCGCTCGCGACGTGGCCGCCTGGCTGCTGCTGTGGGACCTCAAAGACTTCTTTATGAGCGGAGGCTACGGAGGTCCGAACATCCCCTTCGACATCATTTACGTCATCGATATCGACGACCCCACGACGTGGGAGGAGCCGAGCCAGACGATGCTCGACCTCGGTTTCAATATCTGGTACCGGCAGAAGGAAACACCTAACCACCCTGAGGCGGCAGGCGGCAACGTCTACCTCGCCAAAGTCGAGGGCAGTGCCATCACTGGGCTGCTCAAGATCCTCGACATCGCCCCCAAGCAGCTGCCTGGGCTCAAAGACAAGCTGTTCCAGGTCGTCGGGTCTTGGGACGAGATCGACCTGTTCATCACCTCGATAGAGCGACGAAGGGTGACCGAGAGCGAAAAGGTATTTGTCCTGGCCACAGGCAAGCGTAGTGGAGAACTCGTGTCGGGTCGCGGCCACTACAGGAGTCTGGAAGTCGTTCCAGCCAATCAGCCAGCGGAGCAGCTATTTGCCGGTGACAAGGTCAGGTGGGTGCCCGAATACCTGCTCAGGCCGGTGATCAAATGACGTTGACGGTCCACATGCCGGACGTGGTGCCTGTCGTGGGCGAGGTATCCGAGGACGTCCGCGGTCAGCTCGAGCGAGTGTTGAGGACGGCGATCCAGCGGGCCCTCGACAAGGTAGCCGTCGAAGCCAGGGAGGCTGCGGGGCTAAACACCGAGCCGCCTCGCTCGGGTTTAGGGTCTTGGGGGCCCGGCGAGGTGGCAGAGCCTGTCGACTACTCACGTTTTGACGCCGACGCCGGTGTCTACAAGGTGCCCAGCTATGAAGACGAAGGCCAGCTCACGGGCGTCAAGCTGCTCGCGACGTGGCCCAAGACGCGGCCTGGAGTCGCATTGGTGCTGCCGGGACCAGGACCGATACCACACGCCCTCGTCATCGAGGCCGGACACCTTTACGTAAACCTGGACAGCCCGCGCTACGTGTCGTCGCCGACCCTGACTGAAGCCTTGCTTCTCGGCAGTGCTGTTCATGCAACTACTTCGTTCGCCATTGTCGAAGGGCCGTTCGGAGCGCCCGATATGCGCTATCTCGCGCTCGCCTCTGAGCATCCCGTGTCCAACGACGATCTCGGAGAAGAGGCGCCGGAGTCGCCGGAGTCGATACCGGACCTGCCGCCCGAACTGCGCGGCAAGGAGCTCAAGGCGTTTGTCGGAGCGAATGTAGAGCCCTCGATCAGATTCCCCTCCGGGGAGTTCCTTGTCCGCGGCTTCATCACCAGCGATCGGGCCTTACGGTGGCCTACCCCGAATCTCGCAGCACTCTGGTTCGCTCAGCTCCAGGCCGAGCAAGCGGCTGGATTCGAAGCCGACAGAGAGGTCTACCGGGTCGCGATTTTCAACGACATCGACGAGCTGGTCGACCAGATAGAGGCCGGCGATGACTCCAACCTGCAGCGCGCGGCCGAAATGTTGAGCCGCCTCGACGCGCAGGCATTCGGCCTCGTCGACTGGGAGACCAAAGTCCGCTACTTGAAGGTGCTCCTCGCCGCGTGGACCTGGGAGGAGGAGGAGAAGGCGGTCGTCGAGATCTTCAAGTCGCTCAACGACGACACCGAGGTCGACGCCGTCGTGGACATGCTCAAGCGCGCCGGCCGCTACAACCAGCTGTTCAACGACCTCGACAGCCAGCTCTACGAGCTTCTCGTCGTCGTGGGCAAGAAGTTCCCGCGAGACCACGGCCCGCTAACGGTGGGCGGGTTGATCAGCCTGTTCCAGAGCATGGGCTTGCTACCGAAATCCGCGTTCGAAGCCCTGACCGGCATAGAGGAAGGACCGGATGGGACCATCGTCATCCCCGACCTTCTGGACGAGGCCCAGGACATGGTTATGGGCTTCGTCCGATTCGGCGCAGACCTTGGCGAGTCGGTCCTGACCATCTTCACGGAGCCGGGAAAGGTCATCAAGGGGATCGGAGCTCTGGTCCAGCTCTCCGTCAAGGTTGCATTGGCGAGCGTCGGTTACCTGCCCGCCACTCTCGAGCTCACCAAGATGCTTGCGCAACTCAGCGAGCAAGTGCTGTACGGCATGCGCGGTGCGGACCGTCTGGGAGCCGGCGAGAAGGTCGTGAACCGCATCAAGTGGCGGCTGGTCTGGGAAATCGCTTCGCTCTTTGTCGGAGTTGGCGAGATCAAGGCGGCGATCCAGGGCCTTGGGCTCGGCGAGAAGTTCGCCGGCGTTCTTCGCTTCTTGGGCATCTTGGCCCGGCTCGGCGAGGCTGCCGATGTCGAGGTGGAAGGTGCGCGCCTGGCGCGCCTGGCCGAGCTCATGAAAGCCGAGAGCGCTGTCTTCAAGAGTGTCGACGAGGTGTCCGAGCTGCTTTCTCATCTGCCCGAGGACGATGTGCGAAAGCTCGGCAAGGCTCTGGCCAAATTTGACGTCAAGTCGGGCGAGAAGCTCGCCGACCTCGCTGCGCGCAGTTCCGAGCTCGAGGGAGTTGCCAAAGACGCGCTCGCCAAGGCCGAGCTCCTCCAGGCCATGGCAGGCAAAGCGGGCCGGCTGTCGGACGAGATCGCTGAAGCGTTTCGAACCTTGGCCGGTAGCCAGGGTGTGGACCTCGCCGCCGCGCAGCGGGTGGTGCGAGCCATCCCCGAAGGTGAGGGTGCCCGGTTCGCGGCGGCACTCAAGCGCATCCCTGTTGGCCGGATTGCCGCCGACAGCCGCGCGGCGTTTCTCGAGTTTGTGGCAGGGGGTGCGCGGCGCATGGATGCCGTCGGCAAGCTCGGTTTCGAGACATTCACCTCGATCACGCGAAGGGCGGCCGGAAAGGCGGAAGACGTCGACCGCTACATCGCGGCCCTCGAGCAGATGGAAGGGAAATTCGCGGCCAAGGGTGATGCGGCCGGATACAGGCGGTTCCTCGACCGCCTCGAGCGCGACGATTCCGCGGCCTGGCTCGACGTGGAAAACGAGAGTCGTGTTCAGGCCGGCAAAACGGCGATTGGCGACTGGCTGCAGATGGTCAGCGGCCATCCCAACGCGGAGCGCGGACTCGACACGCTCCTGCGTGGCGGTTACGACGACCTCGCAGCGGAAATTCTTGACATGTCTGATCAGACGACCACGCTGCACCAGTTGGAAAAAGTTGGCGAGCTGACGCCGAAGCAGGTCGATGGGCTGGCCGCCATCAAGCGAGCAGAGATCGACATGGGCGGCGAGATGGGCATCAACGATTGGACCGATGTCCTCGATCTCCACCCCAACTCCCGTGACAACCTCCTCGACCTCGTTTCCGAGGTGCATGGCTCTGTCACCGACGGCCTCGACGTGGCCATCAAGAGAGCGTTCGCCGGTGGCTACAACGTCCAGGGCTCACTGGGCCACTTCTACGCGGCGCGGACGATGTCACAGCGTTTCCCAGGTGCCCGGTTCAGGTTCGAGCTGCCGGCACTCGAAAGAGAGATCGACATCGAGATGGAGTACATGGGCCGCCGGATCGACGTCGAGGTAAAGACCAACCTCGGCGTCAAGCCGACAGTGAGCAACTCTCAGATCTACAAAGATCTGGAGCGCCACGCCGCCGACCATTGGGCCGACATGCTGTATCTCTACGCGCCGCAGCAATCGGGCAACCTGGCACAGGTCGAGCGCGCGATGATGCGCAATCTCGAGCGCCTCGCCGCGGACGGCAAGCTGCCGCAAGGAATGACCCTGCTTCAGGCCCAAACAATCCTGCAGGGTCGGATATCCGCTTCCGCGCCCTGGAAATTGGTCGATGTCTTTGCTTACTGAGCCAGGAGGTGGGGGATGCCGGCCGGCGTGAATGTGCCCGTGCTGATCGGAGTGGTGCCCCTGTTCACTGTGACGAGCCTGAGCTTGAACGAGGGCTACCAGGTCGCGCGTATCGCCGGGAGCCGCCTCGCCCAGCTCGTCTCGCCCACCACGCGGACGATCTCGATCGAGGCCGTGCTGGTTGGCTCCACCAGGCTCATTGTCAAGAAGGGCCTGGAGGCGATGGCCTTGACCTCGCGGGCCCTAGCCGCCGGCGCCGCGCCGCTCATGAACTTCGCGGGCCTGCCCGTGGTCTCGGGCATGACGATCAGCCTCGACATGCAGATCACGACTCTTCGCTTCACGCAGTCCAACCAGAAGCGCGACGCCATCGACGTCAGTATCACTCTCGAGTACGTTCCCCGCTCCAGCCTCAACGCGATCCTCGGCGAGGCTCTCGACATGGCCCTGGCGGGCGCTACAGCGGCCATTCCGAGCGCGAGCGAGATGATCCCGCTCAAGCGTCAGCTTGGAGGCGGGTTGTGAACGGCCTCCAGTTCTTCCAGCTCCCTATCGTCGAGGACCAGGGCCTACCTCAAGCCTTCAGCTGCGATATAGGCGCCAAGAGCTATGACTTCGCCCTTTACGCGAACCTCGACGTGCTCGCGTCAGACCCGCCGGAAACCGTCTACGACCTGTCGTCGGCCGCTTCAAGCCGGCAGCCGTTGTCGCCGCGTGGCTTCCTCGTCCTACGCGTGGTCGCCGCCGGCCCCGCCGGTCCCCAAGTGATCTTTCTCAGAAAACTGGTCCCTGAGCCGCAGCTCGTCCACTACGGAGGCGACCTGGCGGTCAAGTTGCTTCGGGCAACCGTTGCGCGGGGCAACCTCAACGGGTCAGGTCACTACGGAACGCAGATCGTCATTGGGGCAGCGCAGCGATGGGCGTAATCCTCTGGTACCAGGTCGACTTCACCACGCTCAAGACGAAGATCTCGAACGACGTCTACGCGGGCGACTACCTTGACGACGCCGAGATCAGCGTCACTTACGGCATCGGAGACCTGGGCAAGTTCGAGATCCGGTTCAAGAACCTGCCGATCAAGGTGCGCAGCGCTCTGGGCGATGCACTGACCAGCGCCGGAAGCGAAGCTGACGGGGGCGTCCCGGTCACCATCAAACTCGGGTACCTCGATGACCCCGCCGGCCAGAAAGTCGTCCTCAAGGGCCGCGTCGACACACTGCAATCCACGGCCCGTTTCCCGCCGTTGGGCTCGCTGCTGACTGGGTACGAGGAGGCCTCGTACAAGCTGTTCAAAACGGTCAACCTTGCTGACAAGGGACAGCCCAAAGCGAAGTTTGCGCACATCTATCTGGAAAAGGCAAAGCCCGACAAGGTAATCGAGGCGGTTCTCAAAAAGGTCGGGGTTTCGCCCGAGGGCAAGGTTGACGTGACGGGCCCTGAGCGGGACATGTCTGCAGATGCCGAAAACGCCTTCAACCTGATCAACAACATCGCCAAGGGCTTTGGCGCCGAGATCCTGACGCAGGAAGGCAAGGTGCAGGTCGGACCTTCGGTCAAGTACCCGCTGGAGAGTGGTCTCGCAATACCGCCAAACCCGGTGACGATCATGGCTTTCATCCTGCTCGATGAGAGCCTGGTCGCCGTCAAGCCTATGAAGAGCGCGCGCCTCGCCGAGTTCAAGCCCTTTCAGCTCGGCAGTACCGGCAAGCACAGTGTGATAACTGACCTGCCCAAGGACGCGGTCGTCGGCGCGTTTGATTTCACTGTCCTCGGCGAGCCGACCCTTCGTGCCGGACAGATGGTTGCCGCGGGAGTCGAGGGCTACGTCGACGGCCGCTACCGGATACTCCAGATCACCCACTCCTTCTCGCCAGAGAGCGGGTACGTTTGCACCGGTCGCGCGGTCAAGTTTACCGAGGGCGGCGATAATCGCAAGCAGAGCGACCTCGCTCGGCGCGGCGGTCCTGATGCGATCGCTGAGAGGATCGCGGGCAAGATCAAGGATGCCGGAGCGACCTTCCCCTCGGTCGACGTCGGGAAGGTCAAGGCCGTAAAGTCGGCCGACCGCGTGGTCACCCTCTTTTATGAGCAAGAGAAGACCAGCGACGTCGGGTCGCCCAGCGTAGACCTGGACGTGCCCGAGGGTGACGCGGTTCTGCTTAGCAAGCCTCTCGCGTCGCCATTCGCCTGGCACAAAGTCGGGCTCTCCGTGCCCGTGTATCCCGGCATGCGGGCGCTGCTGAACGAGGTCCGCGACAAGCGCGAGGACGCGGTGGTGACCGGCTTCCTCTGGGCGAACAAGCCGCAGATGGATCGACCCAAGGCCAAGGACGGTGACTGGTGGCTCTGCCTCCCGACCGAGGTCAAGGGCACCCCACCCGCGCCCGAGGGCAAAGGCGCCAACGACCTTATCGCGGCCGACGGACGCCGCGTCGTAGAGGTCGCAGGCCTATCGATCGTGGTCGGCACCGACAAGTGCACGCCGGTTGGAGACCGGCCGACGGAAGGCGCGGCGGACGTCTTAGTGATCTCGCACAAGACCGGCACCACGATCCAGATCGACGACCAGGGCAACGTGACAGTGGAAGGCAAAGGTCAGAGTGTCGTTCTCAAGTGTGGCGGCGCCACGGTGACAGTCGGCAACAGCAAGGTGGCGATCAGCTGATGGCGATGGTCCTCGTGAAAGGCGCGATCATCCAGTGTAGCCACGGAGGCCAGCTCCAGCTGACTAGCGGGGACTCGCGACTTACCGTTAACGACAACGGCGCGGTGACATTCGGTATGGAGGCGGGCCTGACTTTCGGTTCGCCCAGCGCCCCCGTACCGGGGATGGTGTCGCCGTGCACGTCACAGGTCCAGGGCGTTTTCGGGCCCTGCGTAACTTCTCCCGCGACGGCAGGCCAGGCCACCAAGCTGTCGGTTGGCAACGTTCCCGCCCTCCTGGATTCGGCGCAAGGCACGACCGTGTGCGCGACCGGTGCTGGAACGTGGTCTGTGAGCTCGGCCGGCCAGACCAAGTTGGACTCTGCGTGATGGCCGGCACCTCCGGTGTTCCTAGCCTCGGCTTGAGCCTTCAGATGAGGGCTGGAGACCTGGTCTTCGATATCGCGAGCGGTGATCTCGACCTGGTGGTCGAGCAAGCCGCTCTTTCGCAGGCGCTGGAGCTCGCGATCGAAACGCAAATCGGAACCGACCGACTCAACGTCAATTTTGGATTTGACCGCCTGTCTGTTGGGGCCTACGCCTACGGCATCCACACCCGCAAGGAGTACGTAAAGATGCAGCTGGTTCGCTGCGTCACAGCCGACAGGCGAGTTCGCGACGTGCGGGAGATCTTCTTCGAGGACGACCCGCGCTTCTTCGAGCTGCGGCAGGTTGCTCCCTCCGCGCAGGACGAGATTGCTGCGAGTGCCCGGGCCAGTCGCGAATTCACCGTTTACGTGATCGTTGACACGATCGCCGACGACCCTGTGACGGTCCAGGCAGGAACGACCCTTGGCTGACCAACCTCAGTTTGGCGTCACCGCCGTTGGATTCCAGATCAAGGGAATCGACCGCATCGTGGCCGACCAGCAAGCCCGCGCCCGCACGATGTTCGGCACCGATGTCGACCTGAGCTCCGGAAGCGCCCTGCGCAAGGTCATGGACGCTGTGGCGTGGGATGCACAGGAGCTGTGGCGCGGCCTGGAGGCTCAGTACTACTCCAATTTCGTAAGCACGGCGACCGGACCCAGCCTTGACCTCATCGGCAGCGACCTGGGACTTTCCCGCCGGTTGCTCCAGGCGGGCGGTGATGTCGTGATGACGCTCGGCGGGGGCGCAACAGGTCGGGCCTACGCGCTTCCACAGGGAACTGTGATCGAGACGGTGAACCCGCCAATTCTCAGCTTCCGCACCGCCGCGCCGATCACGCTGACCTCTCTAGCACCCGCGACCACCGTGGCAGTTCAGGCGGTTGTGCGGGGTCCTGCGGCGAACCTTCCGGCCAACCAGCAGCTCCAGCTCGAGCCCGCCTGGGCCACGCTCCACCTCAACCTGGGGACGGCCGCGGTCACGCCAAGCAATCCGCAGGCCTTCACCGGCGGCGATCTGTTGGAGTCGGACAGTGACTACCGTGCCCGGCTGCTCGGGATGCCTCGAACGATCTGGACGCAGGACGCCTTGCTCGCCCAAATTCTCGACGTCGACGGAGTCCGCGACGTGGCCATCTTCGATCCGCTGGGCGGCGTGGACGTGTCGCAGAGCTACTTCAACATGTTCCTGTTCGCGCAGCGCGCCTTCTCGATGCCCCGCCAGATCGGTTCTCCGTACTACTTCGACGTCGTCATCGCCGTGGAGCCTGGCTGGCCCTGGACTACAGGTGGGGGGAACGTGCCAGGGGTCTACGACAGTGCGCTCGAGGTTGTTCGCCAGTGGCGGCCCGTTTCGATCTTTCCGAACATCATCGACGCCAACCAGGTCGATGTCGGCATTCGCGCCACCCTGGTCGTTCAGGGGGGACAGGCCCACGATGCGGTGAAGGGCGGGATCCTCGCTGCGGTCCACGAGAGCATCAACAAGCTGCGCCTGGGCCGCGGGGTCCTCTACTCGGACGTGATGCTGATGGCTCGAACCACTCCAGGTGTGCTGGACGTTCAGAACCTTCACCTGCGCCGCTGCCCGCCTGCGTTCTCGGCTATCAACTTCTCGGGCGCCCGATTCGGGCAGTCCGTGGAGCTTGGGCCGGGGGAGAACCTGCTGCTTGCGCCTGACGAGGTGGCGGTTTTCACAGTCGATTCCAAGCTCAGCGACATCCAGCTGGTCAGTCAGTAGACATGACTCTTTCGTTCCTGGATACGATGCGCGAGGGCCTCACGCCCGTCTACCAGCGGGGCCTGGAACGGATGACGCTGAATTTCGGAGCGACCGCCAACGATGGCACGACCGCGATCGTGCCGTACGACTTCCAGAGCTACTCCAAGCTGTACGGCGGCCTGCAGCCGGACTCGCCGCGCTACCTGCTGGTACCGAACACCCCCACGGGCGAGGATGCATTGACCGTCCGCGTCTGGTACAAGCTCGACGGCAACCAGGCTCAAACGCCGGTGGACGTTTCGGTCCCGGCCGGATGGCCGGCCGGCCGCCCCATCGCTGTTGAGATTCCCGGTAACGCCGCCGAAATCACCAACGCGCTGCTGCTCACGCAGTTCCAACCGCAGCTGCCGGCCAGCCGGCAGGCCGCCGACTGGACGATCGTGGCCCTGCTCGGCAACCTCGCCAAGCTGCTGTGGGTCGTCGGCTGGGAGCACCAGGAGATCGGATTCCACCTCGGTGACATCGCGGCGCAGCGCAGCGCCGGCGCCGCACACGGCGCCAGTCTCGACCACCTCGGCCAAGACCTCGGCGTGCCGCGTTTCCCGCCCACGCCCTACACGTGGGATCCCGACACCCTCGCCCTCTACCACCTCGACGACCTGCCGGTGCCTCCGCAGCCGGAAGTGGCTGTCATTGCCGACGACCGCGCGCGCTACCAGGCGACCAGCCATCCGGGCCAGAACAACGGCGCGCACAGCGGCCGCGCGGGACGGTTCGGTCGCGCGTTCGAGTTCCAGGAACCGGCGACCAACATCTCTGTTGCCGATCACGCGGAGTTTGCGTTGCCGGTGAACTCGTCATTCACGGTGGAAGCTGTCGTAAAGCCCGATCGAACGACGACGGCAACCGGCCCCATCATCGCCAAGCGCGCTCAGCTCAACACCGCCGCTGATGCCGGTTGGGCGCTGACCATCGGATCGTTTCGCGGCGTGGACGGCAACGTGCGCTTCTCCATCTCAGACGGGGTCAAGGAGGTGGAACTGTTCGCCGATATCGGTCTCACCGATGGCCTGTTCCATCACGTTGCCGGAGTGATCGAGCATCGAGCCGGGCCGCCCGCGATGACGTTCGCCCGCCTCTACCTGGAAGGCGTCCAGGTCGCGAGCCTGCAGGTGGATCCACTCGGTGCGCTGAGCAACAACCAGTCGATCTTGATTGGCTCTGGTCAGGAGTCGGTCAACAACGCTCCCTCGCCCGTCCATTACCGAGGGCTGGTCGACGAGGTACGTATCTCACGAATCGCCCGCCCCAATTTCAATCCAGTCGTCGGCGAGGCTGACGACCAGTACCGGCGCAGGCTGCGCATCTTCCAGCGCTGGCTCTTGCCGACGCCAGACGCAATCCAGGGGGCGCTCAACGAGATCGCCGGACCGGTGGCCAACGATCCGAACCCGTTCATCGTGGATGAGCTGGTCGACCCGATGGTTATCGCTAGTCGCGTGATCCCGGTTCTGCCGGACACGCTCATGCCCGGTCAGTGCATCGCTGCGGACGGACAGATGCGCCTGAGCGAGGCGCAGGCCGTGGGCTTCGCAGCCGACGACGACTTCGACCCGGCGTGGCTGACGCGCCACCCCGACCAGCCCAACCTGAGCTTCGCCGGCAATGACGCCAATCGAATGATGCAGTGGGTCGTCCGCGATGGCGTGGACAGCCTCCTGGCCAGGCTGGTTGGGCAGCCGGGGACCCTGACGGTGGAGCATGCTTACGACCCCGCTGGGGGCGACCTCCAGTCGATCGGCCGCTCGCTCATCCTGAGTCACACCAACATCCTCCCGCCTGCCCTTGCCGTCCACGCGCACGCGGCTGGGTTTGGCTGGGTCTGCCTCGACGGCTCGGGAAAGGTCCACGTCTCGCAACCGGCGGGGCTGGCACTGCGAGTCACGCCACTCGTGAATCCCAGTCTCCTCTTTTCTCTACCCGATGTCGGCGAAGGCGTGGACCTCCAGCTCGGGCTCGATCCGGACCTGGGTGGCTTCCCCGACGTCGAAGTCTCCTGGTCGCTCACGCAGTGCGGGCACGCAAGCGCCGTCCTTACCTCGGACCGGCCACCCAAGCTGCACGCCAACACGCCGGGCGCCGGCCAGATCTACGTCAACGTCGAGGTCAGAGGGGGGCAGCACGTAGCGCGCGGCAGCCGCCTGGTTCGCATCGGCCTAGCCGACAACAGCCTCATCGACTCGATCGCTCAGGACGGCACGCGAGGCGTCAACGAGATTCAAGCCGCCGGCGATCTTACGTCTGACTTCAGCGATCTCTACCTTTCGGCACGATCGGACGCTGCCAACGTGGACTTCGGTGCCGACCTCAACAACCGGCGAATGCAATTCGTGACCGGCCGGCTGCTCGACCGCCTTATCGCCAACCTCGTTCCAATCCCCGGAATTCTCTCGATCCTCAAGGCGTACGATCCGGCTGCTGCGGGGCTGGCGAGTCAGGGCCGTGCGCTTGTGCTTCGCCATTCCACTCTGACCGCCTCCCAGCTTGGCGCGCACGCGTTCGCGGTGGGCTTCGACTACGTCCGAATCGATCCGAACCAGCCAGGCGCAATACAGGTTGCTTCGCAAGCCGGCGACCAGGCCGAGATCTTCTCGGTCTCCGAGGTCAAGGTGAAAGGCATACCAGGTTGGATGATCGCGCTGCCCAGCCTGAACGTCCCGCAGGTGTGTTTTTCCGCGGACGGCAGTCGCGCCTTTCTCACCGGACAGCGCGCGACGCGAGTGACCTCGTTCACGCTCACTGGGGCGGCGACCACTTTGCCCCAGCTCGCATTGGATCACTCGCAGTTCGTGGGTCCCAACCTGATGGCGATCGCATTCGCGAACGGCCAGCTGTTCGTCGCCCGGCAGTCTCCAGACGCGATCTCAGTGCTGGACCCGGTCACGCTGGCGACGACAAGCACGTTTCAAACCGGCCCGCAGCCCAACGTGATGGCCTCGGATGGTAACCGGCTGTTCGTGGGTTGCTCAGGCGACGTGACTCTGCGCTCGTACGACGCGCAGACAAAGGTGCAGCTCAAAAGCCTCGTCCTGCCGGCAGCGGCCATGTCGATTGCACCGATTCCAGGCGGAGCCTCGCTTTACGTAGTGCTCGCCGGCAACCAGTTCTGCCAGGTCGATCGCGCCAATCTGACGATCATGGGCGCGGTCGTCAACATTGGCAATTTCTCAGCGAGCGCCGTTGTCACGCCCGACGGCACCAAGCTGTACGTGGGTTGTGTGGGCGACGTGCGGGTCTACACGACCAACAACAACCAGCTGTCGAAAACGATCCCCATTCCCAACGCCTCGCTTGTGTTCGTATCGGTCTCGTCCGACGGCGCATACGTGTACGTAGCCAACTCCAGCGTGACGCTCGCGCCGGTCAGGGTGATCGATGTTGCCCAGGGTGCGCTCCTGGCGCCGCAGGTCACTCCGGGTGGGGGCGCCAACTGGGTTGCCACCAGCCCGGCTGCGGCGGTCTACTCGCGCTGCTTCCTAGCGGCCTCCGAAGGCAGCGCGTCCCTGACTCTTGGCGACCCGTCTCCGCTGCCGGCCAAGGCGCCGCACATAGTGGCCGGCATCAGCGTGGGCTCGGGGGCCGGTGAGCACATCGCATGGTCCGCCGTGCCGCTCAGCCGCGGCCGCGTGAGTCTGCAGTCTCTGACCAATGCCTGGAACTGGATGAAGGGGCTCGCTCCGGGCAAGATCCTCCTCCGCCTGACCTACGTCCGGGGCAATCACCTGCTGCCGTATCAGTTCGCGGTCGCCCTCAACCAGACTCTCGATCCACAGCCAAACGTAACCATCCGCAAAGACCAGTACGACCTGGTGATGAACGTCCTCAACTGGTACCACCCACTGGGTGTTGAGGTGAGAACGGAGCGCCTCCGCTCCCACGTCGTCGAGCTGACCGAGCTCGGCGATCTTTTCCCCGGCTACACGTTCCCCATCTTCCACAATCCCGGCCTGCCGTTACCCGCAGCCGGCAATCCATAGCTGGAGGGCTGACCATGTCGATCACCTACACCCCGCAGTTCTCCCACCAGGATTGGGTCGACAACGTCGATCGAGTCCAGGCCGGCGGGGACTCCGGATTCAACGTTCGCTTTCACGGCATCGAGGGTGAGTTCTCGACTCTGACCACCGTGGTCAAGGAGATCAGCGACGCCATCGACACCCTCTCGGCGGCGCCGCCTGCCAAGACGTTCACCACGGCCCTGACCCCAGCGCTGACACCGACCTCGACCCTGGCCGCAAACCAGTGGCAGCACGTCGATGGCGCCGCTGTGATGCCGCCTGGGCAGACGACGGCACAAGGGATGATGGGGCTGCAACTACCCTCAGGTGGAACAATCACTACTCTGCGAATTGTCGGCACCAAGGCGACCGGAACGCTGCAGGTGCTCATGTATCGACAGCTTTTCGCAACCGGGTCTGGAGCTGAGCTAGTAGTTGGTCACCAGATCACAGCCACCGGTCCATTCGACGCGATGAATGCCGCCACCGATCCGACCAAGACCAAGGTCGACAACACTCAATACCGCTACTACGTGGCCGTACACCTCATTTTGGCGAGCAATACAGCGCTTCAGGGCGCCGAGCTCGATGCAATCGTCGTCGCCTACACGGTTTAGGTCTACCGCAAACAAAGAGGAGGAGTCGCAATGGCTGGGAATCTCTACATCAAGTATGGGGCGAGCGATATGGGGACGCGGCCGATACCCGCCAACACTCCCTTCTGGACAACGCCCTCGATCTGGCTCGGCAGCACGCAAGGCGACACCACGGCCGTGGTAGGGCAGGACAAACCGATCATGGTCACGGTCGATCGCATGAACGGATCTACTGAAACCGGCGTTGCCTCAATACAGGCATGGGTGACGAAGTCGACCACTCAACCCGGACCGTCGGGCGCGGTACTCGGCAGCGCCGGAGGGATTCCTGGGCTCAGCACCGGGCTGAATCCAGGCGCGTACCCCATGACCGCCAGCGGCATGGATTGGACCCCGGCGGCAACCGAAGTGGACTCCCCGGGCGTGTTTCATCACTGCGTCGCCGTCAACGTCTACATCTTGTTCGGCGATCCCGAGGGTGCGGAGCTGAAGAACGGCTACATAGATCCTGTTAACGATCAGCACCATGGGCAGCTGAACATCTCGATCGTGGCGGCCCCGATGCCCCAAAAAATGATCCGCTTTCCATTCAGGGTGCCGGCGAGCCTGTTGGGTGCACAGCGAACGCAGGAATGGGTCATCAGGGTCGATCCGCTGGGGCCGGACACGGTGCTCTCTGACGTCATCAAGGAGCAGCTGCTGGGGAGCCCGTTGATCGAGCTCGTGGGTGCCAAGCCGGTCCCCGAAATGTCGGTTCCGGCACGCTGCTTGAACGAGCCGATACAGCGCGCCATGCTCCGCGGCGGAGGCGAGCTCGTGCTCGCCAAGAGCGAGAAGAAGACGCCGGTGTTTGCGGCCGAAAGGGAGCTGCGTGACATCCGAATCCTGGCGGGTGGCACCGCCAAGAGCGAGCAGATCGTTAAACCTCAACCTGGAGCGATTGTGCCGATGGTCGCGGAGGTCGAGCTTCCCGATGACCGCCTGGGCGCCGTGTACGAGTTCGACATCACCCAGACGGCAGCCGGTGGTCATGTGGTCGGAGGTATCCGGGTTGTGGTGGTTCGCGGTCACCACTGGTGGTGAGAAAACCGAGGCTCGTCAAGGCATAATTCCAGCGGAAATCGCGGGTAACGCTGTGGTGACGCCATTGATTAAAGGTGGTGGTGTATGGCGCCGCACTCGCGGAGGATGGCCGCCCTGCTCATCAGCGTGTATCTCGAACCGGAGGGTAACCCGACGTGGTACGCGCGCCTAACGTCCTATCGAGACGCACTGTCTCCGTCGGTGACCCCAACCGCCCAGATCAGCCTCGATTCCGTCAGCACCGCCGTTTCCGCCTGGCTGGAATCGGTGATCGACTCGGACGCGCCTTCCGATGACGAGCCGGTGACGGCGTCGTGACGACCCGAATCGACAGTGGCCAGAGTGGCTCAATTCCTCGGGCCGTTGCCGGCCGGCAATTACATACTTGGGCGTTCGGGGCACTCCCTGCGGTTCGGCGGAGCAAGCGGTCCTTCACAAATCGTCATCCATACGATGGCGGGCTCGGTTCGCTCCGCCGATGCGAAGTTCAAGAACCCGGCGTCGCAGATTTCCGCGCACTACGGTGTCGGTCTCGACGGCAGAGTTGTGCAGTGGGTTGCCGAGTCCGACACCGCGTTTCACGCCGGCAATTCGGACATGGACTTAAGCAGCATCGGGATCGAACATGAAGACGATGGCAATTACGACGCCCCCCGGACCGATGCCCTGTACTCCGCCAGCAGCAGCCTGGTACGGGAAATCTGCCAGCGGTACGGAATTCCAATCTCGCGACAGTGGATCATCAAGCACAGCGAAGTGCCCGGGGCGGCGACCCGCTGCCCAGACGCACTCGACATCGATCGGATTGTGACGATGGCAGAAGGCGCGCAAGCTCCTGCACAACCTATCGCGGAATCTCCCGCGCCAGCCGTGGCGACGACGGAGCCGCCCGGTCCGCAGCCGGCGACAACGCAGCAGGCAGGGCAACCCCAGCCGATCGCGGATGCCCTTCGTGAAATCTCCGCGAACGTCTACGGCGATCCAAGCCGCTGGCAAGACATTTACGACGCCATCAAGGGTGTGGTCGCCGACGCGCCGGGCCTTGGTCACCTCCTGGCGGCGCCATCCGACCAGTCAATTCCTCAGCCAGACGCCGCCGGCCCCGCAGGATCACCAAGTCCGGCTGCGGTTGTTGGCGTACAGGGCCCGCCCCCACCTACAAAGTTGTGGGGAGGAAGTCAAGGAGCAATCTTCAGTCTCCAGATTTTTTACCTGACCATCCTCGCGGTCCTGGCCATCATCTACTTCACGGACCGCAGCCTCATCAATCTGCCTGAAAGCCTCGGGCCCATTTCAGTTGCGGTGCCGTGGTTTGGCGCGCTCGGCGCAGTCGTGATCTCCCTGGTTGGGACCACGGAGCACCGGCAGGACTGGGATCCCTCATACAGGTTCTGGCATTGGTCGCGGCCACTGCTCGGAGCGAGCTTCGGATCTGTCAGCGTGCTCATCTTCCAGGCAGGCATCCTAGCGGTAGGTTCGACGCCGACCGCCAATCCGCAAAGCGTCCCGCGCAATCTTCTCTACTATCTCGTGGCCTTTGTGGTCGGCTACCGCGAGGAGACTTTTCGCGAGCTGATCAAGCGTGTCACTGACATCATCCTTTCGCCCGGCCCGGGTGGGGCCGGCCCAGCCGTAGGATCAATGTCCCCGCAGACCGGTCCCGCGTCAGGCGGGACAGCCGTGACCGTGCTCGGTAGTGGCTTGAAAAACACCGACACCATCCGATTCGGCGCTGTGCCGGCCAAGTTCCGCATCGACGGGGACAGCCAGATCACGATTACGAGCCCGCCCGGTCAGACAGGCGCTTCCGTCACGGTAACGGTGGCCGCGAAGGCTGCAACGGCGATGGCAGGGACGTTCACCTACACCTGATCGCTATCGCGACTTAGGCGATTGCCGGCTGCAGTCGTAGATCGGACACCAGCGTGCCTATCTCCTGCGAGGGCCGCAGGCCGAGCTCGCCGCCTATCAACTCGCGATATCGCTCGAATTGTCGAATCGCTTCGCACCTGTTGCCTTCGGCAAGGTGAGCGCCAATCAGGACGCGATGCGCGCTTTCACGCAGTGGTTCCTCATTAACGACGGCGAGTCCCGCCTCAATGGCCTCGCCGTGGCGACCGGACGCGCTGAGCTGCACGCACAGCTTCTCGAGAGCGTGCATCCTGAGCTGGCGGTAGCGCTCGCGCTCGATCAACACCCAGTCTTCATAGTGATCGGGCAGCAACTCCACAGCCGGCACTATTGCCGCGAAATCACCGTCCTCCGGAGGCGCGCCGCTGAGGAGGCGCCTCGCTCGCGCTGTCACCTCATGTAGATCTACGCGCACATCCGGGGATAGCCGCACGTGCTCGGCATCGGCTTCGATGAGGCGATGACCGGTACGACCGAGCCTCCAGAGTGCTGATCGGAGGCTGCCGGTCGCGTGCTGTTCGGACGAATCGGCCCAAAGATTGCCTGCAACGTACAGGCGGAGCATCGGGCGCGCGCGGATTGCGAGCAGCGCCAGGAGCCGCTCCGCGGCCTGGGTGACCTGACACGTGACGCCGTCGCTTCTCAATTCGAAGCCGCCGAGCAGGCACAGCTCCAGCCCCCGGGCGTCCAATCGACCGATCGCACCTTGACCTCGACGCACGCGCCAGCACCTCCCCCACACGAAGGCGCCGGTTGCCCGGCGCTATCTGCGCGGAAGGAACACTAAGCGCGTCACGACGGCGTCACGCGAACGTCACGGGCGGAATCTCGCCGTCGATTCCGTAGTCACGTGCAACCCTTTCATGAGGCCGGTCAGTCGTGTGGACGGCTCGAGTTGTAGTTCCTCCCGAAGCACATTTCGATAGAAGTCGTACTGCCGGATGGCTTCGACCAGGTTGCCTTCGGCCAGGTGTGCCCCGATCAAGGCGCGATGAGCGCTCTCGCGAAGTGGTTCGCCGGCGACCGCCGCCAGACCTGCCACAACGGCCTTCTCGTACTGCCCCGTCCTCGTCCACGCCTCACATAGACCCTCGAGAAGATGAAGGCAGATCTGCCGCTGGCGCTCGCGTTCGAGCACCACCCAGTCGTCGTACCAACCGGGAAGCAGTTCGCCGGCGAACTGAAACTCATCCAGGTCACGTGCCGACGCGTCAGCGGTGGGGTCCAGCACGACCCTGGCAAGGCGAGCCGCTTCTCTCACATCCACGTCGACCAGTGGAGAGAGGCGCAGGCAGTCACCTTCAATTCCAACGAGGTCCAATCCACCGATTCGCATGCGCCACAGGGCGGATCGCAAGTTGCCGGCTGCCCGCTCGTCTGACACGTCACCCCATAGGATGCCGGCAATATGAACGCGCCTCAGTGAACGGTCATTCACCGCCAGGTACGCGAGCAGATGTTGCGGGCCACTCGAAAGAGGGATCGCGACCCCGTGTCGGGTGAGCTCGAAACCATTGAGCAGCGCGAGGCGGAACAGCCGTTTTCCGGGGGGCTTTACGCCTTCCCAATCGGCCGCGCGAATCGAAGCCTCAACTGACAACAATTGACGCCCCCGCCTTCCTCAGTAGACAGTTAACTTGACAATTTGGGCATGTCAAGTTATTCCGAGGAAGTAGGCAACAAATAGTTTCCGCCTTGGTTCGGTGAAGATAGTTGGGCACCTCGAGACAGAGGGTGGAGGTGCTTGACGAAGGGTGACGCCACCGTGAGGCGTCGAGGCTAGTTTCCATGCGCGGCAAATCCGACCAAAGTACTTTTCGGCGTCCATTACATGTTTGGTGCTGATAAGTGCTCACTTAGCGAGGTCAATCTGTCGCGCGGCCGTCACATATCAGCGGGGCGAGATCAGTGGGCAATGCTTTCGATAGCAAGGCGACTATCAGCAGCTTGGTTTCGCGTTCGTCATTTATTAGCGTCCACTATTCAGCTGTAAACGCATACAGGAGCACGGTAGAGTCACGCGCGGCCGAGTCCGGGCAGCGCGCCGACGTCTGCTTCCCCGCCGACGATCCAATCGATTAGCTGCTTACGAAACTACTTACGGCGAGAATCCTCAACGTCTAGGGCCCGGTCGAGCGAACTGTCGGGAGGGGAACCATCAGCAGGATCAATGTTCGCGACCCAGGACTTAAACCCCATCGAGATCAGCAACTACCACTAATGGGCGGATCGGGCGCTGTGGAATCCAACGATCGGAGCCTTACCGGATAAGGCCTCAGCAATCGCCGTCCAGGGTGCACACGCAAGCGGGCGACTTAACACCTCGAAACTCGGCACTTGACAGCCTCACGATCCGCGTTCAGAGTCGGCCCATGCGCCTTCGCCCAAGGCTGCTGCCATTCGTCAGGGTATGGCAAGGGCTGACAGCGGGCCAGGAATCGGGCGTGCCTTTCATCCAGCCGGGGGACGAAGAGGCATTCGAGAAGCCCGGCTGGCGCATCCCCCGCAGGGTAATGCGGGTCGACGCGCCCAAATCGGAACGCGACAGCAGGTGGCTCGAGGTCGCAGCGACAGAGAAGCTCAGGGAGCTCAGGACCGCCATGCGCGACGAGGGAGGTGAGGAAAGTGGGTACCGGGCCCAACTTCGGCTGATCCGCGCCCGCGACGGGGACGGCATGTCTTGGGCGGCGGCCATGGTCAGTGAGCGTGTCGCTGAGCTCGAGCCAAAGCTCGAGCGAATTCATCTGGCGGGCGATTGGGAAAAAGGCGACGTTCCGAAGGTCATGGAGCTCGTGCCCCGCCGCGCGGTCGCTCGCCTCGCACGCAAATACGGGATCAGCAAGAAGTTCCAACTGGTGAGTGTCTGGTCCACTGTCGGCGTGGTCGCCGCTTACATCGCGGTGGGCACAGTTGGCCTCGTGTTCGCGGACAAGCTGGGAGTTCTGTCTTCGCTCCATGTCTCGGGACTGGCGATGCCGTGGCGCATAGCCCTATTGATGGTCTCGGCTGCTGTGCCCCTGGTTTCCAAGCTGCTCCTCGACAATGTGCGGCTAGGTGACATGGCTCCTGACGTCACTAACCTGTCTGCAGAGATCTGGGAGCACCAGAAATCAGATAACTTCACTGGCTTCGCGGACGCGATCGCAGAACTGCTGGAGACATATCACATACCGCGATTCGTCATCGTCGATCGCTTTGACGGACTCGACCCGCTAACCAAGAAAGTCATCCTCAAGTACCTCGACGTGCATGCGCCTTCAGGTTGGGGATACGAGCGTTGGGTGATCTTCGAAACCGAGGGCGGACCTGATTTGTGGAACGAGGCGTTCAACAAGTCGTCTGGCGGTTATGCGGAGAAGGCCCTTTACGACCTGAGGCCGCTGACCCCCGCCGAGCGCACCGATCTCGCCGAGCGGATCGGACACCCCAAGCGAGCCGACCTAGACACGGTTCGGGCCATCTGCCGGCCCGAGGATGACGCCAGGCTCCAGGAGTTTTTCGTGACCAAGAAGGAGGCCCAAGCCGGGAGTCGAACCCGCGACCTCGACCTCTTCTATCTTCTGGCGTTGACGTTCGCGCGCGGCCGGCGCCCAACGCTAACAAGCGCGGACATCGTCCGCGACTTCGAGTACACGGGGACTCAAGAGCCCAAGCTCGACGTGCTCCGAAAGTTGTTGCACGGTGCAAGGCTGTCGAAGCCTCAGCTGGGACACTGGTTGACGGACGTCCTCGCTGGCTTCGAGGCGTACATCAAGGTGAAAGAGGAGCGCCTCGGCCCAATAGGCTTCGACATCAACGTTGAAGTGGGCCGCTGGCTCGAAGATCACTGGCAGGAATTCGGCCTCAAAAGGCCAGCCCTCGGCCACCTATTCTGGGCTCTCTACTGGCAGACCCAGCTCAAGAAACCAGGCGGGGCCCCTGCCTGGGTCGACGCTCGCAAGGTAGCAGAGCACGTCAAGCTTGGCGATTCGAGAGTCCTGCTTGATGAAGGCGTGCCCGATGCCGTCGTCGACGCATTGATCGAGGCCGCGAGTGACAGCGCGTCGAGCTGTCTAGGCTCTTCGGCGCACGACCTGATCCCTGGAGTCCTGATCACGGCCACGCAGTTGGTCGCCATCCCGCGAAAGACAAAGCGTTACGGTGAAGCCTCGCTCGTACCTCTCTGCTGGCGCGCCTACAGCATCATCGGTGACGAGGCGATCCTGAGGACGATCAGCGATCTCTTACGACAGACGACGTCATCCGAGCCTCCGCTTCCGCGCGCGCCGGACCTCGGGCGCGCACTCGAAGAGCTGTTCTTGCAGTCGATCGGTCTACCTCCGGACGAACGGCTGTTGAAACCGGCCAGCGCCGGCGTTCATGGATATGCCCGTTCTCGGTCCTTGTGGCTGCTCGCCGCCTTGCGGCCGTTCCGAACTCTGGCACCCAACCTCTCGACCGCAAGCGCCCAGGCAGCGACGGTCGATCTTCTCGCCTCGGTACGGAGCGTGATCGAACGTCTCGAGGCTACGGGGAGTGACACGCTGGCCGTCGATTACTTGAGCCTGTCGGTGTTTCTGTGGTACCTAACTCTGTGGTGCGCTGAGCGAGGCTTCCAGCTGGCCAAGGAGGCGTTCGACGCGACTGCGGAGATCCTCGAGCGAGCGCTCGCCCAGGTGCATGCACTCCGAGCCCGTCAGACTTCACCCGGACACGACGCGGGGGGCAATGTGGATCTGCCCGGCCTGGCTTCCGAACTGGCCCTGCTGGTCGCGGTCCCGGCCGCATTGCTGCTTCGGAACGAGTCGCTGACAAAGGGCGATGCAAAGCGGATCCGCACCCTTTGCGGCAACGCCATCGGGGAGGCCGGACTGGCATCCGACATTGACGCGGCATCGGTCACCCAGCTGTCGGTGCCGCTGCTCCTGAAGACGATCGAGGACCAGCTAGGCGTGGTGCAGGTCATGTGGGACACGATCCGATTTAGCCAATTCAGTTCGTTCGCGGTGCTCCGACGGGCGGAGCTCTACGCGCTGATACACCCGGGTGACAACCTGGAACGGAAGGTCGGTGAGATGCTGGCGCCCGCCTTGGTAAATCCGCAGCCCGACGCGGGCGACGGTCAAGTGTCAGCCGCGCTGCAGATGATGGCGCACCTTATCCTCGCGAACGCAAGCAGACACGAAGAGATCGCAGCGAGACACGTATGTACTGCTGTCAAAGCGGCGATCGACGGCGAGCTCCCTGACCCACTGTTGGCGGAGCTGTGCCTGCTGGCGGTAGAGCGCGCTCACTCATTCAAACAGCCGCTAGACATGTTTCTGCGGCACCTCGTTACGCCGCGCCACGGAATGGGGATGCCGCTCGAGGGCCTGCTCAGGTCGGTGCCTGACGCTGGGCTCCAGGCGATAGCATTGCAGCTCCTGCAGGCAGGCGAACTCGCTGAGAACGCCGGCTACCTGAAGGCTGTGCTCGACTGCCTCCGGCAGCGCGCGGCTTTAGCCGATCCCAGAGCAGCCGCCGATGTCGCTGAGGAGATCGCTCTGTCCGAATTGAAGTCCAACCTGCGCCCGAACCCGGATGCCGACGCCATCCTCGACGATTGGGCCGACAAGCGATCCAGCCGAAACTACCCGATGGTGCTCCACATGCTCATGAACAAACTGGACGCCATCCCAGAGCGAGTCCTGAGTGAAGTTCTTCTACAGCTGTCGACTCCGCCGGATAAGGTGGTCCGCAGTTCATGGATCCTGATGGCCGAGACGGCCACGCGAAAGGTGCGGGGAGGCGACGCGACGCCGGGGTCAGCCAACTTGCCAGCAAAGGTTGTTACCGGGTCGATTCGCTTCTTGAACGAGCTGCTTCCCATCTGGGTCAATTTGCTTGACGTCGACACCAGTTTTGACATTGCGGCGCTGTTGGTGAACCAAGGCGGACCGGCGAACGCCACAAATCGAGGCCTGCTTGATCTGTGCCTTATCAACAGGCTGAAGCGGGACAGCATGAGCAAGCTGCCGACCCAAATACGCGGCGGCCTACACTTCCTGATGCTCCAGGACGTCTTCAGGACACTGAGCGCGCTGGGCCTGGTCAAAACGATGGCCAGCGCGTCGGCAGCCGAGTACAGCGAGCGAACGCGTGTGAGCGACTCTGACAAGAGACAAGCAGCTGAACCCTGGCGCAAGACCGGTGCGCCAGCTCTCCAAGCGCTGATCGCCAAGGAAGGTGAAAACGTGCTCAACATCGATTTTCTCGTCATCGGAAACTTCCTCTTTAGCCCTCCCTTGGTGGGCGAGGAGGTGTTCGACGACGCACGAGCCAAGTTCAACAAAGCCGCTCGGCCGGCTGTGCAGGCGACGTACGATCGGCTGATCAACGCCAAGAGCCTGCCCGCCGGCCTGAAAGCCGTGCTACAGGCTGACTTGCAGCAAATCGAGGCCGTTTGAGGCTAGGCTTCGCTAGTCCTCTACTGGCGGGCTCCCCAGCTCTCCTGACATGGGCACACAGCGGATCGCCTCGGGCACTACAGGGAGGCGGTCCTCGCCGATAAGACCGCCGCACGACTCGAATATGCCCCACGCGTCTGTGAGCGCAATTCCGCTGCCCGCTGCGCCTGACGTTCGCGGGCCGATCGGACGCGCTTGATGGCCTCATCAGCTCGCGGGTGGAGTGATATTCGCGATAGGCTGATTTAGGAACAGGGGTGTCCTGACTTCAATGGAGTCGGGTTCCTGGATTCTTACTACCGTCGTTAGCCGACAGCGACCTCGAACTCGACGGGTTCTGAGTTTTCCTAGGGACGAGTGGCGGCGTTGACGATTGTGGAAGATCTCGAGGTAGTCGAACACCGGAGTCGCGGGCTCGACATGTGTTCGCTATCGCGTTCGGTCGGGCAACTCGATCTGCAATCGGCTCACAGAACGACTCCATGACGGCATTGTCGAACCGTCCCCGACCGAACCCGTTGAGCGGAACAAGCCTGGTCGAGGGCTCGCATGGTGAATGCCCATGTGGCCGAGAGCGATCGCGTCGTTCTTCGTACAGCAACGCCGATGACAAACAGTGGCAACTGGCGATACTCAGCGGCACTCGGCGAATTCACAACATCATTTCTGAACGGGGCGCAGCGATCTGTTAACCGCAAGGTTCAGGGTTCGAATCCCTGGTCCGGAGCCAAATCCGAATACAAAAATCGCCTCTGGGCTCCTCGAGTACGCTCGTACTACAGCAACCGTACAGCAAC